>ERZ795050.481-NODE-481-length-62304-cov-6.851805_pt1 | contig 62304 bp, 44 predicted proteins | sample MGYA00375134_ERZ795050 | MGnify/ENA primary metagenome ERZ795050 (study PRJEB30179, sample SAMN05720221) | activated sludge metagenome | isolation source: Anaerobic digester | place: Japan | collected 2015-05-26 ... | reverse complement strand
GGCCGCCGAACCCAGCAGAAGAACCGCCGCTGTCGCTCGTATCATTCCTTTCATCGCTGATTCGCTCCTTGACGCCATGGCGCTGACGCCCGGTTTCCCTCACCCAGACAGACACGCCCCGATGCCGGAAGTTGGACCCGAGGCGGCTTCGTTCCCTCCCCTACACGCGGTGGAAATCGCCCTATCTCACGTAGCGGAAAGGCTTTATCGCCCCGCCGACGGGATCTGTTCGTGACCGCAACATCTCCCTGCCGACGGCCGGGAACCAGACTCAGCCGCCCCCCACCGCCTGCTCCTCCGCCGCCCGGGCCGCCTGCCGCCCGCGTTCGACGTTCACAAGTGATAGCAGGATACCGCCCACCGCAAAGAAACCGATGACCGACAGGATGGGCGTGCGACCGGAAACGCCGGCTGCCAGCATGACCGTCCAAACCGCCGGCCCCATGATCCCCGCGAACTTCTCCATCACCGCGAACAGGCCGAAAAACTGCCCCGACTTGTGCCGCGGAATCATGCTCGCAAACAAGGACCGACTCAGCGCCTGCGCCCCCCCCTGCACCATCCCAACACCCAGCGCCAGCAGCAGGAAATGCACCGACGTGGTCATGAAATACCCGCCGATGCTGATGAACGTGTAGACAACGAGTGTCAAAAAGATGCACGGCCGGCTGCCGATTCGCCCGGCCAGACTGCCGAACAGGAATGCGAACGGCACGCCCACAAACTGCGTGATCATGATCGCCGCGATCATGATCGTGCGATCGAAATGAAGTCCCTCCCCGTAAATCGTGGCCAGCCGGTAAATGGTCCCGATGCCGTCGTTGTAGATCAGAAAGGCCAGCAGCATCACAAAAGCATCTTTGAACCCTCGCAGATCCCGCAGCGTGGCCCAAAGCTGCAACAGCGATGCCTTGACTAAATCACCCGTTCCGCGACCGTCCGCATGCAAGCGAACCGGCGGCTCGGGCACGCGCCGAAACAGCGGGATCGAAAAAAGAAGCCACCACACCGCCACCGAAAGGAACGCCACCCGCGTGGGCCACGTCCCCTCCTCAGGTGTCCCAGGCTGCCGCGCAGGAAGGCCCACGATACTCGGATCAATCCACACCAGTTGGATCGCCAGCAACACCCCCCCGCCGACATAGCCGAGGGCATAGCCGGCGCTCGACACTCGGTCCATTTCGTCCTTCCCGGCAATATGCGGCAGCAAAGCGTCGTAAAAGACGAAACTCCCGTTCACCGCGATGTTGGCCACAACAAACAGCAACGATGCCAAGAGAAGATCGTTGTAGCCGACAAAGTACATCGCAGCCGTCGAAACCAGCCCGATGCCCAGAAAAGCCTTGATCAGTTGCTTCTTGACCGGCAGGAAATCGGTCATTGCCCCGAGCAGCGGCGCCATCACCGCAATGAGACTCAAGCCGATCGTCGTCGAAAGCGTGAACCGCATCTGCGAGGCTTCCGGCGTCAGATGCGCCCCGGCCACGCTCGAATAGTAGATCGGAAACACGGCGGTCATGATCGTGGTCACAAACGCCGAGTTCGCCCAGTCGTACATCGCCCAGGCCCGCAGTTCCGGCCGGTGCAGACCGAGGCGCTCCAGAAACCCGACGCGAACGGCCGGGCATGACACAACTCGTCTTCCGCTCGATGACTCAGAATGACAGGACCGGTCGGCACTCATCGCCGCGGACTATAACACCGCCGAAATCGCCTGTCACGATCCCGCGTCGAACTCGCGCACGCAGCTCGTGAGAGGACAAGTCACGGAACAGACGGAAATGCGGGTAGTGATCCGTGATCACCACAGGAGAAGACTGAAAACCGAGCACGGAACACGGACGAATTGACTTCGCTATCGGGATTCTGGCCGTCTGAGCTTCTCCCGTCATTCCATCCGGCCGGCAAAGGTCTCAATAAGCCTATGGGCAGCCCCTCGGTCTTCGAGAAGCAGCTCCAGCCGCCAGTGCCTGACGGGCAACGCCCGAAGCTTCCCCGAAAGATCTCCTGCCGACTGAACGCGACCGTTGTAAACCGTCGTACGACCCGCCCGATCGACCAGTACCGGATGATCGACGCCGAGCCGATCCCGCAACTCGAGTCGGTGCAGCCGGCACGGACGACCGCATTGCCGGCAGTCGTTTGCCTTTGAAAGTCGCGCCGCAAGACAATGAGCCATGTGGAACATCGGAACGTGCCGATGAACGACGATCTCCAGATTCAGCACCGACCACGCCGCGGCAAACGGAATCATCTGAGCAGCGTCCAGATCATAGCAAGCCGTCACCCGAACAACGCCAATCTCCCGTAATGCTGCGGCCGTCATCTCGTTGGCCGCATTCAGCGAGTGGTCGGCAACCAACGGCACACCAGGAGCATACTGTCGCAGCAGCTGAAGCGCCGCCAGATTCCGCACCAGAACTATGTCCGGGCCGAGGTCCGCCAAACCGGTCACCAGCGATTCTTCTCCTGGTTTGCAGATCCGCGGCGTCGCTAAACCCACGGGCACCCCCGCCGCACGGCATCGTTCGACTGCTCTTGCACACTCGGCGTTGTCAACGAGGTCCGCGTACACGACCGACAACCGACCCGCCCCGGCCTCGGCACGCCACTCCAGAACGGCACCCAATTGCCCCAATTCCCGAATCAGAATGCATAGAACCGGCCTCGCCACCCCGGAATCGCCGGTTTCGTCGCGGAACCGATCACGTATCTGCTCGCGAATCGCCCTCAGCACGTTCGGGTCGCCAATCTCGTGGCGAGACTCGGCGGCCCGCCGCTCAAGCAACAGCCTCACCCCCTCACGGCGCAGCCGGTTCAACACGCTCTTGGGAGCCATGAACGGCAGACTCTCGACCGCAACACCTTCGTGCAACAGTTGGACCGACGCCGGCTCGAATGGCGTATCCCCCATCCGGCTGAAATGCGCCCTCAGAAGCGTAGCGCTCATCGGATGACGTCTGGCCTCCGCCAGAGGTGCCTCCGATTCCACTCGGGCCACGCGGCCATGGTCATCTTCCAGCTCGATCTGCAAATGACGCTGCGGCGAAATCCAGGCCCGAACCGTCAAAGGCGCACGGCGGACGGGATCGACCCTGACGTACGTTTTCTCCAGCTCACGTCGGACGGCCGGGTCGTCCGTTTTCCACACCACGCTCCCGATCGCCACAGCCGCGAGGTTCACGTCCCCCTGACCGAACCGCAGTTCCACTCGGGTCGCCCGACGCCCTACTGGTGAATCTGACCGATCTGCCTTCTCAACCGCGTATATCCGCCCGCCCTGCTGATCCGCTCCAGGCAGCCCGGCATCAAAAAGCACGCCGTCGCCCGGCTTCAGAGGCACGTCATTCATCTCGGGCCGCAACTCAACCAACACCCCCCGCCTCGTTCTGCCGACCACCCTGCCGACATCGACTCCTCGATTATTGGGGAATCGACCGTCCACCAGGTCTTGATGCCGGTCACCGTCGAGAAAACCGAGGGTGAAGCCTCGCGAGAAACTCTGCGACAACATCGCCTCTCGCTCAGGGCCAAGGCTGAACCTCTTTCCGGCCTTCGCCGCATCAATTGCCTGACGATAGGCACTCGTGGCCGCCGCGACATAGTGCGGACCTTTCAAACGGCCTTCGATCTTGAATCCGCTGACCCCCACGGCCAGCAATTGCGGAATCAAATCCCACGCCGCCAGATCCTTCGCGCTGAGCAGGTATGCCCGGCCGCCCGACTCGACGGCTTGGCCGTCAACAACCAGGCGATACGGCAACCGGCAGGCTTGTGCGCAAACGCCGCGGTTGGCGCTTCGACCCCATAGCGACCCGCTGGCCAGACACTGACCGCTGTACGAGATGCACATGGCCCCGTGAACAAAAACCTCCAACTCCACGGTCGTGGAGCGCGCGATCTTCGCGATCTCGTCAATGGACAATTCGCGGGCAAGGATGACCCGCCGCACGCCCATCCCACCCAGCAACTCGATGCCCGCGGCGTGTGTCTGGGTCATTTGAGTGGACGCATGAATGGGCAGTGTCGGCGCCATCGACCGGATGAGCTTCAACAGACCCAGATCCTGAACGATCACCGCGTCCGCTCCGGCTTCGGCGATACCGGCAACAAAGCCGGCGGCCCGCTCCAGCTCCTCTGAGAAGATCAACGTGTTGAAGGCGACGTACCCCCGCACGTTGCGATCGTGCAGATAACCCATCACCTCGGGCAAGCGAGCCAGCGTGAAGTTCGCAGCCCGGCGACGGGCATTGAAGTCCTCCAACCCGAAGTATACGGCGTCGGCACCGTTGGCCACCGCGGCACGCAGGCATTCGTCATCGCCCGCCGGCGCCAGCAGTTCGGGCTCTCGCATGATTGGCATGTCAGCCGACATCAGACCAGGCTCCAGGCGCGTTATTGAACCGACTCATGATAGCAGAGCAACGGCTCCCTCGACGAGCCGGCGCTTTGTACCCGTTGCACAACCGACTCGACCGCGGATCGCTATCATCGCCCAAACTGCTGCAAACCCTGATCTTCGCCGCAGCGTCCTTGCCTGTTGTGCAAGACCATCGTTCCTGGTAGAAGTACGCAAGGCCGCCCGTGTTCCGGCGGCCCGACGCGGGGAAAGCACTTGGACCGCCAAAAACGCGGCGTCTTCACCATCCGCAAGCGCCGAGTCGTGGCGATTCGTGCCCTTAGGAGGTTTCGGCTACGGTACACAACAAAACAGAAGAGTCCGTGCAGCCTTCCAAAGCAGTCTCGATGACTTCATCGCGATCCGGGTCGATGCTCATCTATCTGGCTCTGGCGACCCCCCTTGTTCTCGTCCACCTGGGCGGCACCGATCTGATCCGGATGGAGCCGATCATTGCCCTGGGTGCCAAACGGATGGTTGAGAACGGCGGCTGGTTCGTTCCGCACTTGTACGACGAGGTCTATGCGTTCAAACCTGGGCTGGCCTACTGGTTGACCGCAATCGCCGGCTCGACGTGGGGCTGGTCGGAGCTCTCACTGCGCCTGCCGACGGCAATCTGCGGCCTGCTGCTGGGCTTGGCGATCTGCCTCTTCATGGGACGCTTCCTGTCCCCCCGATGCGGCCTGGTCAGCGGCTTGGCGGCAGCCACGTCCTGCCTCTTCTTGGAGCAGGCCCGCACCATCGGTTTCGAGATGCCCATGGCTCTCGGCGTCGGCGTGGCCATCCTCGCGGCAATTCGCAACCTCGCCAAGGACGAATCGAGCCTGGGGTGGTGGATACTCGCCGGCGTCGGCCTGCTCTTCGGTTTCCTGGCCAAGGGCCTCCCTGCAATAGCGATCTACGCCGCCGGCCTGCTGACCGCCTCCGTTGCTCTTGGACGGATTCGACTTCTCCTGCGTTGGCAACACCTTGCTTCGGTGGCGATGTTCATCCTGGCGGCGGCAATCTACGGTCTGCTGGCCTATCGCGAAGGTGGAGCCCTCATCTTCTACCAGCACCTCGTGGAGATCCTCTTTCGCGGCACGCGATGGAAGCCCGCGATGCTGCTGCAGACTCTGCTCAAACCCGCCGTGATGTTCGCCGCCTACCTGCCCGGATCGGCCCTGCTGCTCCTGCGATTGGCCCCACAATCCCCGGAAAAGCCCGACCCCACGACAACCAGGCTTCGCATCGCAGCCTGGTGTTTCCTGCTCGCCGGCGCGGCCTTGTTCGTCCTCTCGCCGGTTGACAACACCCGTTACTATCTCCCGCTGATGACGCCGCTGGCCGTCTTGGCCGGAATCCATGCCGAGTCGCACCGGATCCCCATGGCCGCGTTCCTCAAGGAAAAACGCCGGCTTAAGGCGACGGCCAACCCCGTGCTCTGGATGGTCGTCGCAGGCTGCATCTATTGGCTTATCTACGTCGGCGTGGTCGAGCCGCGCCGCGCGTACAGCAACTCGCTGCGGGCCATCGCCGCACGGTTTGCCGAACACGTAGCGCCGAACGAGACCGTGTACGTGGACTCACAGGACGAGTACAGCTCGTTGTTCTGGTACCTCGATCGCCCGGTCCGCGGATCCTGGGACATCGGCGAGCCCCTGCCGCCGCCCCCCGCATACCTTCTCCTGGCCGACAAGCAGGCCAGGCTCGCCGCCTCGCTGCAGAACAGAGGCCTCATCACCGTCGCCGAAGAAAAAGACCACGAAGGGATCCCCTACATCCTCTGCCGCGTCCAGGGTACCCCCTGACCACAGCCCAGTCGGCGGAATCCCCTTTCGAACCAGCCTGCTCTCTCAGTAAACACATTGGCGGGCCGCATCCGCAAAAACCTGCAGCTTCTCCGGCGGCGTGTCAAAAAAATGATCGCTGAGCGAACAGATGTATCCACCGTCGCGCCCCACCGTCTCGAACAGCTTGTGAACCGCCTCCCGAATGGTCTCCCGGCTGCCGGTGGTAAGCGTGTTGAACTGATCCACGCCCCCGATCAGCGCCAGGCGGTTGCCCACCTTTCTCCTGAACTCCCACGGCTCCTGGTTGCCGCCGACGCTGGGCGGCGCGAGGGTCTCCGAAGCGTCGCAGCCGTTGGCCACGATCATCTCCTCGATGCCCAGCGTGCCCCCGCACGTGTGATAGGTGATCTTGAACCCCAGGTCATGCAAAGCGTCGTGCATCTTGCGATCGTACGGAAGACAGAACTCCTCGTGCAGCTTCGGCGAAATCAGCGTCGACGAGCCCGCCCCGCCGCCCGTCTCAACAAGGTCGAACTTCGCCCCCTTCATCGACTCGATAAACCGCATCTTCTTGTCCAGCAGAACTCGCAGCAGCGTATGCACCCAGTCCGGCTGGTCCACGCAGCGATAGATCAGCTCGCTCACGTCCATCAGGCAGCAGGCGTGTTGCCAGCACCCCGCCTGGTCGCCCCACACGAAGCCGCGAAGAATCCCGTCGTCGCCGACTTCGTCGTACGCCTCGCTGATCGGTTTGGGATCAAGCGCCGGCACCGGCATGTACTTGCGGATCAGGTCGACGTCTTCGTCGTGCTTGATGAGATACTCGGTGATCCAGGTCGTCTTGCGGTCCCCGGCCGTCTTATAGGTCATCGTGCCTTCCGGCGTCGTGATCGTGTGATGGGCGATGCGGTTGTCCGGGTCATCGCTGATCACCTTGACCTCGTCCACCCACTGCTGTTCCGAGAACCTGGCGAAGTCGGCGTCCACCAGCCAGAACTGCCCCATCAGTTGGAAATACTGAATCTGGGCGTCCATGCCGAACCTGCGAAACGCCTCCAGGGCGCTGATCCCGCCCAGGTAGGTATCCAGATGATAGGGCTGCCATTGGTGAACCGACACCGGCAACCGATCCGGCTTGCCGCGATTCAAAGCACAAAGCATCCGTTCCTTGCCGGTCATGAGCATGCTCCAAACGCCTGATACCGCAGATGCTAATGCCGGCTCCTGAAATGTGCCAGAATCCGGCCAAACGCCTTCGCATCTCGTCCTGCTGTCGGACAGTGGGGGTCGCACGTGCCAAGGCCGGCTCAATAATGTGAACGACAAGCGTCAGGCCGCCCAAAAAACGCTTGTCCATCCGGCCCGACTCTCGTAACATGAACGGTAGAGTCGAAGAGGCGCTTCCTGCGAGGTTCGCGCCAAGAGCCCGCGTGGCACCGCAAATCCGTGAGCCCGACCGTCATGAATCGCCGGATATGGGGTTGTGCCGTTCTGCTGGCAACCGTCGGGGGCAACCAGGCCCACGCCGTCGACTTCACGTTCGCCGTCTGGTCCGACACCCACTTCGGAGCCAACGACGGCGGCGGTTATCGCGATAACTCGGCTGAAGACATCGCCTCCCTCGCCGGCAAGCCCTACCCATCTCAGATCGGCGGCACGGTCGGCCAGATCCGCTTTGTCCTGGTCACCGGAGACATCACCGAGAACACCGCTTTCGCGCAGTACCAGGACAATGACGGAATGACCGACGACGACTTCATCTCATGCATCAACCGCTGGTTCACGATGCCGATCTACGAGATCACCGGCAACCATGATTCCTACAACGAACCGGGTGCCACCCAGATCCGCGCCGCCATCACCGGCCGGCACGGCAACACCTCCTACAGCTTCGACCATCAGGGCGTCCATTTCATCGGCCTTGACGGCTGGACCAGCGGCGATACGCCCTTCCACTCTTCGGCCCTGCCGTTTCTCGAACAACACATGACCGGCGTCCCCGCTCAGCAGCCGGTCGTCATCTTCTGCCACTATACCCCGCGCGACCCGCCCCACGCCCAATGGGACCGGTTCTTCAACGCCGTGCAGGGACACAACATCATCCTCATGTGTCACGGTCATGAACACTACCCGCGGGTAGGCCGATGGCGAGGCTACGATTACCTGGTCACATCCGACTGCAAAGTCGTGCACGGAAACCAGGCCTTCTCCGTGGTGCGGATCAGAGATACGCAACTGACCGGCATCGGCTACGACTGGTACAACAACACCTGGCGAACCGACGCCCTGATCACCAAACCGATCACCGGAATCGGCCCCTATATCATCGTCGAGCCCGCCGGCTTTGCACCGGCCACCGTATGGAGCGTCAACCCCCCGACCGATCACTTCACCGTGCGGAACGGGGGCGGCGGAACCTTGAACTACCAAATCGTCACCCAAACGGCCTGGATCACCGTCGAGCCGACATCCGGCAGCAGCACCGGCGAACCTGACGATGTCAGCGTCACCTACCACGTCGAGGGGTTGGTGCCGGGAGACTACCAGGCGACCATCGAAGTCCGCGACCCCCTCGCGTTCAACTCGCCTGTCGTCCTCGACGTCCGACTGCGCGTCAAACCGGTCCCTGGCGACCTCGACGTCGATCTGGACGTCGACCAGGAGGACTTCGGTCGGTTCCAGGCCTGTCTCAGCGGTCCGGGCGTCGCACAGAACGCGCCGCAGTGCGCCGGCGCGCGACTCGACGGCGACGGCGATGTCGACGCCGACGATGTCGCCATCTTCCGCCGCTGCCTCAGCGGACCGGAGATTCCGGCCGATCCCGGCTGCGCCGAATGAGGTCGGCTCGGACCTTCTCCATTTGCCTGCAACGCCAAAACGCCCATAATGTCGGCCACGCGGCCGTTTGACCTGGCCCGGTGCACCAGGCCCGCGCGAATTCGTCCCGGCAGGAAACATCCATGAGAACGAAAATCGGTGCGGATAATCTGGCTGATCCGATCACCGCTCATATTCACGCCGATATGGTCACACTGCGCGAAAACCAGACCGCCGCCGATGCGGTACGCGCCATCCGCCGGATGAATATCTCCGATAAGATCGTCTACCTGTACGTGCTCGACAAGAACGACCGCCTGGTCGGAGTAGTACCGGTGCGCCGACTGCTGGGCAGCGACCCGGGCGCGACCATCGAATCCATCATGGTCTCCCCCGTCATGTCGGCTCAGACTTCCAGCTCCGTGCTCGAAGCCTGTGAAATGCTGCTGAACCACCGCTTTCTGGCGCTGCCCGTGGTCGATGCCGACAATCGCCTCCAGGGCGTCATCGATCTCAGCCAGTTCACCGACGAAGTGCTGACCAGCGCCCAGCAGCAAATGGACAGCGCCTTCCAGTTGATCGGCGTACACGTCGCCCTGGGCCGCCGCGTCTCATCCTGGAGAAGCTTTCGCGACCGCTTTCCCTGGCTGCTCTGCAATATGGCCAGCGGCGTCATCTGCGCCTTCATCGCCGGCCGCTTCGAGTTGCTGCTCAGTCAGGTGGTGCTTCTGGCTATGTTTCTCACCGTTGTCCTGGCCCTCGGCGAGAGCGTCAGCATGCAGTCCATGACCATCACGCTCCAGAGCCTGCTGGGGCGCCAGACCGGCTGGGGACAGATCCTTGCCTCGGCCCGAAAGGAATTCACGACCTCCGCCATGCTGGGACTCGGCTGCGGCGGCATCATCGGCCTCACCGCTTGGATCTGGCGGGGTCAGCCCATGCCGGCCATCGCCATCGGCGGCGGCATCTGCCTTTCCATTATCACCGCTTGCTTCCTGGGCGTGGCCGTTCCGACCGCCATTCACAAGATGAGGATCGACCCCAAAGTGGCCGCCGGACCCATCGTCCTGGCATCCGCCGACATCGCAACCCTTCTCTTCTACTTCAACCTGGGCTACTGGCTGCTGAGCCGCCGGGTTTGACCCAAGAGGCTGAAAGAGAACCTCCGTTTCCGTCGTCACTCCAACTCCCGGACGCGGGGCCCACCCTGCCAACAGCACCGACATCCACCCTCGTGCATGGGCGCCCTGCCATCCGTTCATCGATTCTGCCATTTGGCTGGCTCGCTCCCGTGTGCCTCACTTGACGAAACTGGCCAGACCCAGCCCATGCTCTTATAATCGCATACTTTGGGGTAAGCCCGGGCTCGGGCAAGCCCTTGTTAGGCAGAACGAGCGTCAAGATGCCCAGAATCCGCGTCATCAGAACGACCGATCCCACGGCAATGGCTGACCTGGCAACGATGCGGCAGTCGTTGCTGTTAGACCACTTGATCCTCGATGAGCCGCCCCAGACAAAAACCGTCCGCGATATCATCGCCGAAGTTCGCCGTCGCGGCGACGATGCCGTAAGCGAGATCACCGCCCGCGTCGACCATGCTACCGTCCCGCCCGATCAGGTACGCGTTCCGCCCGAACGGATCGCCCGTGCTCAGGCGACGACGTCACCCGCCCTGCGGGCGGCAATCCAGAAAGCGATCGAGGCCGTTCGGCAATTCCAACAGTCAATCCTGTTGCGCGAGCCGTCGCCGATTCAGACCGACGGGCTTACGCTTTCCCTGCGGGTACGACCGCTGCGCCGCGTGGGCGTATGTGTTCCGGGCGCCGCAGCCCCCCTGCTGTCTTCCGTCATCCACAGTGCCCTGCCCGCACAAGTCGCCGGCGTCAAGGAAATAGCCGTCGTCGCGCCTCCCCGTCACAACGGCGACATCCACCCCACGATCCTGGCCGTCTGCGGCCAACTCGGCATCACCGAGGTCTACCGCATGGGCGGGGCCCAGGCCATCGCCGCGCTGGCACTCGGAACCCGGCAGGTTCCGCGAGTCGACAAGATCGTCGGCCCCGGAGGCATGTACGTGCAACTGGCAAAGCGATATCTCTACGGCCTGGTCGACATCGATATGTTCGCTGCGACCACCGAAGTATTAATCATCGCCGACCGTACCGCGCGACCGGCCTTTGTCGCAGCCGACATGCTTGCCCAGGCCGAGCACAACCCGGGCTCGGCGATTCTGCTGACCGACGACGAAAGCCTGTTGGATAAGGTCCTGACGGAACTCGATCGCCAACTGGCCGCCCTCCCCACCGCAAACGCGGCCGCGAAGTGCCTTGAAGAACTCGGCGCCATCGTCATCGTCCGCAACATGGATGAAGCGGCTGAGATGGCCGATCAGATGGCACCGGAGCACCTGCAGATCGAGACGGCCAACCCGCGAGACCTCGCCGATCGTATCAACGCCGCCGGAGCCGTCTTCCTGGGCCACTTCTCGCCGGAATCAGCCGGCGACTACGTGGCCGGACCGTCCCATACCCTGCCCACGGGCGGCACGGCAAGGTTTTGGAGCGGGCTCTCCTCGCTGAGCTTCCTGCGAACCAACAGCATGATCGAATATACTGCCGAGGGAATACGACGGGATGCGCCGGCAATCGATCTGATCGGCCGTGCCGAGAATCTGGAGGCCCACGCCCGTTCGGCCACGATTCGTGCCGAGTAGAATAACCGGGCTCTCCATGAAAGTTGATCGCGACCTGACAGAGCTTACCGGAATCCGATCGCTTACTGCTGAAGGCGGATAGCTGAGTGCTGATGTATGAGTTACTTTCGACCTGAAATAGAAGCGATGGAAGGCTACACCCCCGGCGAGCAGCCGGACAGCCTCTCCGTCGTCAAGCTCAACACCAACGAAAATCCCTACCCTCCCTCGCCAAAGGTGATGGAGGCTATCGCGAACATCAAGCCGGAGCAGTTGCGGCGATATCCGCATCCTCTGGGCAAGCCCTTTCGCGAAATGGCGGCAAGAATCTTCGACGTAACCCCCGACCACATCCTCTGCGGCAACGGGATGGATGACATTCTCAATCTGACCTGCCGGGCCTTCAGCGGACCGGAGGCGGCGCTCGTCTACCCCGTGCCCACGTATACCCTGTACGGCGTCCTCGGACAGATCCAGGCTTCCATCATCCGCGAGGTTCCCTGGGGGGTAGACTACTCCCTTCCGTTCGAGGCCCTTGTCGAGGCCCGCGGAGCCGTCACCTACCTGGCCAATCCCAACGCCCCCACGGGCACTTTCGTTCCCGTGGACGAGGTAGCCCGACTGGCCGATGCTTTGCGCGGCGTTCTCTGCGTCGACGAGGCATACGTCGATTTCGCCGATGCCAACTGCATGGAACTGGCCAAAACACGCCCAAACGTGCTGGTCATGCGAACGTTATCCAAGGGTTACTCGCTGGCCGGCCTGCGATTCGGTTTTGCCGTCGGCCACCCGGAACTTATCGCCGGCCTGGTCAAGGTCAAGGACAGCTACAACGTGGACGCTGTCGCCATCGCCGCGGCATCGGCCGCTCTGGCCGACCAGGATTACTACCGCCTGACACGGCGACGCGTGATCAACGAACGACAACGCCTGGCGGCGGAACTCGAGAAACTCGGCATCTCATGCTTGCCCAGCAAGTCGAACTTCCTCTTCGCCCGCCCCACCAGGCCGAGCGCGGCTCGGCTGTACGAATCGCTCAAGGCTCGCGGAATCCTCGTCCGATACTTCAACAGCCCGGGCATCGATGACCGTTTGCGCATCACCGTCGGCACGCCCGAACAAAATGATATCCTCATCGCCGCTCTCAAGGAGTTGGTCTCGTGAGCAGGAAAGCGTCTAAGCCGGCAGGACAAGGCAAAAGGGTGCCGCAGCGAAAAAGGGGACAGGACCCTTTTGTGCATAGCACCCGAAAGACCGCCTCGCGGCAAAAGGATCCTGTCCCCTTTTGCGGGCGAAAAGCAGTGGTGCATCGCTCAACCAAGGAAACCCGGATCGAAGTCGCCATCGATCTCGACGGCACCGGCCGCGTTGTCGCGGAGACCGGCATCGGCTTCTTCGATCACATGCTCAACCACATCGGCCGGCACGGCTTGTTCGATCTGTCGGTCAAGGCCAGCGGCGACCTGCACGTTGATTACCACCACACCGTCGAGGACGTGGGCATCTGCCTCGGGCAGGCGCTCGCCCAGGCGGTCGGCGACAAGAAAGGCATCCGCCGTTACGGCTTTTTCATCGCCCCGATGGAGGAGTCGCAGGCCATCGTGGCCGTCGACCTCTCCGGCCGCACGGCCGTGGTGTACAATGCCAAGTACCGGGGCTCCAAAATCGGCGACTTCGACGTCGAACTGGTCGAGGAGTTTCTGCGTGCCCTTGCGGCCAACGCCAAGATGAACCTGCAGGTCACCGTCCCCTTCGGCACCAACAACCACCACGTGGCCGAGGCCATCTTCAAGGCCCTGGGCAAATCCCTTCGCCAGGCAGTCGAGATCGATCCGCGAGAGGAATCCGTTCCGTCAACCAAAGGCATCCTGGTGTAGAAACCGCGAAATCACACCGTCGCGCGGCGGCGCGCAAACCCCTCCCTGAGCCCCCTCAGCGGACCAATGACAGTTCCAGCCCTTCGTCGATCTCCAGCGCCGCGCTGAACATCTTCTCAGCCTTCCCCAGATTGCCCCGCCTTCGGCAGACATGGCCCAGATTGGCATAATTCGCAGCCATGCCCTCCACGTCCCCCATCCGCTCATCAATTTCCAGCGCCCGGTTGAAAACCCGCTCGGCCTCCTCCATCGAGCCGGACAAAAGCTGCACCGTGCCCATGTTCGTAAACGCCATCGCCCGCCATTCGTCCTCAGAAGACAACATCAGGATCTTCTGGTAAGCCTCCTCGGCATCAACCAGCTTGTTGAGCATCAGGCAGGCACGCCCCAGCCGACAATATGCGTCCACGTCCTCCGGCACCAAACGGATAACCTGCTCAAGATGCTGCCGGGCGGTTTCCCAGTCGCCCCGCATTTCCGCCACACCCGCAATTTCGCGGCAGAAAGCCACGTAGGCGGTTGCGTCCTCGCGAGTCTTGCAGCCTCGACGCTCGGCCTCGGCAGCCAGAAACCGCTGCAGCGGCTCAACATCCAGTCGACTTCGCGCGGCCTCTGCCGCCGCCTTCGCCTCGGCATCGCCGCTCCGAGCGAGTCCGTCCGCACGAGCCAGGGCCGCATCCAGCCGATCGATCAGCCGATCCCGCTCAGACCGCAGCATTCGCACGGTCAACCGCGGCTCCTCGGAGGTTGCCGTCATCGAGGCATAACGCTCTGCAATCTTCGCCAACGTTTCCTGGTCCGGAACCCGCTCCCTGCGTTTGAACGGAGTCGGCGGCCGAAACCGCGGCAACTCATCATCCTTCCGCCGGCCCCTTGAGAAAGACTCGGGCTCGGGTATCTCATCTCCCACCGCATCCAGATCTGACGGGCTGCGGTGTTGAAGATACTCGATGACGGCAAAGAACAGCGCCGCCCCGCTCAAGATCCCTATCAGCCAGACCGCGTTCGAGATGACGAAGGCCGCCGACGCGTGCGGCCCAAAGTAGCCCTTGGTATGCAACAAGTAGATGAACACCACTCCGCCGACCATCAGAAGGGCAACCCACGACATCCGACGGAAAAAACCGGCCGGGTTGCAGAACCAAACCGTCAGATAAGCACCGACAAACACGGTCAGCGCGTGCTGTCCGGACTTCGCACCACGCGGTCCCAACAAGGCATACAGGCCGCCTGCAAGGAGCGCGGCAATCAGGGCGGTCCGCCACCATCGCTGATGCAATGGAACCTTCACCGCGGGCTTCACGCGAGATTGTGAGCGTTTCGGTCGTGACATATGCCCTCAGCATCGGCAGGCACATGACCGAACTGAAGGGTCCGGATATCGTCAGCCTTTCACCGCGCCAAGCTGAATCCCGCGCACCAGGTACCGCTGCAGCACGACAAACAGCACCATCAGCGGCACAATGTTCATAACTGTCGCTGCCATCATAAGTTCCGTCTGTCGGCCATACCCCGCGCCGCCAAGGTTCTCAAACCACATCATACCCACCGGCAACGTCCGCAAGTGATCGCTCTTGACCATCACCAACGGCCAGAAAAACGACGCATAGTTGCCCAGGAAGGTCATGATCGCCAAAACGATAAGTCCCGGCCGCGAAAGAGGTAAAATCACTTCGACAAAAACCTGCCACCGGCTCGCCCCATCAATCTCGGCCGCTTCATCCAGACTGGTCGGTATGTTCAGCATGAACTGGCGAAGCAGGAAGGTGCCAAAGGCACTGAACGCCGCCGGAAGGATCAGCCCAAGGTACGAATCCAGCAGCCCCAGCCGAAACATGATGTAATAGTTGGGAATCAGCAAGACCACCGCCGGAACCATCACCGTGGCCAGATAGGCCAGGAAAACCACGTCCCTGCCTCGCCACTTCAGCCGCGCAAACGCGTACGCCGCCATCGCACTGGTCACTACCTGCAGGAAGGTCACCCACGAAGCGACGAACAGGCTGTTGAAATACCACCGGCCAAAGCGGATCGGCAGCTTTTCACCCCTGCTATCGGGCGTGAGTCCCAGCACGATGGGGTAGTTCTCCCACTTCCACTGCTCCGGCAGGAACTCCGGCCTGTCGGCCTCGTGCGGCGGCTTGAAGCTCGCCAGCAACATCCACACAAACGGCACCGTCATTGAAGAGGCCAGACCGATCAACAGGATCGTCCTGAGAACCATCCACCCCGGCGACCGCCCCTGCACGGCCCCGCTGCCGGCTTTGCGAGCCAGTGGATCCTCCGCAAGCACGCCGATCGAAGTTGAATTCATGTCTCCCTCAAATGTTGATCTGGCGGCTTCCGAACCGCCACTGAACCAGCGTCACCGCCAGAATCATCACAAACATCGTCCAAGCAATCGCCGAGGCCAGCCCCAGCCGAAAATCGGCGAAGCCCGTCAGGTAGATGTAGAAACCAAGGCTGATCGTTGTTTCCGCCGGGTTGCCCTCGGTCATGATCTTGGCTTGCTCAAACCCCCCTTGTAACCCGCCGATGATGCTCATGATCACGATGAAAAACGTCGTGGGCGCCAGTTGCGGCCAGGAAACATGCCGGAAGCTCTTCCATCGCTCGGCGCCGTCGATCATCGCCGCTTCATACAAATCCTGCGGCACGTTCGCCAACCCCGCCAGGTAAAGCAGCATGTTGTTGCCGCCGACCGTGGCCCAGATGCCCATGATCACGATCGCGTCGCGAGCGCCGAGACCGAAATGCCCCGCGGCCGGCAGCCCCGTCTGCGGATCCAGGCACCAGAGATTGGCCGTACTACCAAGCCAGTTGGGTGGTTCAATGTCCAGGCCAAGTACGGCAAAGAGGACTCGCAAGGACGCGTTGATCGGCCCCGAATCCGGCCGGAACATCAGCTTCCACAAAATGTACTGCGCGACGCCGGCCGTGAAGAACGGCACGTAAAACAGCGTGCGGAGGCCAACCCGGTTGAAGACCGTGGCTACGGCCGCGCTGGCTCCGATGATCGCCAGGGCCAGCCCTGTCGTGGCCCGTCCCGTGCCCGCACATACCATCAATCCCGCGCACGTTGCTGCAAGGCTCGCCCCAATCAACAACCGGCGTACTCGTCGCGAACCCAGGTAGATCGGATCGCTCAGCAGTACCGCCAGCACCAGCGAACCGACAATGGACACCGGCATGCCCAACATGAAGTAAAGGGTCGTCCCGAAAGCTTTGCGGAAGTCCTTTGCCTCAGGCCCGAAGAACAATCGCTCGAAGTTCTCAAACCCCACAAAGCCAAACGGCTCCCGCTGGGCCAGGTCCCAGTTGGTGAACGCCATCACCAGGCTGAACACGACCGGTGCGGCCACGAACACCGCAAAACCCATGATGTTCGGCAGGAGGAAGAGCATCGCCCACCCGAAGTCCCGCCGTGATCGACGTGACAGCCGCAACCCCATTAGCGGTGCCCCCTTAAGACCTTACGGCCGTTCATCTGTGCGCCTTGCGTGCGCGTTTCTGGATCCCGGTGCGCTTGGGTTGCGGCCCGCAGAAGGGCGGTCCCCCTTCGGCGGATAGTCGGCCGGGTCGAAATCTCGCCCCGTTCGCCGCTTGTATTCCTCGCGCATCGAAGCGTAGCGGGTCAGACTGACCCGCATTTCCTCGTTGATCTCGTCCGTCAGAGCCCGGCACATCTGTTCCGGGGTCGTCTTGCGGTCGCTCATCACCGCCAAGTGCCGGTTGAATATCCGCTCCACCCGCGTCGTCTGAATGAACGGCGGGAAATGATTGCTCCGGCCCCGCCTGATCGCTTCGATGAACAGGTGATTGAAATCCTCTTCCGGGTGCGCGGCGTCCTTGAGGAACCGCTCATCCTGCCCCACCTTCGGCGAGGGCGGCAACGCATCTGCCGACTCGACCACCTGCCAACTGAACTCGTCCGAAGCAAGAAACTGAAGGAATCGCAGGGCCTCGTTCTTGTTCGGACTTTTCGGATTGATACCTACGCTGAGCGCCCTGATCTCATCGGCTCCGCTCCGCATGTGTGGCAGCAATACGGCTCCGATATTTCCCCGAAGGTTCGGCTGCGTGCGAAACTTGATCATCCCCCATCGGCCCATGCGAAGCATCGCGATTCTTTCCGTGCAGAACAGGTCGATCACGCTCGATCCCCACCCGCCTTGCGTGCCGATCGCGTTCCGCTCGGCCACCGACGGCATCACCTCGTCAACCACCAGCATCCGATGCAGAAACCTCATCGCCTCGATGGCCTCCGACGAATCCAACGTGCAATACGTGAGCGTCGGGTCGAAAAACGATCCGCCAAACTGCCAGACCAACCCCACCGTCTCATGCATCTCATACGTCCCCAGCCCGTAACGCGTGATCCGCCCGTGCCGGTCGCGTTTCACCAGCTTCTTGGCCACTCGCAAACACTCGTTCCAGTCCCAATCACTCGTCGGGTACGGCTCGCCGACCTCGTCAAAGATCCGCTTGTTGAAGAACATCACGTTGGCGTTCACGTTGAGCGGGAAGGTGTATTGATGACGCTCATATCGGCCGGCGGCCGGGTTGAATGCCTCGATTGAAATCTCATCCAGCACCTCGGGCCAGGTCTTCGCAACATCAAACCCCAGCCGTGCGGCCTCCTCGTCGATCGGCTGCAAAACGCCGGCCCGCACAAAATCGACCAGTTGCCAGCGGCCGTAGCAGTTGAACACGTCGCCCCCCACGCCTCCCTTGCACTGAACGATGATCTTCTCCAACGTGGTGTTGGCCGGGTCCAGGAGAAGCCGCAAGTCTGGATTGAGCTGCTCGAAAAGACGAATACTGCCGCGGCGGGCCGGGTTGTCATCACTGACCCACGTCAGAACCGTCCGGCCGTCCCGCGATGCGTCGGGCATCATCGCGTAGGCCAGCAGCGACCAGGCGATCAGGACACCGAGAATGCCCAAAAAGACCCACTTCATATCGTTCCCAGAACATGTGCGAAAACCACCGGAGCATACGGCAGGACAGCGTCGAGGCCACAGCGACCGAGACCTCCCGCATTGTCCGAACCTGGAGCGGCAGGTCTGCGCCGCTTGCGGCGGCTCCGACCGTGCCCTGCCAGTCTCACACCCGTTCTCACAGGCCGCGGCAATCGCAGCCCAACCCCTGGATCACGAGACAGAGCCCGCTGCCAGGCATGAGCCACGCCGCTGAACACGAATCCCATCCTCCGGCCAATCAAGCCGTTCGCATCGGCCCCGCGTTCACTCCAGTCTACCCGCTCCCTCGATCACGACCAACGGAGAACGGGAATCCCAAACCGGACATGCCCATCCCCAGACTTGCGGCCAATCTGGCCGGCGGTGATACTGCCAACGACCCCGGCTGGGGGGATTGGGAGATCCGGATCACATCATTGCAGCGAGGCCGCATGAGCAAGATGACGATAAGGCCGTTCACGGGTATGGACCTGAAAGAGGTGCTGGCCGTCTGGAACCGGGCTCTTAAAAAAGATCCCATGACCGAAGGACGATTCGTCCGGTGGGCCCTGGCCGATCCCGATTACTGGCCGGGAGATGACTCCGGCTTCTTTGTGGCCTTGCAGGACGACCGCTTGGTCGGCTTTCTGCGGGCCATCATCCGCCGAATGCCTAACGATCGGGCAGGCCTTGAACCCGAGCTGGGTTGGATCCCCGTCGTCGCGGTCGATCCCCCGTGCCGGCGCCATGGCATCGGCTTTGCACTGCTGGAATCAGCCTTGGCTTGGTTCCGCAAACACGGCCGCCGGCGAATTTGGGTTTGCGGCAACAGCGGTTCAGCACCCGGATATGTCTTCCCCGGCGTTGACAAGGACGATTATCCGGGTGGGTTGGCGTTGTTCGCCAAAGCCGGCTTCCGCGTCCACCGCGGCTCCGTAGCCATGTCCCGCGAAGTGGTCAATTTCGACATCGATGAGTACCGTCGGCAGGCTTGGGAAACCGGCAAGGACGTCCGGATCAGTACCCTGCACCCTGAGCAGGTTCCGGACTTCTTTACCTTCCTTTCTGAGGCTTTCCCTGGTGATTGGAACACCGCCGCACGGGCCAAGATCCGTGCCGGGCTTCTCCACGAAGTTCTGGTCGCCACCGCCGACGGACGGATCGTCGGTTACTGCCAGTGGGAAGGCGAGCATTTCGGGCCGTTCGGCGTCCGGGCGGAGTACCGAAACCGCCGTATCGGAGCCAAGCTTTTTGTCGAAGCCGTTCAGAAGATCCGCGAGGCCGACGGGCGGACGGTATGGTTCAACTGGGCCGAGGACGATGCCGCACGCTTCTACGGACGCTTCGGCCTGACCGCGACGCGACGCTACTGCATCTTTGTGAAGGAGTTGTGACTGCGTTCGCGCAGCCACGCCGGACTCAATGTCAGCCATGAGCAGGTATCTCGACTCCATTATCGTTGCCGGTTACTTCATCGCCGTTTTCGTGGCCGGCGCGCTGCTCGCCCGGCGCTTTGCCCGACGCGAGACATCCGAATTCCTCACCGGCGGCCGGACGTTCTCGTGGCATCAGACCGCTCTGACGCTCCTGGCATTCGCCGTGGACCCGACGTACATGGGCATGGCCGGCATCGCCTTCATCTGGGGAATGTACGTGTCGCAATGGACCGGCGTCCACATCTGGCTGACGAGCTGGGTCGCCGCCATGTTCCTCGTCCCTATCTACTGGCGCACGCGGATCGTCACCACGCCCGAATACCTGGAACGCCGATTCAACGCACAGTGCCGGGCATTGTTCTCGGTGCTGATGGCGGTAATTCTGGTGATCATCCTGGCAAGCGCGATCTATCTCGGCGCGCTGCTGACGACAAGGTTGTTGGACTGGCCTCTTTCATTAAGCGTCGCCCTCATCGCCGTCGTGTGCACCTTCTACGTGATCGTCGGCGGGCTGCGCACGGTGCTCTCGCTGGACGTGTACCAGGGTGCGATCCTGCTGGTGACGCTGATCGTCGTCGCCTGGCGCGTGGTGACGGAGGTCGGCGGCCTCGGAGCCTTGGCCGCCATCGACGTACCGGGCAGTGCCGGCACGCCCATCGGAAGCATGGTGCCGCCGCTGGAGTTCGACCTGCGATCCGAGACGTTTTTTCCAGTACCGGCGGTCCTGGCTTGGGCAACGGTCGCAGGTCTGTCCTGGATTGCCTGCAATTTCGGTATGGTCCAGCGCCTGCTTGCCTCGCGGACCGAACAGGACGCCCAGAAGAGCCTGCTCCTTCTCGCCGTACTCGCCAATATCGCCTGTTTCCTGACATTCGCCGTCGGGACAGCCATGCGCAAGTTGCATCCGGGCTTGCCGGCCGATCAGGCTTTCATGGAAGTCATGCTCACCATGTTCCCCACCGGCGTCCGAGGCCTGCTCGTGGCGGGCATGATGGCCGCGCTGCTGTCGTCCGCCGACGGCCTCCTCACCGCGTCCGGCACCCTGATTACCCAGGACATCTACCTGCGATTCCTGCGACCCACCGCGAACATGCAGCAGGTCAAGCTGGTCACCCGAGTGCTGGAAGCCGTCGCAATGGCGCTCTCACTGAGTCTCGTCCCCGTCGCCATGCGGGCACGATCGGCCGTCACCTTCGTCCAGGACTTCTTCGGTGACGTGCTCGGCGTCGTCGTGGCGCTCTACATCGTGGGCGTCTTCTCCCGCAGAGCCACGGCCAGGGCCGCATTCATCGCCATGATCACGGCAATCCCGCTGGCCGTGGGGCTGCATCTCTGGAGTGACTGGAACTTCGCTTATCGCGGTTTCTTCTCGTTCGCATACGCGCTCGCTGCAACGCTGATCCTCAGCCGCTTCGAGCCGCCGCCCGACCCCGCACGCCTGGTCAATCTGACTGTCCATACCGTCGAAGATGTGCGCGGCCCGTGGATCGGGCTCAAGTCGTGGCCGGGGCTCTGGAAATGGGCCATCGGCATCAGCGTCGGCTGGTTTGCGTTCACGGGTATCTGGGAGTGGTACGGGCGGACGCAGGAGCGGTCTCCGACCGCGATCTTGACGAGCCACGGGGTTTACCCCCGTGGTTCCGGACCGGCGGGATAAACCTGCCGGCTCGTCAAGACCGCGAACCGGGCTCGGAGAGCCCTCCTGCGAAGGCGGGGGAGCAAATTCGGACCGGAGATACCATCATGAGCGACAAGAAACACATTCTGGCGGTCGGGGCACATATCGGCGATGCGGAGATCACCGCCGGGCTGCTCATCAGCAAGTACGCGGCCGCCGGGCACCGCGCGACCATTCTGCACATGACCGCCGGCGAAAAGGGTAACCCGCGGATGGACCACCTCGAATATGCCAAACAGCGAATCCGCGAAGCCGAGGCCGCCGCCCGCCATATGGGCGCCGCCGACTGCATCGTGCTCGACCATCCCGATGGGCAACTGCAATCCGACGAAAAAACCATCCACGAAATGTGCGATCTCATCCGGCAGCTCAGGCCGGATATCATCCTGACTCACTGGCGGGGTTCCTTCCATCGCGACCACCGCGCAACCTACAACATCGTCATGGAAGGCGGCTTTCTCGCCGCCCTGCCGGGCATCAAGCGAGCCGAGCCGGCACATCTGATCCGCGGCCTGTACTACCTGGAAAACTGGGAGGACCTGGAGGACTACCAGCCGAACCTCTGGATTGACGTGTCCGAGGTATTCGACACCTGGGTCGGCGCCTGCCGCGAGCACCAGTTGCTCCGCGGCGAGATCTCCTTCAACTATCTGCACTACTACACCGGCCTGGCCGCCAAACGCGGCTGCGAAATCGGCGTCAAATACGCGGTCACCGTCAGCCTGCCACCCATCTCCCGCGCCAGGAAGGTCGACTGGCTGCCCGTCGACACCGAGCCCGTACTGGTGTTCTGATCTCGCCCAGACCGCACCAGGCGCCCAGACTCCGTATCATCGAACGGGGGTGGGCCACTCTTCTCCTCCGGATCGCCCCACGTGTTATCCACCCCTCTGCTGTCGGCGCTCAGGCGCGCCGTGTGGTCACGACGGTGCTTCTCTTCCGGAACACCCCGCGTGTTATCCTCCCGTCCGGGCACCTGGACACGCCGCGCGCTCTTTGAAAACCGAAGACTGACCCGTTCGCTCCGCCTTCATCACTCGCGCCCCTGCTCCCACTCCACGCCGAGCTCCAAACCCGTCGAGGTGCGAAGCGCCAAAGGAACCCAATGTTAAAATAGAGAACCCTCGCTTATTCGAGTACCCACCCTGCAGTCTCCGCCCAGCGCTGCCCGCAGAGCGAAAAGAACCCAAACTTAGGAAAGCTGGGAAAACCAGGCAAGATAATCGATACCGAAGCGAGACTTGGCGGCAACACCATCGACCTATCTCGAACCCTCCGATTCCGGTGGCCGAACTGGCTCACGCCAATGCTGCCGGAGCTCATCAACCGACAGAACACGATCGTAGAGAACCACCTCGTCAATCCGGCCTTCGAAGCTGTCATGATCGCCCGGGCTGGCCCCTATCATGATCTCCTCGCCGGTCGCTGGCGCGGCGGTGATCCGCGTCGCGATATCCGGAACGGCCCTGCCGTTCAGGTACACGTTCACCGTGCTGCCGTCCCGCACCATCACAACATGGTTCCAGGTCCGCGCTTCGATTTCCGTCCTTCCGCTCACCGCCTGCGAGCCCCCCTCACCGCCCCGAAAGACCAGCCGCCCCGACGCGCCTCCGGTGCCGCCGATCGACAGAAGCTCGACCGCCTTGCCACCCGCCTCCTTCCCCAAACGACAGAAAAGGTGCCCCGTCGTCGCCCGCCCATCCGCAGGCATGTAGTTGCAGAACCACATCTCAAGCGTGTAGCGATCGGCGATCCCCTTCACCCGGGCCGTCATCTGACCGCCCGCAAAATGGACGCACGGATTCGATGGGCCGTTGGTTGACCGGGCCTCAAAAACAGGCCCTTCTAAATAGAATGAAAAACCACCTTTATATGTTGCATGGTGATTGCGACCCGAGATGTCGGCCGCCGTTGGCCCGTCAAACTCGCTCATCGGCCACCAGGCCGCCGGCTTCGAGGCCAGGACCGCCTGCGCACGGGCATCCGACGGGTCCGGCCGCTGGTCAACGGCCCGCCGAGACCGACCCCCGACTTCCTCCAGCATCGACAACAGCGCTTCCACGATCTTCGGCTCGGCGTCAACCTCGAGCTGCGCCGTCCGCGCCGGCCAGGTCGTGTAACCGCCCAGCGCGTGCTGCGCCGGCGGCGGAATGTAACCCTCCTCGCCGTTCGCCAGCGTGATGTTGAAGGTCGGCCGCAGAGGACTTTGAGCCTTGATTCTTAAACCCGTCAGGCCGAACACCTCGCACGGAGTCGCGGTGATTCCCAGATCGCCGATCCTGATCACTTGAAGCTTCAACTCGCGGCTGGGACGCTCCGACAGGAATACCTGCTCGCGAGCGTAGACCTCCTTCTGATCCTTCGGCTTGCGACCCTGCATTCCGGCCACAACGAGCCTGGCGGCCTCCAGCCGTTTCTGATCCGGCTGACGAACCCCCAGAGTCAGCTTTCTCTCGATCATCCTCAGTGAGACCGACTCCTGATAACGAATGCCGCGATAGGCCTCTAACACAATCCCCGAAAGCGCTTCGGCAATCGTGTGATAATCGTGCTTCGCCAGCGGCTTGCGGTAATCCCCCCACCATTGATCGCCGCTGGTGCCCTGCGACATCATCACCACCAGCGGCGGCTTGACCTCGCGTGCCCCAAGCAGGTCGGTCATCCTCTCGGCAAACTGGCCGTAATAGTCCGCCGAAACCGCCGGCGCTCCCGCGTAGTGCATCGAGTAATTCGCCAGCAATGCCAACGGCCGACCGTCGACCGATTGCACGGACACCACACTGACTTCACAATCCACCGGCCCGGACGGCCCTTCATAGTCGGGATTGTTCGGCCCCGGGTGCATCATCGCCCGAACGGTCGGCTCGCCGAATGGATCCAGCCCGATCTTGTCCGGCCGTCGGATCCACCGGCGACAGTGCGTGTGCTCCGGATCATTGACCGTCGCCCAGCCGATCTTCGCCGATGCAAGCCTGTCGGCGGCCCCGATGATGCACTCGGCGATCCACCCCGGCAGCTTCGCCGCATAAGCCCTGTCCGCGTCGCTCCCCAAGCAACCCATGGCCGACGGCGCACTGTGCGTGTGCGTCGCCGAGATCATCATCCGGTCGGTCGCGATGCCGGTCACCCTGGACGCAAGTTCCTTCGCCTCGTCAAGCAGCTCGCGAGGTAGCACACAACTGTCCACGACCACAATGGCCACTCGCTCCCTCCCGCCGGCCAGCATCAGGCATTTGGCATAAAGGCGGTCGTACACCTTGTCCGCCGTTCGCTCCAGGAAACCGCCGTTGACGATGACCGGCAGATCCGTGGGAGTGATGTCAACGGCATACGCCCCGGCCAGAAGCCTCTCGGCCGCTTCGTCGGCCTGGCCGGCGGACACAGCGGCGACATCCAGAACCACCACCGCCAGAAAAACGCGGCTCAGCACGAGCCTCCGACCGACAGTCCGGCTTCTCTGCGAATCCATGCGATACACCTCCACCAGCGAACGACCATCGTATCAAATGACCCGACAAATCGACAGGCCATCCCCCTGACGGAAGACGCGCCCATCGAAAAATGGTATGCGATTGATCGCCGGACTCCCTGAGGTCCGACTCACAGCAACTTCTCCTCCCGGCAGCAAAGCCGATCAAGGCGGCCAACGGGCGCAGCCGCCTGGCTCGCCGGGCACGCCGCTTCCTTTGGGCAAAGGCCTTCCTCAGACGCCTCCGGAAACGTTGACAATTCCGGCCCCGGAATCCTATTATCTTGGCCGGATCATGCCCGTCGACAGGTCTGTCCGCAACCTGCCGACGAAGAACCACAGGCAATAGAAGCCTGCCGAGAACCTGATCTGCCCCACTGGATTCCCGCAGTCCTGAAAGGTTTGATCGACGGCATGACGGGGCTGGAACGGTCCGGCCGGCGCAAAAAGACAAGCGGGCTCCGCGCAACCGGAAACCTGTTGCATCCCCAAGGCAACGGATGGCACAACGCCGGCAAGCGCGAGGGCTGGGCGAGATAACCGCAATGGCTGCACCGCAAGTCACCGTCATCGGGGCAGGCATGATCGTCAGGATCCAAATCCTGCCGACGCTGTTCCACATGCAGCGAACGGGGCGCATCGGCGAAATCCACGTCTGCGCTCACCTTCCCGCCCACATCGCCGAACTGAGATCATCGCCGACACTCGCCCGAGCGTTTCCGGGCCAGCGATTCATCGCCCATCCCGACCCGGACGAAGTGCCGGCCGATTCAGTCCACCCGGAACTCTATCGAGAAGTGCTCGGGGCGGCCCCGCCCAACAGCATCGCCGTCGTCGCAACACCCGACCACATCCATTACCCGATGATCTGCGAAGCCCTTGAAAACGATCTCCACGTCTGCACGGTCAAACCGCTGGTCCTTCGGTACGATCATGCCGAGGACATCATTCGCCGATCGCACGAACGCGGCCTGGTCGTCGGAATCGAATACCACAAGCGATTTGATCACCGCAGCCTGATGGCCAGGCAGGCTTACCGCGCCGGCCGACTCGGTGAGTTCCGGCTCGGCCAGGCGTTTCTGCACGAGCCCTACTACTACCGCGACTCCAACTTCCAGAACTGGTGTACCTGCGAAAACACCGACATGTTCACTTACGTGGGCTGCCACTACGTGGACCTCGTCGCGTTCATCACCGGACTCAAGCCCGTGTCGGTCAGCGTGTGTGGCATCCGCGATCGCTATCCCAACGGCAACCAGGGCTTCCTCTGGACCGACGGCCGCGTCCGCTGGGACAACGGCGCCATCCTCAGCATCGCCAACGCCATCGGCTATCCATCCGGCGCCGCGGGCGGCAACGCCCAGGGGCTGACAATGTGGGGTCAAGGCAAAACCGACGCGACACTCTTGGAGCATTCCGACGCCTACCGCGGTGTGATCTATCACTACACCTCCGCCGGCACTGAGCCCGGCGACACAGCCTATGCCGAGCCGAACCCCGACTACTTCCAGTTGCTCGATACCGGCGGACCGGGCCTTACCCCCGTCGGCTACGGCCACCGCAGCGTCGAGTACATCATCGAGGCCTGCTGCCAGGCTTCGCAGATCGCCGGCCTGGAGGAACGCCGATCACTCGTCGCACAACTTGATCGCGAAGGAATCATGGCCACCCCCGCCAACAGCAGTTACAACGAATTGGTCATCGAAGCGGCACGCAAGAGCATCCTTGCCGACGGCCGCGAGGTCCTGATCCGATACGGCAGCAGACCCGGCGTCGCGTTTCGTGAGTACTCACCCGATCAGATTTCATCGAAGGAGTAATCCGTAGAAATGGCAACAAAGGAATTTCCCCTTCAGCCGCGTGAGGTTGAGCTTGTTCATACGAAATACCGCATGATCCGCACGCCGATCCCGGTTCCCGACTCCGTGCCTTTTCTGAAACGCCTGCGTGAGATGGAACCTCGCAGCATGGGTGGCCAGCCTCCGGTCATCTGGGACGGCGGCGAGGGTGCCACGGTCCGCGACCCCTACGGCAATCGTTGGATCGATTTCTCCTCCGGCGTATTGGTGACCTCATGCGGCCACGCCCACCCGGACATCGTCAAAGCAATCAAGGACATGGCCGACCAGGGCTTGTATCATGCCTACTGCTTCCCTACCGACGTGCGGTACAAGCTGGTTGAGGAATTGACCAGTTGGCTGCCCCCGCCCCTCAAACGCGTGTTCCTCCTGACAACCGGCTCAGAAGCTTGTGAATGCTGCATCAAGCTGGCCCGCACGCAAGGACTGCAGGTGGGCGGCAAGCACAAGAACATCTTGGTCTCGTTTGACTACGCCTTCCACGGCCGCACGATGGGCGCACAGTTGGCGGGCGGATCCTCTGCCCTCAAAGCGTGGCTCGGCGGCGACGATCCTTGCTTCGTGCAGGTGCCTTTCCCCGACGGCTTCCGCCAGAAAGACACCAGCTTTGCCGTCTTTGAGGCCGCGTTGAAGGCAAAGGGCGTCGACCCGAACCGCGTCTGCGGCGTGATGAGCGAGACCTACCAAGGCTGCAACGCCACCCTGATGCCGCCTCATTACGCACAAGCACTCCGAGCGTGGTGCGACAAGTACAAGGCCGTGATGATCTTCGACGAGGTCCAGGCCGGTTTCGGGCGAACCGGTGCCCCCTTCGGCTTCTCGCATTTAGGCATCGTGCCCGATCTGGCCGCTTGCGGAAAGGGCATTGCCGGTGGAATGCCGGTTGCGGCCGTGCTCGGCACCGACGAACTCATGAACCTGTACGGTCCGGGCGAAATGACCAGCACGCACTCGGCCAATCCGATTTGTGCAGCAGCCGCCCTGGCTAACCTTCAGGTCATCCGGCGAGAAAAACTGGTTGAGAATGCCGCCCGACTCGCACCGGTGATGGCCGAGGCCGTCCGCCGGATCAAAGATGCTTCCAAGGGTCGCATCGGCCACGTCGACTCGATCGGGCTGGTCGGCGCGCTTCAGTTCACCAGGCCCGGCACCACCGAGCCGATGCCGGACTGGGCGTGGGAGGTCGTCTGGAATTGTGTGTGCAAGGGTGTGCTCTTGTTCGCGCCGGTCGGCGTCGGGGGTTGCGCCATCAAGCTCAATCCGCCCCTGTTGATCGACGAAGAGGCCTTGCGCGAGGGACTGAACGTGGTCGAAGAGGTCGTGCGCTCCTGCTGATGCTCGATGCCCCGATTCCTCCGGAGGTGAGATGATCGAACGTGACGGCCTCCGCCTTGGCGGATTCCCCCGCAAATGAACCGGGCGTCGTTACCGAGGTTAAGGAATGAACGGAGACCCGATCGCACAAGCCGCCTCATCTGATGCGTTTCGGCGCCATCTGACCGACCTGCTGGTCAAGATCTGTGCAATCGACACCGTTCCTCGAGCCGACGTCGCCGCAACGGCCCGAGCCGAGTCGCGGGTCTTCGACATTCTCGAACAAGAAGTAACGCACTATGGACTGAAGTCTTTACGCTGTCTGAGGCAGCCGATCGACCCCGTGATCGCCCGGCACCCCTTCTTCTCCCAACCCTACTACACGCGCACGCCCGAGAACCCCGCCGGCCTCCCGGTCGAGCAATGCTATGCCGGCCGGTGCAACCTGGTGATCGAGATCGACGGCGAGCGGCGAGAGCCCAAAGGCGTCGGACAGGCACTCAACGCTCATATCGATGTGGTGGCCCCCTACTTCCCTCCGCGTGTCGAGGGAAATGTGGTCTTCGGCCGCGGGGCCTGCGACGACAAAGGCAGCGTGGTGGCCATCGTCGGGGCGATCAAGCTGCTTGCCGAGCACCTGCGGGCAACGGGCAGTTACCTCAACCGCGACCTGACCTGCATGATCGTCATCGATGAGGAACCCGGCGGCAACGGCTCGTTGTCCCTGGCGGTCGACCGCAATCTGAAACGCCGTTACGACAGCATGATGGTGCTTGAATGCGCCGACGACGGGATCTATCCGGGCAACCGCGGCTGCGTCTGGTTCAAGATCGAAGGCAAGCTTCCTGGCTCATACCTGTTCGAGGCCGCACTTTTCATCATCGACGAACTGGAGAAGGAAGGCCGGGCCATCAGGGCCGAGTCAAATCACCCGCTCTTTCCGCATCGCCCCGTCCAGACCTGCCACGGCATCATCGGCAACTGCGGTGAGCACCCGTCGAGGATCAACGGCGACGTCAGTTTCGAGATCGTCTTCGAATCCGGCGCCTTTGCGACCGGCGTAGCCGGCCTCATTCGTGACCTCATCGAGGACGGCTTGAGGCAATACATCGGCCTCTACGGCGACAAGACCCAGGTCATCGATCCCGCAACCGGCAAGCCCAAAGTGGACCGCCACTATGATTTGACCCCTACAGCTCAAGGCTGGCTCGTTCGCGTCTGGGGTTCGACGGGTCACATGGGGTCGATCCTTGAAAACGACGGAGCAATCACCAAGATGGCAACGATCGGGCGCGCGCTGATCCGCAGCCGCGCGGCCATCGAACGGGCAATCGGTGGGGCCATGCGGCTCCGACTCAGCGGCTGGCCCGACGAGTCGCGAATCCTGATGGAAGGCGGACAGGGCTTTTTGCCCACGCACTCGATGAGCGATGTGCAAGAGCGGCTCCGGGCAGCGGCGGTGCGCGGCGGGCAGTACTACCTGGATCTCGTCGGCGCAAAGGTCGACGCGAAGCACGTCCTGCAGGTGACGTTTGAGAAACTGCACAACGCTGCCTTTGACGGCGATCCGAACTCGACGGACATGTTGAACGCCATCGAAGCGGCAAGAAGGGCAGGGACTTGGAAGGAAGGCCCCATTCGCGGATGGGATGTGTCCTGCGATGCCCGTATTTTCGCGTGCGAGTATCCGGGCTTGCCGGTAATCACCACCGGGCCGGGTCTGATCCGGCACGCGCACAGCGACCAAGAACAGATTGACATGAGGGACGTGGCCAGGACCAGCGAGTTTCTGGCATATTTCATTCTGAAGCAGACGGGCACACTGTGAGCAGCCCGTCGAGATGATGGAGACAGCGACATGGACAGACTTCGCCTGGGAGTCATTGGCACAGGCTCAGTCGTACGAGAGATCTACCGGCATCTTTACTTTCACAGCGACTATTCACATCTGCTCTCGATCGAGGCCGTGGCCGACCCCAACGATAAAGCCCTGAACGACTTCGCCGATCAGTACGGCATTCCCGCGAATCGACGGTTCGCCGACTATCATGAAATGATCCGGCACGTACAACTCGATGCCGTCCAGGTCAACACCCCTGACCAGCTCCACCGCGAGCCGACGATCTTCGCCCTGGAAAACGATTTGGACGTCATGGTGGCCAAGCCGCTGGCTTCATCAATTGCTGATGCCCATGCCATCATCGAGGCCGCACGCAAAGCCGGCCGCCTCGTCACCGTCGATTTCCACAAGCGAGAAGACCCACGGATCAAGGAGGTCGCCACGCGCTACCACAGCGGAGCCTACGGCAGATTTCAGCTCGCCGTTCTGTACATGCTCGATAAGTTGTGCGTGGCCGATCCGAATTACCGCCCGCAATACTTCGCCTCGCCCGACTTCTGCGAAAGGAATACGCCCATCACCTTCCTGACCGTGCACATGGCTGACGCTCTGGTACAAATGGTAAGCCTCAAGCCGATCAGCGTCCGGGCAACAGCCTACTCTCAGAAACTCCCCTCTCTCCGCCCCGTGCCCTCCAAAGGGTACGACATGTGCGACGTCGAGGTACTGCTCGAAAACGGCGGCGTGGCCCACATCGTGACCTGCTGGCACCTTCCGAACTCCGCCCACGCCATGACCGTGCAGTCGTCACGGCTGATCTGCACCGATGCCATGGTCGACCTGGCCATCGACATGCCGGGATGCCGCGAGATCACCGAGAACGGAATCCAGGAACGCAACCCGCTCTTTCGCAATTTCGAGCCCGACGGCTCGGTCAGCGGCTACGGAATCAGTCACCCGGGCAATCTCTACCGCAAGATCCTGCGCAGTCGCAACAACCACATGCCGCGGGACGAGCATGAAGAGATAATCGGCCCGTTCGCCACGGGTTTCTACGCCACCGCGATCTGCGAGGCCGCGGGCGTCAGCGTCGAGAACGGTCGCACCATCGACGGCGTAACCCGGGGCACCGAGATCGACGTCGCCGAACTGCTCCGCCGGCGCATCGGAAATGCGGCCGACCGGTACATGTAAGCCCGCGGTCGTAGGGCGGTGTCGAGGTCGCCCGCGGCGACCGAGACCTGCCGCACTAAGCGCTCCCGTTCACAAGTCTTTGTGGGCTGATTTGCGCGGTTTTCGCCCGAATACAAGCGCCCAACCCGACAAGGATTCATGAAAGGGAGCACTAAGACAGACGGATCGTATACAGAACCATGGTCTCACCCACGGCATCCGGGGCGGTGATCGCCTTCAGTTCCCCCTCCGGACTGATCACGTAAGCCGCGCCGCGCCTGAGGTTCTTCTGCTCATCGCGTGCCGGAGCATCACAGGCAACATACCAGACCTGATTCTCCTTCGCCCGTTCGTATGGGTACGGCCGCTTGCCATTGAGCAGTTCGTCCGGATCGGTGCCGTTGGCATACGGCGCCAAGATGATCTCTGCCCCGTTCTCCCGAAGTCTCGCACAGGTTGGCGGATGCACCGACTCAAAACAGATCGCGATCCCAACACGGATGCCTTTGACCTCGAACACGTTGGCATCACTGCCCGGGTCCCATGTCTTTTCCTCGCCCGGTGCCAGGCTGGTCTTGCGATGCATGCCGATCACGCCTCTGCCGTCAATCACAACGTGCGTGATATGCGCCTTGTCGCCGTCACGCTCGGTCATGCCCACGGCGAGAACGATCCCCAGCTCATCCGCCACCTTTGTCAACCGGGTGATCGCCGGGCCGTCAATCGGCTCGGCAAACGCCCGGACCTCCCGGCTGGCCCACCAACCACTGATGCCCGTCTCCGGAAACAGCGCGATGTCGGCCCCCGCAGCCGCCGCTTGCCTGGCCCAGTGTTCGATCCGCGACAGATTGAACTCAACCTCATGAATCCGGCTTTCACAAGACACCGCCGCCACGGTCAGCGTGCGGACAGGTTTGACTGCCGAACCGCCGGCGCCTCGACCCGCATCACAACCCGTGACCCACAGTAACGTCGCAACGGCTGTTGCCATCAACAAGAATCGATAGCGCCTCATCATTCAGCCGCGCTCCCAACAGGCCGGCTCGCAGGTCTGCGCTTGAGATGCTGGTCGAAGAACTCGGCCACCATCTTCCTGTTAGCCAAGCCGCCGACGCCATGTCCGGCGTCGGGGACCACCTTCAGCGTGACGTCTGCGCCGGCCTTCCTCAGCGCATCGGCCAACAGGCGACTGTGTTTCACTGGCACGACGTTATCCTTCTCGCCGTGCACGATCAAAAACGGCGGATCGTCCTTGCTGACATGCTCGATCGGACTCGCCAGCCGGGCCTTTTCGGGATTCTTATTGAGCGGACCGCCAAGAAGCTTCTGCACGACCTGCGGACCGGCCCCTCTCGGCTTGTCCGGTTCATGCTCATAATCCTCTGCACGAAACGTGCTCGGTCCGCAGAAATCGCAAACGGCCTGCACGCGGCTGGACTGGTCGAGGTTACCGCCAATATCGCCCTCCAATTCCCTGATCCCAGCCGAGGTGCCCAAGAGCGCGACCAGATGCCCCCCTGCCGACGAGCCCCAGACGCCGATCCGAGCCGGATCGAACCCGTATTCCTTTGCGTGAGCGCGGACCCAGCGAACGGCGGCCTTGCAGTCGTGGATCTGAGCGGGAAACGGCGCAACATCGGTCAGCCGATAGTTGATGCTGACCACCGCATATCCCTCGCCCGACAGGAAGGCCGCACGGCAAAGATCCTTGCTCCCTGCCTGCCAGGCTCCGCCGTGTACCCAGATGACCACTGGGAACGGCTCGCCCTCGGGCTTGGGAAGGTAAAGGTCCAGTAGAAGAGGCTGGTCCCCAACGCGGGCGTATTCAACGTCGCGCACAACCCTCACACTCTCCGGCAACACGGTCTCGACAAGCTTCTGCTGTACACGGCCGCCTTGCCGGAGCCCCTTGCGGGCGGCTGCCCGCTCCTCCCGGCTGATCTCTCCGTCACCATCCTTGTCAAAACGCTCAATCAGCTCCCGTCGCAAAGCTCCTCGCCCCGCCGGTGCCGTTTGCTGGGCCGCCAAGTACGACGTCTGAATAGTTGCCGCAAGCAGGACAACGCCAAGCCACTTCCTCGTACCAAACACGGGTAACCTCCCTGGCCACAAAAGCATTCATGTCGTCATTCGCTGTCCGGAACAACGAAACCGCACTTATTCTATTGCGATCACCGCTCTTGACAAACGCAGCGCGGGCATATCCCAACCACGCCCTCCCCCAAGACAAACCCCAAAGACTTGGATAGAATGACCGGCAACTATGAAGACCATGCTGAGCCGGATCCGAACAAGAGAGAAATACCTGATCATCTACGCCGTGATCCTTGCGGCGGGCGCAGGAATCACCCTTGCTGCCGAAGTGCCGCAACCTTGGGCCGTCCTGGTTGTGACGACAGTCGCTTTGACGGCCGCTTGGGTATCTGCAAGGATCGCTTGCCGCCAGGCCCGCCGACGACTTCACCGGCTGCGAGAGGCAGTGGATGCCCTCGCCCGCGGTGATCTGGCAACCTGCATCGATCATCCGCCGGACGACGACTTCCTGAAGCTCAGCGACTCGGTCGAGCGAGTCCTTAATCAGCTCAGGGAGAACTGCCGCGAACATGAGCGACTGCGACGTCAGTTGACCCACAGCGAAAAGCTCGCACTGATCGGCGAACTGGCCGCAACCGTCGCCCATGAAGTCAATAACCCCCTCGATGGTCTGCAAAACAGCATTCGGATCCTCCGCCGAGGCGTGGACAACCCGGACCAGGTCCGGCAGTTGCTCGATCTCATGGAAAACGGCCTGTACCGCATCGAGATGATCATGCGGCGTCTCCTGACCATGTCTCGGAACGAGCCGCTCTCGCCGGAACCAACGCGCATCGAAACGATCGTCGACGATGCCCTCATGTTCGCCCAGCCGAAACTGAATCGGCGGCGAGTCGAACTGATCCGCGATCTTCCCGAATCGCTGCCCTTTGCGATGGCTGACAGACTGCAGATGGCCCAGGTTTTGATCAACCTCATGATCAACGCCGCGGATGCCATGCCCAATGGCGGCAAATTGACCATTCGTTGCCGGTCAGGCGACTATGGCCGCACACTCTTGCTCGATGTGATCGATACCGGCAGCGGAATAGCTCCCGAACACCTGCCGCACATTTTCGAGCCATTCTATACCACCAAGAGCAAGGGCGGTGGCACCGGGCTGGGGTTGGCCGTCGTGTCGCGAATTGTCAGGGCTCACGGCGGGACGGTGGAGATCCAGAGCGAAGTCGGCAAAGGTACCCGCTTCCGCATCATCCTGCCCGCCGCCCGCAGCCTGGAGCAGTCGGAAAGCACCCAGCCGGCGGCGGGCATTCCAACCCTGCACCAGTTGATGCAGCCTGCCGAGGCTAGTCGCGCCAAAAACCAATGACTTTGCACACTGCACCCGTCGGAGCAGGGACGGCGGAAAGAACAGATTACGATGTCATCGCTGCTGGCCGTCGATGTGGGACTGAGAACCGGCCTGGCCTTGTACGGACGCGACGGCCGGCTGCGCTGGTACCGCTCGCGAAACTTCGGAAACGCGACGCGGCTGCGAGGCGGCGTACAGGCCGTGCTCCGTGAGACTCCGGACCTCGAATGGCTTGTGCTCGAGGGAGGAGGGCCTCTTGCCGACATCTGGACGCACGAGGCCCAGCGCCGGGGCGTGCTCCTTCGTACAATCAGTGCCGAGGACTGGCGAAGGTCGCTGCTCTACCCACGTCAGCACCGCAACGGCCCCCAGGCCAAGCACTCCGCCGACATCGTAGCTCGCAGAGTCATCGCCTGGTCGCAGGCCCGTCGCCCCACTTCGCTTCGACATGACGCTGCCGAGGCCATCCTGATCGGCTTGTGGGGTCTGGTCAGCATCGGATGGCTGAAAACGCTGCCCACGGAGCTGCACCACGAAACCTGACTGCCGGCTCCGGCCTTTCGTGTTGTCCGAGTCGTCGATGGCGCCCTCCAGTAATCTGCGCGCCAACCGTCCGTCAATTCCGATGCGGCACGCTGCGACCGTCCCGCTGATACTTCTCCAGCAACAGAGTCAGTCGTTTCACAACGTCCGGATGATCGGTCCACAGGTTCTTCGTTTCAGCGGGGTCGGCCTGCATGTCGTAGAGCTGCCCCTTCGGACCACCAGGTTCGGGCTCGCCTCCGGTGGGCTTCGACCAGCCCCCTGACCCCAGACTCATGATCAGCTTCCACTTGCCTTGGCGAATCGCGAAGACGCCGTCGACGGAGTGGTGGACTGTGGCCTCACGGATCGCCTCGCTGCCCTCTTTGCTCAGCAGGAGCGGTGAGAGATCATAGCTGTCCTCGGCAGCATCGTTGGGCAGTCGATGCCCAACCAGGGCGGCAAACGTGGCCATGAAATCGGTCAGGCAAACGGTCTGGCCGCACGTCGAGCCTGGGGCAATCCGGCCGGGCCATCGCACAAATAACGGCACGCGATGACCTCCTTCCCAGATGTCCGCCTTCATGCCCCGCCATGGCGCGTTGGGATCGTGCCCGAACTTGGCGATACTGGCGCTGCGGGAACTGAGATCCGGGCCGTGCTTGAACGGGTCACCGGCGATCGCCGGCGACCCGTTGTCGCTGGTCATAACCACGACGGTGTTCTCGCGCATGCTGTTGCGGTCCAACGCCGCAAGAATCTGCCCGAGCGTCCAATCGACCTGGTAAACGAGGTCGCCGCAGGGCCCGGCCTGGCTCTTGCCGACAAACGGATCATCCGGCACGATCGGGGTGTGCGGAGCGGTCGAGGCGAAATAGAGGAAGAACGGTTTGTCACGATGCTGTGCGGCGTGCCGATCGATGAACGTGACCGCACGGGCGCCCAGCGTCGGCAGGATCGGCTCCAGCCGCCAGCCGGGGACCATCGGTCCGGGATCGCCGAACATCCGTCCAGGTTTGAGCTGCGTCGGAATACCGATCGTCCGATCGTCGTCGATGAAGCAGTACGGCGGATAGTTGGGCACGTCCATGCCGAAATAGGAGTCAAAACCGCGAGTCAGTGGCCCGCTGTCAATGACCCGAGTCAAATCGATGACCTCGTAATCTTCCATTGCGAGATTGCCGTCGGATCGGGCGTGTCGTAACGAGTCTGGAACGGGCCGGCCGTCGCGGGTGGGCCAGTCCCATCCGAGGTGCCACTTGCCGATGCATGCGGTCACATAACCGTGCTGCCGAAGCATCGCCGGCATGGTCAGACGGCCGGGCTCGATCAGTGGCCGGTCCCACGGGACGAGCACCCCCCGCTTCAACTCTGTCCGCCAGCAATAACGGCCGGTCAGGATACCATAGCGAGTGGGAGAGCAGACCGCCGAGGGCGAGTGAGCGTCTCGAAAAACCATCCCCTCCGCGGCGAGCCGATCCATGTGCGGCGTCGGGATCTTCGAGTCCGGATTGAGGCAACGCGGGTCGCCGTATCCCATGTCGTCGGCCAGAAAGAACACGATATTGGGCAACCGCTCGGCGGCCGGCGCATCCGCCCCGGCGGCCAACATCGCGAACGCCGCCAGAACGAACCCCGCGAATACGATGCGCACCCAAGGTCTTTGGAGCATCGTCCATCTCCTGCATGCCCGGCTACGAAGGCTGAGTACTGGCTACAAGTCGTGCGAGGTCCTTCTCCAGCGTCTCACACCCCTCAACGCGACCCGGACTGACAGCTTGCTCGGGTATTGCGAAGATAATCCAGCGCTCGCGAGCTGCAGACCACGGTCACCGCTTCATGCCAATGCCCCGTATCATGTCCTCTTCCCCTTGCCGCGTCCACTTCAAGCGGAATCCGGGGACATCATACGCATTTCGTCGATAGATTCCCGGACAGGCGGCGAATAACAGGAGGCCTGCCCGGACCGAGGGGACAAGCCCCTCGGCTCGTCAAGAGCGGCCGAACAGCCCAACAGATTAACAGAAGCCCCCTGCTACACCCTCTTAAACTGCCTTTCCAGATCGCGGAGCGTGAATCGCAGCGAGGTTGGCCGGCCGTGGGGGCAGTTGCTCGAACGCTCGATGTGGTGGCGTTGGGCCAGCAGCGAGCGGATCTCGGCCGGATCGAGCGGGTCGCCGGCCTTGACCGCCGCCTTGCACGCCATCATGCTCAGCAAATCATTAATCAGCATCTCGCTCGCGGCCGGGCCCGACCGCACCGCCAATCGATCAAGCATGTCGCGAACGAACGCGGTCACCCGCTCGGGCTTGAGAATGCTCGGGACAGCGTGAACCGCGATCGTACTCGGGCCGTAGGAGGTCATCTCGAAGCCAAGCTTGGCGAGCGTATCGGCGTGAGCCTCGATCACTGCCACCTGGTCGGGGGCAACGTCGATCATGTCCGGAAGAAGCAGACGCTGCGACTCGAGCGGCCCGCGGGTGATCTCCTGTGACAACTGCTCAAAAAGAATCCGCTCGTGCAGGGCGTGCTGGTCGATGATCACCAACCCGTCGGACGTCTCGGTCACCAGATAGCTGCGATGGATCTGCAACACGGTACCGAGGTCGATGCGATCGATTTCGCTCTCGCCGGCCCGGACGGACGCCGGCGGCAGGAGGCTCGGCGGTTCGAATGATTCCAAGGCTGCGTCGGAATCTACCATCCGCGCCGGCTGATAAGCCTCAATCGGCTGCGACGGGCTATAGGCCGTGCAAACCGGCCGGCCTTCACCAAAACCCGACGGAACCGGCGGCTTGTTTCGCTTGAAGAAGTCGGCGATCGACTCGCGAATCTCCCGATGCCGCCGCTCCGCTTCGCTGTCCGGCCCTGCGACCGCCGATTCACGAGCTTCGATCAGGTCCCCGCTGAATTCGCCTGTCGGGTCGGCAATCTGCGGCGACCGCACGGCCATCAGCCCCGGCGTCAGATCCGTGTTGAGAAACCGGTCGCGAATGGCCGACAACACCTGCGAATAAAGCATGTTCGAATCGCGCCAGCGGACCTCGATCTTGGTCGGATGGACGTTGACGTCGACTGAATCGGGCGGCACCTCAAGGGCCAGGAACACGACCGGGTAACGATGAGCCTCCATCAGCCCGCGATAAGCTTCGCGCACGGCGTGGCTGAGGAACCGATCGCGGATGTACCGGCCGTTCAGGAAGAAATACTGCCAACGAGCACTCGACCGACTGTCCGATGGCCGGCCCACGTAGCCGTGGATCTTCAAGCCTCGCTCGTCGCGAACCACTTCGAGCAGACTGTCGGACATCTCCTTGCCGAAGAAATCGGCAATCCGCTCGCGCATCGACCCTGCCGGACGCAGTTGTTGCACCGGCCGTCCGTTGTGGATCAGGCGAAACTCCACCTGAGGGTACACGAGGGCAATCCGCGCCACTTGCTCGGTGATATGACCCATCTCGGTCTGTGGCGTCCGGAGAAACTTATGCCGGGCGGGCACGTTGAAGAACAACTCGCGGATTTCGACCGTCGTGCCCACGGGGCCCGAGGCGGCCGTCACCGGCTCGATTCGGTCGGCGGTCACCCGGATCTCATGCGCGGCGTCCGAATTCGGCTGCCGGGACACAATCCGCAACTGCGACACCGCCCCGATACTTGGCAGAGCTTCGCCCCGGAAACCCATGGTCCGAATGCCGAACAGGTCCTCTTCGCGGGTGATTTTCGAGGTCGCGTGCGGCTGGACGGCCAGGGCCAGATCGTCGACATCCATCCCCCCGCCGTCGTCGGCCACCCGGATGAGCTTCCGCCCCCCCTGCTCGATAGTAATCTCGATCCGCCTGGCCCCGGCATCCAAGCTGTTCTCGACCAGTTCCTTCACCACACTGGCCGGACGCTCGATCACCTCGCCGGCGGCGATCTTGTTCACCAGCAAGTCAGGCAGAACGTGTATCTGCGGCATAGGCGCATCCGTTCGCGAGTCGAGTCAAGAGAATCGGCGACACGTGGTACTACTATACGCCCTGCCGGGGATACGTTCAAACCACGGATAAGAACGCCGCCCCGAGAATCATCCAACGTTGGCAGCACCAAAAGCGGCACGACCAACTCACGGACGCCCCTCGTTGACGAGGTCTCGAACCTTCAGCCTGCCCACCGTGATACCCTTGGAGGATTTCTGCCATCGGCGAATGCTCGCCGTACGTTCTTCTGACGCCACGGACTGCTTGACCGGGACCAGCCTGGCTACAGGAGAGCCGTGACGCGTGATCGTGACCTCCTCGCCCTTCTCGACGCGTTTGAGCAACTCGTAGAAATGTACATTGGCCTCATGTGCCCCGACGATGCTCCTCCTGTGATCTGTCATGCGCGCACTCTGGTGGAGAAACCACCAGCAACTCGTCCACCTGATGCCTCGAGCCACGTCAACTCGGCTATCGGACTCACGCTGCAGCTTCAGACACTTCCCATCTGCATGGGGCGTGACAGAACCGACGAGGTGCGCCAGACGGCATACGACAGGTGATCAATCCTCTTCAGGGGGTTCCCCGCCAAGGGCGGGCTGACAGGCCGGCCGTTGTACGGCCGTACGTGTTCAGCGTGCTGGGGTCTGGCTCTTTTTGCCCAAATGCGGTTCGCGGTGCAATTTGGAGAGGTTGGCTCAGTCCGGCGGGACTCGTCGGCGACAAGAAGACGGCAAAAGTGCCTGACCCGCTGTCTTGCACGCTGAACACGTACAAGCGGTCTGCTGCCGGCTCACTTCCATGCCGGCCGGACCAACCGCAACGAGGGCTGCGGCCTCTGTCACGGACCCGGACAGCACGGGCGCTGTGCCCCCGATCTCCGAGGCATGGAACTTCGGCACGTCGACGGTATAATGACCGCCTGCAGCAGGGTCAAACCGTCCGGGCGACCGCCCTCCGCCTCGGCTTCTGACACCGACGGCTGTTCGGGTTGTTTGGTATGACTTCCTTGGGGCGTATTGGGCTGGGTTACGACCCATCATAAGAGGGGCGGCCGTAGGAAGTGACAGTGAAGCGAACCGACATTCGTAACGTGGCGATCATCGCCCACGTGGACCACGGCAAGACCACCCTCGTCGATCAGATGCTCCGGCAGTGCGGACAGTTCCGCGACGCCGAGCTGAAGGGCGAGCGCATCCTCGACTCCAACGACCTGGAGCGCGAGCGGGGCATCACCATCCTCGCCAAGAACATCGCCATCCGCTACAAGGACACCAAGATCAACCTGATCGACACCCCCGGCCACGCCGATTTCGGCGGCGAGGTCGAGCGGGTCCTGAAAATGGCCGACGGAGCGCTGTTGCTGATCGATGCCTTTGAAGGCCCGATGCCACAGACGCGTTTTGTGCTCCGCAAGGCGTTCGAGTATGACCTCAGGCCGTTGGTGGTCGTCAGCAAAATGGACCGGCCGGACGCCCGCCCGCACGATGTCCTCCACGAGACCCTTGACCTCTTTCTGGAACTCGGAGCCGATGACGAGACGGCCGACTTCCCGATCATCTACACCTCGGCCGCCGAGGGGTGGGCCTCGACCTCGCCGGACGAACACCCGGACAACATCTATGCCCTGTTTGAAATGATCCTCAAACAGGTCCCGCCTCCCGAAGTCGACATCGATGCTCCCCTTCAGATGCTGATCACCACGTTGGACTACAGCGACTACGTCGGGCGAATCGGCATCGGCCGCGTCTTCCGTGGCCGCCTGAAGGTCGGACAGCCGGTCACGGTCATCTGCCGAAACGGGGAACCCAAGACCGAGAAGATCGGCGAAATCCATGCCTTCGACGGCCTCGGGCGACGGGCCGTGGACGAGGTCACCGCCGGAGACATCTGTGCCATCGTCGGCCTGGAATCAGTGGATATCGGCAACACCATCGCCGACCCCGAGCATCCCGAGCCGCTGGCCGTCATCCGTATCGATGAGCCGACCCTGCACATGAGCTTCCGGGTCAACGACTCGCCTTTTTCCGGCCGGTCGGGAAAATTCCTCACCAGCCGCCACCTCCGCGATCGACTGGAGAAGGAACTGCAGAGCAACGTGTCGCTGCGCGTCGAACCCGGTTGCACACCCGAGGAATTCCATGTCTCCGGGCGGGGCCTGCTGCATCTTTCCGTGCTTATCGAGAACATGCGTCGCGAAGGCTATGAGCTGGCGGTCGGCAAGCCCAAGGTCATCTACCACGAGCAGAACGGCAGGAGAACCGAGCCCGTTGAGCTGTGCGTGATCGAAGTCCCGCCCAAATACGTCGGCGCGGTCATGGAACTGATGGGCGGCCGAAGAGGCATATGCGTCAGGATGGAAACGCGCGGCGAGTACACACACATCGAGTTCACTGTTCCCGCCCGCGGCCTGATCGGAGCACGCAACCGCCTGCTCACCGCCACCAACGGCACGGCCATCATGCACCACAACTTCCACCAATATGAGGATTTCCGCGGCAGCATCGCCGGTAGAACGAACGGCTCCCTGATTGCCAGCGAGACCGGAACCGTCACGGCTTATGCCCTAGACAACCTCGCCGACCGGGGCACGTTCTTCGTGAAGCCGACTGACCAGGTCTACGCGGGCCAGATCGTCGGCGAGCACTGCAAGGACAAGGACATCGAGGTGAACGTCTGCCGGGCCAAGAGAATGACCAACATCCGGGCGGCCTCGGCCGACAAGACCGTCGTGCTCAAACCGCCGCGGGAAATGACCTTGGAGATGGCCCTTGAGTTTATCGAGGAGGACGAGCTCGTGGAGGCCACTCCAGATGCCGTTCGTATCCGCAAGCGCTTGCTTGACAGCAACGCCCGAAAGCAGGCCGCCCGACGCGAGGCGGCCGGCGTCTCCGAAGCCTGACGAACAACACAATGCCGCCGAGTTATGCGGCCCCACCCCTTGCTAAGATTCCCTGCTCTTCGCCTCAGAAGCGTGGCTGCTGAAACTGCAATCTTCCTGTTGCATCCTGTCCGACGAGGTGTTAGAATCCCGCACCATCTCATCACTGGAGAAGAGATTGGCCTGGAGAATCAAAACCCAAAGGAAGAAAACCCATGAAAGCTGTCTTGGTGCTCATTGTCCTGGCGGTCGTCGTCATCGGACTGGTTTACAAGTTCGGAGGATACGCATCCTTCGATCCAACGGCTCAGGGCCGGGAAGCCAAAGGCAAAATCCAGCCCGGCATGACCGTCAAGCAGGTGGTCGACATTGCCGGACCGAACGGCAAGTTCCACAACATCAGCGTGCTGAAACAGAAGATTCGCGGGCAGGACGTGGTGAAAACCGTCAGGGGGCCGGCGATGAGTCTGAACCCCGACCAGTTGAACGCGAGGATCCAGCGTAACGAGCTGCCGAACGGCTTCACCATCGAGTATGTCTTCTCCCAGCAGGCGGCCTTCGAGGTCATCTTCGACAGCACCGGGAAGGTCACGGGCATCGAGAATGTGACAACCATGGCCGACCTGCTGAACAGTCGGGAGGATTGACCAAAAGGCCGGAGGAAAGCCGGACGCGAGGTCCACGGACCTGGCGGCCGTCAGGTCGGAGGTCTTGCCATGCCCGTTCAATTCCGACGTGATGAACTGCCCGCTGACGACAACGACGTGCGACAGAGGGTTGTCTGGGAAGCAAACGGGTCCACAAAGGTTGGCGATGTTGCGAGAGCCGTATATGCCGGGCTCTGGGTCTCCGTCCCCGGTGCCGTGGGCCTGTGCCTCGGCCTCAACCTGATAAAACGGGCCCTGCTGGCCGCTGAGGTGCTTTCGAAGGACAACGACTACTGGCGGGAGACATGGATACCCATGCTGCTGTTCTGCTTCTACGGCGGCCTGCTGGGAGCAGGCATCGCCTGGCGAGTCACCTCTGCGGTGAGCCTGGGCGGCCCGGCGATATGGCTCGCCGCCGGTGCAAGCCTCATACTGGTTCTCCTTGCCGGGATAGGCGCGTCGACCTGGTTTGTGTTCCCCGGCAACGTTCCTTCGACCTGCTGGATTGGCCTGGGCCTGCTGGTCGGTGCCGCGGTCGTCGGCGTCCACGCTGTCAACGCCTGGAATGATTGACATCTGGCCTCCAAGAGCTTACCACGCCCCTCTGGAGCCAAGACTCAACCGAGCTTGAAAGCCACGGTCTGCCAAACCACAAGGTAGGAGCTTCCATCGTGTCAAGATCCATTGCGATTCTCGTCGTGTCGAGTATCTCGGGAGTTGCCCAAGCCGCCGACGTCCGCGAGGCGCATGCGGACGTCCTGCAGCCGCTCCCCGCGGCGGACGTCAAGATCGGCGGTTACGTCGGTCATCGTCTCGACCGCAATCTTCGCGGCATCTTGATGCACAAGGATGAGAACGCCCTGCTGGAACCGTTCCGCGAGCGCGGTCCCAAGCAGAGCGCCTGGGTCGGCGAGCACATCGGCAAATGGCTCTCGGCCGCGTCATGGATGTACGCTTACTCGCATGATGAGCAGATGCTCGCCAAGCTCAAACGCGTGGCCGGCGGCCTGGTCGCGACCCAGATGCCCGACGGCTATCTTGGCACCTATGCCGACAAAGACCGTTGGACGGGCTGGGACGTCTGGATTCACAAGTACAATATGCTGGGCTTGCTCGACTATTACGACGTGACCGGCGACATCGCCGCGATCGCGGCATGCCGAAAGATGGGCGATCTGCTCGTCAACACTTTTGGCCCCGACAAACGGGACATCCTCAAGGCCGGTGAGCACTTGGGCATGGCCTCGGCCAGCATCCTGGAGCCGGTATTGATGCTCTACCGCCGAACGGAAGAACAGCGGTATCTGGAATTCGCCAATTACATCGTTGAGGCCACTGAGCGATCCGACGGACCAAGGATCATCAGCACTCTCCTTAAGGACAGCGACGTTCAAAAGGTCGCCAACGCCAAGGCCTACGAGATGCTGTCGGACATCATCGGAATGATCGATTTGCACCGCATCAGCGGCGATGACCGGCTACTGCGGGCCGCGATGGCGGCCGGCGACGACATTATCCGACACCGTCTCTACATCACCGGCGGCTGCACTTTTGGCGAGCATTTCAGAGACGAGGGATACCTGCCCAACGCGGGCCACGTGGCCGAAACCTGCGTGACCATGAGCCTGATGCAGTTCTATCACGATCTGCAGGGCCTGACCGCCGACGTGAAATACGCCGATTCGGCCGAGAATCTGATCCTCAATCACCTGCTCGCCTGTCAGCGGCCCGACGGCGAACGCATCTGCTACTATACGCCGCTGTGGGGCCACAAGTTCTACTTCGACTTCCTCGGCTGCTGCATCTCCAGCGGCCCGCGGGCCCTGGCGATCATCCCGTCGATGTACTACCTTCGATGGAGAACCTCGGCGGTGACAGCAACAGACGCGGTTGGCGTGTACATGATCGGAGAGAGTACACTGGATACCACCCTGCCCAAGGGAGCGAAAGCCCACGTCGAGCAGAGGACGGACCATCCTTTCTCGGGTAGGGTACTCATCACGGCATCCGATGCAAACCGCAAGGGATATTCTCTGTCCGTACGCATACCAACCTGCGCCCCGAAACCGACTGTTACAGTGGGCGGCCAGGTCTTGCCATTCAATCCACCGGCTTCACAGTGGCTGATCGGTGCGTTGGTAGGTGACAGTCCCATCACCATCGAGATCGACCTTCACCTGACCTGGAAGATCATCGAGGGCACCGGCGCCAACACCGGTCTCTTTGCCCTGCAGTACGGCCCGGTTGTGTATGCGTTCGATCTGGATGCCAACCACGAGGTCCCGGGAGCCATGAACTGCGCGTTCGACATGGACCTCAAGTCGCTCGCCCCGCAGTTGATCAAAAAAGACGATCGATGGACGGCCAGAGTCCACGGCCACGTCCGGCAGGCCGACGGATCGTGGAAACCGGCCGAGATCACCCTGCTCCCCTTTGCCGACGCCGGTGTGACCGGGTATTTCAGCGTCTGGCTCATCGACCGCGCCCGCTATAACCCCAACGGCATCTCGCTGTTCACCCAGGTCCACGAAAACACCTCACGGCCGGGGACCAACCGCGGCTCGTTCGCCGACAACTCGACGGCCACCTTCACCAGCACCGACAACGGCGAGAAGCGTGACCAGGACTGGTTCGAGGTCGATGCCGGCTGGCACGCCAAGTTCAACGTCATCGTCTTCCGCCACGGCAAGGCCACGCCGGCCGGCGGATGGTTCGACACCAGCAAGGGCAAGCCGAAGATCCTGCTCAAGAGCTGGCACGACTACAAGGAAGTGGCCGAGATCGCCGATTACCCGGCCACAACTGCCACCAGCCCCGGCACCCTCACCGACGGCCAGGCCTTCCGAGTGGTCATCCCCAAGGACAAGCGCGAACCGGCCTTCCGCGTCCGAGTCACCGGCACCCCCGCCGCCGGCAACAGCCCCGCCCAGAACTCCGCCAGTTGCAGCGAGATCCAGGTCTTCTACGATCCGACAATGGAATGACGCTACCGAAGTCGGGTTCATGAGACTCTGGGCGGGTGCCACTGGCGGCTTGCCCGCCAGTGTCCTCTTGTTCAGGACAAGGCCGACGCTGGAATAGAAACGGGCTACTGACAGCCTACGTGCCCCGATTACGTGTTTAGCGTGTGCGGCGTGGGCTGCTCGGCCCGGAATCCCTTCCGGGCCGCCTCGCGCGGCGGAATCCGTTCCGCGTTTGATGAGGATGAGGATAGGAATCCTCCACGCGAAAGGCCCCAGTCGGGTGGCCCACCCTTCGCAGCAGCGAAGGATGGGAGCGCGATGATCGATTACGCTGAAAAACCCGTCGAACGGCAACCGCAAGACGCCGGGCACCACCAGCGACTCGCCCGCCAGTGTCTTCCTGCTCAGGACAGGGCACGGACAGCCAAGCCGACCGTGGCGTCTTCTGGAAGATGCCCAGACTCGGGAAGCATCGGGCCGTGCAGCAAGGCGTGAGGCAATGAAAGCCCCTGCTTTCCCGATCTGCAACCTGCAATACCTCAATGCCTCCTGGCGGCGTTGAGGCTACGCCGGCACGACGAACGGCTCGCGATACTCGCGCGTCAGCATCTCGTTGGCCTTCTCGTTTCCGACGAACCGTTCGGCCTTCACGTCAAACGCCAGCTTCGGTCCGACGTGGTACTTCAACCCGTCGACCGGCACGGCGTTGTCCTTCAGATGCTCCTGGATCCTCGCGAACGTCTCGTGGGCCTCCTGGTTGTCGCCGAACGCCTTGTTCGCCGAGTCAAACGGCTGGTCGGTGCCCAGCCGATAGGAAATGTTCCCCAGGTGGCACAGCGCACTCGACAGATGCCCTTCGAGGCAGTCCGCGGTGAGATCAGTATGCTTACGGCTATAAACCGCGTTGATGAAATTGCGATGGTGATCGCCCCCGCCCCCGAACTCCTTAACCACCTTGCCGTTCAGGTCAAACGCCGCCCCGCCCTCGTACTTGGGCACCACCACGTACCCCTCGTCTCCGTAGAAGATCACTCCCACGCCCGCTCCTTTGTGTTGCTTCGTTTTCAGACCGCGACATTCAAAAAGGATCTGGCAGTCCCCATAGTCCAGCAGCGTCAGTTGCGTGTTCGGCGTCTCGCCGTCGTCCTTGTAGCCGAATCGCCCGCCCAGACACACGACGCTGTCGGCCAGCCGGTCCTTTTTCAACCCCCACCGGGCGATGTCCATCTGGTGAATCCCCTGGTTGCCGAGGTCACCGTTGCCATAAGCCCAGAACCAGTGCCAGTCGTAGTGCAGTTGCTTGCGCGTCAGCGGCACCTTCGGCGCCGGGCCGAGCCAGAGGTCGTAATCGATCCCAGGCGGGATCGGCTGTTCGCCGCCGGCAATCCCGATACTGCCGCGATCGCGGTAGCACAGGCCGTGTGCCATCGAGACCTTGCCGATTCCACCCTTATGCACGTACTCAATAGCCTCAATCATCCCTCTCATCGACCTGCACTGTGTCCCGCACTGGCAGATACGATCAAGCTGCCGGGCGACCTCAACCAGCCGCCGCCCTTCCCAGACGTTGTGGCTGATCGGCTTTTCCACGTACACATCCTTGCCCGCCTGCATCGCCCAGATCGCGGCCAGCGAATGCCAGTGGTTCGGCGTGGCGATCGACACGGCATCTATCGACTCGTCGTCGAGAACGCGGCGAAGATCCTGCTCGCACTTGGGGACCTTCTTGCCCTTCTCCTCGCACATCTTCACACCGTTGGCAAACAGGTTGGAGTCAACATCGCATAAGGTGGCGACAGTTACGTCATCCATCCCAAGGTAAGCCTTGATGTGATTCTGTCCCTGGCCGCGGAAGCCGATGCAGGCAATCCGCAACTGGTCGTTCGGCCCAGCCTTCCTCGCCCGTCTTGGCTCGGCGGCAAAGGCCCCACGACCCACGGCCACACCGCCCGCCGCAGCCGCCGCCGCAAGCATCGAATCTTCCAGAAAACGTCTGCGCGTAATACCTCTCATCGTGTGCTCCTCACAAGGCCCTTTCCAACCGCCGTTCACAATTCACTCAATGTCCTGAGTAGACTTGCACAGTGTACTGAGAAGTCGCCGACAAGCCAAAACCGCTGCCTTGGGCCGCGCCGGGCGCGATGTCCACGGCTCCGCGTGGACATGTCTTCTTACAGTCCGGGTGCCGCTGACGGCTCGTCCGCCAGTGGTTCCTCCCGCCTCAGACAACCGGCGATCGTTCACGCCCCAATGTATCTCGCGTACACCGCCCGGGCCTCTTCCGGCTTATTCGTTCCTTTGATCAGCGCCCGCCCGTCGGCGAACACCGTGATCTCATAGTCATCGACGCTCACCTTGAGCAGCAGCGGGTTGAGCTTGGGCTCGGATCGTGCCAACGGCCGCAACCTCGCGGCAAGGGCAGGCAAATCGACCGCCCCCGCCCGGCTCGGATAAACCTGCACCGCGTTCCGCCCGCAGAGTCTCACTGTCCGACTCGCGAACGCCCCCTCCAGGTATTCGAATCGCCCCTGTTTGCAGCATGGACAATCGCCCTGCTCAAATGCCTTCCGCACATCCAGCCGAGACGACCGCCCCGTCCACGCATCAAAGCTCAGCAGGCGCCGGTCCACCGCTTCCTTATGCCCGCTGAGGATCTTGATCGCTTCCATCGCCTGATGGTTGGCCACCATGCCGACGACCGGCCCGAGGATGCCGGCCGTATCGCACGTCGGGCTCATCTCCATCGGCGGCGGATCTTCAAACACGCATCGCAGACAGGGCGTCTCGCCGGGAATGATCGGCATCGACAGGCCCGTCGAGCCGACACACGCCCCATACACCCACGGCCGGCCGGTCTTGACCGCCAGATCATTGATCAGAAAACGCGTTTCAAAGTTGTCCGTCGCATCGAGAATTAGATCGGCACCCGCGGCCAGCTCGACGATATTCGTGTGACTGACATCATCGACTACCGCCTCAACCGTCACCCCACTGTTGATCCGCGCCAGTTTGCGTCGCGCCGCCTCAGCCTTGGGCAACCCTTCCCGAACATCGTCCTCATCAAACAGCACCAAGCGATGCAGATTATCCAGCTCGACGACGTCACGGTCGACGATTCGCAGGAAACCAACCCCGGCGCGGACGATGAGATTGGCCAGCGTGCTGCCCAGCGCCCCGCACCCCACCAGCAGCACGCGCGAAGCCAGCAGCCGCCGCTGCCCTTCCGGGCCAAAAGGCGCGAACAATACTTGCCGGCAATACCGATCAGCCGAATCTCTCTCCGCCGTCGTATTGCGGCTGTGGCCTTGCTCCATCACGCGTCTCGCATACCACTGCCCATGAGCAGCGCTCCGATTCCGCGACTCCAAAACTGCTATCGTATCCCAATGCACACCGCCTGCCCTTGTGTTACAATACCTCTTCCCCAATTGGCCTGCCAGAAGGGCCCGTCGGGGCGGACCATGACCATGAGCCGAACCAACAGCCAGACAACAGAAGATTCATCGGCCCTCACCGATGCCCCCGGCGGCCTCGGCCGATATGCCAAGGACTGGATGTCCGACGAGCAGGCAGCCCGCTATGTGGTCTCCCGCCGTCCGGACCGCTACAAGCACTATGACATCGAGCAGAAGCTGGTCGGAAAGTGGCTCTCCCTGTGCGCCCCCGGGGCCACCGTTCTGGACTTCCCCTGCGGGACGGGGCGATTCAATGAGTTGGTCCGCCAATGCGGCCACCGGCTGATTCGGGCCGACCGCTCGACGGCCATGCTTGCTCAGGCCCGGACCCACGGCCCCAACGACCACTCCTTGGGCAATATCTGCTGCGATCTGGCGCATCCTCCGTTCCCTGACAACAGTGTGGACATCATGATCCTCTGGCGGATCTTTCATCACCTTCGCTCGTGGGACGATCGCCGTACTGTTCTCCAGCAGGCCGCCCGCGTGGCTCGAAAGTACGTCATCATGTCCTTCTACGACCGGGCCTGCCTGACCTACTGGGCCCAGGTTTTCGCCCAGAAATGCTTTCGCACCCGCCCGAAGCTCGGCGGTGCGATCCGGACCTCGGATCTGCTCCACCTCACGGCAAGCCTCGGCCTGAGCCCGGTTGAGATCCACCACTACCGTCGGTTCATCTCTCTCAACTCGGCTGCATGCTTCCGGCTGTCACAGTGAGATCGAGACATGCACAGACAGCTCAAGCCGATCTACCTCATCCAGATGAACCACTTGGACCCGATCTGGCGACGCTGCTGGGACCACCGGTTCGAGTGCGAGGGTCGGACCTTCGCCAGTTACGCCGATCTGCAAGAAGCAATTATCAGCGACTGGATCAAGACGGCCGAACGAGGAAAGACGGCATTCGTGCTCGAGCAGACCGTCTCGCTTCGCAAGTACCTGGAGCGGCACCCCGAACACTACGGCACGCTCAAACGGCTGGCCCGTGAAAAACGATGTGAAGTCCTGGCCGGCGGCGAGGTGATTCCCGACGCCAACATGCCCCTCGGCGAGTCGCTTGTCCGCAATCTTCTCTACGGCATCCTGTGGGTGGAAAAGACGTTGGGCATCCCGGTCAACATCGGCTGCCGGAATGACGGTTTCGGCTCATCGGCTCAGATCCCGCAGATCTTCCGTCAATGCGAAATCCGCTGGTTGCCCTTCCTGAGTTACAGGACTCCGACCGGCGACTACTGGCGAGGTCTGGATGGTTCGACGCTGTATGTGCGGGCACCGCAGGCCAGGCTATTGCTCGGCACAAGCGTCAAACTGGCACCGTGCGACGCCTGCAAGGGCAAGGGCTGCGAGGCCTGCCAGGACCGCGGTTTCGATCAGAACGTCCGCGTGGAGTTGACCAGTTGGCTCGAAGACACCGGCAAGGAACCATTCGGTCTGATCAGCTTGGGCGGCGAGGAAACGCTGCCATGCATGGACCTTGAAAAGCAGGTGGCTGAGCGGGCCGTAAATGCGAACGGCATCGAGTATCGTTTCGGTATCTACCAGGACCTGCTGCCGCACGTCGCGGCTGAGCTGGAGGCCGTCGACAATCCTCCGCCCGAGCACGTAGCCGCTGATCCCGACATTGCCCTGTCGTCGGCCGGCTGCTGGGTGACGCGCATCAAGCTCAAACAGCGAAATCGCCGGGCCGAACACGCCCTTCTGGCCGCCGAGACCCTGGCGGCCTGGGCGTGGCTGCGCGGCGAACAGTACCCGACCGACCTGCTCGCTGACACGTGGCGTTCGCTGGTTTTCACACACTTTCACGACGCGATCACCGCAACGCACATCGATGCCGCCTACGCCGAGTTGATGAACCTCTACGACTGGCTCGATGCCGACACCCAGGCGTTCACCGCCCGTGCCGCTCATGCGATAACCAAGCGATCGGCCCAAAACGGCCAGGACCGACCGGCAACCATCTTCAATACGCTCAGTTGGGCACGCACCGCCCCGGTAAGCGTCGAAATCGCCGGCTGGCCGACGGAATGGGCAACCGCTTGTGACGACCAGGGCCCGTTGCCGGTATACGGCGTTGACCGGCGGCAGGACGACACGGCCGTGATCCACACCCTCGGTCGTGATGTCCCCTTGCTGGGGTCTCGCGGCATTCGCCTGTCTCCGGCTGCCCAGCCACCCGCGGTCGAGACTCTCGAAGGCGACTCGATCGAGAATGAGCGATTTCGAATCACATCCGACGAACACGGAATCACCAGCATCGTCGACAAATCAACCGGCGATGAACTCATCAGGCCCGGGATGTTCTACTCCGGCGAGTTGATCCTCGAACACGACTACGGCGACCCCTGGGCCACGCGTCGAGCCGATCATCACCGCGAGCGACTCAGCCCGCTGACCCGACGATCCGCGGTACGGCGGGTCCCCGGTGGTTGCGAGATCATCTTTGAGGGCGAGCATCCCGGCAATCCCAGCGACTTCGAAGTTGTGTGGCTCACCTGGAAGCAGCGCGTGCTTCTGCGCGATGGGTTACCCTACGTCGAGTTTGTCACGCAAGTCGATTGGGATACCTACAACCGCCGGATTCGCATCGCCTTTCCTACCACCGCTCATGGTGACGACGGTGATTACGAGATTCCGTACGGCACCGTCCGGCGAGGTCGGTACGAACCGACCTACGAGGCCAATGGTGTCAACGGCGACTGGCCCGCGATTCACTGGGCCGCACCTGCCAGCGAGGACACCCGCGCGGCGATCATCAACCGGGGCGAGTGCAGTTATCGAATCGAAGACGGCACGGTGCTGGTGTCGCTGCTGCGCAGCCCGGGCTCGCCCTGGTGCCTGCACGAGCCGCAGTTCTATCGCATGCCGCTGTTCGACGGGATGCGCGACGCCGGAAAGCACGAATTCCGGCTGGCGATGTTGCCTTTCAAGGGACCATGGCAGGACAGCGGCGTCACGCAGGCCGCTTGGAGTTACAACGCCCCACTTCCGACCGTGGCAGACTGCACTGCGGCGGTGCCCTCGATGGGACTCGGTCTGTCAGCCAAGGGAACGATGATCAGCGCGGTCAAGCGAGCCGAAGACGGCGACGCCCTGATCGTCCGGCTCTACGAATACGCCGGGCGCGGCGAAACCGCCGACCTGCAGATACCTGAGGGCTTCGCCAAAGCCCAGGCCGTCAACCTGCTCGAACGACAGGGATCACCTCTGTCCGTCAAAGACCGTTCCGTCCAGATCGAGATGAAACCGTTCAAGCTGGTGACCGTCCGCGCGGAACGATGACCATTGGGCCGATGTTCACAGTCTCACCTTTCGGTCAAACGCCGTCTGCGGAAATAATCGAGAGCCACCGCCATGACAATGATCGCCCCGATCGCGATTTCCTGGACATAGTTCTCCCAGCCGGCGAGGGTGCAGCCGTTCACCAAACTGGTCAGCATGAACGCGCCCACCAGGGTGCCCAGGATGCTGCCCTGACCGCCCATCAGCGAGCCGCCGCCCACAACGACCGCGGCGATCACCTGCAGCTCGATGCCCGCCGAGGCCGTCGGATCGCCCTCTCGCATGTTCGCAAAGGCGAGCAGTCCCGCCAAACCTGCGAAGAGCCCCCCAAGCGTGTACAGATACACCTTCTGACGATTCACGCGTATGCCGCTCAGCCTGGCGGCCAACTCGTTTGAGCCCAAAGCGAAGGTCCGCCGTCCGAAAGCCGTCCAGTTGAGCACCACCGCCGCCGCGACGCCAAGAGCCAACGTCATCCAGATTGCGGGGGCCAGCCAAGTGGATGAACCCAGAGGCTGAACGAAGCTGACCAGGCTTTCCGCCTCGTTCGGTGGGCGGACGACCTGGTTGTCGGCCAGCCGCCGCGTCAGGCCGCGGATAGCGCTCAGTGTCCCCAGCGTGGCGATAAAGGGCACAATTCGCAGCCCTGTAATCAGTAAGGCATTAGCCAGACCGCACAACGCGCCGGTCATCATCGCTACAAGCACCGCCGTCGGGCACGAGTAGCCGGCCTTCAAGGTCAGCGCCGTAGTCACCGCCGCCAGTGCCATCACCGACCCCACGCTCAGGTCGATGCCCCCGCCGATCATGATGAAGGTCATGCCGATGGCGCAGACCCCAACCTGGACCGTCTGGGCTGCAACGATTCGCATGTTGTCGGACCCGAGAAAGGCAAAATTGTCGGACTTGAGGGCGAAAAAGACGACCACCCCGAGCAGCCCGACGACCGGAGTCACCCATTTGTGCCTGGCCCAGAAATCGAGGATGACGCCCACGTTGAAGGCCGTTCTGGAACGCGATGCGACCATGAACACCGTCACCCTCACGATCCCCGCGAAACGGCAGCTTCAAGCGGGTGGAGTAACCGATAGATCTCCGGGCTGTCCACGTTCTCAGGCGTCGCCACGGCCGCCCCGGTGTCGGTGCTGGGCGGCACCGGTTTGCCCGCGAGATGGTCGAGCATCTGTTTGACGCTTTGATAGCCCATCTTGAAGGGGTCCTGCAGAACCACGCCGTCGAGCTTGCGATCCCTCAGGCCCGCGATCACGCGGGGGTTGGCGTCGAAGCCCACGAACCGAGCCTTGCCCGCAAGCTGACGATCCTCCAGGGCGATCAGCATGCCGGCGGCGCTGGTTTCGTTCGGACAGAACACGCCCTCGAACTTGCCGAGGTGGGCAGTGATCATGTTCTCGGCGGCCTTCTTGCCGCTGTTGACGTCCGCCCCCGCATACTGCGGCGGGTCGATCACGGCAATGTCGGCGAAATCCTTCTTCAGGGCGTCGAGGAAGCCCTGCTCACGTTCGCGGGTACTGGCCGAGCTTTCGGCGTAACGCAGCAAGAGAACAGTCCCCTTGCCCTCCATGACCTCGCCCAGTCGCTGACCGGCCAAGGTCCCGGCCCGGTAATTGTCCGTCCCGATGTAGCAGACGAAATCCTTGCCGACCTGCCCGGCCAGCGGCGAGTCAAAGATGATCACCGGAATCTTCGCCTGGACCGCCAGCCGCACGGGGCGTACCAGCGCCTGATCACTCAGGGGGGCCAGGATGATCCCGTCCACGCGAGAGCTGACGAAGCTCTCGACCAGGTTGATCTGAAGCTGGGTGTCATCCTCCTTGGGCGCCGATTTGTAGATGATTTCGACGTTGCCGACCTCGGTGGCGGCCTTTTTCGCCCCGGCCTCCACGGCCTTCCAGTGCTCGTGGGTCAGCCCCTTGGGAATCACCGCGAACCGCAGTCCGGAAGTCTTGCCGCCCGCTTCAGGCGAATCGGACTTGCCGCACCCGAGAACCAGCAAGCCCGCCGCCAACACCGACAATGCAGCCGCAAATCTCATTTTCACTCCCATCTGACGGCGCGAGAACCGAATTCCGCCGCGTCAGCCGAAGATGATATACAGAGCAACCATGGTGATAAACAGCAGCCCGGCCAGGAACTTGTAGTTGCCGATCCCGCGCCAGGCCTCACCCTGGAGAGCCTCGAGCGGGTGCTTCCACACCAGGGCATTGCCGGGATGATCGGCCGGCTGAGGCCGCAGCAGCGAGACAACCACCAGAACCACGGAACACACGACAAACAGATAAAACGCGGCCATCATGAAGTTCAACGACCAACCAGTGTAGTCCTTGAACCATTCGAGCAGGAATACCGTCAGGCCCAGCACCGAACCAGCAACCAGCGTGGCGAACGCCCCCTTTGCCGATGCCCGGCGCCAGAATACGCCCCACAGAAACACCACCGTGATCGGCGGGGCAATGTAACAGATCAGCGAATTGGCCCCTTTATAGATGTTCTCAAACCGCGCAATGTACGGCGTCCACAGAATCGACAGAACCATCGCAACGAACGTCACCACGCGCCCCAGTGTCACCAGTTTGTGGTCCGAGACCTGTGGACGCCACTGCCGGTAGATGTCGTAGCAGAAGAGCGTGGCAATGGAGTTGAGAGCCCCCGAAACGGTGCTCATCAGTGCTGCCAGCAGCGCCGCCGCAACGATGCCCTTGAGCCCCGTCGGAAGCAGGTGCTGAATCATGTGGGCGTAGATGTCCTCGGACTTGTCCCTCACCAGTTTCAGTTCGGTCAGGCCGGCCACCGCCCCGTCAATCTCCGCCTTGGTCAGATCGACGGCCTTGCTGAGATCTTCTCTGCTGACAGCCTTGTCTGGCCCCGCGCTGATCTTCGTCAGATGGTCGTACACCCTCTGCTCCGCCGTCGTCAGAGGTCGCGAAGCCGCTCCGCTCTCTTCCTGCGCCGCCGCCACCGGCAGCGCAGGCATCTTGTTCTGGTGAATCAGCGCCAGGCCGATCGTCCCCGGCATCACGAAGATGAATACCGGCAGGATCTTGATGAAACCGGCGAACAGCGGCCCGACACGGGCATGGTTTTCGTTCTTGGCCCCCAGGACGCGCTGAACGATGGTCTGGTCGGCACACCAGTACCACAGCCCGATCACCGGATACCCGAGCAGCACCGCATACCACGGCAGTTCGGGCAACTGCTCCGCCGTCCGCATCACGTTCAGATACACCGGATCGACGCTGGAGGCCATGCCGCTCCAGCCCCCGGCCTTCGTCAGGCCGATCAAGGTGATGGCGATGGCTCCGCACAACAGAATGATGGTCTGCAGCGATTCGGTCAGCACGACCGCCAGCAGCCCGCCGATGATCGTGTACAACCCGGTGAGCAGACAGATGGCGATGACGCTCTGCATCGTGTCAATGCCGAACATCTTGTTGAGCACCAGCGCGCCGGTGTACAGCGAAAAACCGATGTGAATGAATATTGCCGAGATCATCGACAGAAGCGCAAGCCAGTTGCGACTCGCCCGGCTGTACCGTTTCTCCAGGAAGTCGGGCAGTGTGGTCACGCCCGATCGAAGGTAGAAGGGAGCAAAGAACATCGCCAGGCAGATCAGCGTGAATGGGGCCATCCATTCAAAGCTGCCGTAGGCCAGTCCGCTGAGGTAGCCCACTTGTGCCTGGCTGACCAGGTGGATGGTCGAGATGTTTGTCGAGAACAATGCCAGGCCGATGATCGGCCAGGTCAGCGTCCCGCCGGCGAGGAAGTAGTTCTTACCCTCCGACGCGCGACGGCGATATAGCCCGGCCAGGCAGCCGATGCCGATGATCACCACGAAGTAGACGATGATAATGGCCAGATCGAGGCCCTTGATCGCCAACTGCAACGCAAGCATCAAACGTCTCCCGACCTGTCCTGGAGATCACCCCTGCCTCTCTGCACGACGGGGCGGTGCAGGTCTCACGGCATCTGAAATCTCAAATCTCAGATCTCAGATCTGCAATCTTCAATTGCCGTGTCTGGCCCTCCGGCGCGCCGCCCCTTGCTCTCCCACCCCCGCCTCTCATGTCAATCCGTGTGGAATACCTCTTCGCCGACAGCCCACCATTCGCCCTTCTCACGAATCGGCAGCGGCTCCTGCAACGGGTCGGTCAGTTTCCACCAGTCCTGCATGGCCTTGTAGGTCTTCATCTTCTCCATGTCGGCCTTGATATCCTCGCCGGTGTATTCGTAGTAGGCGAACAAGTACCACTTGTCCTTCTCGACCTCCTTCAGAAAGATCGAGTAGTTGCGGATGTTGCACTCGCGAATGACCTGCAGAACGCTGGGCCAGGTATCGGCATGCAGCCGCTTGTACTCGGGGATGGCCTCCTTCTTCACGCCGATCACCGCCCCGAATCGCTGCACCTTGCACTTGGGCTGGGCACAGCCGGTCGCGGCCAAGAAGATCAACAAGACGGACCCGATCAGAGAGGTTTTGGCGACGCTCTTCATGGTCACTCCTTCGCAATCGCAGCGAGTTATGGACGCAGTACTATCAGCCAAGAGCCGGAAGCTGACGGCCTCGGTGTCACGCTAATTCTTTCCCAACTCCTTCGCCCGATCGAAGGCTGCCAGCACGGCCTCGCGAATGGCCTTGTCCACTCCGGCGGCATTCATGGCATCGAGTGCCGCCTGGGTCGTGCCGCCCTTGCTGGTCACCTTGCGTCGAAGCTCGGCCGGCGGCTCGCCGGTCTCCAGCATCATCCTCGCAGCTCCCAGGCATGTGTGCGCGGCCAGCTTGAGGGCCTCTGCCTCGCTCAGCCCGCAGGCCACCCCTCCGGCAACCATGGCTTCCACGAAATAATAGAAATAGGCCGGCCCCGAACCCGATATAGCCGTGACCGCGTCAATCAGCGACTCGTCCTTCACCACTACGCTCGCCCCGCCGGCATCGAACAGCGCCTGCACATCGGCCACGTCTTGAGCAGTCGCAAAACGACCCGGACAGACGCCTGCCACGCCCGCGCCGACAAGAATCGGCAGGTTGGGCATCACCCGGACCACCCGAAGGTTGATCTGCGGAAAGAGGGACTCCACCCGACCGGTACTGACGCCGGCCATGATGCTGACGATGAGCTGATCCTGCCGCACATGATCCGCGAGCGGCGTGATGGCCTCGGCGAAGCTCTGAGGCTTCACCGCGAGGACGATGCGTTGAGCCTCCGCCACCAATTGAAAGCTGTCCCGGACCGCCGCGACACCGAACTTCTGAACCATCAGTTCTCTTCGCTGCTCAGCCGGGTCATAGACTGCAAGCCGGCTGCTCTTGAAAAGCCGGTTCCCGACCGCGGCGGAGATGATCCCCTCGGCCATGTTTCCCGCGCCGATGAAGCCGTACTCGTATCGTCGAGGCACTGACACACCCTCGCCGGCAAGTTCCAAGAACTCAACCTGACAGCCGTCCGCTCAAACAAGACTCCAAGCGTGGCACATTGTACCGGGCATCACTTGGTTCTCAACGTTCGATCAGGAATGGCGCCAGAAAACCTGCCGGCCTGCGGATCGGCGGAGCGGATATGCGCGTCAAAACACGCCCGTGACGAAGAACGACCGATTACTCGCTGGCCACCGCCAAGTGATGCAACGGCATGCCCGGGACGCCGATGTCGTACCGCCAGACTGCGTTTGTCACGGTTTCCGTGACGAACAGAGAAGCCGCGTACTTCGATCCCGGCGGACCGAAACAGCAGTTGGTCGGGTTGTCTCCGGGAGTCACGAGCCGGCCGATCGGCCTGCCGGACGGATCAACCACGTAGACACAGGCTGAGCCATACCAGGCCACGTACAGATTGCCGTCTTGGTCAAAACACATGCCGTCCGGTCCCACTCCGCCCGAAAGCTGACAGAAGACGTGGCGACTCCCGAGCGTTCCGTCAGGCCGCCGCCGGTAGCGGTAGACCCGGTGTGTCAGCGTCTCGGCCACGAGGACGGCCGAGCGGTCGACCGTGATGTTGATCCCGTTCGGATACGCGAGGCCGGAGTCGACCTGCAGAATGGTCCGGTCGGGCCGGACGTAGTAGACCGCCCCGATCCGGTTTTCGAGCGAGCTGCCATCCGGGTCCGTGAAATAGAAGCCGCCGTCGGCGTCAATGGCCACATCATTGGGCCCATTAAACGGGTGACCCTCATAAGATTCAGTAAGGGCTGAAATAATGCCCTCAGGTGAAACCCGGACAATCGCCTTCCGCTTGCACTCACAGCAGATGTAATGGCCGTCGGCGTCGAATTGCCCGCCGTTGGGACCCGGCGTCTCGGCCACCCGGGTTTTCTTACCGCTCATGGTGACTCTGGAGATAAAGCCACCGTGAAGATTGACGACCCACAGGCGGCCTTTCGGATCGAATGCCGGCCCCTCGCAAAACTTGAAGCCGCCAGCGACTTTCACAGGCTCTGCGTTCAGGTTCACTTCGTCTCCTTGCTGCTCCGGCGTCAATCTCTCCGAGTGAACAAATGGTAATCGGTCGCCTTTGGGGCACAAGGGGGCCGGCACGTGACGCGGACGGGAATCTCGCTAGAATGCTCGCCTGACACGGTTCTTGTCTCGAACGAAATGAACGAAAGAGGTGACACTTACATGATCAAGATCCTTGTTGCCGATCCTCTCGCGAAGGAAGGCATGAAGAAGATCCAGGAAACCAGCGGCATCGAAGCCGACGTCAAGACCGGGCTGAAGGAAGATGAACTCGCCGCCATCGTCGGCGAGTACGACGGCATGATCATCCGCTCGGGCGTCAAGATCACCGCCAAAGTCTTGGCCAACCCGGGCAAGCTGCGGGTGATCGCACGCGCGGGCGTCGGTGTTGATAACGTGGATCTCCAGGCGGCCACGAGGGCCGGTATCCTGGTGATGAACACGCCGGATGCCAACACCGTGAGTACGGCCGAGCAGACCATGGCCCTGATGCTGGCTCTGTCCCGCCATGTTCCCAAGGCTGATGCCCACGTCCGCGAGAAGAAATGGGATCGCAAGGCTCTCACCGGAACACAGTTGGCCGGCAAGACGCTGGGAATCATCGGCTTGGGGCGCGTGGGCAGCGCGGTGGCTCGCCGGGCTTTGGCCTTCGATATGAAGGTCATTGCGTACGACCCGTTTTTCTCCGGGGAAACAGCGTTGGACGGACAAGTCATTCTTTGCCGCACGCGGGAGGAGGTCTTCGCCAAGGCCGATTACCTCACCCTTCATACCAAGCTCAGTGACGAAACGAGGCAGATGATCAACAAAGAGAACATCGCCAAAATGAAGAAGGGGGTGCGGATCATCAACAGCTCCCGCGGCGGCGTGATCAATGACGCAGATCTGGCCGAGGCCCTCAAGAGCGGTCATGTGGCCGGGGCGGCCATCGACGTCTATACGACGGAGCCGCCGGCACCCGACAACCCGCTGCTGACGGCTCCAAACACGGTACTGTCCCCCCACCTCGGGGCTTCGACGGAAGAGGCACAGTTGCAGGTAACCCTCGACGCGGTTGAGATTCTGCTCAACTATCTGCTCAAAGGTGAAATCCGCTGGGCCTGTAACGTGGCCGGCTTGCCGCCGCAGCTCACCGCTCGCGACAAGGCCTATCTGGACCTCGCCCAGCGAATGGGGGCGATCCTATCGCACGTCGGTTCGGGAGTGATCGAGACGGTGAGCGTCACCACCCACGGCGAGTCTTTGGAGCCTCTGCTGGGCACCATTCAGAAGCAGATACTCATTGACGTGCTCAGCCCCCATTTCACCTCGCGGCTGAACATGATCAACGTAGACAGCTTCGTGAAAGAGCGCGGTATCAAGCTTGAGCAGACGGCCGACCTGACAGCCAGCGCCGTGACGGACAGCGTCACCGTGGAGGTGAAGACGCGGGACGGCGCCCACGAGGTGACCGGGGAGGTCTTCCTTGACGGCAAACCCAGGATCATGGCGATAAACGGCTATCAGATGAACCTGAAACCCGAAGGCCCCATGGTTCTGATCTTCAACGACGACCAACCCGGCGTGATCGGCCTGGTAGGCACCGTCTTCGGCAAGAACGGGATCAACATCGCCGACATGATGCTCTCTCGGCGGGACAACACGGCTCTCATGGTTCTCAAGCTCGACGAGGCGATTCCGTCCAAGGTGCTGCAGGACCTGGAGAGCCACAAGCCGCCGATCCAGCGTGTTCTGCCGGTAACACTGCCGCCCATTACGGTATAGAGAGGACTTGACATGAATCGTCGCGAGTTGCTCAAGGCCGGCGTAGTCGGATCGATCACATCCGCCTTCGGCGGTTACTTCGTCCAGGGCGCGGAACAAAAACCCTTACGCGTGGGGCTCATTGGCACCGGCTGGTACGGCAAGTCCGATCTTTTCCGGCTCATCCAGGTTGCCCCGGTCGAGGTCGTCTCGTTGTGCGACGTCGACAAGAGGCTGCTCGCGGAAGCGGCGGACCTCGTCGCCGCCCGTCAGGCCTCGAAGAAACGGCCTCGCACCTACGGCGACTATCGCGAAATGCTCAAAGAAAAGGATCTGGACATCGTTCTGATCGGCACGCCCGATCACTGGCACGCCCTGACCATGATCGCGGCGGTCGAAGCCGGGGCTCATGTCTACGTCCAGAAGCCGATCAGCGTCGACGTGGCCGAAGGGGCGGCAATGGTCGCAGCCGCGCGTAAGCAGGGCCGCGTCGTCCAGGTCGGCACCCAGCGTAAGAGCACGCCGCACCTGATCGACTGCAAGAAGAACGTCGTAGAGGCCGGCCTTCTGGGCAAGGTTGGTCACGTGGAGGTGTGTTGCTATTTCCACATGCGAGCGAACGGCAACCCGCCGGTGCAGCCCGTGCCGGACTACCTCGATTACGAGATGTGGACCGGACCCGCGCCCCTGCGGCCGTACGACGGCATTCCCCACCGCCGTTGGTGGCGAACCTTCATGGAATACGGCAACGGCATCGTCGGGGACATGTGCATCCACATGTTGGACACCGTCCGCTGGATGCTCGGCCTGGGTTGGCCGAAGCGCGTCTCGTCCGCCGGCGGCATCCTCGTCCAAAAGGACGGCAAGTCCAACATCAGCGACACTCAGACCGCCACGTTTGAGTACGACGGTCTGAACGTCGTCTGGACGCACCGTACCTGGGGGCACGCTCCTGATCCCAAGTACCCGTGGGCCTTGATCATTTACGGCGACGACGGCACCCTCAAGGCCAGCACCATGAGCTATGACTTTTATCCTGCGGGCAAGAACGAGCCCAGCATCCACAAGGACGTGGTCTACGAGCGCGAGCAATACCCGGAGGATCTGACCGAGAAGGACATCGAGTTGAACGCCGCGCCGGCCACTCGGTTGCACATGAAGGACTTCTTGAACGCCATCGCCACACACGGCAAACCCGTGGCCGACATCGAGGAGGGCCACATTTCCACCGCTTCCTGCATCCTGGCCAACATCGCCATGAGAGTCGGGCGCACACTGGCCTGGGACGCCGCCAAAGGACAGGTGGTCGGGGATGACGAAGCCAACCGCCTGCTCAAGCGGGCCTACCGGACACCGTGGGTACATCCGGCGGATAAGACATAGGACGGTCAGGCACACCCGTCCGGTTCAGGCCCGTGGGCGCGTTCGGGGGGCGCGGGGGGCGCCGTCGGGCCCCAGGGCATAGCACCTAAAAGAGTTATATAGAGCCTATATACGCCTTATTAGTCTTATGCCTGGCGGCGGCGCGGCGGCGGGCGAAGGTTGGGACGGGGCGGGGGGATTTGAGATTTGAGAGGGGGTTGAGGGGTGCGGGGTGGGAGTTGGGGGCTGCCGATTGGGAGTCGGCGGGTTGGGGGTTGGAGCGAGGGAGGGGTTGGGCTCGTTCGGCGCGGGGGGTGTGACAGTGGGCTTGGGGGGATTTGAGATTTGAGAG
>ERZ795050.477-NODE-477-length-62597-cov-6.434476_pt1 | contig 62597 bp, 45 predicted proteins | sample MGYA00375134_ERZ795050 | MGnify/ENA primary metagenome ERZ795050 (study PRJEB30179, sample SAMN05720221) | activated sludge metagenome | isolation source: Anaerobic digester | place: Japan | collected 2015-05-26 ... | reverse complement strand
AAGGCCCCAGAACGGATTCTGGGGCCAGCGACAATATGGGTACCGGGGCCAACGGGATCTCAAGTGGAACGGGGCCGACGAGGGCGTCGGCCCTACTTGCTCCCAGCAGGTGCCGCGGTCTGCCGGGGTGGAGCCGACTCTGGCTGAGATCTCGTTAACGTTGCGGTATACGAGGCTGAGTTGTACCATCGTGGGCCGCATACGGCGCTGCGGCTTTCCGGCGTGGAGGTAGAACCGAATCATGCAATATGCAGGTGGTCAGGCGAGTCGATCGGCGGCGGCGTTTGTTGCGGTCGTGATCATTCATTTCTGTCCGCCGTGCTTGTCGGCGGCAGAGCAGATGCCGCCGGGGTCACAACCAGCACGGCGACCTAACGTGGTCATCTTTCTCGCCGACGATCTCGGTTTTTCCGACGTCGGCTGTTACGGCGGCGAGATTGCCACGCCGAACCTCGACCGACTCGCGGCCGACGGTCTGCGGCTGACCCAGATGTACAACACGGCCCGATGCTGGCCGACGCGAGGGGCCCTTTTATCCGGCTATTACGCCCAGCAGATCAACCGGGACCCCGCCCGACAGCGACCTGCCTGGGCCGCGTTGTTGCCCGAATTGCTCAAGCCGGCGGGGTATCACAGCTATCATTGCGGGAAATGGCACGTGGACGGCAAGGTGCTGGCGGGCGGATTTGAACGTTCTTACCACTTTGAGGACTGGGATCGGTATTTCACCCCGAAGGCCCACTTTCTGGATGACAAACAGTTGCCTGCGGTCAAACCGAGCGACGGCTACTATGCGACGAGGGCGTTCGCCCAGTACGCGATCGACTTTCTCGCCGAGCACAAGGAGAAACATGGCAGCGAGCCATTTTTCCTTTACCTGGCGTTTATTGCTCCCCATTTCCCGCTGCACGCACTCCCCGAGGACATTGCCCGATATCGAGATCGGTACCTGGAGGGCTGGGACTCGATCCGGGAGGCGCGGTGGCGGCGGTTGCGGGCATTGGGCATCGTCGACTGCGGTCTCTCGCCCCTCGATCCGAGATTTACCCCGCGGTATCTCAAGCCTGATCTGATCGACATGATCGGTCCCGGTGAAGTGGAGCATGCCCTTGCATGGAGCGAATTGACGCCGCAACAGCAGCGTTTGCAGGCAACCAAGATGGCTATTCACGCGGCAATGGTAGACCGGATGGACCAGGAGATCGGCCGCGTTCTGGACCAACTGCGCAAGATGGGAGCGTGGGATAACACCTTAGTCGTTTTCCTTTCCGATAATGGGGCGGACGCCACGTTGATGGTCCGTGGGGACGGCCACGACCGAGCGGCAGATCCCGGCTCGGCTGCGTCTTTCTTGTGTCTGGGGCCAGGGTGGGCCAGCGTCTCAAACGCTCCTTTCCGCCGGCACAAGATATGGGTTCACGAGGGCGGCATCTCGACGCCGTGCATTATGCATTGGCCGGCGGCCATCAGATCCAAGGGAGCACTTCGTCACACGCCCGCCCACGTGATCGACCTGGTTCCCACCGTATTGGAATTGGCGGACGTGGCGGCCCCGGAGACGTGGAAGGGCCTGGGTCGCCCGCCGATGCCGGGCAGGAGCCTGGTTCCGCTCCTGGATTCCGACGTCGAAATCCAACGGGACTACCTTTACTGGCACCACCAGGGCAACCGCGCCCTACGGGTGGGGGATTGGAAGCTGGTATCGGAGGCGGAGAACAATTCCATGTGGGAACTGTACAATCTGAAACAAGACCGCATTGAATCCAGGGACCTCGCGGGGCAATATCCTGACAGAGTGAGTCAGATGGCGGACATGTGGAAACAACTCGACCAGGAGTTTCGCCGTCAGTCGGGAGCGGTCCCTTCAACCGGACCGGAACCCGCAAGACAGCGCTGACGCGGAGCGGTCTGCATTCTCAGGTCAGGTTTTCGAAGCCGCGGGCAAGTGTTCAGTCGCGGGACATGCGCGTCGGATGGAGACATCCCCAGCCGACCAGGTCCATGATTCTGAATCTGAAGTCGCGGAAACGGTGCCTTTATCCAGATTGGCATTGATACTTGCCGATGAAATTGAACGCCTTGAGTATTGTTGGCGTGGACAGTCCGCATCCATAAAGGAGCAGGTTGAATATGAGTCGGCATTACGGATCGCTGATCGGTTCGGTTGCGTTTTCGCTGATGGTGCTGCTGTTGCTGTCGGGGCAGGGATGCCCGCAAGGCGCGGGGCTCGGGGTACCCGGAGTGGAAGAGGTGCGGTACACCAATGTTACCCCGGCCGAAGCGATGGCATTGATTCAAGAGCATCAGGACGACCCGAGCTTTGTCATTCTCGATGTCCGCAGCGGGGAAGAGTTCGCGGCCGGTCATATCGAGGGCGCGGTAAGTCTTTGTCTTCTGTGCAGCGATCCGGCTTTTCGCGACGCGCTTGCCGATATCGACAGATCCCTCACCTTCCTGGTATACTGCCGAACCGGTCGCCGAAGCGCGAACGCCAGCGGTATCATGGCCGCGGAAGGGTTCACCAACGTCTACAACATGACGGGCGGAATCGTAGAGTGGCAGAGTCTGGGTCTGCCGGTCGTCAAGTAGCCGCCGGCCTTGAGCGGATCCGACATCACCGATGCGAAGCCGGCGGCAACCGGCCTGGGACAAGCCCCGTCGCCGCGGCGACGGACTCATGGACTTGGACGTTGTTGTCGGCGGGGGGCTCAATGCGCAACGAGCTTACGATTGCCCGGGTCGTGTCGACGGCTTCAGGCGTCGCCGATTCGAGAGCGACCAACAGTACTCCGCTGACCCGGTGATCGGGCGTGAAGTAGTCGAGTCGCATGCGCGGCCGTTCGTCAAGATCCCACATCAACAGCAAGCCGCAGAGATTCTCGTTGTGAACCACTTCGACCCGCTCGGCAAACAAGGAAAGAAACATCCTGGCCTCCAGTTGTTTGCGAAGCGATTCGACCTGCGATGAGCTCATCCAGAAAGAGAAATCCCTTGCGCTCTTGGCGCAGACGGCGGCTTGCCAGTCGATCCCGTGTCGGTTCAACTCCTCGGCCCATTCCATTTCGTCAACATCCTGGCCGGCGGATTGATGCCGCGGGGGCATGACTCGACACACCATGCCGTTGAGCCTCAGGAGAAATCCGCACGAGTCGTCCGGCGGCTGCGGTTGGACGCTGGTCTCAGCCGGGACCTCCAGGCGCAGGTCGCCGCACAGGAGCACGTGGGTCCGTGCAGGCAACCTGGATGCCGGCATGTTGACGACCGGTATCGGTTTCCCGTTGAGTTGGCCGGACGCAAGACTGACGGCGAGAAGCAGATGCGGCAGCTTCAACAGAACGAGCAGCAGAACGGTTGCCAGAATGGCTCCTGGATACAGGATTCTGTTGATGGCCGTCATTGCGGTTCTCCCTTGTCGGACGGCGTGGTGGGCTTATGCGCGCGGCACGACCGGTAGCGGCCGTTGGGCTGAGGATTCCTGCAGGCCTTTGGGGGCACCCCGTGTGCAGGCGGACCCGCCTGTGGCGGTTCGATGGCCGCCTGGCAAGATCCGGTTCCACAACTCACCCCATGATTAGATGCACAGGGGGGTGATGTTGTTACGTGGTTTTTGGGACCACGTGGGATTTTTTTTGGATGGTCAGCGGGCGCAGACCCGCCTGCATACCGGTTTGCGGGCCCGGACGCCGGCTGCCTTACCCGGGAGCCTGGAAAGTCTCCAAGACGGCGTCAAGAAATCGGAAGGTTTCGCCCTTGCGCTTGACCACCAGCACGGGGATGGGAGCCTCCAACAAAACCCGTTCCGTTGTGGCCCCAAGCAGGGCCACTGCCGGCAGCGTTGCTCCACGGCTTCCGATCACGATTGCGTCCATGTTTCTTGCCGAAGCCATATCGTGGGCGGCAGCGGCCGTGTTCAGGGAACACGTGTAAACGACATCGAAGGTCACGCCGCTGGTGTCGATGTCCGCAAGGAACTTTCCGATTTTTTCCCGCTGCAGTGTTTCGCGATGGCGTTGCGCCTGCTCGATGCTCATCCCGGCATAGCGGTAGCCGTAGGGGACGCCGTACACCGACTGGACGAGTACCTGCGACTCCTTTCCGGCGAGCCGGGCGATATGCAGTGCGGTCTCCAGTGCCATCCTGGAGTGCTCCGAGCCGTCGACCAGAACCAGCAAACGACTCAGATGAGGGCGCGCGCCTGCGGGAACCACCAGCACGTCACAAGGGGTCTTGCGGGCCAGGCGGTAGAACGTCGAGCCCAATGCCAACTGGTCGTGCGGCAGTCGACGTCCGACCACGATCATGTCCAGATCGTGGTCCCTGGCGGTACGAAGCATCTCCTGGAGACCGGTCGCCTCGGACACATGCACCTCGACGCCCTTTGCCGAGTCGGCAGAAAAACACTCCAGAACGTGTTGGCGGAGGGTTTCGGGTTCAGGAGGCGGCGTCTCCACCGGGTCCTCGATGCCGCGAACGTGTATGCAATCGATGAACTTGGGCTTCCCCAGCTTCACCAACAGGCCGGCAAAGGCCAATGCCTCCTCGTCGCCCGGTTCGTCATTCAGGTACACACCCAGTTTCTGAATATTCTTCATGGGAACACCTCACTGTCTGGAGCACCGTCAGGCATCTTTTTCGCCACTTGCGAGCGATGACGACTCGCTTTCGTTTCGGCCCCTGGTCTGTTACCGACGCTGCGAAGTCGAGTGATTGTCTGCCGAGGACCTGGACGCAAACGGGTTTCCCACGACAAGCCAGTAGCCGATGCTCATCGCCAGGGTAACCGCGGCCAAGCCCAGCATTTCCTGCATGCTCACCTCTTTCATGTCCAGGATGATCACTTTCCGGGCGATCGCCATTAAGGCCGTTGCCATGACGATCCGAATATGAATCACGTCCTCGCGCAGGTAGACGGTAATATTGACGAAGATCTCGATGGCGATCAACACGGCCATGAAGGCGCCGAAGGTTCCCAGGATATCGCTGATCTCCAGGAGCATGAAGGGTGGAGCGACAAGGCGCTGGTAAAGGACCCAGACGACGTCGATCACGCCCATAATAATGACAAAGACCATCAGCACGGCCAGCAACCGGACCGTCCAGCGAATGATGCAAATCAGACGTTCCACGAACTTGTCGTGGTGAGCCGTGTGCCCCCCGGTTATGAAGCAGCCTTGTTGCCCGGGCGGGGCTTGGTCAAGCGCAGATTGTGCCTGATTCTCCATGACGGTATTCCGGAACGCTTTCGCGCGCGGGTCGGTATCCTCTCGTCACACGGCCCCACTGCCGATCGCATGTGGCTTATCATGATACGTCCAGCGATCAGGTTTAGCCAGAGAGGGATCTGAGGACCGGCAGCTTGCTTCTGGTCACCCTTGGACAGCGGTTGCAAGGGACAGAGACGGCGTCGGCTGGACGTGCAGTCAGGCTTCGACTTGGGCCGGCGGCTCGCGCCGGTGCTCTACAACCCCATTTGAAGACTGGCAGCGCGCCACCCCCGGGCATAGAATACGCCTTGGAGGAGCCCTCATGGAATCACTCATCGGCAAGCACTGGCACCACCTGCCCGCTCATGAGGTTGTTGATCTCCTGGAGACCGACCTGAACAAGGGGCTTGATCTGTTCGCGGTTAAACGCCGCCAGGAGCACTTCGGTCCGAATGCCGTGACTGCCCGCAAGGGTGCCGGCCCCCTGCGTCGCTTCCTGCTGCAGTTTCACCAGCCTCTCGTTCATATTCTTCTGGTGGCCGCGCTTATTACCGCCGTTTTGAAGGAGGTCGTGGACGCGGGTGTCATCGCGGGGGTCGTACTGATCAACGCGATTGTGGGCTTCATCCAGGAATCGAAGGCGGCCAAGGCCATCGAAGCCCTTGCAAAGGCCATGGTCACCGAGGCCACAATCATTCGGGGCGGCCGGCGGCTGCGGGTTTCGGCGAGGGAGCTTGTGCCCGGTGACATTGTGTTGCTCCAGTCCGGGGACAAGGTTCCGGCGGATATTCGCCTGCTTGAATCCCGTGACCTGCAGATCGATGAATCGATATTGACGGGCGAATCCGTGCCCGTGCATAAGACCGCCGAGATCCTCGAGCATGACACCCCTCTTGCCGATCGCACCAACATGGCCTACTCATCCTGCCTGGTGACCTATGGGCAAGGCACGGGGGTCGTCGTGGCGATCGGCGATGCGACGGAGGTGGGTCGTATCTCCGAGCTGATTCGCGCTGCCCCGAGCCTGGCAACGCCGCTCACGCAAAAGATCGCCCGTTTCAGCCACGTGTTGATGTACAGCATACTGGTGCTGGCCCTGCTGACGTTCGGTGTCGGCATTCTCCGGGGCGAGTCAGCCCTGCTGATGTTCAAGGCGGCCGTCGCATTGGCAGTCGGGGCGATCCCCGAGGGACTGCCTGCGGTGGTGACGATCACGCTGGCGATAGGCGTGTCGCGCATGGCAAGGCGACGCGCGGTGATTCGCAAGCTTCCGGCCGTTGAAACCCTCGGCAGCACGACGGTCATCTGCTCGGACAAGACCGGAACGCTTACCGAGAACCAGATGACCGTGCGGCAAATCGCCTCCGGCGGCATTATCGCTGAGGTGACGGGTGGTGGTTACGCTCCGGAGGGCCAGATCCTGGCGGAAGGCAACGCGGTAGACATCTCGTCACACGTGGCACTCCGTGAATGCCTGACGGCAGGGCTGCTATGCAATGATGCGATACTCGTGAACAAAGAGGGACGATGGAGCGTTCAAGGCGATCCGACCGAGGCGGCACTGCTTGTGGCGGCGGGAAAGGGTGGTCTGTCTCGCGAGTCGCTCAGCCAACAACTTCCTCGCATTGACGTTGTGCCGTTTGAGTCCGAGCATCAGTACATGGCCACGCTTCATGACGGCGGTGCCGATTCATGTATTGTCTACCTCAAGGGGGCTCCGGAGGTGGTGCTTCAGCGGTGCCGCGAAGCCCTGGACTCGACCGGCAACCGCGTTCCACTTGATCGCGATCAGGTAACGGCGGCTGCCGCGGAACTGGCGGGGCAAGGTCTTCGGGTCTTGGCGTTTGCGCGGTCCGAGCAACCGCCGGGGACGAGACACATCGCTCACCGTGACCTGCGTGACGAGATGACGTTCCTGGGCCTTCAGGGGATGATCGACCCGCCACGAGCCGAAGCGATTGAGGCCGTTGCCAAGTGCCGGGCGGCAGGTATTCGGGTCAAGATGATCACCGGCGACCATGCCTTGACGGCCGCGGCGATCGCGAAGCAGATCGGGATTGGTGTCGATTCGAGACCCGGCGATGCCTTTCCGCAGGCCTTGACCGGACCGGAATTGGCGGCCTGCTCCGACGAGAAGCTGATCGACGTAGCGGACCGAACAAGCGTGTTTGCCCGCGTCAGCCCCGAGCAGAAGCTGCGGCTGGTCGAGGCGTTACAGGCTCGCGGTCAGATTGTCGCGATGACGGGCGACGGGGTGAACGATGCACCAGCCCTCAAACAGGCCAACATTGGGGTCGCCATGGGCATCAGCGGAACCGACGTAGCCAAGGAAGCGGCCGACATGGTGCTCACCGACGACAACTTCGCCTCCATCGAAGCGGCCGTCGAGGAAGGTCGCGGCGTGTTCGACAACCTGACAAAGTTCATCGCATGGACCTTGCCCACGAACATCGGCGAGGGCCTGATTATTCTTGCGGCCGTGTTCGTGGGAACGACTCTGCCGATCCTGCCGGTGCAGATCCTCTGGATCAACATGACCACGGCGGTACTCCTGGGCCTGATGCTGGCCTTCGAGCCCAAGGAGCCGGGTATCATGGCGCGCCCGCCCCGTAACCCGGACCAGCCGATCATCACCTTCGATGTGGCCCTTCGGATGTTTCTGATCGCCGGGGTTATGCTGCTGGGCGGCTTCGGCATCTTCAAATGGGAGCTATATCGTGGTCTCGGCGAGGCGGCAGCCCGGACGGCTGCGGTGAACGTACTCGTCCTCGTTGAGTTATTCTACCTGTTCAACTGCCGGTCTCTGACACGTTCGATGCTGGAGATCGGTCTGTTTTCCAATCGCTGGATCCCGGTGGGGGTTGTGAGCATGTTGCTGCTGCAACTGGCGTTCAACTATCTGCCGGCAATGAACAGGCTGTTTCACAGCGCGCCCGTGGATGCAATCACCTGGTTCGAGGCCGCTGCGGTTGCCCTTGCCGGTTCCGTTCTTGTGGCCATGCTGAAGCGATTCTCTCGCCGCAAGCGAGGCGCAAACGCCGCGTTGGCGTCCGGTTCCGCGTCGTAAATCCGGCGCATGCCGCCTCGGGCCCACGCGGGCGGCGCGGAGTGCGGCGCCGACATATGAAGGACGCGAGCCATGACTTCCAAGAAACAACATTCGATCGCGGAAGCGGTCGGCAACCATGAGCCGCCGACCGTTGCAACCGTTCGGCGCCACCCGCCGGCCGGCCTTCGGCAGCGCATGCTTGCCGGCCTGTTATTCGTCCTGCCGTTTGTGGTCACGGCATGGATCGTGTACTGGCTGTACTCGTTCCTCGAAAACCTTGTCATAGGTCCCACGGCGCGGCTCGTGGTTCAACTGATCGAGAGGCGCGTGGACGTTGCCCTTCCTTCCTGGTTTGTGAACTATGTTGCCCCCCTGATCGGCGTGGTGGCGGTCCTGGTATTGCTCTACTTTCTCGGCTTCTTTGCACGGGTCCGGGCGGATCGCATTCTTGATGCGGTTTTGTTGCGGGTGCCCATCATCACATCCATTCACAAGGCGGTCAGCCAGGCTTTCGCGACGTTTCGAGGGTCAAACGAGCTGAGTCGCTTTCGACGTGCCGTGCTTGTGGCGTTTCCCCATCCTGGGATGAGGGTTCCGGGGTTCGTTACGGCCTCCTGCCGCGACAGACTCACGCAGAAGACGATTCTGTGCGTCTATGTGCCGACCACACCCATCCCGACCTCCGGGTACGTGCTGCTCGTCCCTGAGGAGGAGGTGACCGAGCTGAATTGGGACCTCGAACAGACCGTGCAGGCCGTCGTTTCTTTCGGGATCACGGCGCCGGCGGAAGTCAGCTACCATCCGTCGGCCGCGCTCGATGAGGGCCCGCGATCGCTGCCCACCGAGCAGGGTCCGGCCGCTCCGCAGAGATCGGACGCATCGTGAGGATTCGTTTGACCGGTTGCCGACCGCGCGGATGAACAACTTGCCCGTTTCCAGACCTCATACCGCAAGGTATCGCCTGGTCCCGATAGGGCGCAGACAAGAGACGGATGAATGCTTTCGCCATCCGCGGAAGACTTGACCCCGGTGCAGGGCGCGTCTCAATACACAGCCCGTTCGGACAGGAGTGCGGCAAGCTGGACAGCCAGCTTCCGCAGAGCCTGGCCACGGTGACTGACGGCGTGTTTCTGCTCGGGGGGCATCTCGGCTGCAGTCATGCCGGCAGAAACGACCAGGAAATGGGGATCATAGCCGAAGCCGTTGGCACCCCGCGGATGGTCGATAATCCGCCCTTCCACCGTCCCCTCGGCACTGGCCAGCACTTGGCGGCCGTCGGCAAGCGCAACCGCGCAGCGGAACCTTGCCGTGCGTTGGTCATCGGGGACGCCGGCCAGCCGCTCAACCAGGAGGGCATTGTTGGCCTGATCGCTCTTGGGCTCGCCGGCATACCGGGCGGATCGCACGCCGGGCTCGCCACCCAGGGCATCAACCTCCAGGCCGGAATCGTCGGCGATCGTCCAGAGGCCGCTCAGTCGGGCGTAGTACAGCGCCTTGCTCTGGGCATTCTCCAGGAACGTCCGGCCGTCCTCGATTGCCTCCGGCCACCCTGTGAACTCCTGAAGGTGCCGCCAACGAACCCTGCGGCAGATTTCGTCGCCCACCCCGCTCAGTATTTCTTTCATTTCCCTGGCCTTACCGGCGTTGCCGGTCGCCAGCAGGATCTCGCGCATGGCATGCTCCGCGGAATATCATCTCAGATGAGGTTTTCCTACCGGTCGTGCAGACTGGTCGCTCCGGGACGTGGGATCGGCATCAACTGGGACGGGACAAGAATAGACTCGCCGTCGGGGCCGACCCGCTTCTGACGATAACCGTTCTCCATGAGGTACAGGAATTCCTCCCCGGCCCGCGCGGCTGCAAAATCCTGGACCTCCTTGCTGACTTGCCAGGTCCCGTTTGGCAGGAAAGTCAGGGCATCTTCTCCAAAGGACCCCACAAAGACGTAACTCTTGAACTGCTCATGAAAAACATAGGCTTCAACGCCCTCAGATCGAAGCTGCTGCACGTACTGTTCGGCGACTTCGCGGCGCTGGTTGAAGGTGGGGGTGTTGAAGAAAACCGCGATCAACAGGGAGTACTTGCCTCGCGCGGTTGTCAGGTTGTACTGGCCCGCGCCGCCGGCAGGAGCCGCACCCCCGAGCGATTCCGGTGCGGCCAATCCGAACGGCAAGGTTTGATTGTACGTCAGCAGGCGAATTCGCTTGATATCCTCCTGCATCTTAGGCGGAAACACCAATTGGCCCCCGGCACCGGGCACACGGGTGTATTCGCCGTAGTAGATGGTGCTGCCCAGCGCGTCGGACTGTACGCGGACCGCCTTGGGATCGATTCCGTTGGTCTTTCGGAGCAAGTCCGCCAGGCCGTTGCACAACTCGACATGATTGGGAGCGGCGGAGCGAAAGCAGTTGATAGTCCATTTTTCAGCGCCGGCTCCGGGCTGCGCGGTCCAGACTCCGCCGCTGCTGCCGGCGCTGTCGCAGCCTGAGCCCAGCAGGAGCGCCGCCAGCACCATGGGGCCGAGCCGAAGAGCCAGCCTTCCGAGAATCGACATCTGCTGTTGCATGTTTGTCACCGCCCTCCGCCCGGCCGGCGGCGCAGCGCACGCCGCTGAGCCTCGATCAGCCGACGAACACCGACGGCCGCCCGGTCCAGCATCCGGTCCAGTTCCTTGCGGGTGAACGCCCCACCTTCGCCGGTGCCCTGCACTTCCACGAGGCTGCCGGAGGCCGTCATGGCAACATTGAGATCGACCTCTGCGCGGGAGTCCTCACTGTAGTCGAGATCGATCAGTATCCTGCCATCGACTTTTCCCGCGCTGACGGCCGCCACGGGTTCGATGATCGGGGATCGACCGATCATCCCTTGTTTTCGCATCCACCCGACGGCGTCACATAAGGCCACAAAGGTACCGGTAATCGCGGCGGTGCGCGTGCCGCCGTCGGCCTGGATCACATCGCAATCCAGCCAGATGCACCGTTCGCCGAGCATCTCCATGTCCACGACCGCGCGCAGGGCCCGGCCGATCATGCGTTGGATTTCAGTGGTGCGTCCGTCAAGCCGCTTGCGACTACGGTCGCGCCGCCGGCCGGTTGAGCCGGGCAACATATCATACTCGGCCGTCACCCACCCCCGACCCTTGCCGGCCAACCACTCCGGGACCTCGTCGGCCACGCTGGCAGTACATAATACGATCGTATTGCCCGTGCGGATCAAGACCGAACCCGGCGAGCACCGGGTGTAGCCGCGTATGATCCGAACCGGGCGCAGCTCATCCACGCGACGACCGTCTGAACGAAGAGCAGGCATGACTGACTTTCCCGTAAACAACCAGGCTGCCCTGTTCTCACTTTCGTCTGCCAAGGAGCACTTCCAGCAGGGCCCGCTGAGAATGTAACCGGTTCTCCGCCTGTTGAAAGACCAGCGACTGTGAGCCGTCGATCACTTCATCGGTGATTTCCAGACCCCGGTAGGCCGGCAGACAGTGCATGACCACCGCCTTGGGTTTGGCTTTCTTCACCAAAGCGGCATTGATCTGATAGCCGGCGAAATCGGCCTCGCGGGCGGCCCGTTCGGACTCCTGTCCCATGCTGGTCCAGACATCGGTGTACAACACGTCAGCGTCGGCGGCCGCCTCCTCGGGTTGTTCGGTCTGAACGATGGCGGCCCCATTCTTGCCCGCCTTGTCGTGAGCCGACTGAATGACACCATCGTCAAACTGGTATTTCTTCGGGGCGGCGAGCGCGAAACTCATGCCAAGCTTTGCGCTTGCACTGAGCAGAGAGCGGGCCACATTGTTGCCGTCGCCGATAAACGCCAGTTTCCTGCCTGCGACACTGCCGAAGTGTTCCTGAAGGGTCATCACATCGGCGAGCGCCTGGCAAGGGTGGCTCCAGTCGCTCAGGCCGTTGATGACCGGCACGGTGCTGCGGGCGGCCAGCTCGATGAGGATCTGGTGGGCCTTCACCCGGGCCATGATTCCGTCACACATGGAGGACATGACTCGGGCGATATCCTTGGGTTCTTCGCGCTTGGCCACGCCGATCTGGTGGTCTTCCAGGCAGACGGCATAACCCCCGAGTTGGACCATTGCCGTTTCAAAGCCCAGACGCGTTCGGAGGGAGGACTTCTGAAAAAGCATCGCGAGCACTTTACGTTCCAGGACCGGTTTCAGCTCGCCTCGCTTGAACTGCCCCTTGCGACGGATGGAGAAGTCGATCAAGGCCTGCAAGGCCTCCGCGCTCAGATCCTGAATGGCCAAGAAGTGCTTCAGTGATTGCAGACAATCGGGGATTTCAGTGCTCATGTGGTCACCAGTTTGCTCTCGGATTCGGCAAAAGCCGCGGTCATGATCTCGAAGGCCTCGTCAACCTCCTGCGTGGTGATCGTCATCGCCGGCAGGAGCCGGATGACGTTGCCCTGGGTGCAATTGATGCGTAAGCCCTTTTCCAGGGCCGACGAAACGATCGCGGCTCCGGGCAGCGACAGTTGGATGGCGATCATCAAGCCGCGAGCCCGGACCTCCTCAATGAAACCGAATCGCTGTTGCATGGCGCGGGCGCGGTCCACGATGTAGGCCGAAATTCGGTCCACACGCTCCAAAAGGCCCTCGGACTCGATGGTCTCCAGGGTGGCAATGGCCGCCGCCACCACCAGACAGTTTGCTCCGTAGGTCGAGGCGTGCGAGCCGGGGGTAAAGGCGGCGGCGACATCGGGTTGGGCGATGATCGCGCCGATGGGCGCGCCGTTGCCCAAGGCTTTAGCCATGGTGACGATGTCCGGCTCGATGTTACTGTGCTGATAGCCGAACCACTTGCCGGTCCGACCGACGCCGGTCTGCACTTCGTCCAGAATCAGAAGGAGGTTGTGCTCGTCGCACAGTTCGCGGATCTTCGGAAGGTAGTCGTCGGAGGGAATGTTTATTCCACCTTCTCCCTGAACCGGCTCAAGCATGACGGCGGCCGTTTCGTCGGTGATGGCCCTGGCAACCGCGTCCACATCATCGAACGGGACGTAGACGAAGCCCGGCAACAGAGGCTCGAAGCCGGCATGCGTCTTTGATTGGGCGGTGGCCGACATGGCCCCGAAGGTCCGGCCGTGGAAGCTCTTTTCCATGGTGATAATCCTGTAGCGTCCCTGGCCGGCATGCTTGCGAGCCAGTTTGATGGCCCCCTCGTTGGCCTCAGCCCCGCTGTTGGAAAAGAAGCACTGCCCGCCGAAGCTGTGCCGGCTGAGCATCTCGGCCAGGCGACCCTGCTCGACGGTGTAAAAGGTGTTGTCCACATGGATCAGGCGGCCGACCTGCTCGCGGATCGCCTCGACGACGCGGGGATGACAATGGCCTAGCAGGCTGCAGCCCCAGCCAGGGAACAGATCGAGGTACCGCTTGCCGTCGATGTCCCACATCTGCGAACCCTGGGCCTTGACAATCACCACCGGCAGGCGGCCGTAGTTGCCGATCACACATCGGCTGTACAGATCAAATACTTCCTGAGAGGTCATCTATAGCACTCCGTAGCACTCATCTGCGACCGGTCCGGCCGGCCGAGAAAGAAACTCTTATTGTACCCCCGGTTCCGGCCATGTGGCAACGGCCGGAAAATCGGAGATCTTCGCATGAGGGCGCATCCCTGAAACGCTGGCACGTGTGCCCATGCCCGCTGCGAGTGCGGCAGTGTCGAGGTCGCTTCAGCGACCGAGACCTGCCGAGAACGGCCGGAATTATCGGCAGGTCTCATCCGCTGTGCGGATTTCGACCATGCCCTACTTTCACAACGCCACCGAAAACGGCATGCACCCTCGCACGACGGTGCATCCACCAGATTGCGGTGGTTCGCGGAGCGGGCAAGTGCCGTCGTGCGGCACTGCCGTGTCGCCGCCCGCCCGTCAGCACTGCTCGCAGAGCAATGGCACACAGCCCTTTCCAGGGGTGCCGAGTGATCGATCAGTAGTGCCACACTTCGTTCAGGTCGAGCTTGTATCCCGGGCCAACCTTGGCGCTGACGACGCGTCGCAACTTCCATCCGCCGGGCCGGCGGATCAGCTCCAGCGTCCAGGTGCTGGCTACGCCGGCCTGCGCGTCGCTGGCACCCCTCCAGTCGCAGGACGCCCGGAAGGAAGCGGTGGCCGCATCACCTTCGATCCGGATCTCGAACCGCCCCACCTTGGCCTCGTCGATCCGCCATTGCTGAAGTTTGCCGTTCAGCTCGGCCACGAAGCCGTCCTTGTCCCAGTTGCGGTAGTGAAACTCGTCGTCCAGATGATTCGCAATCGCGGGCACGTCACCCTCGTCGACAGCCTTGGCGATGGCCGAGACGGTTTGGACGATCCGCTCGCTGTCGGTGGTCACCAGATGGTTGAGGGTAATGAAAGCCGCGCAGCAACCCAGTGTGATCCACACGGCCCGACGGGTGCGGGGTGTCATGCGCTGCCGATGGACGGCCAGCACGGACATGAGCACGAGAAACTCGATGATGAGCAGGACGGCGAGGTCTTCGAAGAGGATGCGGGTGAGGAAGGACACGATTGGGCTCCAAAGGTCATTGGTGTACTGGTCTGTTGGTCTGTTAGTCTGTTGGTCTGTTGGTCTGCTGGCGCGTTTGCGTTCGTTGCACATCGCCGGTTGTGCATGGAGCGGATTAGTCCAGCCAAGAGCTTTGAGACCTTCGTACACTGGGCATCGAGAGCACAGAAACGCTTTTGATCCAGGTATCCCAGAAGGCGAGACAGAGACGCTTGGTAGTGCAATTCCCGCAAAGACGCGAACGCTGTATCCAGGAACCGGACGAAGTCGGCCTGACTCTGTCGAGCGCAGTCTTCGACTATGTTTGAAGGCACAGACACAGCGGCTCGCCTCATCTGGGCAGTGAGCCCAAACTGCTCCTCTCGAGGAAAAGGCTTGGTTGCCCTGTAGATGAGGACGGCCAACTCATCAGCTTCCTGGAATGCCTGAAGTGTGGTGTGATCTCGCATATTCGATACTCATTACCCCCCACCAACAGACCAATTACCCCATCCTCGCTCCCGCTGCCACCAGATGTCCCGGACCGGTTCGGCGGACACCCGGCGGCCAGTCGCGGGCCGGATCATACCATTGTGTCAGGACGGCCTGGAAGTCGACACGGGTCCTGGCGGCGATAAAGGCGTCGCGCACCTCGCGGTCCATGGGATGAAGCTCGCTGTACTTGATGCCGAACTTGCGCATCATCTTCCCGGCGATCTTGTCGCCGTAGACTTCGGCCGTCCAGGCATAGTGGCGGGCGATGACCTCCCCCTGCTCGGGAACCGACGGAGCCGGCGGGATCGGACGGCCGGCCAGCAGTTCGCGACATTCGCGGAAAATCCACGGGTTGCCGATGCAGCCTCGGGCAACGGCCACTCCGTCGACGCCGGTCTCGGCCATCATGCGGATACAATCCTCGGCGCAAAACAGGTCACCGCTACCAATGACGACCCTGTCGCCAACGTGCTGCTTGACTCGTTTGAGGAAAGGCCACTGACTCGGGCCGACATAGCGCTGGCGAACGGTGCGCGGGTGCACCGTCACCGCATCGATGCCGGCGGCAAAGGCCCCGTCGAGAATGGTGAAGAACTTGCGTTCGCTCTCGGGCGTGTCGTCCATGCCGCGCCGCATTTTGAGCGTCACCGGCCGGCGATGATCGACGGCTTCAACGACTGCCCGCACGATCGCCAGCGCCGTTTCCGGGTCCGAGAGCAGATAGCCGCCGCGGCAACGGCCGAGGACCTTTCTGACCGGACAAGCGAAGTTGATGTCCACCACGTCGTAGCCGGCCTGCACCAAGGCGTCCGCTGCCTGGGCAAAGGCGTTCGGCTCGGCCCCCATGAGCTGCCCGCCGACAGGATGATCGTCAGGATGAACGGTGGTAATCGTCCGGCGCTTGCGACCCTTTTGGATCACCAGCCGATCGAGCACCACCTCGCTGAGCATGTAGGACGCGCCCAGCATCCGCGCCACCCGACGCATGGGCAGATCGCTGTAACCGCTCAGAGCGGCCTGGATGACGGGGAACTCGAGTGTGAGCGAGCCAATGCGAAGCATGTATGGATTTTATCCGGAACCAAGAAAGACTGTTAGGCTGTTGGACTGTTGGGCTGTTAGGCCAGTGCAAGATCGTTGGACCTTATAGTCGCTCAGACGAACAGAAGAACCATCACTGCTCGCTCCGCAAAGAGCGGATCATCGCGCCGAGCATCTTGGATACCTCGGTACAGAGTGCGTCAAAGGCCTGACGGGCGTCGTCCTTGCAGTAGCCCAGACGATGGACCAGCGAACCCTGGTACTGCAGTTCACGAAGGGAGGCAAATGAGGTGCCCAAAAAGCGAATGTAGTTGGCCTCCGTCGGCCGCGCACATCCCTCCACGATGTTTGACGGGACGGAGACCGCGGCTCGTCTCATCTGCGAGGTCAGGCCAGACTGTTCCTCTCGTGGGAAGGTCCGCGTCATCTTGTACACAAGGATGGCTAACCTGTCCGCCGCCTGGAATACCTTGACCTTGGTGTGATCTCGCAAGGAACTAACCTCCAGATTGCCTGCTTCACCGAGAGTCTAACAGACTAAGGCGGACCGCCTTTTTGCAGGCCGCAACCCAACCGCTCTGCGATCCAGAAACATGCGCGCAAAATGCGCACCAGTTGCGACGGAAGGGACTAACAGCCAATTCTCTCCTCACAGTTGCCCCCCCCAACACAGGCGGTATGCTCTATCAGGAGCAACCATGACCCCCTACGCCCCCTATCCGCTGAATCTCGTCCGCGACTGGTTCGACCGCCGGCGGTGGTGGGTTCGTTTGGTGCTGGCCGTCGTGCTGGTGCCGTGGTTCGGGTACTTCGCGTATACGCGGATGACCACACGGCCGGCCGCGCCGTACATCGCCGGAGGCTGGTCCGACGCCGGCTTGGCTATTCCGGATCCGGCTGTCGATGTTTCTGTGCAACTCGCTAACGCCCTGACCACGCTGACGGCGACACCAACAACCTTCCCAGCCCCGACCACAGCGCCGGCCGGCATGGAATGGATGGAAGGAGAAGACTACGAGGCCTGGCGAAAGGGCCAACCAGTCCAGCGGCGATCGGCGAAGTCCGATTCGATCGATTTGTGGACCGCAGTGGCGCTGGACGGGGAATGGAACCCGACCACGCGCTACCATCTTACGGAGATCGTCAGATATCTCGATCTGGCGACTACAAAGGCAACCCTCGATCGAATCGTCGAACTCAGTGGCAAGCCCTTTTGCATCTCGCAGGCCAGATTCGGCTTCACAATGTTGAGCAGTTGCCGGGAGGCGGCAAGGACGCTGACCGTCCGAGCACGCCGGGCCATGGCCGAGCGAAACGATCTCGACAGCGCCCTGAGTGATATCCGGACAGTTCTCAATCTGGCCTCGGGCCTGGAGGACGACCAAAGAGCCCTCAGCATGATGGTCGGCACGGCATGTCGTTGTATGGCATTGTGGGAAATGACTCATTGGCCTGAGGAGATGAAGCTGGACAACGTCCAACTCCGCCGGTTGCAGAATCTGGTCGGTACCCAGCGACGCGATCCCAGGCAACTGGCCGAGACCATGCTGAGAAGCGATCATCTTCTTCTGCGGGACTTCGCCAACCAGATGTACACTGGGGATGACCGCGACGGCGGATGGTTCGTTCCCACCTACTGCTGTCCCGAGATCGCCGATCACCCGTCGCTTGGCCTGCTGAACCTTCTCTCGCCGTTCTATGATAATCGCGAACAGGCGAAGAATCGGCTGGACGACTATTGCCGCAATCAGCTTGTGGCGATCGATACACCCACACCGCCACCCTCATCAATAAGCAGACATAGCAGGGGCTGGCAGAGCTGGGATCCGACGCTGCCGTTCAAGGCGAGTCAAGGACAAGACTGGTCGTGGAGGATACGCTGGCGGACGGAGCGAGACGAGATGTGGGTCGATGGCACCATCACGGTTCTCGCTCTTGCGGCCTACCGGAACGACCACGGCCGGTTTCCAGAGGCATTGGAGGAAATGGTACCCCGCTATCTTGAGGCGCTGCCAATAGACCCTGGCGCGGGCAGACCGCTCCGATACAAACGCGAGACTGAGGGAGACTACCGGCTGTACTCGGTGTGGGAGGACGGAAAGGACGACGGTGGTGTGGAACGGGATGCGAACAGTGGCGAGCTCCTGGACCTCCTCATCCACAAGACACGGCAACCCGCAACGTTCAATGAATGGTTCCTCGTCCCCGCCGGCACAACAACAAGGGCAACCGGTGACAGCGACTACTGAAACAGCACCCGTTTCGCCGTCCGGACAGGCTGTTCTGCCGGAGTTCTGGCCGTTGCAAACACCGCCGAAGCCTGTGCGGGCCCTGTGGATCCCCTGGCCGTTGGCGGTGGTCTTGGTTCCACTTTTCTGGCTCCTGCCGAAGCGGATGGGACCGCACTTTGCGGCCGTACGATGGCCGGGTGTGATTGTCGCGCATCTTGTCTGGGTGGTGTACGGGCTGGGCTGCATGACGGTCGCTTACTGGACTCCGATGTTCGGCTGGGCGGCCTATCTGACCGGGCGGACCTCCGGGCATGAAACGGAGGCACTCTGGCCGGACCCGACCATCTCGCAGATTGCCCGGGCTCCAATGGCCGTGCTGGGCACCCTGCTGGCCGGCAACCCAGAATTCGGCGTAAACGGCTGGGTCGGTGGCGGTGCGGACTTGGCGATTGGACTGGCCATGGCAGTCGCCGTAGAGGCCGGGCTGATCCTGCTGGCATGTCTGCTGATGCCCTATGCAACCGCGGGGGAGCGCGGCCAACTGCTGTTCTCGCGAAGTGTGAAACTGACGTTGTGGTCCACGACGTCTCTGCCGGTCTTGGGGATCGCTTTCCAGGCAATTGAGCTTCTCGATTACACCCGAGAGCAGCTCGACGAGCTATGGGCGGGTGCCATCGGTCTATACGTCTTGTGGTTCGTTTGGATCTGGCTGCGGAGCGGCCTTCGTTACGCCGGACCGACAGAGGGACCAGCCTGGAAGCCGCGCCGGCCATTGTGTGAGACGTGCGGCTATGCCTTAACCGGGCTGAAGTCGACCGACAACTGCCCCGAGTGCGGTGCGGCGATCGCGTATTCACTGCCGGAGCGACGCAGGCCGACGAGTTGGGCCGCCGCCCATCGGCTTGCATCTCGGCCAAGGGCCTTTCTCAGAACGTGTTGGGCCTCTCTCCGTACCGACTTCTACCGCCGGACGACCGTGCGGACCGACTACCCGGCAGCGAGACGGTTTGCCATATGGATGTGTCTGGCATCGTTGCCGCTCGTCGTACCGTTCGGGATCATCGAGGTGCTCCTCTGGCGCCCGGACTATGCACTGCGACACCTGGGAAAGGCCGCGGTCGCAGCGACAGCCATACCCGTTGGTATTCTGCTCTTTCTCTCCCTGCTGGTGCTATTGGGTCGATTGTCCGGACACCGATCGTTGAGGACTCCGGCCACGGTGGTTTTCTACTGGTCGGCGTGGGCGGTTCCGATTCTCTTGGCAGTCGATGCGTCGATGTTGATCGTCTACGTATTGAAGGAACGTTTCCAGTGGAACATGGCCACGTACCACTACAGTTGGGCCGGCACAATCGCACACTATGCCTCTGGTGCTGCGATCTGCGCCCTCCCGGCCGTCGTCTTCCTCTTCGCCGCCATCCGCCTGGTCAGAGCCCTGCGCCAGACTCGCTTCGCCAACGCGTGAGAATCTTTTTGAGAACCCCAAGCGTTCGCGGGGCCTATCACCAGACCAGCGTCCCTGTACAGACTCGGTCCCTCGCTGCGGAGCACGAAAGATCAGGGTTCTGCGGTGTCTTCGGTGTGGGACGGCCCGATGTTGGGATTTCCGAATCCCAGGGAAACGGGGGGAAGCGTCTGCCACGGCCTTGAAACACGCGCCACAGCTCTCGGGCAGGCTTTATATTGGACCAGATTATTGTGGAAGAATGCGAACCGAGGCCGCCGGCAGGCGTATAATCAGATGTAGGGCAGAGCATACAGACAGCAAGTACTTTCTTTCGTCTTTCCTCCTCCCGCGGGATCGCCGGGATGAGATGCCCTGAGGGGTGTTTCATCCCGGCGATACGCGTTTGTGCGCCGACAACATGTCGGCATGGGACGTGGGATGCGGGGCGGGGGAGAATAAGACCTCGCTCAACAAGCACGGTTTTCCCGGCAGCTCAGCCTCAGATGACGAGCCCCTCGCCGCCCGGACCGCACGGTCAGCCGACCGGCTGACGGTGATAGTCCTGCAGTGCCCGGACGGTCCAATCGCCTTCGCGGAGGGCCCGGATGGCCTGAACGACCGCCCGGGCGCCGGTCATGGTGGTGACCAGAGGGATGTTGTGCATGACGGCCGCGGAGCGGATGCGGCTTTCGGTGGCTGCGCTGCCGAAGAAAACCGGGGTGTTGATCAGCAGGCCGATCTGCCCGGCATTGATCATGTCGATCAGATAGGGACCGGCGGGATCCTGTATTTTCGATACCAGGTCCGCCTCGATGCCGGCGGCGAGCAGCGTATCGCGGGTCTTGCGGGTCGAGACGATCCGAAAGCCCATCTCCTTGAACTCACGGGCGATCGGCACGATCAGCGGTTTGTCGTGGTCGTTGACGCTGATGAGCACGGTGCCGCTTGTTGGCAGGGCCGTGCCGGCCGCCATCTGCGACTTGGCAAACGCCAGGCCGAACGAGTAGTCGATACCCATAACCTCGCCGGTGCTGCGCATCTCGGGGCCGAGAACGCAATCCACACCGGGGAACTTGCTGAACGGGAAGACCGACTCTTTGACTGAAATGTGTCTGGGCCAGGGAGCATCGGTCAGGCCGCGCTGCCTCATCACCTGGTCGAGCGATTTGCCGAGCATTACTTCGGTGGCCAGTTTTGCCCAGGGCACGCCGGTGGCCTTGCTGACGAAGGGCACGGTTCGAGAGGCCCGCGGGTTGACCTCCAGTACGTAGACCACGTCATCCTTCACTGCGTATTGCACGTTCATCAGGCCGCAGACACCGATCCGCATGGCGAGCCGCTCTGTCTGCTGCTTGATCTCATCGATGATGGCCGGGCTCAGCGCGTAGGGGGGGAGGGCGCATGCACTGTCGCCGCTGTGGATGCCGGCCTCCTCGATGTGCTCCATCACGCCGCAAACCACCGCTTTTTTTCCGTCGCAGATGCAGTCGACGTCGACCTCGGTGGCTTCGCTGAGGAATCGATCGATGAGGATGGGGTGAGCCTTGCCGCTGCCGGCCATACGGTCGGTGGCTTGCAGGGCCTTGTCCATGTAACGCACCAGGTCTTCTTCCAAGTGACACTTCTCCATCGCCCGACCGCCCAGCACGTACGACGGCCGCACCAGCACCGGGTAGCCGATGCGTCTGGCGATCTCCTTGGCACCTTCCAGGTCATAAGCGATTCCGTTCTCCGGCTGGCGCAGACCCAGTTCGTTGAGCACGCCGGCAAAGGCCTCGCGGTCCTCGGCCAAGTGGATACTCTCGGGCGAGGTGCCCAAGATCGGCACGCCGGCATCCTTGAGCCCCTGGGCCAGGTTCAGCGGCGTCTGGCCGCCGAACTGGACGATGACACCTTTGACGAGCCCACCCCCCCTGGCCCCCCCTTGGCAAGGGGGGGACGGGGGGGTCAAAGGGATGAACGGCCTGCCGTTCAGACGTTCGCAGATGTTCAATACGTCCTCATGCGTCAGCGGCTCGAAGAACAACAGGTCGCTCGTGTCGTAGTCAGTCGAGACCGTCTCGGGGTTCGAGTTGATCATCACCGTCTCATAGCCCATGTCGCGGGCGGTGAAAACGGCATGCACGCAGCAATAATCGAACTCGATGCCCTGCCCGATACGGTTCGGCCCACCGCCGAGTACAATGACTTTCTGCCGTTCGCTGACGCGGATTTCGTCGTCGTGTTCAGCGAAAGCAACAAGACGCTCGGAGCATTGCCGATTTCCTCCATGCTCCACGGAGGTAACATCCATCTTGCCCAACGTGGCCGGTGGATTCTCGTGAGACGAGTAGTAGTACGGTGTCTCGGCCTCGAATTCCGCCGCGCAGGTGTCTACCAGCTTGTAGACGGGCTCAAGGCCGCCATATCTGCAGAACGCACGCACCTGCACATGGGGAACGTTGAATACCGTCGCCAGTTGCACATTCGAGTAGCCCCATTGCTTGGCCTGACGGACGACCTGGCGAAGCCGCTCAAACACCGCAAGAGAGGACCCGGCAGAGAGTCTGGCAGCAACATCATCGGTTGCCGGCGAGCGCCTCATGCCGTGTTGGTCATACTCGGCCTGAGCTCGGGCACAATCTTCGAAGAGTCTCTTCAGATCGTCTCTGCCCTCCTGAGCGAGCGTGATCAACTCATCCTCGAACTCCACCAGCTCCTTGATGTTCTCCAGGAACCATGGATCGATGTGGCTGAGTTCGTAGATCTTCTCGACGCTCCAGCCCATCTTAAGGGCGTAGCGGATGTAGTAGAGGCGGCCCTGGCACGGGCGAGACAACTTGTCGCGAAGTACCGGGAAAGGAATCGGATACTTCTGAGCACTCTGTTCCACGGTGTCGGCCGGAGCTTCGCCCTTGCGCCAGCCTTTGAGCGGCTCGGGCTCGCCGGGTGTTTCGGCCTCACGCCGCCAGGCGCTTTCGGAGGCCTGCATGGCCGCCAGCCACTTGTCGTTGGCGTCCAGGCCCAGGCCGAAGCGCTTGATCTCCATCGAACGAATGCCCTTCTGGAGCGCTTCTTTGAACGTGCGGCCGATGGACATGGCCTCGCCGACGCTCTTCATCTGGGTGGTCAGGGTCTCGTCGGCCTCGGGGAATTTCTCGAACGTCCAGCGTGGGATTTTGACCACGCAGTAGTCGATGGTCGGCTCGAAACTGGCCGGCGTTTTCCTGGTGATGTCGTTGGGGATCTCGTCCAGGGTGTAGCCGATGGCGAGTTTTGCGGCGATTCGGGCGATCGGGTAGCCGGTGGCCTTGCTGGCCAGGGCGGAGCTTCGCGAGACGCGCGGGTTCATCTCGATCACAACCATTCGGCCGGTCTTGGGATGCACGGCGAACTGGATGTTCGACCCGCCGGTCTCGACGCCGATCTCGCGGATGATCTTGATCGCCGCGTCCCGCATGCGCTGGTATTCCTTGTCGGTCAGCGTCTGGGCCGGAGCAACGGTGATTGAATCGCCGGTGTGTACGCCCATGGGGTCGAAGTTCTCGATGGAGCAGATGATGACCACGTTGTCCGCGCGGTCGCGCATGACCTCGAGTTCGTATTCCTTCCAGCCGAGGCAACTTTCTTCGATGAGGATTTCGCTATTGAGCGAGTATTCGAGCCCGCGCTTGCAGATGGTCTCGAACTCCGTGGGAGTGGTGGCAAATCCTCCGCCGGTCCCGCCGAGTGTGTATGCCGGGCGGATGACCACCGGCAAGCCGATCTCCTTGAGCACCTCCCGGGCCTCTTGCCACGAATGGGCGATCCCGGATCGCGGCACATCGAGACCGATGCGGAGCATCGCGTTCTTGAATTCGGTACGGTCTTCGGCTTTGTGGATGGCTTTCTGATCCGCGCCGATGAGCTGCACGCCGTGCTTGCCGAGGATGCCCGCATCTGCCGCGCGCACCGCGCAGTTCAAACCCGTCTGGCCGCCGAGGGTAGGAAGCAGCGCATCTACGGGCGTGCCGCGAGCCTTTTCCATTGCCAGGACCTTGTCGATGGCCTCCGGCGTGATCGGCTCGATGTAGACCCGGTCGGCCATCTCCGGGTCGGTCATGATGGTCGCCGGGTTGCTGTTGAGAAGAACAACGCGAATGCCCTCCTCGCGAAGGGCCTTGCATGCCTGGGTCCCGGAGTAATCAAACTCACAGCCCTGCCCGATGATGATCGGGCCGGAGCCGATGATCATTACACACTTAAGATCCTGTCGCTTAGGCATTTACGCTTCCCGATCGGTCGCCGGCCCATCACAGGGATCCCCATGCCGCGCCGCAAGCGGCCCGTTTCAGGCGTCCGGCGATAACCGTTGAAAGCCAAAGGATAGCCGAAACTCTCAACGAAAGCGACTCGCGGCGGGAACGCCGGCCAGTAGGGATCCATGACCGGTTGGGCGAGGGTGCCTTTGGGGCATGTCTACTCGAAGGTGGTGCCAAAGACTTGTACCCAGTAATGCTCCCCCAGGAAGGAGACATAGTGCCCCATGCCGACAAACGCGTAACCAGTGTGGAGCATATTAGCGTTGTGACCCGGGCTGCCTTCCCAACCGGCCTGAACGTCGGCCACGGACTGCTGGCCATAAGCGATGTTCTCGCCGACCATCAAGGGACTGCAGAAGCCGGCGGCCACAGCGCGGTCGAATGAGGTTTTGCCGTCGGGATTGGTATGGTCGAAGAAGTTGCGGGCATGCATATCCTGCGCGTGTGCCTGTGCGGCCTGTTCGAGCGAGTCGGAATACATCAGTATCCCAAGTCCATTCGCAAGACGATAATTGTTCAAAGCATTCAGCATCTGCTGCTGAGTACTCGTGTCCGGGGTACCGATCGGCTCGCAATAGCCCGATGCGCCCGCGCCGGGATCATTGGCATCGTCACCAAGAACGTCCGGAAACCCTCCGATACCCGGCAGCGGAAGACCGCCAACACAGGCGGGTAAGGACACAAGCAACACGACAGCCGAGGTCCGCCAGAGCAAGCCTGTCAGTAATCGCATCATCTTTGTTCTCCCGCGGGCACATGCCCGCCGAACAACCCCCCGCGAGGCCTACTCGAAGGGTGTTCCGAAAAGCTGGACCCAATACTGCGTCCCGATCGGGGCGGTGTAGTGTCCCATGCCGACAAAGACGAAGTCGGCCCTGAGCATGTTGGCATTGTGGCCGGGACTATTCTGCCAGCCCACCTGCACCTCGTTCACCGATTGTTGTCCATAAGCGATGTTTTCACCGACCAGCCTCGGACGACAGAATCCGGCCGCGACCGCGCGGTCCATCGGGCCCTCGCCGTCGGGGTTGGTATGGTCGAAGAAGCTACGGGCATACATGTCTTGGGCCTGGAAGTCCGCAGCCTCTTCCAGGGTATCGGAATAGAGCAGTTCGTCAAGACCGTTGGCCAGTCGATATGTATTGATCGCTTCGAACATCAATTGCTGAACGGCCGTATCGGGCGCTCCGACAGGCTCGCAATAACCGGACTCGACGCCGCCGCCCCCTCCTCCACCATCGCCCGGATCCCACCAGTCGCCACCGTCAGAAGAGGGCAGATCGAAGCCGGTGCAGCCGGCCAAGCCCGCACACCACAGGGCGAAGAGCCCCGCTACCGGCGCAATGCGAATCAACTGCCTCATCTGTCGACCTCTCCAGACGCCCAAGAAGACGCGATTCTCTGTTTCCACGCTACTGCCGTTGCTGCAACGGCGACCACCTGACTTCTTCAAGCCAAGCCGCCCGACCCGCCTCGATGCGAACGCTCCTGGTCAGCGTACCCAGCGTGGCATGCTCGTGCCATAACTCCAATTCGTACTCGCCGGCCGGCAGACCGCGGATCATGAACCGCCCCTCGGTGTCGGTCACCGCAAAGAACGGGTGGGCCATCACGTGGCACCACGCCGTTTCCCACGGATGCACGTCACAGCCGATGCGAAACACTTCCGGCTCGTTGAGCACGACGGTCTTACTCATGCCGCGCTTGGGCAGAGTGAAACTGAACTCCGGGTTACGTTTGGGGTATCCGTGCGGAACCTCGTTGATCTTGCTGCTGTTGAGGATCTGGAGCGGCTGGCCGGCCATGACGCCGAACACGTGGGGAATGTAGAGGCAGCCCTTTTGATCCAGGATCACCGGTCGATCGGGCACGGGCCATCGGCGACCCGGATCCAACCCGTGTTTCACCGACACGAAGACATGAGCCAACCCGCCGGTCTTACTCACCACCAGGTCCTCCGGCAGGAGCGGGTTGTGGCGGTAGAGGGCGGCGCAGTTGGGGTCGGCGCTACAGTCGACCGGCGCAAGAACCGGAGGCGTACCGTCGTAAAGGACTCGACCGAGGACTGCATCAGTCGGCGGGTCGTCCCACGGTATCGTGTCTGCCGGTCGGCTTGCGGGCCGTGAAGTGCCGACCGCCGCCAAGGCCGCCCGGGCCGAGACCGCCACGGCGAGCGACGCCAGCAGTTCGCGGCGACTGACTGCCTGGTCGCGGCCCATCAGGGCGTCGCAAGTCCCCTTGCCCTCACCTTCTTGTCCCTGACGCATGGGTAGGATTGTATCGCAGCGGATTCCAGGAGCAAGACTTGACACGGGTGTTTGATTTCAGGTGGAGATGGAGCGTTCCGCCCGTCGTCCGATTCACGGCCGTGTGATAGCATGGTTATGCGATGAGGGAATGAATCGGCCGGACGTCGGGAGGGCTGACATGTTGCTCCAAATGCTGGTTGTCCTATGCTGTTGTGAGGCCGACCCTGCGAGTGAGGTCTCGACCCGCCCCGCCGGCGATTCGGCGAAATCCGCCCACATACGCGCCGGCGATCTCGACGTCGTCTTTCTGGACAACTCCGAGTCGCCCGGCGTGCTCAGCGGCATTGCGTCGCTCATCAACGTGAAGGACGCGCCGGGCTTCAACGCCTTCGACCCTGACAGCAAGGGAGCGGCGGCCGGTTTGAACTTCGAGCACATCATTGCGGGACATGAGAACCCGCACAATGCTTTCACTCCGCGACACGGGCCTTATCGCCTGTACACGTTGCCGGACGGCCGATCGGTCATGCTGGTGCGGAATGCGGCAGATGACCCCTGGGCCATGGCCAGTACGATGAAATACACGGTGACGCCGCCCCACTACATTGATTTCGAGTTCAGATGCCGTCCGGCCGACGCCTCGCTGTTCGGCAGACATCGGTACGCGATTCTCTTCTGGGCCAACTACATGAACGACGTCGAAGACGTGGCGATTAACTTCCGCGGGATCGAACGGCGAGACGGTCGGGAGGAATGGATCCGGGTCGATGCCCCGCCCGGCCATCCCGACCACAATCATGGCGGAACGTGGCGGCACGTCCAGGCAAAGGATTTGCCCCGCGACGACGATCTGAGGTTTCGGCTCAACAGTTGGAGCTACGAGTACCCCCGGTTCAGCAAGCCCTTCTACTATGGTCGGGCAGCCAAGGGCATGACATATATTCTCATGTTCGACCGGGCGTATACCCCGGCCGACGAGCTGCGGTTCAGCCTGTTCAAATTCAAGCTCGATAAGTTCCCCCGGCCGGCCTGGGATTTCCAGTATGTCATCCACCCCGTCGAACAGGACCGTGAATACGGTTACCGCGCCCGGGCAGTCTGGAAGAAGTTCATCAGTCCGGAGGATTGTCTTGCCGAATATGAGAGTTGGGCCCGATCGATGGCTGGCCCTTCAGTGGCCGGTCAGATACAATCGCCTGACGCCCCAGCAACCGCCCCGGCCCGCAGGGAATAGTTGCGATCGCGCGAGGACAAGGAGGTCACATGCTTCCTCAAACGTACAGATATGTCGGGACAGTATACCACTTTCTGATCGCAACCGCCTGCATCAGCGGCTGTGTGACACTCAGGCCCGCCATCGCTCAGGAAAGCGAGTCAAGCCTTCGGCGGAATATCGCCTGGCAGGTTGCACTGGAAAACGTCGGCTTCTCACCCGGATTGATCGACGGTAACCCCGGACGCAAGACGAAGATCGCCACCTGGGAATTTCAGCGGGTTAAGGGACTGCCCAAGACCGGTGAATTGGACAAGGCGACCGCCGAGGCTCTCAAGGTCGATCCGGATGGGGCGCTCATCCTCTACACCATCGAATCGGCCGATCTTAAGGAGGTTGATCCGGTACCCCATAGCTGGGTGGCCAAGAGCAAGAAGAGCCTGTTGGGCTACAGCGATCTGGAAGAGGCTCTGGCCGAGAAATGCCACTGCACGCGAGGACTGCTCCAGCGGCTCAACCCGGGCAAGAAACTCAGCAACCTCAAGCCCGGCGACAAGTACATCGGCCCGGCCATCGCCAGTTCCGCACGTCTGCCGCAGGCGACACAACTCGAAGTCAACCTCAACGACAAGATCATTCGGGTTATTGATCGTGACAAGCAACTGGCGGGGCTGTTTCACTGCTCCATCGCGGCCAGCAAGGCCAAGCTGCCGTCGGGCAGTGCCGAGGTCGAGTTCATCGCCACCGATCCGGAGTACACGTTCGATCCCAAGATGTGGCCTGAGGTGACCGAGAAGATCACCAGCAAGCTGACCATTCCGCCAGGGCCGCGAAACCCGGTCGGCCGCTGTTGGATCCAGTTGACCCTGCCGGGCGTGGGCATGCACGGCTCGCCAAATCCCGAAATGATCGGCAAGACCGGTTCTCACGGCTGCTTCAGGCTGACCAACTGGGATGCGCTACGGCTGGCCAAGATGGTCAAGGCCGGAACACCGGTGAAGTTCGTTGACACACCGAGCGAGGCGGCACAGAAGGTGCAGTAGAGGGTTCAGGGTTCAGGATTCGGTGGGAGAGGCTCGTAGCCGCGATCTTGACGAGCCGAGGGGTTCATCCCCTAGGTCTTCGGGTGAGGCACGGAGCTTCATCTCCATGTCTTCAGATTGGGCAGCGAGCCATAGAACCAGAGTTGAGTGAATTCACGAGGATGAACACAACGGGCGTCGTTTTCGACCTTGACGGCACGCTGGCCGACACGCTGCCGGCGATTGCCGACGCCATCAACTACGGACTCGCCGCAGTCGGGAGGCCCGAGGCATCCCGCGACGAGGTACGTCGTTGGATCGGCGAGGGATTGCCGACTCTGTGCCGGCGGGCATTGCCGGACGCGGACAAGGCGACCTTCGAACGCATGATGGCGGCCGTCTCGCAGCATTACCGCGAGCACCAGATGGACAAGACGGTGCCGTTTCCGGGCATTGCGGAACTGATGGATGAGCTGGCAAAGCGAGGCGTGCTGATGGGCGTCTTGTCGAACAAGCCGCACGTGTACACCGTCCCGATGACGCAGGGGCTCTTCGGCCGCTGGCCGCTGGTGGCCATCGAGGGGTATAAGGAAGAAGACCGTCGCAAACCCGATCCAAGAACGCTTCTGGACATCGTGGCGAGGATGAAGGCGAAGCCAAACGAGGTGATGCTCGTCGGCGACTCGAACACCGACATCGCCACTGCCCGGAATGCCGGAGTTGTTCCCATCGGAGCCACCTGGGGCTATCGTGATCGCGAGGAACTCATCGCCGCAGGGGCTGCTCACCTGATCGATGCGCCGGCACAACTGCTTCAACTGATCTGGCAAGGGTAGGGCATGGTCGGAATCACTGAAGGCGATGGAGACCTGCCGCCTGTACGCTGAACACGATCACACCCGTGAATCACACCAACGTCGCGCACCGGCAGGTCTCGCTCCGCTCGACGCTGCCCTGCCAGTTGACGCGTCACATGACCGGCAAGATGCCGGACCCACACTCACCGGGTCAGGTTCCCGATCACGGTCTTGGCTCCTCGACGCCCCGCGATCGGTCGGCCCGGACTTGCCGGCAGGACACCTTGGGGCCATGATAGCCGGCCTTAACAGAGCAACGAGACACGCAGGAGCTCGTGGGTGAGTACTTCACCGGACCTTCAACGCAGGAGCATGAACATGGTAGCCAGCGTCTTCAACCGTCGTGAGTCGTCTTGGACTGCGCGTCGCTCTCACCGCTTCGCACGCCTCTGTGGAACGACGACCCTGCTCGCCTCGACACTTGGCATGGCGACACTCCCGGCCGGCTGCGGCCAGTTGATATCGGAAGAGGTCTTCCGGCCGGCGGTTCAGACAGCGGTGGCGCGCGCTTTGGAGGACATGATCGATGCAGATATCTATGTCTCGCCCGACGGCCGACTGGAATGGTCGGGCCGGCTCCGCGAGCCCAACAGCGACAAGACAGACGGACCTTTGCCGACCATCCAAGCCGCGCGCGATGCCCTCAGACGCATCCGCACGACCGAGAAGCCGAAGAACGCAGCCGCGTGGCTCGTATCTGTCAAACCCGGGACATACGAGCTGGAGGAGCCACTGGTATTCGGCCCTGAGGACTCCGGCACACGCGACACCCCGGTCATGTACGCTTGCTTCGGCAATGAGCACGCAACCATCAGCGGCGGCCGGCGGATCACCGGCTGGAAGACCGCCGAAGTGAACGGCAAGAAGGTCTGGGCCGCGGAATTGGCGGACGTAAAGGCCGGAAAGTGGTACCCTCGCCAGCTTTTTGTCAACAACGAGCGTCGGCCGCGAACGCGGCTTCCGAAGGAGGGTTACTTCGAGCTCACCGGCCTGCCGCAGATGACCGACAAGACTCCATGGAACGAAGGTCAGACCGAAGCCACTTTCAAGCCCGGCGACATCAGGAATTGGCGGAACCTCGGTGACGTCGAGGTCGTTGCCCTGCACTTCTGGATCGAGTCGCGCCTGCCGTTGGCCGAGGTCAACGAGACCGAGAACCTCGCCAAGTTCACCCGCAAGAGCATCTTCCGGCTGACCGACGCGCACAGCCCCAAGCAGTTTGCCCGCTACTACGTCGAAAACGTCTTCGAGGCCCTGGACACGCCCGGGCAATGGTACGTCGACCGCTCCACCGGCATGCTCTACTACGTGCCCAAGCCCGGCGAGACGCCCGAGAACACGACTGTGATCGCCCCGCGGTTGCCCCAACTGATCCGCGTGGCGGGTGACCGCAAGGCCGGCAAACCCGTCCACGACCTGCATCTGTGTCAACTGACATTCAGCCATGCCGACTGGTCACTGCCCGCCGAGAAAGCCGGTTCGGCACAGGCCTCCTTCGACGTGCCGGGCGCTGTCTGCTTCGTAGACGCCGATACCTGCATCGTCTGCGGTGCCGCGGTCAACCATGTCTCCGGCTACGGCATCGAGGTCGGCACCGGGTGCGAGAACATCTGTATCAACAACTGCGAGATCACCGACTTGGGCGCGGGCGGAGTCAAGGTCTGGAGCGGATCGAGCCACACAATCGTTCACAACTGCGAGATCGGCCCCGGCGGGCTCATTTTTCACAGCGCCGTCGGTGTGCTGATCGGCCCCAGCGGGGACAACACCGTCAGCCACAACCATATCCACGACTTCAACTACACCGGCGTTTCCGTCGGCTGGTCGTGGGGCTACAACCCCAGCCCGGCCGTCCGGAACATCGTCGAGTACAACCATATCCACGATATCGGCAAGGGCATGCTCAGCGACATGGGCGGTATCTACACCCTCGGGGTCTCGCCAAATACGCAGATTCGATATAACCTGATCCACGACATTGAAGCCCACACCTACGGCGGCTGGGGCATCTACAACGACGAAGGCAGCACGCACATCCACATCGAGAACAACATCGTCTATCGCACCAAGCACGCCGGCTATCATCAGCACTATGGCAAGGAGAACTACCTCCGCAACAACATCTTTGCCTTCGGCCGGGAGGCCCAGATGCAGCGGTCACGGGAAGAGGAGCACACCTCGTTCATTTTCGAGCGAAACATCGTGCTCTTCGACGGTCCCAACCTCCTGGCCGGCAACTGGAAAAGCGACAAGTTCGTGACGGACTACAACCTTTACTGGCGAACCGAAGGCCAACCGTTTGATTTCGCGGGTGCGTCTTTCGAGGACTGGAGAAAACGCGGCCACGACACGCATTCCATCATCGCCGATCCGCAGTTTGTGGACCCGGCCAACGGGGACTTCTCGTTCAAGCCCGGCTACCCGGCGCACCAAATCGGCTTCGTACCCATCGACACGAGCAAGATCGGAAGGATCAAATAGGGTACGGGTTCGGGATTCGGGGTTCAGGGTTCAGGGTCTGCTGGTGCCCGAATCCTTTCTGGCACCATTCCCTCGACGAATCCTTTCGTCATGCTGCCAAGGCGGCTTGAGGCTATCAAGATGGCCGGATGGCCCACCCTTCGCGCCAGCAAAGGTTGGGGAATACGATGATCGAATCAGCCCAAACGCCCCATCAATCACCAAAGCCAGGTTCGCTGCCAGACGATTCTTGCGCAGTCGGTCACCGAGACCCCACCCATCCACCCTTCGGCTGGATGGATGGGGCCCCCAGCGGCCTCTTTCGTGTTTTCCTTCTTTCGTGTTTTCGTGATGAATCTGATGAGACGCTACCGTGGCGCACACAGATTCACTTTCAGCCGGTCATCAAGATCCCATTCGGCCCGTCGCGGGCGTAGCTTACCTCGCCGAACCCGTTGAAACGGCAGTGGCCTCGGCCTCTTGTGTCGCCGGTGCGGTGCTACTGGCCGGACGGCCGCGAGAATCGGGTTTGAGCAGTACGAAACCCACATCAAGCGGCCGGCTCTTGGGAGGCATGCGGCCTTGAACCTGGCCACCGCCATCATTTCTATCTTCAGCGATCGAATAGATGACCACGCCGTCTGGATCGACACGATATCGCAACGGCTTGTCATCGAACGGATCAGTCGGCACCGCGTCCAGGTAACCGGGCACCAACTCTTCCAGCTTGTCAGGGAACCGACCCTTGTCGAGCCGGTAACATTCCGCGGCCAAGGCCGCCCGGGTCGAACGGGCCATGGCCGTCACGTGCAGGTCCAGGCTGAATGCTCGCTTCATCGACGGGATCAGCGTCCTCGACAGCACGCGATATCGCGGAAGCCTCACAACTGCGGTCTCAACCTCGGTGGCCGCCTTGATCCGCTCCCGAGGCCCCTTTGCCTTGACCAGGCGGTTCTCCAATCGCAGCCCCTCGGCCATGTCGCCCATCACCCAGCCTCTCACGCCCGGAATGTTAGCGGGCAACGGCAGCGAAGCCGCCCCGGGAATGCCACGAGCCCCGCTTGCCGTCATCCAAGTGACCGCGCCGACGAGCATCGCCCGCTCACCCCGGATTCCCCAATACAAGCGGTCTTCATCCTCGACGGCCCGGACCAGCGGCTCGATCTGCCGAAGCTGCTCGGCGCTGACTGTCGTCTGCCCGAGAACTCGCTGGAGGACGTCGAGGGCCAACGAGTCGGTCGCGACATGTACCAAGCTCGAGATCAGCGTCGGATGGTCCGCCAGCGTCTGGCCGTGCCGCAGAAGAATGTCCAGGTCGGTCACCAGCGATTTCGTATTCCCCTGCATCGCTTCGCTGATCACCTGGAGCGACTTCAGCTTGCATGATTCGCGAACGTGGCCCAGGCTCGGCAAAAGGGTATCAAACGGGTTGGGTGCCACCTGGAAAGGCATCCCGCCACTTTCGCAGCGAGCCAGCCCATCGATCTTGCTCAGTTCGGCAGACAATCGGGCAAGGTAGTCGCGGACCACCTGGTCAGTCTGATCCGGCCACTTCTCTCCCAACGGTGGAAGGTCGGCCTGCCCCAGAAGCGGCAGGAGCTCATGTGCAGGGTTGTCCGTCGACGGCGACAACGGCCCGGTCAGCGAAGTGATGATCAACGCGCCGTTGACGTCGTCCGGCACGACTTTGCGGGCCGCCTCGATCTCTTCGAAAGTCACCGGCCCGCCGATGTCCCGGGCGTCTTGCAGGGCCTTGTTGAAGGACCTGCGGCCGCCTGCCTCGAAAACCACGATCACGAGCAGAAGAACGAAGATCGGACTCAACAGCAACAGAAGCCGGCCCCACCAAGGCCAGCGCTTCTTGTTTTTATCAGTCTCTGTCATGGCTCAGTCCTTTCCGACGCCACCATCGTGCCGCCCCCCCTGCCGCGATTGGGGATCGGTGACTGGTGATGTGGAACCGTGCAGCATCGCAAGGTTGCCGTTGCTCGCGGCGGCCAGTCTCCCGGCTCCCCGTATAATGACGCTGGTGCAAAGCGGATGTATGGCCCGATTCGCCCGTCTGCATCGCCGGATGGCATTCCCGCGACTCGGCGCGGGCATGCCCTACTCCGCCCGGACCCGTTGAGACCGCAGCAGTCTCAGCCTCTTGTGTCGCCGGTGCCGTGGTACTGGCCGGTCGGCCACGAAAGTCGGGCTTGAGCAGGACGAAACCCCAGTCTGTTGGCGACGTTTCGGGCGCTGTCCGGTGGCCCACATACCCGCCGTCGTCGATGCCGTCCTCGCCGATGCTGTAGATGATCACCGCGTCGTCGGTCACCCGGTATCGCAGCGGTTTGTCGTCGAACGGGTCGATCAACAAAGCAGGCAGGTACTGTGGCACAAGTTCTTCCAACCGCTGTGGAAAACGACCATGGTCGGAGCGAAATCGCTCAATCGCCAGGCCGGTTCTGGCAGCGCGCACTTGAGCTATGCGGTTCTGGTCCAGGACCACGGAACGTTCGAGAGAAGGGATCATTATCCGCGTCGCCAGGTAAAGGCGTGGCACAGATGCCTTTTCTGCCTCATTCTCCATCATGGCCTTGAGACGATCCTGGAGCGTGTTCGATTTCACGATCCGATTGAGCATCCGCAAACCGGCAGCCCGGTCCATCTGAAACACGCCATGCAGTACAGGCAGCTCCATAGGGAGCGTTGCGAATTTTGGGTTGTTCCCTGTGGCCACGGCGCGACGAAGGTTCGCCTCCTCTGTGAGCATGAGAAAGAAGGCCCGCTCGCCGCGGTATCCGATTTCCAGACAATCCGTGCGCTCAAACGCGGCGAGCATCTCATCAAGCTGCTGCAACTGCTGATCACTCAGCGAGCACAAGGATAGGACTCGCTGGACTCCATTCTCGGCAAGAGCGCCGATGGCCAGCCTGACGAGGCTCGATATCAGCGTCCCTTCACCATCCAGAAGACGTGCGTGACGGAAGAGAAGATCAATGTCATCCACTGCTCGCGAAGTATCGCCCAGAATGATCCGAGACTCCAGTCTCAGGAACACCAGCTTGGCCGAGTGCCGAAGGAAAGCCCGATCAGGCAGGCAGGTATCGAGCGGGTTCGGTTTCATCTCGAACGGAATGCGCCCGCCGTCATACTGTCGCAGGCGGTCGATCTCGGCGAACACCGCTGCGTGTTGCTGAAGAAATGCCTCCACAGCCTGAATGGTGTCATCTGACCAGCGGTATCCGAGTTCGTCTTTGAGGGTGCCCAGAACTGGGAGCGTTGTGGCTGCGGCCTCTTTGCCAATAGCATCGAGTCGGTCGCGAACCCGAAGAAGAACCAGGGCCCCATTCTCATCATCCGGCCAGACCTTGCGAGCCGCCTCGATCTCCTCGATCGTCACCGGCCCGCCGATGTCCCGGGCTTCCTGTATCGCCCGGTTGTACGCCCGCCGCCCGGAGATCTCGACGCTCAGGATGATCGCGAGAATGATCCAGAGAGGGCTGAGATAGAGAATCAGCCGGAGCCACCACGGCCAACGCTTCTTCTGCTGAATGCCCTCTGTCACGGCTTGGTCCTTTCCAGTGTCCTGGGCGAGCGGGCCAAATGGCCGGGACTGGGGATCGGCGGGTGGGGGCCGGGGGTGCCCAATCCCATTGCGGGGCGCAATCGCCAGTCCCCAGGGCCCAAGCGCCAATCCACAATCGCCGCCCTTGTCATGCCGCCGCTTCTTTCTTACAACATGTTGTTGGTTGGGGCCATTATGATTCCGGACCGGGATTATAATCGGTTGTGGGAGTCTTGGCGGCATTGAGAAGGTTGGCCCGTCGCTTGCGCTCCGGGTTCTGAAATGCTTGAGGCCGAGGTGAATCATGATTCGCGTCGCCTGTCCACATTGTCAGCGGCGGTACCGAACGCGAACCGAGGGGATGGGCAAGACGGCCGTGTGCACCGGCTGCCATCAGACTTTTCGCATCGGCCAGGTGCGGCTGCCGTTCGAGTGGAAGCAGACCGACCTCGGCGAGGACTCCTGGATCGGCGTCGAGGCTCCGAAAGAGAAGAAGGAACTCCGTAACTGCATCATCTGCCAGGCACCGCTGGACGACGAGGCAATCACCTGCCCGGAATGCGGGGCGAATCAAGTGACCGGCATCGTCCGGCGTCCGCCACGGCGGCCGGTGGAAGTCAAGCCGTCGGTCCTGTCGGCCCTGCCGTGGAAGCTGATTGCGGGCATCGCGGCCCTGGCGATGTTGAGCATTGGCGGATACCGGCTGTTCAAGACCGCCACCAGCTCGGCACTGGACAGTGGCGAAAAGGCCGCGCACATGGCCACGACCCGACTGGCCGCTGAGCACCTGCGCAAGGGCGGCGATGAGTCCTCGCTGGCGGCCGAGTTTGCCGGACGGGTCGATGATGGCAACCTTCCGGTTTTTCTCGACATGCTCTCAGCCGGACGCCAGGACATCCGGCAAGCGGCGGTGCTGCTCATCGGCTGCGGGAATGTGACCAACCTCCGCCCGATTCTGGACATGGCGGGCAGCGCCGCCGGTCGCGAGCAAGGCACGGCGGTGCTGGAAGCAGTCAACCCTCGCCGACTGGCGGTCTTGAGCAACCACGAAGAGGCCAACGTGCGTATGGCGGCGGCCGAGGGTCTATGCATTCTCAGCGGTTTGAAGCCCGAGAGCGAAGTGCTGAATCAACTAGCGGAAAAAGCCCCGTGGGAAGAGAAGATTTCCCGATTGAACAGGTTCTGCCGGCCGTATCCTGCCGCGACGGGCCGATTCTCCGTGACCATCAACGACACGGCCGCACCGTTTGTCGTGAGCATCGAGCAGATCGGCACGTGGTTCTTCATGAAGCTCGACAGAGCCGAGTTCCACACGGAGCCGAGGCAAACAAGGACGTTTGAGATCCCCATCGACCGCTGGTGCGTCGCCACCGGCATGGCGTTGGACGCTGCCGCGATCCGGCGGATGCTGACCGGCTCGGTCCGACTGGTTTCGCCGATCGGAGCCTCCTGGCGAGGGACGGTCACGGTCAGTGCCAGAATCAGGCTCGATTCCCCTTTGCCCGGCTTCCTTCCAGTTGATCCTCCTGCCGCCGGTCAGACGGCGGAGGCGGAGATTACACTGACAAGGATACCGTGAGGTGGAAAAGGGCGAGGATTGTCGAAGAGAGATCGGCGCAACTGGGGAGAGACGCTTTCTGCATCGACTCCCATCCCCGGCAGAAGAGCGTCGCGCGCAACCCAGCCCTCACGGGACGAGCACAGGAGGGTATGAAGGCAAGCATATGCCCACGTAGATCAACCATCGTGCGCGGGACAACGCCCCGATCATCGCCCAAAGCCCCTCCCAGGGTACGACGTATCATGCGCGGAGACGTCTCTACAATGACAGAACGTCGCACACAGGCTATCATAAGACGTTGTGCGGCTATGGTCAGCCGAAAATCGGCACAGGAGGCCCCGCGCTTGGAACCGGAGAGCAATAAACCCCTCGGTTGCCTTGCGCGGCCGGCCAGGCCTGTAACCGGGTTGATGAACGAAAAATGACCGATTCGCCTCGCTACTATCCGTTCAGTCGCTACCTGCGCCGGCGTTACGGCTGCCGGGTCCACAAGGTGACCATTCACGCGGGGTTCACGTGTCCGAATCGCGACGGGACACGGGGCTACGGCGGCTGCACGTTCTGCAACAACGCCGGTTTCAGCCCCAATGCCCGCACCGACCCGGCCGTCGTTCGCGAGCAGCTCCAATGGGGAATCGAGCAGACCCGTCGGCGGTCCAGGGCCACGAAGTTCATCGCCTACTTTCAGGCCTACACGAATACCTATGCACCGCTCGAGCACCTCAGAGAGCTGTACGATGAGGCGTGGAAGTTCCCGGAGATCGTCGGGTTGTCGATCGGCACCCGCCCGGACTGCGTTGACCCGGCCAAGATCGACCTGATCGCCGGATACTCCGGCCGCGGCGAGGTTTGGCTCGAATACGGCCTCCAGAGCGCCCATGACGCCACGCTCAAAGCGATCAATCGCGGCCACGGTTACCAGGAGTTTCTGGACGCCGTTGAGATGACCCGCGACCGAGGCATCAAGATCTGCGTTCACACGGTGCTCGGGCTGCCCGGTGAAACGCGTGAGATGATTCTCGACACTCACCGTCGACTCGCCCAACTGCCCATCGACGGCATCAAAATCCATCTGCTCCACGTCATGCGCGACACGGTCATGGCCGCTCAATATGCTCGCGGCGAGCTTGCGCTGCTCGGTCGTCAGGAGTACGTGGATCTGGTGTGTGATGTACTCGAAACACTGCCGGCCACGATGGTCATCCAGCGCATGCATGCCGATGCCCCGCGCGACATTCTCGTTGCCCCGGAGTGGTGCCTTGATAAAGCCGCCGTTTTGGAGGACATCAAGCGGGCTCTTGCCCGTCGCGACACCTGGCAAGGCAAGGCCCTAGGCTTTGCTCTGAGTGACATCCCCACACTCCCCCCTGCGCCAGCGATGTATCACCATAGATCAGGGGTTTGACGCGCGGGTCCCGACCTTCTATCCTTGCTCGGCGGATTCGCGCTGAACCCAGTTGGACACGAAGACTCAAAAGACCCAGCCAACGCCGGTTGTCCGGCGGCGTCCGCTTGGACGAGAAGGGAAACCCGATCATGACGACTCGCGGGCTTATCGTCATCGGGCTTGTATGCCTGGTAGCACCGGGGACATTGGTCGGCCAGAAGGCGGAAGGAGAGGGCAAACCGCGAGGCCGTCAGCTTTTCTATCGAATGGTGGGTTCACGAAACAACGCCCCGATCCTGCCGAAGACCCGATCGGTCTGGACGCAAGACAAGCGGGTCGAGATCGGCAATACGGGCATGGCCGATGAGGGTTACACCGAGTTCCCTTTCTGCTATGGGCTGATGGACTTCACGTTCGTCGAACATGGTCCCATCTACCCGCGGATCATCTCGGGGGCCCAGGCCGACGAGAGCCGAATCAACAGCGCCGATCTGGTCATCGACCATGTGTACCAACCTGACGGATGTGTCTGGGGCTGGTCGGCCCGCGAGTTCGTGCAAACCTTCACTGCCACCTCGACGGAGCTGGTCAGCATGACGCTGATGGTGGCTTCCGAGCCGGGTATCTTTCGCGCCGCCTTAGTCGAAGGGGGGCCCGGCGGCAGGCAGATCGGACCGACAAAGACTTTTGTCTCCGGCCATTCAATGGAATGGGGTATCGCTCGCTGGATCACCGGCCAGGCCCCGATGGTGCCGGGTCGTACGTATGGAATTCGCCTGTGGCGTGAGGATGGCAAGGCCTGGATGCCCTACCTTCATTCGATCGGCAACGCGTACGACGGGGGTGTTTTGTACGTTGACGGCCTCCCACGGCCGGAGAGTGACCTGGCCGTCTGGATCGTTGAAGAGCCGGCCGACCTGAAACGTTCGCCCGTTGAAAACACCGATGAGGAAGGTTGGGTGTACGACACCGACCGTATCTGGTTCACTCCGCGAACACCGAACGTGCGAATGGTTTCGCTCATCGTATCGCCGATCCTGATGAACCCGCCCACCGAACACAATTGCTGTGACCTGGTCATCCGGGTGCGATCCGCCGACGGCAAGATCGTAGCCGGCCCGAAGCGAGGACTGAGTTGCGGACCGGAAAACGGTCCCCACGCTGCTCCGTTCCTCTTTGCCGCGGATGAGTTCCCTGTCGCGGTCGGCGAGCGGTATCAAATCGAAGTCTACGCCGTTGCCCACAAAGCCCCGCTGCCGAAGGATGATCACGTTGTGATCATCAGAGGCGACATGCACACCACGGTCTATGGCGAGCCGCAGCCGGGCGCACTGCCTGCGATCTTCAACCTCACAGCCGCGACACCCCAGGACAGCAAGCTCAAATTGACCTGGTCGCAGAACTTCCCAACGCAGACGCGGATCGAGATCCGCGGCCCCGGCATGAAGGGAGCCGGACCTGACCTGCAGCGCGTGGACGTGGAGAAGGGCCGGACGGAGGCGACGATTCCCGTCTGGTCAGGCCATGATTACGAGTTCCGGTTGACGGCCACGGGACCGACGGGCCTTGTGTGGCGAACACCGCTGTATCGGATCCGCATGCCTCGCGCCAATGAGATCGAAGCCGTGCTGTCGTCGCCGGAGCCTTATCCTCCCTGTTTTGTCAACCTCGCGCCAAGCCGCGTGGCCGCCGGGACCGATCCGGAGCCGCTGCGATATCGTAGAGCCGTGGAGCTGGTCAACCCCGAGTTCGAAGAGGGCCTCATCGGCTGGCAGGTCTCGCCGCCCAATGCGCTGGACTCGCCGGATGTGGGCGTGCAAAGTCGGTCCGAACTGAAGCAGCTTGGCATCGGCACACGTTGGGGAAGCCGCATGGCCGGATTCACGCACATGGCGGGCGAGAAACGCGAACAGGTTTTTGCCAAGAGCACACTCGCGCAGAAGATCGCCACCACACCGGGCCATGCGTATGCACTGGCGGCCATGGCGTTCACCGCCGTCAAGAACGGGCCTCGTGGCGATACGCGGGTGAGGCTCTTTGTCGATCCCGACGGCGGGGACAACTTCGACGGGCCGAATTCCAGCCAATGGTACTGGACGGACGGCAAGTGGATACGATTCGAGCATCGTTGGATCGCAACCGCCGAGCAGGCCACGATCGGCTTCGGATTCTTCCGCTGGCGCGATCTTGATGCGGCCAGTGCGTACGTCGATCACGTCCACGTGTACGATCTCGGCCCCGCGCCTGCGGCGGCCGACGCGCCGCCCGTCCGGACTGCCGAACGCCTGTCGTTGGTATTGATCGACCACAAGATCGAGGCAGATGACAGGGTGGAAGGGTTCATTCAGGCACCACCGGGATACGTCATCACCGGCCTGGGGGCCCGCGCACACTACGACAACATCACAACCATGTGGATGAAGATTCAGCCGCTCATGCCCGACGGGTCGCTGGGCGAGCCGGAGGAACTGCGAACCGGTTGGGAACGTGACGCCGGCCTTGAGGCACAGATCGAGCTTCCGGCCGGTTACGTCGCCACGGGTTTTGGCGCCGGCATTGCTCCTGAGTGGGACGTCAAGCGGATGGGCGTTTGGGCCAGGCCGCTCAACAAGGATGGCACGCTTGGTGAAGAAAAGCTCTTCCGCGGCGGCGTGGACCTGCAAAGCGGATTTGAAAAGCAGGTCCAGTTGCCTGCCGGCCGCGTGCTCACCGCCGCGGGCCTCAATTGCATGCTCAACGACGTGAACGGTATCAAGGCAGCTTCCGCGGCACTTATACGCACCGCAGAAGCCCGGGCGAAGAGCTCTGCCAAGCAGTAAGGCCGCCCTCTTGCAGGCCTGGTGCGATCGGCTCGGAACCACGCCGAGTGGTTCCCGGTGCGCGGTTCTCAACCGAGGCACATCTTGTTATGCTACCGCGCGTCCAATGAAGCCCCTGGCCTGCGTATCAAACCGCGCGTCCAACTGCGAGACCGGGACCGTCAGAACGGTCCTGCTGCGGCTGATTCCCTTCATCGTCATCCTCTACGTGTTCAACTATCTCGATCGCGTCAACGTCTCCTTCGCCAAACTGGAAATGAAGGACGACCTGGGCTTCAGCGAAAGCGTATATGGTCTGGGCGCGGGCATCTTCTTTATCAGCTATTTCCTGTTCGAGATACCCAGCAACCTGATCATGCAACGCGTCGGGGCGAGGCTGTGGCTGGCTCGAATCATGATCACATGGGGATTGATCTCGTCGGCCATGATGTTTGTACGCGGCCCGTACAGCTTCTACACGCTCCGATTCCTGCTTGGGGCGGCCGAGGCCGGGTTTGCCCCGGGTATTCTGCTGTATCTGACCTATTGGTTGCCGGTCCGACATCAGGCCAAGGCGGTGGCATGGTTTCTGACTTCGACGGCCATCGCCGGGGCCGTTGGTTCGCCGCTGGCCGGGTTGCTGCTCAAGTTGGACGGGACTGCCGTCTTGGGCCGCGCGTTGGCCGGCTGGCAGTGGCTGTTTCTGCTGGAGGGCATCCCGAGCGTCCTTGGCGGGTTCGCCATCCTGCTGCTGCTGCCCAACCGTCCCGAACAGGTCAAGTGGCTCAGTCCGGAACAGCAGCGTTGGCTCAACAGTCAAGTCCGAGCCGACCGCGAGAGGCTCAAGAGCATCGGTCACACCTCGTTCTTCAGGGCGTTCCGCAGTCCAACGTTTCTGATGCTCAACATCATCTATTTCACCCTGATGTTCGGCTTCCAGGGCATCAACTTCTGGCTGCCCACCATCGTCAAACAGGTCACCGCCTCTCGCGACAATCTCCACGTCGGCCTGATTGCGTCCGTCCCGTATTTCACAGCGATGATCGCCATGGTGCTCATCGGGCGACATTCTGACCGCTTCGGGGAGCGACGCCGGCACGTGGCCCTCTGCGCGGGCGGCGGAGCGCTTGGCTTCATGCTGTGTGCGATGACCGATCAGCCGGTGGCGGGCATTGTGGCAATGGCTTTGGCCGCATCGGCGATCTGGAGCACGCTCGGTCCGTTCTGGGCAATGCCGCCGGCCTTTCTGGCCGGAACGGCGGCCGCCGCCGGCATCGCGATGATCAACTCCATCGGCAACCTGGGCGGATTTGTGGGCCCGTATCTCATCGGGGTGACCGTCGACCAAACAAGGAACTACAAGGCCGGTCTATTTGTGGCCGCGACCTCGCTGCTGGTGGGCGCGGTGTTGACCCTGCTGTTGAATCGCGTGAGAGAACAACACCACGTATCGTTGAAGGAGGAACCCGATTCATGATCCGAGAGAAGCATCACAGGCGCTGCCTGGCGATCGTTCTTCTGTCGCTCGGCGCATCATACGGGCTGGTGATTACGGTTCGCGCGGCCCTTCCTGAAACCCGGCCGGCGGCCGCTCAAGACAAGTGGGTCAAGCATTACCATGACCGCGTTGAGTTATTCAAGAAGGAAAACGCCGCAGCGAAAAACATCGTCATGGTGGGATCGTCGCACATCGAAGGCTTTGATGCGGCCAGGCTGCTTCCCGGCCGTCGAGTGGTCAACCGCGGTATTGCCTCGGACCGGATCGGCCTTACCGATCGCGGCATCCTCCACCGCCTCGACAGTTCCGTATTCGACTGCAATCCCGGTTTCATCATTCTGGAAAACGGTGTGAACGATCTTGGCGAACTGCAGCGAAACGGCACACCAACTATCGAGGAAATCGACGCGTGCTACCGGAAGGTGGTCAAGACGATCCGTGACCGGCTGCCGGACGTGCCGCTGGTGATCGTCGGACTGTTTCCCACCCGCGACCGGTTCGACCAGCTCACACCCGGCATCCGGGAATTCAACAAGCGGCTGGCCAAGATTGCCGCGGACCATAACTGCTCGTTCATGGACGTCTTCAAGCCGCTGGCCGATGAGCAGAACCTGCTTCGCAAGGAGTATTCGCGTGACGGCCTGCACCTCAACGAGGCGGGGTACAAGGTCTGGGCCAAGATGATCGAGGAGATCCTCCCGCCGCTGAATCCCGCCCCACGTTTTTCAAACGAATCTGAGCAGGAACGTTCTTGAGATTCGGCAGACGGCGGGAATGTTGTGGCGAGAATGCCCTTTCAGGCCGAAGGGGAATGCCACTCTCGTCCACCCAGGGGGCCATGGGCGGCTTGCTCGCCCCGACGGAGACGACGTTCGTTGCTCGCAGTGCTGGAATACGCGATTGCGCGGCCCGGATGCTGTCCCCGAAGCGCCGGTACGAGACTGCTTCACCGGCTCACGTCATTGACCCCGCAGTCTCCAGGACCTGTTCGAGAAAAAACTGTTCCGGCGTGACCGAAGTCACGTCCCGGATGGGTTTGTTCAGGAAACGGCCGCCGACTTCGCGGAAGCGCTGAGGGTTGTCGCTGACGTAACACCGCAGACGCCCGGGGGCTGACGCATCACTCATAGCCTCCTCGCGAACCAGCAGGTCACGGGCGGCCAAGGCGGTAGCGCCGGCCGAATCGACCACAGTGGCATGGGGCATCTGTTTCGCAACTGCTTTTGCCACAAGAGGATAGTGCGTGCAGCCGAGGACGACCACGGCGGGGTCAAGATCTTTGACGCCCTCGAGGTACTCGGCTACGAGCATGGTCATGATGGGGTCGTCCCAGGTGCGGCCCTCTTCGATCAGGGCCACCAGGCTGGGGCATCGTTGCTGTGCGACCGGGATGTTGGGGGCCAAGGCGGCAATGGCCTTGGCGTAGGCATTGGATGCCACGGTGGCCTCGGTGGCTAAGACGGCGATGCCGCGTCCCTGGCATCTGCGAACGGCCTCTGCGGCTCCGGGCTCCACCACGCCCAGAACCGGGACGGGCATTTTTTCTTTAAGGTAGTCGAGGGCCAGGGCGCTGGCCGTGTTGCAGGCCACGATGACCAGCTTCGGGTCGAACCGCAGTAGAAAACTGCAATCCTGCTCGGCGAAGGTCAGAACGGTCTCGGACGACTTGGTTCCGTATGGCACCCGGGCGGTGTCGCCGAAGTAGATGACGGTTTCGTTGGGGAGCTGTTCCTGCAGCGCCCGGACGACGGTCAGTCCGCCCAGACCGGAATCAAACACCCCGATGGGACGATCATTCATGGGCTCCTCCTTGCCAGAGCAGGTTGCGAAATCCGCTGGTGGCAGAAACCCGCTTCCCAGTATTGAAAGGCCGGCCGGCGGCGCGTCAAGGGCGGGTCAGACGTCCTCCCTGCCCGGCGGCAGGCTGCGGGCAATCTGCCTGTGTTATGTATCGTTATTTCTGCCCGTCTGATTCAAGGCAAATCTGGCGGGAGCGGCGATCGTCCTGCCATATGGGTCAGAACTTGTAGACCACGTCGAACCCAGCGGTCATCTGGCAACTCTCGGCAAATGGTGCGTCGTTTGCCGACCAGTCGGCCCGGATCTCCGGGCGGATGCTCAGATTCTTCAGGATACGATCATTGGGGAACGGGGTGATGCTCAGGCCGGTGGTCAGCTCGAAGAACGTGCCGCGATAACCGGTCCTTACGCCATGGTTGTCGGTGAACCACTCGGCCCGACCAGTGGCGCTGAGGTAGTCGTTGAACGTGTAATTCAACCAATACCCCAGCCCATACCATGCCGAGTCGCGCACGCCCGGCACGTCGCGGTTCCCCAAGGCCTCCGGGACGTCATCCTGGAATCCGTAATCCGCATTGATGTGTTGGGTCAGCTTCTCCGTCCACCTCCAGGTCCAGACGACGTCCACGAGCACCCGGTTGCCTGGCCAGCCCTCTCCGGTCTGCTCGGGCCCGGCGATGACATTCACCGCCAGTTGCGAGCGAGGGTTGTCGCCCATGAGCTGCTTGCTGGACAACTGAAACCCCCCCATGAAGGTTGCACCGTCGTTGTTGTCGTCAAAGACATCCCATCCGCGCACCACCCCGAAGTAGGCGTAGTTGTCCGGGTCGAAGAAGTAGGTGAGTTTCAGTCCCGTATGTGACACCGGTTGGGCAAATGTGAACAGGTAACCACGAGAATAAAGATAATTAGCGGGTGCGGGAGTCACTTCAAAGCCGGCGGGTGTAAACCATTTGCCGAATATGACATCGAGGCCCTGCCCCGCGTCTCCGGTCTTGAACCACAACTCCCCATAACCCTGCAAGATGTCCGGTTGAGCCTCGTGGTTCTGCTTGTCAAGCAACCCCAATGAATGGGTCAGTCTGGCATCGGTGCCATAAAGGAAAGTGAACGTCCCGCCCACGTCGAAGCTCTTGCTCGTATCCACAGGACGGTCGAGGGAGAGCATCAACTGGTTGAGGCGCAGGTTCTGCGGCCGGCGGGAATCGAAGCCGCGCAGGGGGAGACCGGTGTTCTTGTCTCCCGGGCCGGTCAACTCAAAGGTCATTCCGGCTTCCACGTGGCCGTAAAGCCGCAGGCCCAGGTCTCTCATCGGCCTGCCCAGTGAGATGGCGTCCAAGCCGTCCATCATCAGACCGGGAGGCCAGTCCGCAGAGGCCGGCTGGGTCTCGGGAATTCCCTGTTCGCCGCCCCCCAGCGGGCGTGCGACCGCAGGTTCGAGGGTGTCGGAAACGAGCTGCGCCGGATCCATGCGGATCGCCTCCGGATCGGCGGCCACCGCCATCTGAAGACCGCCGATTGCCGACAACAGGACCAAAACCGACAGAACCAGCCGTATGTCGTTTGAGTTCATGAACGTGTCTCCTCGACGCCTTTCCGTGTTCGACGGTCACAACTGACCGTTCACTGCGAAACAGGAGGTGGTAGCCCTACCGGCAGGTACGATTCGCGATTGGGAACCTACGGCCCGGTAGGAATACCTCCTCGTCTTCTGCTCTTGAGCCGCCTGCTTGCTCCTCTCCGGTTGCATCAGGCAACATGCGTGCCAGCATTGATTGTTGGGTTGCCTGGTCGGCCAAGGCGAGGAAACCCGGCCGAGGCGGGTTTTCCAGAGTGCAATAGGGGGCATTTTATGTTGAGAGCGGGCGACGAGCGTCGCGCTGCCGTTCTTGAAGGCCCGTCCGGTTGATGAGAATCTTCGTCGCAACCAGATGCTCGAGACTCGACCCCTTTCAAAAAGCGGGACGGCATCAGCCAATGGCCGATGCCGTCCACAGAATGCTTGAGTCGACCCTTATCGCCGGTTCTGTTACAGATCCATCTGGAATCGGACGCCGCCCACCAGGGCCGTGTCCGCGTTGCCGCCACCCGGGTTGCAAATGATCTGGAAATCGGGGCTGATATGCAGCCAGGGGAAGACCTCGATGCTATAGTACATCTCGATACCGCTTTCCTGCACAATCCCGGCAGGCGCGAGCTGGTTGCTGGCGTTGCCGAAATACCAGCCGAGGCCGCAAGTATCGCGATCCCGCGTGGGAATCAGACCTTTGGCGCTGACGCCGAGACTGTAGAAATACTCGACGGGGTTGACATCCTTGTCGGCCCATCCAAACCGGCCGAAGATACCCACGCCCTGATCCGAGCCCTCCGACTCGGTCCAGAGGTACTGGTCGAAGTTGTACAAGACCGCAAGGTTGCAGTTCTGCATTCCGCCCGTATATGTGGGGGTGTCCTTGCAACTCGTGATCATCGCCACCCGCTGGTGACCAAGCTGGCCGAAAGGCTTCACGGTGAAATCCCATTCGTGCATGACGCTGGTGTTGGCGTCACCATGGAAGGCGGTATCAAACCCCGTCCGGGTGGCACTGCCGTCTGAATCGACCACCGCCGTTCGAATGGACCACCATTCGAACGGGTTGAAGACGATGCCGATCCCCAGCGTCGTGTAAGGAATAAACTGCGGAATCATGGGATAGTTGCGTAGCGCCACGTTCATGAACTGCGTTTCTTCGTTGTTCGCGAACATGTTGGTGTCGAAGGCTCGGGAACCATCAAGTTTCCCGGCCAGCAAGACCAGCTTGCCTTCGAACAGAACTTGTTGGTAGAAAAACTCTGAAAGAGTCATCTCGCAACTGTCGTCGCCGCCCGGCATGAGAGCATCCATGTTGGCGGGCATCAGACTGCCGACAAAGCGGTTGATCCCACGGCCCCACCGCGGCTCGCCGTGAAAGACAAACGTTCCGCCCGGCCAAAGACCCATCTTGCCCGTATCGAGTTTCAACTCAAGGCTACTCGATCCAGAATACTTGATGGCACTGTTCGTATCCGCTCCACCGTGCATGTTTTCCTGCACGATCTGGGTGATGCCCCAATCCAGGGTAATTCCCTTGTCAGCCAGGGCGGTACGGGCGCCGCCCCAATCGCCGGTAGCCTTGGACCACTCGGTCCAACTTCCGCCGTAGCCGGCCGGAGCAGTGGTGGGTTGCGCGATGACCATTGGGACGACAAACAGGACTACTAATGATGCCAGAAGCGTTCTCGCCATGTTCTATTCTCCTCAATTTCGAAGGGGCGCGCCCTTCCTCTGATCAGGACTGAAGAGCATGCGACTTTCCACAATTGTGTTGCTAAGCTGTCACGAGCCGGGTTCGCCGCGCCGAGCAAACACCGTTCGTTGCCGCATTGTGCGCGAATGCGCGAGACAACGCAATACCCTTGGGCAAAAAGACATATCGTTTTCCGCACATAAACCTGCCAAGCAATCGCGATAGGATGAAGGCGAAGAACCGTCTCGCATCTTTGGGACGGTTTTGCGGTGCGCGATACGCTCTTACAAGCTGACCTGTGATGCATTCTAGTCATTGTTGTAGCGGACGAGGTCTTTGCGCTTCGCCAGCAGGAGAGAGCTAGCGCCTTCGGACCCGGTTGGGAACATAAGTTCCGACTTCGCAAACTATTGCTGTCACAGGAACAAACATAAACTGTCAACCATTCTACGGTATGCCCATCTGATAGGGATCTCATTCGCACCCAAAGGTCAGCCAAAGGGTCTGAAAACAGCCTGATTCGCGTGTGTGTGAATCTTTAGAAGTATCTAACGCCTGTAATGGCGAAAACCCGCCAAAACGGCGCCGGCAAAGCCGCAGAAACCTCAAGGTTTGTAGCAATGAAACCGACACGGGATCTGACTTAGGCAGCATAGATGGTCTCCATATGGGACATCCGACTGAAACGCTTCGCTGGGGGTTGCGTGAAGTCTGCAGACGCACAAATGGGTGTCATTGGTGTTGCGGTGGCACGAAGGGGTGTTTGGCGCGCCTATCTGAACAACGCAGCGTCCGGCTACCCCAAGGCACCAGGCGTGATCGAAGCCGTTGTTCGCGTCTTATCCCAATCGCCGGAGCACCCCGGGCGGGCGACTGCGAGTGCTGAAGACGTCTTAACCGATTGCCGCATGAGGTGTGCTGCGTACCTGGGAGTCAGAAAAGCGAGTCGAATCGTACTGACCGCGGGAGCAACACAGGCGCTGAACATGGGAATCAGCGGCCTCAGACTGAAGCGAGGCTCTCTCGTGGTGACAACGGTAACGGAGCACAATTCCGTCTTGCGTCCGCTGAACCACTTGGTCAGGACCACAGGTATTCGTTTGAGCATTGTGGGCCTTGCCGAAGATGGAGCCTTGGACGCCGAGACAATCAGCAAGGAGCTTGAGCGCGAACCGGCGTTGGTGGTGTTCAATCATGCATCAAACGTGACAGGACGCATCAACGACGTGAGCCACTGGTTTTCGAAGGCCAAGGCTGTAGGCGCCGTTACCATGCTGGATGCCTCCCAAACGGCCGGACTCATTCCGGTTAACCCGGATGACCTGCACGCGGACTTGACGGCCTTTCCGGCGCACAAAGGTTTTCATGGACCGCCGGGCATTGGTGTGTTGTACGTCGCAGAGGGAATCGACCTGGAGCCGCTGATCGTGGGTGGGACGGGTGTCAGGAGCGATTTGCCGTATCAACCGGAAGACATGCCCGCGCGGCTGGAAGCGGGTACGCCGAACGTGCCGGCAGCGGCGGGGTTTGCGGCCGCATTGGATTGGGCGACCGGCCTGGATTCCGGCGCTCGCGAACGTGCCGAGAGGGTGGCGGTCACGCTGCGAAAGGGACTGTTGGAGATTCCGAACGTGAAGGTTTTTGACGGCAAAAGCGGCGCTCAGCAGATCGGCGTTGTCTCGTTTGTTGTGAAGGGGTGGACGGTCGAGGAAATGGGTTACGTCCTACAGGAATGCTATGGCATCGCCTGTCGAACGGGGCTCCACTGTGCTCCTCTTATTCATCGGGCGATCGGCAGTGATCCAGAGGGGACGGTTCGCTTCAGCACGTCCGCATTCACGAGTGAAGAGGAGGTTGCTGTGGCGCTTGATGCGGTCAGGGGATTGGCAGCTTGAGAATTATTGCGGTCCGCAAGATCGAAGATTGCTTTGACGGAAGCGGGGTTTACGGGTACGTGTTCGACGTTCCGTGGACTCCCGAAACGATCCAACTCCTTCGAACGCTGGGACCGGTTGACTACTTCTCCGAGTTTCCGCGACCGTTTTTCAGGCTGCGGACTGAGTGCGGTTGTCAGATCAAGGGGGTTGAGGGCGACTGCGAATGCCGCGCCATATACCCTCGTGACGAAAGAGAGGTGGCAAGAAAAGAGTTTGAACAGTTGTTTGATCGAGGTTCCGAAGCCTTCAGAGGCTCGGGTGATACGTAATGACAGGCCATATAAAAGAGAACAAAGGGGGTACTTATGGCACAAAAGCTGACGGCGTTCTATGAGTTCGTCGGCGCCAACGGCGGACTCGAAGCCAAGATGCGGTTGGCGATGATGACGGCCATACCGTCAAACAAAGCCGGCGAAGCGCCGGATTCGCCGGAGAACATCGCGAAGTTTAAGGATGCGGTCAAGAAGATCACCGGTAAGGATGCACCTATCGCATAGAAAGGGGAGGCGCTCATGCCAGTAATGGAAGAAACACAACTGATTCTGGATCACAAGTTCGATCCGCAAACCTGCCGGCACATGGTTAACGGCGAGCTGATGGTCATGCACTGCCACCACTTCATCACGTTGTACACGCAACTGGCGGAGGACTGCGGCATGCTTGACGGCAAGAAGCTCATGGCCGAGGTCGCCGAGGACACCTTCAACGAGATGCTCAACAAATACTACCGGGAGCACGAAGTCACCGACGTGACGGACCGGATCACAATTGCCGAGCAGTACTACTCGGCGATCGGCCTTGGTCAGATGAAGGTTCTGTGCGCGGGTGCCGATGGCGGTGAGGTCGAGCTGGTCCACTCGCATGTGGACGAGGGTTGGCTCAAGAAGTGGGGCAAACACGAGACCTCGGTGAACTACGTCACGTCGGGTTACATTGCCGGCCTGTTTTCGGCCGTGTTCGGTCAGCCGACGCGGCACTTCAACGCGGTTGAGACGCAGAGCATCGTGTGTGGTGCCAAGAGTTCGCGGTTCCAGGTCGTTGCGAACTGAGTGAAAGGAGACCTTAGCATGGCTATTGATCGTAAACGAGTCATTCAATCTCTATCGAAGATCCAGGTCGTAGGCAATGACCAAGGACTGATTCCGGCATTCGGCGTGCTGGTCAACCAGCTTCCCACGAAGTTCTGGAACGGATTCGGCGAACGGCTGACTCGCGGCGTCGGTCCCGATACGCTGGAAGCCGCCGAGTGGCTGCTGATCAACGCTGCCCACGAATGTGGTTACCACACCGGTCACGGCATCATCACCTCGGAAGAGTGGAAGTCAGTGGTAGCCCCGATGGTGGAGAATACCGAGGACGTTCTGCATGGTGCATTCGCCGTGTTCACCGCATGGGGTTGGGCCAAGAGCGAGATTGTCGAGCTGGTGCCGAACGAAAAAATGGTCGTTCGGGCCTACGACTACTACGAGCAGGACGTCGTTTCCTACGGGGCTTCAGCGAAGCCCAGTGCCTACATGATCCGCGGCGTCTGCGCCGCGTTCATGGATCTGGCTTACGGTGGCAAATACGATCCGACCGGCAAGACCGGCATGCGGACATTCACCTGCCAGCAGACCAAGGGGATCGAATGCGGTGACGAATACGGCGAGTTCGTCGTCACCCGCGCCGCTTGATCTTACGGTTCCGTCTTTTCTTGAAAGGGCCCCGAAGCCTCGTCATCACACGGGTGCTCCGGGGCTCTTTCTCGGGCCGGTGGTTCCGATTTGTTGACCTGATCGGGGAGCGAGTGAACGCAAGATCCTCGGCGAATCGTTAGCGCGCCACCCTCCATGTGAGCCGGTACATGCCTCCGGCCGTCAGCTTGAGGTCGAGCGGCTCGCCCAGGCGGGTTTTGCCGTCTTCGGAGAGGATCTCAAGGCGTCCCTCTGTCTCGCGGGCCGGAATGGAGATGATCTGCCGGTCCGGTCCGAGAGCACCAGCGACAGTGAGGGTGTTGCCTTGTCGGTCTGTGAATACGAGCTTCTTTTGCAGCCAGCGGGCGAAGAGGCGGTTGCGGTCGAGCGAGGGCACGGCCCCAGCGCCATAGACAAACCCGAGAAGCCGGTCGCCGTTGCTGACCCATCCGACCGCGACGATGTACTTGTCGGCGTCGCTGCGGCTGACGGCCATCTCGCGTTGCGGCTCGAATTCCATCCCGTCGCCGGAGAGCGCGTACCAGAGTCGGCTGGTGTTGGCGTGAAGGGCCATCAGATAGACAGGCTGACCATCAACGATGAAGTCGCGGACGTCGTTGACCATCATGGCGGCATCGAGGCTGACGCCGTCGTACGTGAAGCGGCGGCCGTCGTCGGATGATGCCCTGTGAACCTGCAGGCGGGCCTTGAAGTCACCGAAATAGAGGCGGTACTTGCCGTTTTCGTGTCGCAGCACGTTCATGCCGTTGATGTCGGCCGCGTCGTAGTTGGGATAGCCTTCGATCTGAATGATATCGCTCGCGGTCGCCGGATAGGGTGCCGGTTTGTCGTTCCAAGCTCTGCCGTCGGGGCTGGTGAAGATGGCCGGCTTGTTCTGGCCGTTGGTATCCGGATATGCCGTGCACGCCATACGAAAGGAACCGTCGGGCAGGCGGACGGCGTTGACATTGCACACGTGAATGAAGGTGCCGTGCTCGATCTCGATACGCCGTTCGCCGAAGTCGATGAAGTCCGCGGTGAACCGGCTGTAGATTCGGTCGTTGCCGGATTGGACGCCGTCCCAGGCCCCGTAGAACAGCCGCCATCCGCCGGGCACTTCGACCGGCGAGGGAGCGTAGATGTTGCGGAACCCGCCACCCTGACAAGGAGCCAGGAGAGGATGCCTGATGTCCGGCACCAGGTTGAGCGAGCCGGATCGCCAGATGGCAGGATCGAACGGGCCTGCCGAGACGCCGTGGATCTCGACCGTGCCCAACTCGGCCTGACCGGGAATCGCTTCGATCATCACCGGCGCGCCGATGGCGGTGGCGGGCAGAATCAGCAGAATGGCCATCGGCCAACGCAGCGGTCTTTCCGCGATCACGTTTATTATCCTCCTCAAGAAGCCGAGCCATATTAACCCCGGCGATGCATACTGCAACGCCGCGAAATGGAGATTGGCAAATGCGGGATTGGAAACGAAGGCTTTGTTAGCCCAAGTTGAACACTTGTGAGCCCAGAATCGCCTTGGGGATAGCGTCAGGGCCGTTTATGTTCGAGAGTCGTGACTGCATTTTGCGGTCCTCTGCGAGTTCCGAAGCATCCGCTGGTCGTGGTCAGCGACACATCCAGTTGCCACTGTAAGCCTGTATCCCTTCACGATGTTAGCAAATGCTGAGGTCGTGACTGCACGGCCTTGGCGAAACGAAAACCGCACCCGCAGCCGCGCTAGTGCAGTTCGACACCCCCAAAAAGACCTGGAATCGCCTTGGGCGGTTCAACTTGGGCTAACGGCATCATTCTTGCGCTGATCGGCATTCTTGTGCTGTTGCCCCCTGGTGGAAAAGATTGAGTCGGGCAAGGTGCTGATGAACTTGATTGCCGGCGTGGTGATGACCGCCGGCGGCCTTGCCAGCCTGTTATGGGGACTCATGCACACCCCCCGGCCGGAGGCCTGACACTCGGTCCGGACGTTATCATCATGACTCCTGCCTGTGGTTGACATTTGCGGATGCGTCCAAGAACCCGTTGGCTCTTGGGTGTGCGAGCACGGAATCACCGTGCTGGTTCGGGCTGCCACTGATCGCATGGAGGAGGTGGCCCTCTCTCCACGTGAGGCCAACAATCAGGCGAGCTTTTGCCTGATCCACTCGGTCGCCAGGGACAGAGCTTCAGGTATGCCTCCGGGATTGACTCCGCCGGCCTGGGCGAGGTTGGGCTTGCCGCCGCCGCGGCCTTCGATGGCCGGGACGATGTTCTGGATCAACTCGCCGGCCTTGAGACCTTTCTTGACCAAATCGTCGGTCATGGCGGCAATAAGCATGGGCTTGCCATCGTTGCAGACCGCCAAACAGACCGCGGCCGACCCGGCCTGGGTCCGCAGCCAGTCGGCGGCCTCACGAACCTGTTCAATCGGTACTTCGGGCAATTCGCCGACGATGATCGCAGTTCCACCAGCCCGTTCGGCCTTATCCAGAAGCTCCTGTCGGACGCTCTTGACATCAGCGGCCGCTCCCTTGGCCAGTTGCCGGCGCAGTTTCTTGATCTCTTCCTGGAGTCCCGCGATACGATCGGGCAACTGGTCATAGCCCGCCTTCAGGATGCCGGCCACCTGGCGAGCGGTTCTTTCAAGCTGCTGCACTGCCTCGACCGCTCGCGGGCCGGTGGCGGCGGTGATACGGCGAACGCCCTTGGCGATGCCTTCTTCACCAAGGATTTTGAAGAAACCAATCTCGCCGGTCCGGGACAAATGCGTCCCGCCGCAGAATTCGGTTGAGAAGCCGTCACCGATGATGATCACGCGAACGGTGTCGCCGTACTTGTCGCCAAAAAACGCCCGCACCCCCGGCAGCTTCCTTGCCTCGTCGATCGGCAAAACGCGAGTGGTCACCGGCAGATCGGCGCAGACTTTCTCGTTGACCAGTCGTTCGACTTCCTGAAGATCCTCATGCGCAATCTGGCTGCCGTGGTCGAAGTCAAATCGCAGGCGGTCCGGATCGACCACCGACCCGTGCTGTTTCACGTGGTCGCCGAGCACCCGGCAGAGAGCCCAGTGTAGCAGGTGCGTCGCAGTGTGGTTCTTGCGGGTCAGATCTCGGGCGGCGTCAACTTCGAGCCGGGCCGACTGACCGGCCTCGATTCGGCCGTCGGTGACCGTGCCGATGTGAAGGATGCCGTCGCCAAGCTTCTCCGTGATCGCCACGTCAAACACGCCGGTGCCGGTGATGATCTTCCCGGCGTCGCCCACCTGTCCGCCCTGCTCGGCGTAGAAACAGGTTCGATCCAGTACCACGGCCACCTCGCCGTCGTCGGGCGACAGCGAGCCCGAGCAGACGAGCGCGTTGTTCTTCACCCAGCCGACAATCTTAGCCTCGGTTTGCCGCCCGTCGTACTTCGGGGCGTCATCGGTGACCGGCAGTTCGCCGTCGATGGCCACCATCACGTGCTTCTTCGCCCCGGCCCGGGCCTTCTCCTTGGCCTCGGACATCAGACGAACAAAACCCGCCTCGTCGACCCTGATGCCGCGTTCGCCGGCCATCTGGACGGTCAGGTCGATCGGAAAGCCGTAGGTGTCGTACAACTTGAAGGCGTATTCCGCCGAGATCGACTTGCCGCCGGCGGCAGCCTCTTCGAACAGAGCGATGCCACGATCGAGCGTGCGTCCGAAGCCGGCTTCTTCGTCGCGAATCAGTTCGGCCACCTTCTCCGGACGTTCTTTCAGTTCGGGGAAAACGTGCCCCATGGTCTGCACGATGGTCGGCACGAGCTTATAAATGAACGGCTCGTGCCGGCCGAGCTGTTGACGACCGAAGCGGGCCGCGCGCCTCAGCAGGCGGCGCAGGACATATCCGCGGCCTTCGTTACTGGGCTTGGCGCCGTCGGTGATCGCGAAAGTCAGCATTCGGGCGTGATCGGCGATCACGCGAATAGCGATGTCCGTGTTCGAATCGAGCCTGGCGGTATAGCTGTGTCCGGTCAACTCGCAGATTCTATTGATGAGGGGAGCGAACACGTCGGTGTCGTAATTACTCCTCTTGCCCTGGAGCACGGCGACGATCCGCTCGAAGCCCATCCCGGTGTCCACGTGCCTGGCCGGCAAGGGCGACAGTTTGCCGGATTCGTCGCGGTTGAACTGGATGAACACCAGGTTCCAGATTTCCATGACCCGGGGGTCGCCGGAGTTGACCAGACTCTCTCCTGAGCCGTCGGACGTCAGGTCGATGTGAATCTCGCTGCACGGGCCGCATGGTCCGGTGACGCCCATTTCCCAGAAGTTGTCCTTTTTGCCGAATCGCTTCACGTGGGCCGGATCGATATCGGTCACCTCGGTCCAGAGCCGGGCGGCCTCATCGTCGGCCGCGAGCTTCTCCTCCGGATCACCGCCGAAGACGGTGGCGTAGAGGCGATCCTTGGGCAGGCCCCACACTTCGGTGAGCAGTTCCCACGCCCAGGCAATGGCCTCGCGCTTGAAGTAGTCGCCCAGCGACCAGTTGCCGAGCATCTCGAAGAAGGTATGGTGGTAGGTGTCGCGGCCGACCTCCTCCAAGTCGTTGTGCTTGCCGGAAACCCGGATGCATTTCTGCGTATCGACCGCCCGCTTGTAGGGCCGGCTGCCGGTACCCAAGAAAACGTCCTTGAACTGATTCATGCCCGCGTTGGCGAACATGAGCGTCGGGTCGTCGATGGGCACCACCGGCGAGGACGGAACGACAGTGTGGCCCCTGCCCTCGAAGAAGGCGATAAACTCTTGTCGTATCTGGTCTGCCGTTCGATACTCCATGAATGTTTCCTGTCCGGCGAAAACCGCCCTGGAAACCCGGCGGGCCAAGCAGCCGTAAGCCTCGCCCTCGTCAGGGGTTCCCGGGTGCCGGGACAGGGTATTCTAGCCGAACGAAGCCGGATCATGAAGTGGGACCTCAGGCGGACGACGGTTTGGTGTCCTCGGCAGATGCGTAGCCTTTCGTGGGCTTGTTCGGGTCAGGGCTAACCACCGGTCGGGGCAACACCGTGCCTCGGTGGTCGAGCTGAAGCGGCAAGACCCGCCGACCCTACGACCCATCCGCCCAGGGCCCCCAGCCCGCTTTCTTCCATCAAGCAACCGTCCGGCGCTGTTTTCGCAAGTGGAAGGACGCTTTGATCTACAATCGGGCCGAAGGAGCCGGGGATTCCGGCTGTGGTGCGGTGACGACTTTTGCGCAAACCCGTCTCCGGCTTTATCGCCAGGACTCTGAGGTTGCCGGCAGAGCGGTGGTTCAGCTAAGAATATCCGTGCCAAAACAACCGAGAACAACGCATACGGTCTTGCGTTGTTGAGAAGGGCGAGATACACTCATCGTGTATCGAGCTCTTCGATGATCTCTTATGCCATCTCGGCGATACGGCATATTTCTCCGGAGGCGAAACGATGAGAAGCATACCGATCTCCTTCCTGTGCGTACTGTTCTGCCTCTCCGGCAAGGCAGCGGGCGAGTTTACGGCTTACAATGATCTAGCAGGAAGCAGTTCCGGGAATGTGACGGCCATCAATCTCTCGCAGTCAGGCCTGCTCAAAGATTACGAAACCGGGATGGATACGCCGGTCACACTGACCGTGGAAGGCTCTGAGGTCGCATCTGATACCAAGAGCGTAGACGATTTTCAGGACGGTGACGCACTCGTCGAGTTCGGAACGATCGTCAACAACGACGGTTACATTCGTCACCGCGATCAGCCGGCCGGTAATCCAAACTCCTGGGTGACATGCTCCTTCAGCGGGCTTAATCCCAATCGCCTTTACACGGTGGTGATTACTGGTAGCCGCGGCACCCTGGCAAATGCGTACCCGAGCCGCACGGCCATTTTCAGCATCTCTGACGTTGAGTCCTTCGTCAATGAGAGTTCTGCCGGCGCACCCTGGCGGGGAGAGGACTGGGTCGAATTCAACACCGGTCACAATAGTTATCAGAATGAGGGGTTCGTGGCCAGGTTTACGAAGATCCGATGCGGTAACGACGGGGATATGACGATCCGGGTGGCCCCCGGGCCGCACAACGCTCAAATCGACCCCGCTGACATAGGAAAATGGTACCTGAATCAGCTCAAGCTCGTCGAAAGCGGCATGCCATGCAACACGCCTTTTGCCGACTCTGACGGCGACGGTGATGTTGATCAGGCGGACTTTGCCGTTTTCCAGATGTGCCTGACGGGCGTCGGCGGCGGGGTGCCGGCGGGGTGCGAGTGCTTCGACCGCGACGAGAACGGGGCGGGAGACGGCGACATCGACCAGACGGACTGGGATCGGTTCGAGGCTTGTGCCACGGGCCCTGGCATTGCCTCCGATCCTGAATGCGAGATCGCCCGGGCCCAGCCGTAGTCCGGCAACCCGCGATGCCGGTTTGGCAAGGCGAACGCCCGATTCCGCAGATGCCTGACCAGCAACGGGTTACGATTCGCGACCCAGGGTTGTGGGGGGGTGCCAGATCCGCTCTTTTCTTAGAAATAGATTGCAGTGGGAGCAACGGCGCGGTAGGATAATCGCGTCCGATCTTGTGTGCTCAGAAGGCGCTATTACCCTGATAGTCGTGGCCGACGGGGGTGTCCTGTCTGGCCGGCTACAACTCGCACGCCTGCCCGGCGAGCGGCCAAAGCGCAAGGTCACCAGGCAAGAAGCTGATGCAGCCTGAGCGCTGGAAGATCGGATGTTACACATCTGTGGAGCACGTAGGAGCGATTTCGTGGCCGCGTGGCCGGCGGTGTATGCGGCTTTGCCTTGAAAGGAGGAGAATATGAAGATCTCGGCAGGCGTATTACTGGGTTTTGGCTTGTTGTCCTTGAACCTGGCCCACGCCGACTTTGTTGCGTACAACGACCTCGCGGGGTTTAGCCCGCCCAACGCCACGAGTATCGGTCTTAATGGCTCAGGACTGCTCAAGGACTACGACACGGGCACAAATACCAGCGTCATGCTCCAGGTGAGCGGATACCTGGTTTCCACGCTAAGCAAGCCCGAAGTGCCTGACTACTTTGGCGGGGGTGACGCCCTCGCTGAGTTCGACCAGAAGATTATCAGCGACGATTTCATCAAGGAATCTGCGGATTCCCCGGATGCTTGGGTCAATCTGGACTTCAGTGGCTTGGATCCGAACAAGCTTTACACGGTGGTGGTGACCGGCAATCGGGGAGCAAACCCCAATCGCACGGCGAAGTTCGCGATCTCGGGTGTGGATTCTTTCGTCAATCAGAGCTCGATCGGTGCTCCCTGGATAGGCCCGGACTGGGTTGAGTTTGACACCGGCGTCAATACGGACACGGGCTATGTGGCCAAATTCGCCGACATCCGTGTGGGCAGCGATGGACAGATGCGCGTCACTGTGACCCCAGGACCACACAACGGGGACCGCAACAAGTTCTTCCTCAACCAGTTGAAGCTGACGGAAATACCGGAACCGGGCGCCCTTGGGATGCTTTGCCTCGGCGGCCTGCTCCTGATGCTTCGCCGTCGGTAGGGTGGGGGCGCCGCGCCGCAACAACAACGACCGAAAGGGGCCGTCTGAACCGGGCGGCCCTTTTCATGCATGGTCAGGCATCGCTTGGGCTTGTCTGATGCAGGGAAACTGACAAATGGACTCACTGTTCCGCCACCGTCGCCTGTCAGCCGGTTTGCCTATTGTTGCCGCGTTTGCAGTCCTGGTCGACCGGCCCGTCGTCGCTCGAGCCAACCGCGGGGCTCCGTGGGCCATGCACGTGATCGACAACTCCCTCTCCGGGGCGGATGGCGTGCGGCTCGCAGACGTCAACGGTGACGGCCTGCCGGATATCACCACGGGATGGGAAGAGGGCAACGCGGTCCGCGCGTATATACACCCGGGCCATGCGGCGGTCACGACCGCCTGGCCGGCGGTTACCGTTGGACAGGCCGGCAGCACTGAAGATGCCGTTTTCGTCGACTTGGACGACGACGGGGCCGTCGATGTGGTAAGCGCCGGCCAGGGTAGCCAGACGTTGTTTGTCCATTGGGCCCCCGCCAACCCGGGCGACTACCTGAACCCCGGTCTGTGGGAAACAGTAAAGATCCCAGCGTCGATAGGCCATGGGTGGATGTTTACCGTTCCCATGGATGTGGACGGGAGTAACGGAATCGATCTGGTGTCCGGCGGCGAGGGTACCGCGCCCAAGATCGCGTGGTTCGAATGCCCGGCAGGCAACCGGCGCAACCTGGCCGCCTGGAACATGCACGTCATGTCCGAGGTCGCTTGGACCATGTCGCTCATACCCTACGACGTCGACAACGACGGCGACGGCGACGTCATCGTCACCGACCGGTACAATAACGCCGGCCTGCAAGGTGCCCGCTGGCTGGAGAATCCCGGCACCGGCAGCCCGCTGCAGATGAGTCCGTGGCCTAACCATTTCATCGGTGCACAAGGCAAGCAGGCCATGCTCAGTGTGATCGAGGATCTCGACCGTGATGGACTGGATGACCTGATTGTCCCAACGCAAGGCGTCGGGGGGCTTTCTTTCTTCCGGCGAACAGATCGGGTCTCGAATTCCTGGAAGGAATATCCCATAGCCAAACCTCCTGATACCGGCGCCGCCAAGGGCTGCAACGTCGGCGATATCGACCTTGACGGTGATCCGGACATCGTGTTTTCCTTTGCCGCGGCTGCCAGTCCCTTGTCCGGCATGGTATGGCTTTCCTACGCTAACGCTCCCACCGATCCTGTCTGGCAGGATCACGAAATCAGCGGACCGGCAGGCGAAAAATTCGACATCGTTGCTCTTGCGGATCTGGACGGCGACGGCGATCTCGACGTCATCACTACCGAAGAGAACGAGCCGCCCAACAGCCGCGGTCTGGGTGTGATCTGGTATGAGAACCCCACGATCACTCCCTTGGACACGGACCACGATGGAGTGCCTGACGCCTCTGACAACTGTCTGCTTGTTCCCAACCCTTCTCAAGAGGATCTTGACGAGGATGACATCGGTGATGCGTGCGACGATGATGTCGACGGCGACGGCGCACTCAACACCGGCGACAATTGCCCCACCACGTCCAACGCTGATCAAGCGGACGCTGATGCGGACATGGTCGGGGATGTCTGTGACCATTGCGCAGGCACAATCCCTCATTCACCAGTTGATGCAACCGGATGCCCACCCCCCATCCCCGGCGACTGCGACCGGGATGGCGACGTCGATCAGAAAGACTTTGGCCACATGCAGGCCTGCCTCAGTGGCCGGGGCGCCGTGCAGGCACTGCCTGATTGCCAGAAGGCGCACCTCGACGCGGATGACGACGTAGATGAGGCGGATATGCTCGTCTTCCACCGATGCATAAGCGGTCCCGATGTGCCGGCCGATCCGGGCTGCGCGGAATGAAGTCTGTCGGTCACCCGTTACGCATAGCCGAAAGGTGCTGCAACTGGTCTGCTGAATCGCGCGGGCCTATATTGTCTCATCGCGGGTCGATGATGCGGCACCGAACGATGTAGCCCGCAGCCGAGACCCTTTTCGCTTTAACTCTGTTCAGGGCAATATCTTGGATGCGCACGGCTGGTGATTCCGGGAGTCCAGTTTGACAAGGAGTGACACGATGCCAGACCTCGCCAAGGCCGGTATTGGAACCAGATGCCTTCACGCCGGACAGGATCCGGACCCGACGACGCTGTCCCGGGCGGTGCCCATTTACGCAACAACCAGCTACGTGTTCAAAGACACCGACCATGCTGCCAACCTCTTTGCGCTCAAGGAGTTCGGCAACATCTACAGCCGTCTGATGAACCCGACGAACGACGTCCTGGAGAAGCGCATGGCCGCGTTGGATGGCGGGGTTGGCGGCTTGGCGGTTTCCAGCGGGCAGTCGGCGATCTACATCGCGATCTTCAACATCTGCCACGCCGGGCAGAACTTCATCTCGGCGACCAGCCTCTACGGCGGGACCTGGACGCTGTTCACGCAGACTTTCCCCAAGCTGGGGATCACGCCCAGGTTCTTCGACCCATCGCGGCCGGAGGAGATCCGCGAGCTGGCCGACGCCAACACCCGCTGCGTGTACATCGAATCGATCGGCAACCCCAAGAACGACGTGCCCGACTACGCCGAGATCGCCAAGGTCGCCCATAGCCTCGGCCTGCCGGTCATCTGCGACAACACGGTGACGACGCCGGTCTTGCTGCGACCCTTCGACCACGGCGTGGATATCAACATCTACAGTTGCACGAAGTTCATCGGCGGCCACGGCACGCACGTCGGCGGCTGCATCGTCGATTCGGGCAAGTTCGACTGGACGGCCGACCGCAAGAAGTGGCCCGAGTTCTGCGAGCCCGACCCGTCGTATCACGGCGTGGTCTTCGCCGATGCCCTCAAGCCGATCGGCAACATCGCGTACATCATCAAGTGCCGAACGCACTTCCTGCGAGACATGGGCAGTTGCATGAGCCCGTTCGCGGCGTTTCTCTTTATCCAGGGACTGGAGACGCTGCACCTGCGGATGGCGAGGCACTGCGAGAATGCCATGAAGGTCGCCCAGCATCTCAAGGGCCACCCGGCGGTGCAGTGGGTCAACTATCCGGGCCTGCCGGATCATCGAGACCACGCGCACGCGAAGAAGTATCTGCCGAAAGGGTGCGGCGCGATCCTCGGCTTCGGCATCAAGGGCGGGCTGGAGGCCGGCAAGAAGTTCATCAACTCGGTCAAGCTGCTGTCCCACCTGGCCAACATCGGCGATGCCAAGTCGCTGTGCATCCACCCGGCCAGCACGACGCACTCGCAACTGACCGAGCAGGAGCAGGCACAGACCGGCGTCACGCCGGAATACGTGCGACTGTCGATCGGCATCGAGGACGTCGAGGACATCATCGCGGACATCGATCAGGCCCTGGCGGCATCACAGTAAAACGAGCCGGTGGCTTTACCCCAGCGTTGCATACGGCAACGCCGGGGAATGCAGAATTGTGAATGTAGAATTGAGAGTGAGCCGTGTTTTGCCGTTGCCCATGAACCTCACCACCGGTGAACTCCGGAAGCAGCGGTGATTCTCGCTGGCCCCAGAATCCATTGCTGCTGGCCCCAGAATCCATTCTGGGGCCTTGGG
>ERZ795050.470-NODE-470-length-63063-cov-21.946753_pt1 | contig 63063 bp, 50 predicted proteins | sample MGYA00375134_ERZ795050 | MGnify/ENA primary metagenome ERZ795050 (study PRJEB30179, sample SAMN05720221) | activated sludge metagenome | isolation source: Anaerobic digester | place: Japan | collected 2015-05-26 ... | reverse complement strand
CTCCCTATCACGCTCCTAACGCTCAGCCTTCCAGTCACGGTGACGGAGCCCTGGGACCTCAGGGCCGCGCCTTGACCGTGACGTCAGGTGCAACTACTCTCAGCACAGTGAAGTCGCCGCGACGCTTTCGAGGAAGGGGGTTGCCATGAGTCATTCCACGAGGCCAGCACGCTGGGTTTCCTGGACTGGAACCGGTATGCTCATCGCAGCGTGCATCTGCGCGCTGGGTCTGCAGCTCGGCTGCGCGACCGGACGGGTCAAGCCCGCGCAGCTCGTGCCCAACAACCCGGAGTTCACGAGCCGGCTCGACAGCCTGGCCCAGACGTACGAGTCGATGAACGTCGACCAGATCATGAGCTTCTACACGACCGACACGTACTCGCTGTCGTTCGAGCTGCCGTGGAAGTTCACGACCGGCTCCCCTGACCACCGCAGGAGCATCGAGATGCTGCTGGACAAGATCCAGAGCCTGCGAGTCTCCCCCGCCCCGGACGTCGAGGTCTGGCGCGACGAGGGCAAGACGTGGACGACGCGCGCAATGACCGCCTCGTGGGTCATGAAGAACGGCGACGTCTACGCCTTCGACGGCTATCACAGCGCGATCTGGGAGCTGCGCGACACCAGGTGGGGCATTGCCTACGAGCACTTCTGGGGGTCCGTGACCCAGACTTCGAAGGCGGCTCCGCCGCCGCCGGAGCCCGCCGCCGCAGTCGCCCCGCCGCCGCCACCGCCGCCGCCGGAGGAGGTCCTGCGCGACATCTTCTTCGACTACGACAAGTGGAACATCCGCGACGACCAGGTGGCGCAGCTTGTCGCCAACGCCGAGTACCTGCTCGCCAACCCCGCCGTCACCCTGGTCCTCGAGGGGCACTGTGACGAGCGCGGCAGCCGGCAGTACAACAAGCGCCTCGGTCAGAAGCGCGCCGAAGCCACCAAGAAGTTCCTCGTTGAAAAGGGGGTCGCGCCCGAGCGCTTGGAGACGGTCTCGTTCGGCAAGGAGCGCCCGTTCGTCCCGGGCAGCGGCGAGGCCTCCTGGCAGGCCAACCGCCGCACCCACTTCGTGGTCAAGTCGAAGTAGCTCCGGGTCGGAGGAACGGACGCGGCCCCGCGGCGCTCGCCGCGGGGCCGCTCTCTTCCGGGCGGTCCAGCCGGCAGGCGGCGCGCTCCTCGTTGAACAGCCGCCGGTACGCGCCGTGGCGGGCAAGGAGTTCGGCGTGGGTGCCTCCTCGACGATCCGCTCCTGCTCCCATACGACGATGCGGAGGGAAAGGCCGGCCAGGTCGGCGAGGCGCGGAGAATCGCACCGCTCGCACGGGCGAACAGGACACCGGTGGCGAGCGTCAGCGCCGCGGAGGCGAGGTCCACCGCCGCCATTCCGGCGACGAGGGCCAGCATGGCGCCGAGGTCGCGCGCCGGGAACGCCTCGTCGGTGAGCCTCCGGACGAGCAGGGGTACGAGGAGCGCGAGGCTCGTCGGGCCGGTCAGGCACGGCAGCGTGGCGGCCTGACTGCGCCAGTACGGCCGCAGTAGCACGGCTGGCAGATGTGGGCCCGCTCGTCGGCGTCGATCGACACTTCCTTCAGTCCAACATTCCGCTCCTCCTTTCCCGAAGCGGCGTTGCCGCGGACGGCGGGATGTACGAGGTCGAAGTCAGGTTTCGCGTCGCCCGGCTCGCGGAGGAACGCCATGGTGCCCTGGCAGGAGGCGGGGCAGGCGGGCCGGCGGCACACCACGGGCCCGCCCGATTTCCTCGGCGCTCGGCCCGCCCCCGCCGCAGCGCTGCCGCCACGACCACGCTCGGCGGGGGGCTCGCACTCGCGGACCGCCCTCGCCAGAGCCGCCGGCGTGCGCTCGGCGGTGTCGTGCGCGTGGCGCCCGCTCAACGGAAGGTAGAGCAGCAGCCCCGGCTGGCAGACGTCGGAAGAGGTCGTGATGGGATCGCCGCACAGCTGCTCCGGGCTGGCGCACTTGCGAGTCATGAGGGCGGAAGCGTCACCGTCGGAGGGTTTGCGGCGAGCTGGGCGGCTCCGTCTCGACCATCAGCGAAGCTCGCCCGGCAGCCCCAGCATCCGGCGCCCCGCCGCCGTGAGGTTGGGCTCGGAGATCTCGGCCAGGCAGACCAGCTCGTCGCCGGTGAGGTGTCCAGGGTTTTCGGAGCAGAAGTACGCAACGTGAGGGTCGCGCCGACGGGCAGGGGCGAGGTCCGCCACCCCCGGACGCAGCGGTGTGGGCTCCGGAAAGCGGACGATCCCCCGCCCGGGTTCGTACGCCTCGCCGAACGCCAGCTCGCCGAGCCGATCGCGCAGCCGCGCCGCCCAGGGCGGCGTCTCGACGAAACAGCACGGGATGTAGTGCCGGAAAAAGACCGGCAGCAGTCGGTAGGTCCTCACGCCGGAGGCGGCCAGCAGCCAGAAGGCCCGCGCGCCTTCGAGCCGATCGCCAGCGGCGAGCGAGAACATGACCCGGGCCCACAGCCGCGGGAGCGCCACCGAACCTCGGCGGGCCGGAGCGACGATCGTGCTCCCCGACACGAGAGCCACGACCGGGAGGTGGTCCATGTCGGTCGCGATGCGGCGAACCGTCGCGAACCCCTCGACCCGGCCGCTGCCGGGGGCCGTCAGCAGCAGCACCCACTGGCTGGCGTCGAGTTCGCGCTCGAAGCGCTCCCGGCGGGCGTGGAGGACGTGCCGGTCGAGCAGGACGAACATCTCGTCCCGTTCCGCTGCTCCCAGCTCGGCCGGTTCCACCACCCGGCCCACCGGAGCCTGTTGTCCGCCCCGCGGCACCAGCGTCATCGGCACCCCCCCTGCACCGTGACGATGGTACTCCCCTTCACCGTAGACTGGCAGGGATGGCGGCCGTCGAAAGGCGGGCGGACCGCCGCTGAAACACGCTCTGTGGCATGCTCGTAGAGTGCGAGGCACGGCCGGTCCCCCACGGCCGGGGAGGTCACTTCATGGTCGCGTTCCAGAACCTCTTGTTGGGCATCGTCTTCGGCCTCGTGCCGGTGCGCCTCACGGTGGCCCCCCCGGTGGTCACCGTTGACATCGTGGTCGACGGCCAGACCGTCACTACCTTGCGCGGCGAGCCGTGGGAAGTCGGCCTCAACCTGGGGCCTCCGATGCCGCACGAGATCATCGCCGTGGGCCGCGACGAGGAGGGCCGCGAGATGGGTCGCGCCCGCCAGCTCATCAACGTGCCGCGTCCGGCGGCCGAGGCCACCCTCACGGTGGTGCCCGGGCGCGGGGGGGCACGGACCACCGCTTCCCTGGCCTGGAGCACGATCGACAACGCGGTCCCCAAGCGCGTCTACATCGAGCTCGACGGGCAGGTGCTGGCAGTCAAGGATCCGGCCCGCATCGAGCTGCCCGAGCTGGACCTCGCTCGCTCCCATTTCCTCGCTGCCGAGGTGTTCTTTCCCAAGGGCGTGGTCGCGCGGGCCGAGGCCAGCTTCGGCGGCGAGTTCGAGTCGACGGCCGTCACCGACCTGACGGCATACCCGGTGGTGCTGCGGCCCGGGGCCACCCTGCCCCCGGCCGACGAGATGCAGGGGTGGCTGCGCGTCGGCGAGCAGCGGCCGCGCATCGTCGCGGTCGAGGAGGGAGCGCACGAGGTGGTCGTGGTGTTCGACCAGGACGCCTACGGCCGTTTCCGCGGCATCACCCCCGGCCAGCGGGGAAGCCGCGTCCTGTCGTACACCATACCCCTCCAGGAAAGCAAGGGAGGGAACCGCCTCTCGGCGCTGTGGGCCGTGCCGCGCTCGATCCGAACGGAGGACGGCCGCGAGGTGCGGGGTCTGTTTCCTGCCTCGATCACCCTCGACCTCGATATCGACGAGCTTCGCAAGCTCATCTTTCGCGCGCCCTGGCCGGCCGCCGACCGCAGCACGCAGGCGCTCGCCAACGCAGTGGCCACCGCCGGCATGCAGGCGGCGGCGATGAGCCGGCGCCGCGCCGTCGTGCTCATCGTCGGCGAGGCCGCTCCCGACCAGAGCACGATCTCGGTGGAGGCAGCGCGCGCCTTCCTCGAAAGCCTCAACGTGCCGCTGTTCGTGTGGACGCCCGAGCGCCGCATTTCCGAACTCGAGCTGCCAGGGTGGGGGCGGCCCGACGACGTCTCGACCGACCAGCAGCTCCAGGCGGCCATGGGGCGCGTGCACAAGGCGTTGCAGGCTCAGCGCATCGTCTGGCTGGCGGGCAGCCATCTCCCGACCGCCGTCTCGATCGCGCCCAACGTGCGCCAGATCTTTCCGGCCCGGGGCGTGGTGCGGCAGGAGCGATAGGGCTGCGAGCGCTACCCGCCGGCTCCCGGCTCGGGCTCCTCTTCGAGCTTCAGCTCACCGCGCTCGGCGGCGGCCAGCAGGTCACGGGCCGCATCGGCGTGTGACGGCGGCACCAGGATCTCGGTCAGGCCTATGCCATCGAGGGTGAGGCCGGCAACCTCGCCGATGGCGTCGCCGCGCGCGCGGGCCTCGATGCCGTTGGCTCGCAGTGCCGCGAGCACGGCGTCGGCCTCGAGGAACCCCTGCACGCGGGCGACCACCACCTCGCCCGTGTCGATGACCTCCGACGCCCGCTCAGGACACATCGATCAGCACCAGCTCGTCCTGCATCGCCCCGGCCACGTCCACCCTGCCGTCGGGGGTGATGAAGACGTCGATTTCCGAGCGCACCGCCATTTCCCCGGCCAGGTAGATCCCCGGCTCGATCGAAAAGCAGATCCCGGGCACCAGCTCGCGCTCGTCCTTGGTCTCGAGGTTGTCGATGTTGACGCCGTTGCCATGGACCTCCTCGCCGATCGAGTGGCCCGTGCGGTGGACGAAGAAGTCCCCGTAGCCGGCCCGCTCCACGACAGCGCGGCAGGCGTCGTCCACCTCCCAGCCGTACAGCTTCTGTCCGGCCGCGTAGCGGGCGCGGATGAAGTCGAGCGCCGCGTTGCGGGCGTCGCGTACGACGTTGAAGATCTCAATGTACTTTGCGGGCGGCTGCAGGCCCACGAAACCGCACCACGTGATGTCGTAGAAGATCGAGCCCGGCTCGGCGAGCTTGGCCCACAGGTCGATGAGCAGCGTGTCGCCCTTGCGGATCGGGCGGGCGTTGGCCGGGGTCGGCTCGAAGTGCGGGTCGGCCGGCTGCTCGTTGGTGCCGACGATCGGATACTCCCCCTTGCAGTCCAGCCCTTCCTCCCCGAACCGCCGGACGATGAACTGCTGCACGTCGTACTGGGTCAGGGTGCGGCCGGCACGCAGCTCGGTGCCGACGAGGGCGAACGCCTCGTCCTTGATGCGCTGAATCTTCTCGCCGGCTCGCAGGTGCGAGCGATAAGCGGCCTCGTCGAGCACCGCCTGGAACGTCTGCACGAGCCCGGCCGAGGACACGACCTCGAAGCCGAGCGAGCGGACCAGGTCGACCGTGCCGCCGTCCACGATCGACACGTACGGGATGTTGCAGCTCGGCGAGTACTGCATCGCCACCGTGCGGGCGCTCCCCATCATCGCCTGCAGCCCGGCGTGGAGGTCCTTCCACGAGCGGTACAGGCTCCGGGTTCCCGGCAGTACGTCGAGCTTGGTGGGCTCCACCTTCGAGCAGAGCTTCGCCGGCTCCCCGTGCGCCGGGATCCAGTAGAACCAGCGCCGGCTCGTGAACTTGCCGAAGTCGAGGCCGAGCACCTGGTAAGCGATACGGTCCCGGTTGTGGAAGTCGCACAGCAGCCAGCCGTCGATGCCGGCGCCCTGGAGTTCCTTCTGAATGCGGGCGATGTCGGGCACGGGGACCACCTCCTCGCCGGGAAGCTTGCCTGCCCGGCGGCGGCAAGTCAACGGCACCGAGCGAGGGGTGCCTCACATCGGGCCCGCAGAATCCGGCGCCGGCCGCCCGCCGAGCCCTCCCGCGAGCCTCGTCACCGGCCACCGGAGGGGAACGGCCGGATGGAGCGCAGAATGAGGCCCAGGCCGCCGGCGATCAACACCAGCATGACGAGGGTGTTGTACAGGCTCGTGGGCTGGAAGTAGATGCGGAGGTTGACGATGATCCCGGCGAGAATGATCAGTGCCCCGGCCACGCTGAGAATCCAGCCGGGAACGCTCTTGCCGTCGAAGAACAGGAAACCGATGCCGACCAGCAACGGCAGCAAGGTGAGCCCGAACGTCTGGCCGCCCCACCACGACCAGAAGCCGGAGTGGACCTCGACCTGGTTGAGCAGGAGGTAGCCTCCCACCACCACCATCGCCAGCCCGCCGAAGAACATCCACAGACCACCGGGATTCCCGCCAGCGCCCTTGATACTCATGGCGAGATTCTAGCGCACCTCCCCGGAGCGGCCGGAGACGTCCTCGCCCGCCACCGGCCCCGCCGTCGGGCGGGGACCTCCGCGCCTGGGTTCACGCGCCCGCGGCGGCGTACAGCCGCAGCGCGGCGGAGGCCAACGCGGCCGGAGTCCACTCCCGGCGTGCTCGCGCGGCGGCGGCGTGCCCGGCCTCGCGGCACCGCGCAGGGTCGTCCGCCCAGGCGCACAGGAGGCGGGCCAGGGCGACCACGTCGCCGGGGGGGTACAGCTCGCCCGTGACGCCGGGCTCAACGAACTCCGCCACGCCCGAAAGATCGGCGGCCAGGGTCGGAAGGCCGCACGCCGAGGCCTCGGCGATCGCGCGGTGTCCCCAGTCCGAGCCGGCAGCCGGGAAGACGAACAGGTCCATCGCCGCCAGAAGGTGCTCGCGCCCATCCTCGACGTACCCGGCCCAGCGCAGGCGCGGGCCGACACCGAGACGTTCGGCCAGCGCCTGCAGCCGCGGCACCGCCGGTCCCTTGCCGACGACGACGCCCCACACGCCCGGCGCGTCGGCCAGCGCCCGGATGAACGTCTCGTGCCCGCGCGTCCCGTCGATCTTGCCGATCGTACCGGCGACGAAGGCTCCCGGGGGGACGTCGAGGCTGGCCCGGGCGCCCTCCCGGTCCAGCGGCGCGAAGAACGCCGCATCGAGGGCGACGGGCAGCACCGCCGTGGGCACGCCGGCGAGCGCCCGGAAGTGACCGAGCTGCGGCCGCATCGACGCGCTCGCAAGCCCCACTGCCCGGGTGCTCCTGAACAGCCAGCGGTGAAAGAGGTGCGGCGTGAGGTGCCCCGGATGCCGCACCGACCTGATGAGCAGCACCCGCGGCCACCCCCTCTGCGCCTCTCCGCGCCCGCTCCTGCCCAGCGCCAGCCTCGCCAGCAGGTGGTCGTGCGGCAGGTGGCAGTGCACGACGTCCATCCCGGCGCACAACGCCCGGACCTGCCGCACCGCTCGCCACAGGTCGCGCGGCCCGCGCTCTTTGGCCAGGATCGGATGGCACCATTCGAGCCCTTGCAGGCGCTGCTCGAGCCCCCGCCCGGGCCGAAAAGCGAGCTGGCAGTCGACACCAGCCCCGCGGAGCGCCTCGACGAGCTGCAGCGCCGTGGCCGCGGCGCCCGTCCAGCGGTCGGCGGCGACGAGCTGCAGCACCCTCACGCCGCCATCCTCTCCCGCCCACCCCTTCTCCCGCAACCCCTGGGCCGCCGAGAGCGGCGAGAGGAGTCCGGCAGGCACCTGCTTCCCCCGCTGATGCCGCAACGCGGCGCGGTTCGGCCGTGGTACGATGCGGGCGGAGGCTGCCATGGCCGTCGATCCCGAGCTGCTGGAGCTGCTCGTTTGCCCCACCTGCAAGGCCGATCTCGAGTTGCGGGCACTGCCGGCTGCCACCTGCGCCATGCTGGTCGACCGCTTCCGCGACAAGTTCCGGGACGAGGTGCCGGAGGTCCGCGAGGGGCTCCGCTGCACGAGCTGCCGCAAGACCTACCCGATCGTCAGCGACATCCCCGTGATGCTGGTCGACGAGGCGCTCCCCGCCGAGGAGTGACCGTTCGTGACAGGGTTGCCTGCCGTCCGCGCCGGGACGGCCCGAGCCGTGGCCACCGCCCTGCTGCTCGCCGTGGCGGTCACGTCCTCGCGCCTCGGCATCGCCAACCCGCTGCTCGCGCTGTTCATCGTCGCGCTCGGCTGGACCTGGTGGCGGCGGGAACTACCGGACGGGCCGCAGGCGCGCGTGTTGTGGCCGCCGCTCGCGCTGTTTGTCGCTGCCTCCCTGCTCTCGGTGGCCGGGTCGATCGACCCCCGGCACAGCGCCGAGAACCTGCCCCGGCTGCTGATCCTGCTCTTCATCCCCCTGGCCGCCGCGCTGCTGGACGAGGTGTGGTGGCCGCGCCTCGTGGCCGGGCTCGCTGCCGTCGGGACGCTCATGGCAGTGTGGGGGATCGTGCAGTTCCTGCTGGGCGCCGACAACCTCGACAACCGCATCCGCGGGCCGATGTCGCACTACATGATTTTCGCCGGCTGGATGCTGCTGGCGGTGCTGGTCGTGCTCGCCGAGCTGCTGTTGCGGCCGGCGAGGCGGGCCTGGTGGCTGCTGCCCCCGGCGCTGCTCGGCACGCTGGCGCTGCTGCTGTCCCTCACGCGCAACGCCTGGATGGGACTTGCAGCCGGCCTCCTGCTGCTGGCGGCCATCTGGAAGCGCTGGCTGCTGCTCGCCTACCCGCTGCTGGCGATCGTGGTCTGGCTGGCGTTGCCCCGCACCGTGCTCGACCGGGCGTTTTCGGCCGTGGATCCCCGCCAGCACTCGAACTACGACCGCTTGTGCATGGCCGTCTCTGGCGTGCAGATGATCCGGGACCACCCTCTCACCGGCGTCGGCCTCGGGATGGTGCCGCGCCTCTACCCGCTGTACCGCGTCGACGATGCCCCGCGATGGAAGGTGCCGCACTTGCACAACAACTTCTTGCAGATCGCCGCCGAGCGGGGGCTCGGGGCGATGGCCGCCTACCTCTGGCTGCTGGTGGCGTTCTTCGCCTTCACGTGGCGGGCGCTGCCGGGGCTGCGGGGAGTGCGGCGCGCCGCGGTCGCCTCGTCGCTCGTCGCGATCCTGGGCATCACGGTGGCGGGGATGTTCGAGTACAACTTCTGGTCGGCGCCCGTACAGTACTTGACGCTGGTCGTCATGGGAGCCGGCGTCGGCATGGCAGAACGAGGACCGGCATGAAGCGGTCGAACGCCGAAGGTCGAAGGTCGAGGACTTCGCCGCCCGCAGGCGGCCAGAACCGTGGCATCGGAACGGGTGCCCGGTCCGCTTCCGGCGTTCGCGGCCGGCTTTCGAGCTACGACGCTCGAGCTTCGACCACGAGGCCGGGTGGGGGGCGACGGTGAGCACGCGCATCTGGTCGGTGGGCGAGCTGGTCGGGGCGGTCAACGCCTCGCTCAAGGCGTTCGGCGAGGTGTGGGTGCGGGGCGAGCTGTCGGGCTTCAAGGTCGTTGGGTCGGGGCACCGCTACTTTCAGCTCAAGGACGCCGACGGAGTGCTGTACTGCGCAATGTGGGCCAGCTTCGCCGACCGCCTGCGCTTCAAGCTGCAGGAAGGGCTCGCCGTGCTGGCGCGCGGCAGGCTCGAGGTGTACGCCCAGCGCGGCTCGCTCCAGCTCATCGTCAGCGAGGTGCGGCCGGAGGGGATCGGCGAGCTGCAGCTCGCCTTCGAGCAGCTCAAGGCCAAGCTCGCGGCGGAGGGGCTGTTCGCCCCCGAGCGCAAGCGACCGCTGCCCGCCCTGCCGCAGCGCCTGGGCCTCGTGACCTCGTCCACCGGCGCCGCCGTGCGGGATGTCCTCAAGGTGCTGTCGCGCTGGCCGCATCTCCGCGTGCTGCTGTACCCCGTGCGCGTGCAGGGCCGGGGCGCGGAGGGTGAGATCGCCCGCGCCGTGCGCTACCTCGGCCGCTCGGGACTGATCGACGTGCTGCTGGTGGTGCGGGGGGGCGGCTCGCTCGAGGATCTCTGGGCGTTCAACGAGGAGGTCGTGGCGCGCGCCATCGCCTCGAGCCCCGTGCCGGTCATCTCCGGGGTCGGGCACGAGGTCGACTTCACGATTGCCGACTTCGTGGCCGACATCCGCGCCGCCACCCCCACGCAGGCGGCCGAGCTGGTGGTGTCGCGGCTGGAGGCGCAGCTCCGCCGCGTCGACCAGGCATCCGAACGGGCGCAGCGCCTGTTCGCGCGCCGGCTCGAGCAGGCGCGGCTGCGCCTGCGCGGGGCGGCCGGCGCGCGCGGCCTGGCGCGGCTGCCGGCACGGATCGCGGAGCTTTCCGAGCGGCTGCGCCGCCTTGAGGCGCTGCCGCGGCGGCTGCGAGCCCTGGTGCAGCTCCGCCACCGGCGCCTGGACGGGGCCTCGGCCAGGCTCTTCCACTGGCCGGTGCGGTTCGGTGCGCCGCGCCACCGCGAGGTCGTCACGGTCCGCCTCGCCGTGGCGGCGGAGCGGCTGCGGGCGCTCCTGCAGCGCCGCCGCCTCGAGCTGGCCGGCGCCGAGCGGGCGCTGGCTGCGCTGTCGCCGGACAACGTCCTGCAGCGCGGGTTTTCCATCACGATGCGCGAGGGCGAACCGGCGCCGCTGCGCGACGCTTCGCAGGTGCAGCCGGGAGAGCGCCTGCTCACCCGGCTGGCGCGCGGCGAGATCCGCTCCCTGGCGCTCGCACGACAGACCGCAACTCAGCCGTCGCTTTTCGCCGACGGCGATTCGGACCCCGGCCCCCGTACCCCGCAAGGGGCTGCGGGCGGGAGGCAAGCATGAGCAAGGAGACGTTCGAGGACGCGCTGGCGCAGCTCGAAGAGGTCGTCACGAAGCTGGAGGACGACTCGGTCGGGCTCGAGGAGGCGCTCAAGCTGTTCGAGCGCGGCGTCAAGCTGGCCAGGCGCTGCCGCACTCAGCTCACACAGGTGGAGGCCAGGGTCGAGCAGCTCCTGGCCGAGGCGGCCGAGGGCGAGGAACCGCCGACGCGGCCTTTTGCCGCCGAGGAGGGGTGAGGTGGGGATCCTCGCCTTTCTCGCCGCGGAGCGGACGCTGGTCGACGGGGCGCTCGACCGGCTGCTGCCGCCGGCCGACGCCTGGCCGCGGCGGCTGCACGAGGCGATGCGCTACGCGGTGTTCGGTGGCGGCAAGCGGGTGCGCCCGATCCTGGCCCGCGCCGCATGCCGCGCCGCCGGCGGAGATCCCGCCCGCATCCTCGAGGCGGCTTGCGCGCTTGAACTCGTCCACACCTACTCGCTCGTGCACGACGACCTGCCGGCGCTCGACAACGACACGCTGCGGCGCGGCCGGCCCACGGTGCACGTGGCGTACGACGAGGCGCTCGCCATCCTCGTGGGCGACGCCTTGCTGACCGAGGCGTTCCTGGTGCTGGGCACGCACCCGGCCGGCGAGGAGCTGGCGCCCAGGCGGGCCGAGGGGTGCCGCCTCGTGGCGCTGGCCGTGGGCTCCGCCGGGATGGTGGGGGGCCAGGTCGAGGACCTCGAAGCCACAGGGACGCCGCCTGACGCCGGCAGGCTCGAGCGCATCCACCGGGCCAAGACCGGGGCGCTCCTGGCCGCCTCGGTCGAACTGGGCGCGGTGCTGGCCGGCGTCGACGCGGCCACGCGCCAGCGCTTCGCGCGCTTCGGCCAGAGCCTCGGCCTGGCGTTCCAGATCGCGGATGATATCCTCGATGTCACGGGCACCGCGGCGAGCCTCGGCAAGAGCCCCGGCAAGGATGCCGCCGCCGGCAAGCTGACGTACCCGGCAGTGTACGGCCTTGCGGCGGCCCGCCAGGAGCTGTGCCGGCTGGCCGGAGCGCTGCGCGCCGAGGCCGAGGCCCTGGAGGGCAGGAGCGGTACGCTGGCCTCCCTCGTGGAGTACATTGCGAGCCGCGATCGTTAGGTGAGCCATGGGGATCCTCGAACGCATCAACACCCCCGCCGACCTCCGCCAGCTCGAACTCGAGACGCTTTCCGACCTCGCGGACGAGCTGCGGCAATTCCTGCTTTCCGGCGTCAGCCGGACCGGCGGGCACCTCGCCTCGAGCCTCGGGGCAGTGGAGCTCACGATCGCGCTGCACTACGCCTTCGACACCCCGAAGGACCAGCTCGTGTGGGACGTCGGCCACCAGTGCTACCCCCACAAGGTCCTCACCGGGCGGCGTGACCGCTTCCACACCCTGCGCACCTACGGCGGGATCTCGGGGTTCCTCAAGCGCGAGGAAAGCGAGTACGACGTGTTCAACGCCGGGCACGCCTCGACCTCGATCTCGGCCGCGCTGGGCATCGCCGCCGGCCGCGACCTCAAGGGCGAGAGCTTCCGCGTCGCGGCGATCATCGGCGACGGCTCGTTCACAGGCGGACAGGCCATGGAGGGGCTCAACCAGGCCGGCTACCTTGGCAAACGGTTGATGATCATCCTCAACGACAACGAGATGTCGATCTCTCCCAACGTCGGCGCGATGCAGGGCTACCTCAACCGCGTCATCCACGGCCAGCCGTACCGCCGGCTCAAGGACGAGGTGGAGCAGTTCCTGCGCTCGATCCCACGGGTCGGCGAGGGGATGGTCAAGTGGGCCAAACAGGCCGAGCAGATGGCCAAGCAGCTGCTCGTGCCGGGCAATCTCTTCGAAGAGCTCGGCTTCAAGTACGTCGGGCCGATCAACGGCCACTCCATCCCGCAGCTCGTGCAGACGTTCCGGGAGTACCGGGACTACGCCCATCCCGTGCTGGTACACGTGGTGACCCGCAAGGGACAAGGCTGGAAGCCGGCAGAGCAGGATCCGGTCTTCTGGCACGGCGCCAACCCCTTTTCGGTCACGACCGGCGAGGTCAAGCGCTCGCCGGGGCCGCCGTCGTACACGAGAGTCTTCGCCGAGACCCTCACGGAGTTGGCGAAACAGGACCCGCGCATCGTCGCGATCACCGCCGCCATGGTGGAAGGTACTGGGCTCGACATCTTCGCTCGCGCCCACAAGGAGCGCCTGTTCGACGTCGGAATTTGCGAGGAGCACGCCGTGACGTTCGCCGGGGGGCTGGCGACGCGCGGCCTGCGGCCGGTGGTGGCCGTGTACTCCTCCTTCGCGCAGCGCGCCTTCGACCAGGTGTTCCACGATGTCTGCCTGATGCGCCTCCCGGTCGTGCTGGCGCTGGACCGGGGCGGCCTCGTGGGAGCCGACGGGCCGACCCACCACGGCGTGTTCGACCTCTCGTTCCTGCGCTGCCTGCCCGAGCTCGTGATCATGGCCCCCAAGGACGAGGACGAGCTCCGGCACATGCTGGCCACGGCGCTGGCCTGCGAGCGGCCGGTGGCGCTGCGCTACCCGCGCGGCAGCGGCTACGGCGTCGCGATGGACGGCCCGCCGCGGCTGCTGCCGATCGGCAAGGCCGAGATCCTGCGCTCCGGCCGCGACGGCGTCATCTGGGCGATCGGCATCATGGCCACCGAGGCGCTGCGCGCCGCCGAGCGGCTCGCAGCCGAGGCCGGCCCCGACCTCGGGGTCGTCAACGCTCGCTTCGTCAAGCCGCTCGACACCGAGCTGCTCTCCGCCCACCTCCGACCTGGCGCCCGCATCATGACGGTCGAGGAAAACGCGCTCGACGGCGGCTTCGGCTCGGCGGTCATGGAAGCAGCCAACCGGCTCGGCGCCCGGGACGTGGCGTTCGAGCGGCTCGGCGTGCCCGACGAGTACCAGCCCCACGGCTCGCAGGAAATCCTGCGCGCTCGCCTCGACCTCGACGTCGAGGGGATCTGCCGGCGAGCCCGGGCGTTCTTTCCGCTCGCGCGAGTCGGTCCCCGCCCCGTCGCCAGGCGGGACAGCGCGTAATTTCCTCTGCAACAGAGCGCGGTAAGATCCCCGGCGATGGTGGGTACTTCTGCGCCCGCCCAACCGTCGGGGTTCGAGGCCTTGCGCGAGGGGCTCTGGCGGCTCGCCCACGCCGGGACCGGGCGCCAGCGCTTCCCCGCGGAGCTGGAGAGGCTCCTGCAAGAAGGGGGCGTGTGCACAAGCACGTCGTTCCTTCCCCCCAGCCCCCGGCTCGCCGCGGCCATGGCCTCGCGCCTCGCTGCCGACCCCGTGAGCCCGTCGCCGCTGCCCGTCACGCTGCCGCTGCGGTTCGGGGATCAAGTTCTGGGGGCCGTCCGTCTCGAAGGTCTGGCCTCCGAGTGGCGCGATCCGGATGCACTGGTGCGGCTCGCGGACGAGGTGGCGACGTGCCTCGCTTACGAGCGGGCGCAGTGGGCGCTCGGGGAACGGGTCAAGGAGCTGTCCTGTCTGTACGCCCTCGCCCAGATCCTGGACCAGGGAGGCGGGCTCGACGAGACGCTGTTCACGGTCGCCCGCCTGCTGCCGTTCGCGTGGCAGCACCCGGACGACACCGTGGCGCGGATCGTGCTCGACGGAAAGGAGCACGGCCCCTGGTCGCTGGCCGCGCCGGGGGCCGTCCAGGCGGCGCCGATCCTGGTCGACGGCGTCGAGCGGGGGCGTGTCGAGGTCGCCGTCGTCGCCGCGCTGCCGACGGCTGATGAGGGACCATTCCTGCGCGAGGAGCGCAACCTCCTCGACGAGGTGGCGCGCCAGATCGGCCAGCTCGTGCACCGCAGGGCGGCCGAGGAGGAGCGGGCGCGGCTCGCCGAGCAGCTGCGCCAGAGCGAGCGCCTCGCCAGCGTGGGCCAGCTCGCCGCCGGCGTCGCCCACGAGCTGAACGAGCCGCTCGGGGCGATCCTCGGCTACGCCCAGCTCCTGCAGAAGACCGTGTCGCTGCCCCGGCAGGCGCAGGATGACCTCGAGCGCATCGTCAAGGCCTGCCTCCACGCCCGCGAGATCGTGCGCAACCTCCTGCTCTTCGCGCGCCAGCTTCCCCCGAGGCTGACCGCCACCGATCTCAACGCCGTGGTGCGCGAGGTCCTGGATTTCATGCACGGGCCGTGCGAACGCGCCGGCGTCGCCGTCGTGGACGGGCTCGGATCGCACCTGCCTGCGGTCCCGGCCGATGCCGCCCAGCTCCGGCAGGTCCTCGTCAACCTCGTGGCCAACGCGGTCCAGTCAATGCCAGGCGGCGGCCGGTTGTGGGTGCGCAGCCGGCTGGACGGGGGCGAGGCCGTGCTCGAGGTCGAGGACGCCGGAAGCGGAATGAGCGAGGGGGTTCGCGCCCGTATCTTCGAGCCGTTCTTCACCACCAAGGAGGTCGGCCAGGGCACCGGTCTCGGCCTTGCCGTGGCGCACGGCATCGTCGTCGCCCACGGCGGGAGGATTGCCGTGACCAGCACGCCAGGCCGGGGTTCATGCTTTCAGGTGCGCCTCCCGGCCGGAAGCGACCCGCCGCCAGGGTGAGCCGGGCCGCGGCCGCGCCGGCGTTGTCGCGCCTGCCTGCGGGAGGCTATACTCCGGCAGCCCTGGATGGAGAGCAGAATGGCCAATCTCACACACACCTGCGGCGCCTGTGGCAAGCAGCTCACCGTCCCCGACCGCTACCTCGGGCGCAACCTCAAGTGCCCGCATTGCGGCGCGGGGTTTCGCCTGGAGGCCCCGGCCCCGCCTCCGGAGCCGGTCCGGCCGGCGCCGGCGGCACCCCCCGAGCCGTTTGCCGCGCCGGCCCCGCGAAGCGTCCCTCCACCTCCCGAGGAGCCGCAGTTCACGGCCGAGCCCGGAGTCCGCTTTGTCGTCAAGCGCATCGACGTGCTCTCGGCCGCCAAGGTGAGCGCCGCCATCCACGGCCTGCTGGGGTTCGCGTTCGGGGTCGTCTTCGCCGTGTCGATCCTTTTCGTACCCAAGAAGATGCTCGCCCCGGCGATACTTTCCCTCGGGAAGGGCGCGGCCGCGCTGCTGTCGATCGTCGCGGTCCCCGGCTCTTGCGCCATTGCCGGGCTCGTGGTCGGCGCCGCGGTGGCCGCGCTCTACAACGCCACCGTGAAGCTCTTCGGCGCCCTCCAGGTCGATCTCGAGTAGCGCCGAGCCGATGCAACCCCGCCCCCGACCACCCGGGTGGAAAGCCGAAGGGAAGCGGGCGGCTAGAACTCGCGCAGCGACTCGTGGGCGCCCTTGTGCATCTCGTACCAGAAGTCGAGGCCGGCCGCCTGCTTGTCGGCCTCGAAGCGGGCGAGCCAGGTGCGAAGCTCGGGATCCTGCGATCCTGCGGTGTCCCGCACGCGGCGCAGGAACTGCACCACGAGATCGAGCGAGCGCTCCGACTCCCAGTACACCGAGGCGTTGCGGCTGCTGATCCGGCTGGCCGTAACCTCGATGCTGCGCTCGAACGCCTCGCGCTGCCCGAACAGCGCCTCGACGATCTCCGGCAGCATCTCCTCGGCCCAGGCACGGTGGAACCGGCACACCCCCAGGTTGTCCATGACGAGTTCGCGCTTGAAACGCTCGGCGTTGATCCGCCCGAGCTCGCGCGGCGGCACGAACTCCTGCCCGTAGTACATGTAGTACTTGCCCATGATGGGCATCGGCGAAAGCACGCCCGGGGTCCAGTACTGGTTCGGCACCATCCACCCCTTGCGGGCGAACGCCAAGTACACGAAACGGTCCAGGAGCCCGCGCCCCTTCTCCCGCGCGAGGTGGCGGGCCCGCCGCCGGGCGCCGTGCTCCAGCCGGAGGTGCCCGCGACGGCCAATGATGCCGTCGAGCAGCGCGCACCCGAGTTCGGCGTTGTGAGCCGAGTCGGCTTCCACGGCGAACCCATCCGGGGTGAACGCTGGCCTGTCGCGCACGCCCAGTTCCTCGGGCGCAAGCAGTCCCTCGTGCAGGCACTCGAAAAGCCACGACAGCACGCCGCCCACCGAGATCGCGTCGAACCCGCAGGCGTCGGCGTGATGGTTGAGCCGCTCGGCGGCTCGCTGGTCGAAGATGCCGCACTGCGGTCCCATCACCTGGTACGGCTCGTAGTCCTTCTTGTACGGTCCGAACATCTTCTTGCACACCGCCACGCACGGCTCGCCGCAGGTGTGCTGCCGTTTGGGCCTGATGGTCTCTTCGTTGAACTGGCGGAGGTAGTGGCCGGCCACGAGCCGCTCGTGGAGCGACACGCGCTGTGCCTCGTCCCAGAAGACCGACGAGTAGTTGAACGACAGCAAGCCGCCCCCGACCGTCGCGAAGTTGACGCCGAACGTGCCGCCGGTGTCGAACCTGGGATCGAAGCGATACTTGGTCGTGGCCTCGAAGTCCTTGGCTGCGAGTTTTTTCTGGTAGCGTTGCTGGAACCACTCGTCGGCCACCTTGCGGTCCCGGAAGTCCTCGTCCACGAACGACCCGCCGTAGATGACGGCGGCGATGCCGTGCTCCCGCAGCAGCGCGGTGCCGAACCCGCCGCGCCCCGCCCAGGTGTCGACGAACGTCAGCTTGCCGTTTTCGACCGGCACCGAGCAAATGGCGCCGAAGTCGGTGGCGAGCGCCGCCGGCCCGGTGGCGAGGATGCGCGGAGCGCTCTCGTAGCGCCCCCCGAAGCGCTCGAAAACGTGGTCCATCAGCGAGTAGACGCCGGTTCGCCCGTCGCGCCACAGGCGCGGCACGTCGACCGGCTCGAGGTCCACCTCGATTTCCTCGCTGCCCCGGCGGTTGAGCACCAGCACCGAGGGGGTGCGGGCCGCTCCCACGATGGCCAGGAGGTTGATGCCGAGGTTCTCGAAGACCAGCGCCGCCCCACCCATCGAGGAGACGAAGAACCCTCCCCAGCAAGGAGAGAAACCGGAGAACACGAGGCGGTTGGAGCCCGGGAAAATCGAGCCGGCGAGCAGCCCGGTGCCGATGTTGAGCGATCCGAAGCGGCCGGCGAGATGGAGCCCGAGGTCCACCGGCCCGAAGAAGTCCCCGACGCGGTACCGCTGGATCCGATAGTAGCCAGTCGCGGCGTCCACAAACAGCACTTTCTGGTAGCTCTCCCCGGGCACGTCGGCCTCCCCGGCCGAGTATACTCGGGGCATGGTTCGCGAATCCCTCGATCCGGTTTCGGTGCTGGCGGAGGCGGGCTCGGAGGATCCCGCCGAGCTGTCGCGTCTGGGCATCGCCGCCGCGCGCAGGCAGGACTTCGAGCGCGGGTACATCCTGCTCAAGGAGGCGTATGACCGCTACCAGCGGCTCGGCGACACCAGGCACCTGGCGCCGGTGCTGTCGTACTACGGCCTGTGCCTCGCCCTGTTCCGCGCGCGCTACCGCGAAGGGGCGCAGTTTTGCCAGGCGGCGATCGACCGCGAGTTCTTCAAGGCCGAGTACTACTACAACCTCGCCCAGGTCTGGGTGGCCGGACGTTCGCGGCGGCGGGCGGTGGAGGCGATCCAGCGCGGCCTTGCGGTCGAGCCGAACCACGTGGCTCTCAAGGAACTCGAGGAGGAGCTGGGCAAGCGGCGGGAGCCCGTCATCCGTTTCCTCTCGCGCAGCCACCCGCTCAACCGCTCCCTGGGCAAGCTGCGCCACCGCATGCTCGGGCCGGCAAAGTAGGTGCTGCGGGCCCGCCCCGGCCCGGTGGGGGCGCTTGCATCCGGCCGGCGTGGACCCCGGCGGTCGTCAGCGCGAGAACAGGAGGCGTTCGGTCACTGCCTGCAGGGAGGCGGCGCTGGTCGGCTTGGACATGAACCCTCCGGCGCCGTCCACGACCGCCTGCTCGAGCCGCTGGTTGGTCGACGGCGCCCCGGCAAGCCCCGTCAGGAAGAACACGCCGCGGGTGGCCTGGGGATGGAGCTGCTTGAACCGGTAGAACGTCTCGATGCCGTCCGGGTCCGGCATGTCCACGTCCATGAACACGAGGTCCGGGGCCGCCTCGGCACTGCGGGCCAGCAGCGCGGTCCCGTCCGGGAGCCCCTCGACGACCAGCTCGCCGCTGCGGATCTGATCTTCGTACATGGTCCGGAACGCCTCGCACAGCGCTTCCCGGACAGCGGCCACGTTGTCGACGACGAACACCAGCTTGGCCATGCTCCAACCTCCGCCTGTCTTCTGCAGCCACCCGCCGAGTCCACCGGGCCGGGCTCGCGCTCCCCGGAACCCCTTGCGTCGAACGGTCGCGCAACCATTCTACACACACCTGCACCTGTCACCACCTGCGCCAGCCCGCTCGCCGGGAGGGCGCCCGCCAGAGGAAGCCCAGCCCCACTACGGCTGGCGGGAGGCGACGCGGACCGCGTCGAGGGCGAACGCCACCAGGCTTCCGGCCTCGCTCTCGGAACCGGGAACGAAGCGGATTCGCACCGATGACGGCCCGGCGACCCGTGCCTCGCCGGGCCATAGCGGCACCAGCTCGCCGTCCGCGAGGCCGGGCCAGCTCAGCCACGGCCGGCCGTCCTGCCAGCTCACGCTGACCGCTGTCTCGCCGTCCTGGAACGAGCCGAAACCCTCCTCCGGCCAACCCGGAACCGGCTGCCCCTCTTCGGCACGGCGAAAGACGATCGGCGACGCCGCCGGCTCGAACGGCACCACCACCGATCCCGCCCGTCCGACCTCGTCGAGGCTGAAGGTGAGCTTGAGATCCTCGAAGCTCGGATCCTCCGAGGCGCCGACGTTGAAGGTCTCGAAGTGCCAGTGCTCGAGCGGCGAGCGAATCCGGTTGTAGACCATTTCGAGGTGCGCCCCGGCGTGCACGACCTGCAGCTCGCCGTAGCCGAGGTTCGTGTAGCGGCCGGCGTACCTTTCGAGAGGCAGCGCCGGAGCCGAACCCCCAATCCGTCGCCTGGCCCGGATCTCCTTGATCCGGCTGCGAGCGCCCCACGCCCCCTGGCGGAGCTGCGCCGCGCGCGCCAGCCAGTCCCGGTCGGCCCGCCCGAGCAAGCGGTCGACCACGGTCCTCACGAGCGCCTCCGGGAGGCCGGAGCTGCCGGCGTTGGCGAGGATCGCGATGCCGATCCTGTCGTTGGGAAAGAGTGTCACCAGCGTCGAGAAGCCGTCGAGGTTGCCGCCGTGGTAGGCGCGCAGCCTCCCGCGGTAGGTGTCGACGAACCAGCCCAGCCCGTAGTACGGCTGGCTCAGGGCCTTGTCGTCAGTGGAAAGGCGGGTGGGCGTGATCGGGCGCATCAGGGCGGTGAGGGTGCCCTCGTCGATGAGCTGCCGGCCCTGCCAGGCGCCCCGGGCCTGGAGCAGCTGCAGCCAGCGGGAGAGGTCCTCGGCCGTGGACCAGAGCCCGCCGGCCGGCGCGATGAGGGTCACGTCCCGGAACGGGGCCGGCACGATCCCGTGCCCGCGATCGCGGTACGGGCGTGCCACGTCGCCGAGCGCCTGCGCCTGGTCGAGCGAGAACACCGTGCGCTCCATTCCGAGAGGGGCCAGGACCCGGCCCTCCATCAGCTCCTCCCACGACTGCCCGGTCGCCACTTCCGCCACGTGCCCGGCCACCACGAACAGCAGATTGGAATACTGGAACTTGCTGCGGAAGCGGGCGGTCGGTTCGAGAGCCGCAAGGCGGGCCACCAGCTCGTCGCGAGAAAGCCCCGGCTCGCCGTACCAGACGCCATCGTGTCGAGGCAGACCCGAGCGGTGTGTGAGCATGTCCGCCAGCGTGATCCTCTCGCTGGCGAGGGCGTCCCGGAGCCGGAACGACGGCAGGGTGTGCCGCACCGGGGCGAAGAAATCCACCTTCTTCTCGTCGGCCAGCATGCCCAGCAGGACGGCGGTGAACGGCTTGGTGGCCGAGCCGATCGGGAAAATCGTGCGCGGGGACACGGGCAGACGGTGCTCGACCTCCCGCCAGCCGAACCCGCGCAGCACCACGGTCTGGCCGTCGACCACCACCGCCATTGCCAGCCCCGGCACGCCGAGCTGCTCCATCGCGGCCTCGACCTGCTCGTCGAGGCCCGCCAGCGCCTGGTCCGTCTTGGCGCTGGCCGCCATCGCCAGGCCCATGGCGGCCAGCGGCCGCACCTCGGACTCGCGTGCCTCCGGCCACGCCTCGGAAATCGCGAGGCTGCTCAGGATCGCGAGCAGGAGGGCGACGTTCCCCCGGGCCATCGTGGACACCACCTCAGACTCCCAGAATGGGGGCGGTTGTCAAGACCTTCCCGCCCCGGCCGCCAGCGGCTGCATCACCGTCCCGAACCGGCACGCCCCGCCTTTCCCTCCTTTGCCGCCCGATGCTGTTCGCGGGAGTGGACGCACGGCACGTACCGCATTTGCTCGCGCCGGACATGTCTTTTGCGAGAAGGTGGAGGGTTTGCCACAGTGAGCTTAAACCATCTTCAACAAGTGGCCCATCTTCCTCTTCTTGACCTCGAGATACCGGCGCGTGTGCTCGGTGGGAGGCACCTCGAGCTGGACGCGCTCGACGATCTCGAGGCCGTACCCCCCGAGCGCCACGTACTTCGCCGGGTTGTTGGTCATGAGCCGCATCCGCCGCACGCCGAGCTCGCGCAGGATCTGGGCTCCCAGCCCGTAGTCGCGCTGGTCCGGAAGGAACCCCAGCCTCTGGTTGGCCTCCACGGTATCCGCGCCGGCGTCCTGCAGCTCATAGGCGCACAGCTTGTTGGCGAGTCCGATGCCGCGCCCTTCCTGAAGGAGGTAGAGAAGCACCCCGCGCCCCTCGGCGGCGATCCGCTTCATGGCGGTCTCGAGCTGCAAGCCGCAGTCGCATCGCGACGACCCGAACACGTCCCCGGTCAGGCACTGCGAGTGGACGCGCACCAGCACCGGCACCTCGGGGTCGATGTCGCCCATCACGAGCGCGACGTGCTCGTCGCCGGTCAGCGAGGAGCGATAGGCCACGGCCCGGAATGTGCCGAAGCGGGTCGGCAGGAGCGGTGCTGCCACCCGCTCGACGAGCCGTTCGGTGCGCAGCCGGTGCGCGATGAGGTCCTTGACCGCCAGGACCTTGAAGCCGTGTCGGGCGGCCAGCTCGAGCAGCCGCGGCAGCCGGGCCATCGAGCCGTCCGCGTCCATGATCTCGCAAATGACCGCTGCCGGGTACACCCCGGAAAGACGGGCCAGGTCGATGGACGCCTCGGTGTGGCCGGTGCGCTGCAGCACGCCACCCGGGCGCGCCCGCAGCGGAAACATGTGACCCGGCCGCACGAGGTCGTGCGGCCGGGTCGCCGGGTCGATGATCGTCAGCACCGTATTGGCGCGGTCGGCGGCGGAGATCCCGGTCGTGGTCCGGTGCCGCGCCTCGACCGACACGCAAAACGCCGTTTGGTGCGGCGAGGTGTTGTGCTCCACCATGGGAGGCAGCTGCAGCTCCTCACAGCGCTGCTCGGTGAGCGCGATGCAGATGAGGCCCCGCGCGTGGGTGGCCATGAAGTTGATGGCCTCGGGCGTGACCTTCTCGGCCGCGATGACGAGGTCGCCCTCGTTCTCGCGGTCCTCGTCGTCGACGACGATGACGAAGCGGCCGCGGCGGAACTCCGCCACGGCCTCCTCGACGGTCGCCAGTCGAGCGCCTCTCGGGTCCGGCGCGCTCACCAGCCCTACTTCGCCGGCTCGCCCGCCGGCTCCGCCACCATGTTGAGCGTGATCACCGAGGTGCGCGAAACGTGGTTGATCTGGTCCTCGAGCGTGAGTTCGAGCACGTACTCGCCAGGATTGGAGAACGAGGACAGCGGCAGGTTCTGCCCGAACATGAACAGCCCCTCGCCCACCTTCGACACCTGCACCGGCGTCGGCGGCCGCTGTCCCGCCGGCTTGCCGTCGTGGGTCAACTTCATACCCATGGCGATCCTGGGTTGGCCGTTTTCCGCGAGGCCCGGCTTGACCACGTACGCGAAGTACGCGAGCTGCTCGGAGGGCCGGAAGATGTGCTCGGCCCGCGGGAGGATCCTCCAGCCGCCGATGTTGAACGGGTCGCCGAGCTTGAAGTTGGACTCCTGCAGCGGATCGGCGCCGACGTACATCGGCGAGATGAAGGTGCCGGTCTCGTGGGTCGGGTCGGAGACGGCCGAGGCCGAACGCACGGCAATCGGCGTCTCGCCGGCCAGCAGTGCGATTTCCACCTTGTACTCGCCGGCATCGACGGGAACCGTCAGCTCGTACGCCCGGTACCCCTTCATCGACATGGCGGCGACGGGGGTCTGGAAGCTGCCGATCACCTTGCCTTCCCCCTGGAGCGACACCCGACCGATGGCCTGGGTCGCCACCTGCACGGGATCGGGAATCTGGATGTGCAGCCAGAGCGGGCGCATCGTCTCGGAGGCCACTCCCATGGTGGCCAGGAAGTGCGCGCCGTCAGGCCACGGCCTCGGCTCGAGGTCGAAGACCGCGAGCTGGCTCGGCGTGGCCGCCAGGGATCCCTCGACGAGGCCCCAGCGCGGGATCTCGGCGACGCTGGAGATCTTGTTGACCAGAAACTGCTTCGGGCGCTCCGCCAGGACCTTGAGGGAGGTCTTGTTCCTGCGGTCCATGCGGTCGAACGGGAAGTCCTTCGAGCCGGGACGGGATTCCACGAAGGTGAACGTGATGTAGTCGTCCTTGTTCGTGCTGCCAGCCTTGGCGGTCGGCTTGAGGTAACGCCAGATCTGGCCAGCGCCGCGCTGCATCGCATCCGGGCGATCGTCGTCGCTGGGCGCCGCCAGCTGCTCGACACCGGCTGGCAACCCCATGAGCACGAGGACCTTGCCTCGGTCGGTCAGGCTACCGGGAACATTCTCGCCATTCCCCTTCTCGTACGAGAACTGCTTGTCGGCGGCCTTGACGCGCGCTTCGAAGTCGAGCTTGAACTCGTTGGGCACGGTCTTGGGGTTGGTATCGCGCCTGGCCCAGAACAGCTCGATGAAAGCCTCGGCCTGTGCATCGCTGGCGAGGCGGCTCCACTCGGCCTTCTCCTCGTCGGTCATGAGCACGCTGACCGGACCCGCGGCCCAGTCGGTGTACTGCTGCGAGAGCTGCGCAGCGGCGGGGACGGCGGCGGCGAGCGCCAGCAGCGCCAAAGGGATGATGGAACGACGCATGACCTTCTCCTTTTGCCCGCCGGCTGGCGGCGCGGCAGCACATTCTACACCCATGGCGATCCGCCCGGACCCAGGCGCCAGAGGCACGATGCAGGAGACGGTCAGAAGGGGTTGCCGAACGAGATGTAGAGCTGGCCGGGAGACTCCATGCGGCCGCCAGCGAACGGCTCGCGCCTGAACTTCCACCCGTACTCGAGGCGCAGGGGTCCGACCGGCGTCTCGACCCGCAGGCCGAGACCGCCGCCCCAGCGGATCTGTCGCGCCTCGATGTCGTCGTACTCCCGCCAGACGTTGCCGCCGTCGACGAACAGGCTCGCGCCGACCGGCCCCCACAGCGGCACTCGCCACTCGAGGTTGGCCAGCAGCAGTCCCCCGCCGCCGATCGGCTCGCCGCTGTCGGTGAGAGTCTGTCCCCGGATGCCGAGCCTGTCGGTGGCGAACGCCCGGTGGGAGATCCGTCCCCCGGCGAAGAAGCGGACGCTGACCGGCACGTCGATGGGGTCGGGAGCGGGCGGGTCGTTGCCGGTGCGCGGGCGAATGAAACCTGACCTCACGGCCCCGGCCATCACCCCTCCGGCGAACGGCACGTAGCCGGACAGCGAGGCCGTCAGCTTGTCGAAGAGGGCGTCGGCCTCGAAGACTGGAAACGACGACTGGAGCTGGAGCGAGGCCAGCACCCCGCGCGTCGGCAGGAAGATGTCGTTCCGCGTGTCCCACTCGAGGGTGGGAGCCAGCGAGGCGATCCTGGCTCGCTGCTTTTCGCGTTCCAGTCTAGAGAGCACCTCCGGCGGGGCGTCGGGGTCGACGATCTGGTACTCGTACCGCAGCAGCGCCCTCCTCGGCTTCCGCAGGCGGTCCCCGACCTCGGCCCACAGCCCGCGCCGCAGCAGCTCGTAGGTCGTCGCCCTCTCCTCGGTCCGGTACACCGAGACGGCGGCGGGCACGCCGAGCAAGCCGAGCATGGCCGGCTCCCGGTAGGTGAGCTGGGCCCGCAGCTCGCGACTCGAGTAGCGGCCCTCGACCGAGAGCGCGCGCCCGGTTCCGAACAGGTTCAGCTCGGACCACTGGGCGGAGACCTGGAAGTCCCGTTCGGTGTCCCAGCCGAGCCCGAAGGCGGTGGCGCGCGTCGCTCCCTCGGTCAAAGCCAGGACCACGCCCCGTCTGGCGCCTCCCACCTGGCCGGGAATCGGGGACAGGGCCACCGAGCCGAAGATCCCCAGCCCCAGCAGGCGGCGCTGGATCTCGAGCTGGCGCTGCGGTCCCAGCACCTGTCCGCTCTCGAGCCCCGCGACCCGGTCGACCACCGTGCGGCTCGTGCGACGCAGGCCCGCGACCACGACCCGGCCCACCACCGAACGCTCTCCGGGTAAGACCTCGAGCTGCACGTCGCACTGGCCCTCCTCGCAGGCATGCCGCGTCTCAACCCTGGCGTCCAGGTAGCCGGCCTCGGCCAGCGCGGCCCGCAAGGCATTGCGCGCCCCGTCCTCGGCGAGCTGGCTCCACGCGCTGCCTGTGGCCAGCCCGATGCCGGGCATCTCGAGGTCTGACGGCCATCCCTCCACGGCCAGTTCCCGCACCTCGTGGCGCCGGCCCTCCTCGACCGGGAACTCGATGGTCCAGCCGCCGGCACCGGGCACGATTCGCGCCGTTCCCACCACCGCCTCGGCGAACCCGGCCGCCTGGTACGTCCCGAGCACGGACAGTACATCCTCCGCCAGCGTGGTCTCGTCGACCGGCTCGCCCCCCCAGCGCCACGGCCTCCCCTTGCGCGCCCCGACCCTCTTGCGGAGCTGCTCGGGGCCGAGCGCCGATGCGCCGGGAAAGCGCACCTCCGCGATCCGCTGCCGCTCGCCCCGCCGGACGTCGAGGTGCAGCACCCGCTCGTCCTTCTCCGCCGCCAGGCCGGCGGTCACCCTGGCGTCGAGGAAGCCTCGCTGCTGGAGGGCGATCCGCACGTCTCTCGCGATCAGGTCGAGCGAGGACTCGGCGAACGGCTCGTCTCCGCCGAGAAATCGCAACGTGTCTCGGCCCAGCTCCGCCGGGTCGCGCATCCCGGTGAGGACGAGGCGGTAGTGGGGGCCCTTGCGCACCTGCAGGACCAGATCGTCGAGCACGCCGGTGCGCTGCAGCCGAGGCGCGTCGACCTCGGCCTCCCAGAACCCCGCCGCGCGCAGGTGCTGCTCCAGCCTCCGGCGCGCCCCTTCGAGCCTGCCTTCCCCCAGGCGGTCGCCCGGCCCGAGGCCGCAAATCTTCAGCAGCGGCTCGGCGCCCAGGTCGCTGCCGGGGGCCCTGATCATCCCGAGCGTGCGGGCCGTCCCGAGAGTGGCGCGCACCGTGACCGCCACGGTTCCGGCGGCCGGGCGCGCGTCGAGTTCGGGATCCAGGCGAGCCTCGGGGTATCCGCGCAGGCGGAGCTGCTCCTCGGCCCTCTGCAGCGCTCTCACGAAACGGTTGACCTCGAGCGGGGCCCCCACCTGCAGCCCGAGCTGCTGCGGGAGTTCAACTCGATACCGCCGCGGCAGGCCCTCGATGCGCACCTGGCTGATTCTCGACGCCACCTGTACCGCGAACTTGAGAATCGCCCCTGATTCCGTGCTCTCCACCTCCACCGTCACGTCCTCGACCTCGCCGGTGGCGAGCAGCGCCTGGGTGCCGGTGCGAATCTCGGTGCGCGACAGCGGTGCGCCGGGCTCGATGGCGAGCACCTTGCGCAGATACGACGGGTCGGCGGCGCCGGGGGCCTCGAGTCGCACCTCGCGGATCGGCGTCTGACCCCACACCAGCGAGGCGCAGAGCCAGCCGGCGGTCAGTAGCGGTGCTGCCACTTGACCTCCACCGAGTACGACCCGTCGGCCTGCCGCTGGGCATCCAGGAACAGCCCCTGCCCCAGCCGGACGCGGCTGGTAATGACCTCCTCGCGGTTGGAGGTGAGGTTCGTCGCCACCGTGACCGACCAGTTGCGGGAGAGCTGCTTGACCACCGTCAGCCGCGCCGTGGGATCGCCGCTCTCGGTGGCGGCGAACGGATCCACCCGGAGCTGATCGACGTCGAGGAGCGTGCGGGCCCGGCTGGCGACCGCGCCGGTGAGCTGATCGGTCAAGAACGAGCTGGCCACGGTCCCGGCCTGCACCGAGCCGGCCTCCTCGGCGCGCTTGCCCATGGAAATGAGCGAGATGATGTCCCACTCGGGCAACGGCGGGGTGGAGGAGAACGTGGGCGTCATGCGATCCAGCGTGCCGACCAAGCCGACCGTGATCTCGAACCCTTGCACGCTGCTGCGAGCGAGAAGGTCGAGGTACGGCCGGATCGCCTGCGGATCGGTGAACGAGACCTGCCCTCGCAGCAGCTCGTAGCGAGCGCCCGAGACTTCCAGCTCCCCGCCGGGCAAGGCCTCGAGGCTGCCGAGCACGCCGGGCTCCGCGCTCGTCCCGATCACCCGCAGCGTTCCGCGGGCGACGAGCCGGGCGAGGTCGGTGCGCAGCTCGAGCGTCCCCGGCACCTCGACGCCGAGGTTCAGGGCTACCGGCGCGGCGTCCGCAGCACGCGCCCGCACCGGGGCCAGGACGCCCTCGATGATGAGGCGCTGGAGGTCGAGGTCCCGCGTGTAGAGCGTGCGCTGCAGCGTCGCCTCCCCGCTCAGCGAGAGGTTGTCGAGCGGACCGACGAGTCGGGCCGTCCCCGCCAGCACGGGGTTGAGCCCGCTTCCCAGCGGCCACCGCAGGCGGTTGAAGCGCAGCGCCAGGTCGAGCTCCAGGCGAGGCGACAGCGTCACCTGCCCCGAGCACCGCCCCGAGCCGCCCAGCAGCGTGAACTCGACGTCGTCCAGACGCACGGCCTCAGGGATGAGGGCGATCGTACCGTTGACGTGCGTCACCGGGGCCGGCACCCCGGGGAGCGCCAGCGAGGCCTCCCGCACCTGCGCCGTCCCGGCGAACCGCGGCGAGGCGTCGGTGCCGCCGATCTCGGCGTGCACGGTGACGCTCCCGGTCGGCCGGGCCTCGGGCCAGACCAGTTCCAGCAGTGCGGCCGGAAGCTCGCCGTCGATCCGTCCTTGCAGCCGGCCGTCGGATTCCCTCACGCCGCCGGCCGTAACACTGGCGTGCTCGCCGACCAGTATGGCGCTGCCCAGCTCCATGCGGCTGCCCTCGACCTCGAACGAAAACGGCCGCTCGAGGCGGGCTTCCTCGTCCTCCACCGAAACCGCCAGCTCGCGCACGGTGCCGTCGATGCGCGCAGGTCGGGACGGCTCGAGCGTCACGTTGGCAACGCCCACGAGGTACCCGTGGACCGGCATTTCGATGTCGGCCAGATCGTGCAAGAGCTCGTTGAGCGACTCGATCGAAAAGCCGACCTCTCCGCCGTACCCCTGCTCTCGCTGCGAAAGCCCCCCACTCAGGCGCCACACGCCCGGCCTCGCGACGTCGATCCTCACCCCCTGGGGGTCCAGCTCCACGAACCCGCGCCCGCCGCCCGCACTCGCGACCTGCAATCGGCCAGCGGGCGCGTCGAAGGAAAACCTCCCGCCGAGGTTCAGGTCCAGCTCGCCGCCGGCGAGCCGGGCCAGCGGCGGCGAGATGCCCTGCAGTCCCAGCCCCGCCACCCGGGCGCTCACCTCGGCCTCGCGTTGCCGAAGGTCGAGCCTGGCGGCGGCCGTAAACGGCCCGACCTGCAGGGCATCGACCGTGAGGACGCCCCCTTCGAGGTCTACCTGCCCGTGGCCGCTGCCGAACGGCACGCCGGCGGCCAGCACCTGGGCGAGATGCACCCGCGCCTGAAGTCTCGGCTCGTCGAGCGTGCCGCCGAGATGACCCTCGACACCCACGGTCCCGGCCAGTGGCACGCTCAGGCCCGACCAGCCAACCGCCCTCTCGAGCGGCACCCCCTGTCCGCTGATGGCAAAGTCGAGAGCACCTCCCCGGCCGAACGCCAGCTCGCCGGAACAGCTCAACCGGCCCGGGCCGACGAACACCAGCCCGTCCTCGAAGCGCACCACGCCGCCGCCAACCCGCAGCGACGCCGAGACGGCGTCCGCCTCGACCGGCCCGAACGCGACCGGGGCCACCGCGACATCGCCGACCACCGTGAGGTCCTCGAACGGCCCCCGCAGCCGCACGTCGATGGCCGTGGTGCCACGCAGCGGGTCGGGCAGCACATCGGCCCCGATCCAGCCGCGCAGCAGCCGCGCCACGGTCTCGACCCGCGCCTTCTTGACCTGGATGCTCCAGTTGGGGACCCAGTCGCCGAGCGTGATCGTCCCTTCCCAGCTCGCCGGTGCCTCTGCCAGCGAGAGGTCATGGGCGGAGAGCCGCAGCCTCCCGTCGCCCTCGAGCGCGACGTGGACGCGCCCCGCCGCTGGGACGTCGGCCTCGCGCGGGCGCAGGCTCGCCACCGCCGTGCCGTGGCCGTGCGCGAGGTCGGAGCCGTTCCAGGTCAGCTCGGCGCTGGCCTCGAGCGCGGCGCCGAGCCCGGCGGCGTCGACGCCCAGCAGCTCGACGAACGCCGCCAGTGACAGCCCCTCGCCCCGGACCGCAGCAGCGTGCCTCCAGGGATCGCCGAGCGGTGCCAGCCGGTACGACCCCTCCACCGCGCCGCCCGCGAGCCGGCCTCTGGCCAGAGAGGCCTCGATCCCGTCGGGCCCGACCTCGATTTCGCCCTCGAGCCCCCGCACCACGAAACCCGCCGCGCCGGCGCCCGGGCTTGCCACCGCTGCGGTGACCGCCCAGGTGCTGGCGGCGTCCCAGGACAGCCGCCAGTCCAGCGCCACCTCGCCTTCCAGGTCGGCCCCGGCGCGGACGGCGCGGTCGAGCCACGCCAGGTCCACGCGCGCGAGGCCCTCACCCCGCACGGTGCGCCCGCCCACCTTGGCGCGGCCGTCGATCCGGAAACCCTCGCCCGCCGCCACCAGGCGCCGGATCTCGAAAGCCCCCGGCACGCTCTTGCCCCACGCCTGGACCGAGCCCGCGAGCGGCTCGAGGCCGGGTACTTCGACGCGGACCTCGGAGGCCCGCGCCACCACGGCCGCGAGCGGCGTGCGCCTGCTGCCCGTCACCAGGGCGTCGAGGTCGCTAACCCGCAGCACGGTGCCCGACGGCACGGCGAGCCGGCAAACCTCGACATCTTCCACTTCGACTTGCTTGACCCGCACCCGCAACCAGCTTCGCGAGCCGCTGCTCGCCGGCGCGTCGGGAAGCTGCATGTCCAGTCTCACGCCCCTGGCACGCACCGTGTCGATGACGATCTCGCGCTCGGCGAACCGCAGGGAGCCTGGACTCACCTCGACCACGGCCATCGCCAGCACCGGCGCGCCGGCGGGCCCGACCTCGACGTCCAGCAGCCCCACGCGCGGCGGCACCAGCCCGACCCTGGCCTCGCGCACCGCCACCCTCTCGCCCAGGGCCTGGCTGAGCTGCGCCGCGAGCTGGCGTGCCATCCACCGCCGCACCGCGGGACGCTGGAGCATCGAGGCGCCCCAGACGAGGGCGCCGAGCCAGACGGCCAGCACCGCCAGGAACGCGATGAGGGTGCGTGAGAAGTGCGCCCCGCGGCGGCCCACCTAGCCCTCCCGCTCCCCCCACTTGAGCTTGTGGTGCAGCGTCGAAAAGAAGCTCGCGTTGCGATCGCGCACCACCCACAGCGGCTCGTCGGCGACCCGCACCCTGACCCGAGGTCCGGCCCGCAGCGGCAGCCCTTGCTGGCCGTCGAGCGTGAGGTAGACCCCCTCGTCGCCGCGCACGAGGCGAACCGCCACCTCCAGACCCGACGGGATGACCAGCGGGCGGTTCGAGAGCGTGTGGGGACAGATCGGCGTGATGACGACCGCCGCCAGCCCCGGGTGGACGATCGGGCCGCCTGCCGAGAGGTTGTACGCGGTCGAGCCGGTCGGGGTCGAGAGGATGAGGCCGTCGGCGCGGTACAGGCTGAGGTGCTCTTCGGCCACCTCGACGTTGATGGCGATCATGCGGGCGAGCGCCGCCTTGTTGATGACGACGTCGTTGAGCACGAGGAACGGTTCGCCAGCCTCCCCGTCGCCGACCCTCACCTCGAGCCGGTCCCGGCGCTGGAGCTCGACGCGCCCGGCCAGCACGTCCTCGATGAAGTCGTCCGCCCGATCGGAGGGGTGCTCCGTGAGGAAGCCGAGCGTGCCCATGTTGATGCCAGCGACCGGCGTAGATGCGGGGCAGCCATGGGCGGCAGAAAGGAACGTTCCATCGCCCCCGACGACCACCACCAGATCCACCGCCCGCCCGAGTTCGGAGCGCGGAGGCCCCCCGGGCAGGCCGAGCACCGCCGCCGACTCGGCATCCGGCATGACCTCCACACCGCGCCTCAGCAGCGCGTCGGCCACCCGGCGCCCGAGCGACACGGCCTGGGGACTCGAGAACTTGACCGCCACACCCACGAGGCGCGGCGGCAGACGGAGCTGGCACGCATCCACGGCGCCATTCTAACTGCTCGCCGGAGTCCCGCCACGCGGCAGCGGGCCCAGTCAGGAGCGGAGCAGCCGCACGACCTCGCCCGGCTCCGGGAAACGCCCCGTCACGTGCTTGGAAAAGACCTTCTGGCCGTCCACCACGACATCGAACACGCCCCCGGAACCCTTGACGAGCGAGACTTCGGCTCCGAACGCGCTCTGGAGCTCGGCGGCCAGACCGGCCGCCCGCGGCCCGTAGTCTCACACCACGCAGTACGTGATCGACACTTTCATGCCGACTTCTCCCCCGCGCAAGTGTAGCCGAGCAGGGCGGCGGCAGCGCAGCACGCGAGGCCCGAGGCGATGGCCGTGGCCGTGACCCCGAACCGGGACGCGAGCAGGCCGGCCAGCAGGCCGCCCAGCGGCGCGAGGCCCGCGAACAGCCAGATGTAAATCCCCACCACGCGCCCGCGCAGTGCCGGCGGGGCCGAAACCTGCAGGAAGCCGTTGGTCGTGGACATCTGAACCGCGACCGCCAGGCCGAGCACCGCCATGAGCGCCGTCGCTCCTGCTACCGAGCGCACGAGCCCGAGCGCCACGAGCCCCAGCCCCACCCCGGCAAGACCGGCCAGGTTGATCCGGACCGCCGGGACCGAGGCCGGCCGAGTCGCAGCGGCAAGCGCACCGACGACGGCCCCCAGCCCCGCCCCGGCGAGCAGCACCCCGTACCCCTGGGCGCCGGCGCCCAGCACGTCCCGGGCAAGCACGGGCAGCACCGTCGTGTACGACAGCCCGATGCCCGAAGTCACCGCCATGGCGATCAGCACGCACCGCACCCGCCCGTCGTGCCACACGAAGCGCAAGCCCTCGACCAGCTCGTGCACGACGGAGCGCCGGCGCGGCGCGGCCGGCGCCTGCACCCGCACCAGCAGCAGCGCCACGAGCACGGCCAGGTACGAGGCCGCGTTGACCGCGAAGCACACCCCTTCCCCGTACGCTGCCGTCAACGCCCCCGCCACCACCGGCCCGACCATGCGGCTGACGTTGAACGCCGAGGAGTTGAGCGACACTGCGCTCTGCAGGTCGGCCACGCCGACCAGGTCGACCTGCAGCGTTTGCCTGGCCGGCATGTCGAGGGTGTCCACCAGTCCCTGCAGCAGCGCCAGGGCGAGAAGCTGCCAGACCTGCACGGTACCGCTCAGCGTCAAGACCGCCAGCACCGTGGCCTGGACGAGGCTGGCCGTCTGCGTGAGGAGCACCAGCCGGCGCCTGGGAAAACGATCGACGAGCACACCGGCGAGCGGCGAGCCGACGAGCGCGGGCCCGAACCTGGCCAGCGTGAGAACCCCCAGTGCCGCGGGCGAGTTCGTGAGCCGGTACAGTAGCCACGAAAGCGCCGTGGTGTGCATCCAGGTCCCGATGACCGAGACCCACTGCCCGATCCAGTAAATCCGGAAGTCGGCGTGCCGCAGCGCCCGGAACGGCTGCTGCAGGCGCGGTGACGCCACCTCGTCGTCCGCTCCCCTGGGGGGGTGCTCAGCCACCGTGGCCCGCGAGGCGGGAGGCCAGCGTGGCCGCCACCGAGCCAGGCGCCACATCGACCTCCAGCCACCGCTCACGGCAGCGCACGTCGGCGATGCGCACCTCCACCTCGGCCGGCAAATAGCGCCGCAGGTCCACGAGCAGGATCCGATCCTCGGGGTCGAGCCGGACGAGCGGGCCCGCGTGCGTGCGCAGCAGCGCCGCAGCCAGGCCCAGAGGCAGCGGCAGCGACAGCGGCCCGCGCACCGCCTCGATCCGGCACCCGAGGAAGCGGCGATGCAGCCTCAGCTCGGACAGCCGCACCGTGCCGGCGAACCGGAACACCTGCCAGCGAGAGGCGACCTCGACCTCCAGCCCGTTCCCCTCCCCGCCCAACCGCACGAGTTCGAGCCAGGGTGCCTTCTGGGCCAGCACCCGCCTCACCACCACCTCGATCACGTCGAGGTCGAGCCGGATCGTGAAGCCGTCCCAGTGCAACAGCGAGCGCGGCACGAGGTCGGTCGACATGCGGGGAGTATAACCGCTCAGTGGCTGGCGGCCGGTGGCTCGTGGCTTGTCAGTGGTGGGTCGAGCGCGGCACGGTGAGAGGCCGGGTCATCTGGGACGGTGTGGAGCAGCCAGAGGCCGCCGACGAACGTGACCAGCACCACGAGCACGCCGCTCCGGGCCGAGCCGGTGAGCATCGCGGCGAGGGCGAACAGCGCCGGCCCGACGACTCCCGCGAACCTTCCCGAGAGGTCGTAAAACGAAAACAGCTCGGCCTCGCGCCCGCGCGGCACCAGCCGTGCGTACAGCGACCGAGACAGCGCCTGTGCGCCTCCCTGCACGAGCCCCACCAGCCCGGCCAGGACCCAGAAGTGCCACGCGGCCCGCATCCCGAAACCCAGCAGCGTGATCCCGACGTAGCCGCCGAGCGCAAGGGCAATCCCACGCCGCGGCCCCCACCGGCGCCCGGCGGCGCCGAAGGCGAGCGTCGCCGGCACGCCCACGAGCTGGGTGACGAGCAAAGCCCCGAGCATGTGCGGCATCGGGATCCCCAGCTCGGCGCCGTAGGCCGCCGCCATCTTGATGATCGTGCCGATGCCGTCGTTGTACAGCCAGTAGGCGAGCAGGAAGCGCCACAACACCGGCCGCCCCCGGGCCTCGCGGAAGGTGGCGGCGAGCTGCGCCCACACCCGACCGCGGTGCTCCGGCGCCGGCTCCTGCACCTTCGTCACCACCGGCACCGTGAACACCGCCCACCACACCCCAGCCACCACGAACGCCCACGGCAGGCCGCGCTCGCCGGCCCACAGGACCGCTCCGGCGGCGATCGCGAGGGCGATCCCTCCTCCCAGGTAGCCGTACGAGTAGCCGCGCGCCGACAGCTCGTCCCAGCTCTCGCGCGGCCCCACGGCGGGCAGCAAGGCGTCGTAAAAGATGTTGGCGCCGGCGAACGCCGAAGCTGCCACGACGTACAGTGCCGCCCCCCACCGCCAGCTCGCCGGCAGCGCCAGCGCCAGAGCCGCCGTGGCCGCCGCACCGAGGAAGGCGAAGACGCCGAGCAGCCGCACGCGCCACCCGCGCGTGTCGGCGAACGCCCCGAGAGGCGGCCCCGCGATCACCCCCACGAGCAGCCCCGCCACCGCCGTCCACCCCCACGCCACGGTTCCGGCCGGCGCTCCCAGCTCGCGGTTCGCCAGCGAGACGAGCAACGGCGGCAGCAATGCCGTCATGCAAATCGTCGCGAACGCCGAGTTGCCCCAGTCGTACAGGCACCACGCGCGCGCCGCTCGCTGCCAGGGGGCGCTCACGTGCGCAGTGTAGCGGCGGCAGCGTGGCAGCTACAATGCGCACATGATCGTTGCCTCGCTCGTGGCCACCGTGCTGCTCGCGCAGGTTCCGCTCGAGCCGACGCCTCCCGCCGGGGCGGGCGACCAGCCCGACGAGCTCGCCGCTGCCGGGTTGCCCGAGACCGCCGTGGCACGCACCCTCGAGGAGCTGCGCAAGTGCGAGCTCATGCTCGACGCTCTCGGGCTCGAGGAAATGGTCGCGGCCTCGCTCACGGTCGTCGAGGACGGGATGCGGGTGAGCGGCTCGTTCGCGTACCTGGAGCCGATCCGCCGCATGCGCGAGCGTGGCGCGGTGGTCAAGGAGCTGCAGTTCCAGCAGCCACTGGTGCGCATTTACGGCGGCTCGGCCATCGCCACTTACCGCTACCTCAAGAGCTGGGTCGACCACGGCACGCGGCACCGGGATCAGGGATGGTGCACCGACGTCTTCGAGCGCCGCACCGATGGCGCCTGGATCCTGGTCATGCGCCACCGCGCTTCCGACCGGCCCTCCCGCGTCACCCCGTAGAGCCTTCCGGCCAGCGCACCGTGACCACGGTGTGCAGCCCGCCACGCAGGCGGTAGTCGAGTTCGACGCTCATCCGCCGCGGCCGGCACGCCGCGACGAGATCCTCGAGAATGCGGTTGGCGGCGTGCTCCTGGTAGATTCCCACGGTCCGGTACGAGGTGAGGTAGTACTTGAGCGACTTGAGCTCGAGGCACTCCCGTTCCGGCACGTACCGCACCCGGAGCGTCCCGAAGTCGGGCAGCCCAGAAAACGGGCACACGCAGTTCCACTCGTCGGTGAGGATCTCGACCTCCGCTTCCCGGCCGGGATACTCGTAAGGGAATGTTTCCAGCACACCTGGCGTGACCTTTTCGGGACCGTCGAAAGCGAACGTCCGCCCTTGCGCCTGCACCATCGCCAGCCTCCCGAAGGACGCGGCGCGCCGGCGCCTCGCGACACGCCCGCCTTCTCTCCTGCCGGGCATGGTACCGCGGCGATCCGCCAGGACCCCGGGCACCGGGCCCGAGCCGGAGCTCGCGCGTTGACACTCCCGTTTCGTGCCAAGTAGGATGATCTGTCGAGACATGGGGCGAGCATGAGCGACTCGGACATTGCGCCACACCCCATCTGGGCCAAGCGGCTGGCCGCCATCGCGGAGCGCGTCGAGCAGTCGGGCGCGACCGGCGTGGCTGCCGAGCTGCTCGAGGTGGCAGCCAGTCTGACGCCGCGCGGCGAGGAGTTCCGCCGCCGCGCCGACGAGCTGCGGCGCCGTAGCGACCAGGGCAGCGACCCGGAACGTGAGCACAAGCGCCACAACCTGGAGGCCTCGCACGCCGTCGGCATGGCACGGCTGCTCGAGGCGCGGGGCGAACTGCAGCGGGCGCTCGAGATGCTCGACCTCGCCAAGCTGCGCGCCCCGTTCCACTACCTCGCCTACGCGAGCGCCGGCTATCTCCACCTCCGGCGCCGCGACCTGCGCGCCGCGGTCGAGGAGTTTGTGCAGGCCCGGCGCCTCAACCCGCTGGACCGCAAGCTGGCCATCGAGGCGGCCCGCATCGCGCTCGAACTCGAGGACTTCCAGGAAGCCCTCAAGCACGCGCTGGACGCCATGCTGCTCTCGCAGGGGGTGGGCGACAGCGAAGAGCTGGCGGCGCGCCGTCGGGTGCAGACCCTCGCCGCGCTGTGCCGCATCTCCCCCCGCGACCTCGCGGAACTCCAAGACCAGCGAGCGAGCGGCCTTCAGCGCGCTTCCGAGCAAGTTGCACTCACGCGTGCTCGTCTCTTTTCCGGCCTGCCCCCGGCCGATCAGAAGGTGCGCAAGGAAAAGCCCAGACCTCAGCGCGAGGAGCTGCTGCGCGTCGCCCTCGACCTGCGCCGGTTCAGGGCGTTTCGCCACTTTTCCGACTCGCAGCTGTTCCAGCTCGGGCAGGTCGGGAAGAGCGAGCCGTTCCGCCACGCCCAGGTCATCATGCGCGAGGATTACGAGGAACGAGATGTCTTCGTGATCCTTTCCGGCAAGGTCCAGGTGTGCCGGCGGTCCCCGATCGGCACGCAGGTGCTGGCCACCCTGGGGGTGGGCGACATTTTCGGGGATGTCAGTTACCTCGACGGCCGCCCCCGCTCCTCGACCATCATCGGCCTCGACCAGGGCTCAGTCCTGCGCTTGCCGGCCCGGGACCTCGAGCACCTCGCCTCGGCCAACCGCGAGCTGGGCGTGGCGCTGCTGTGGACGTTCTGGCACTCGCTCGCCGCCAAGACACGTGCCGCCAACGCCTCCATGACCCAGATCATCTCGCCCGGTTCGGCGCCGCAGCGGATCGTCACCGGCCAGCCGGGTGAGCGCGTCCACATCGACGAGGCCGCCAAACTCGAGGTGCTCCAGGAGCAGGGCCTGTCGGCTTCCGAGCTGCGGCTGCTGGCCTCCTACTCGAGCGAGGAGCGCTTCCCTCCCGACGCGCTCATCTTCGGCGAGGGCGAGCGGGGCGACAAGCTGTACATCGTCGTCGACGGCGGCGTGAGGATCTCGCGCCGCCTCCCCGGTATGGGCGAGGAAGCGCTCGCCATCCTCAAGCGGGGCGACGTGTTCGGCGAGATGGCCCTGATCGATGACCTTCCCCGCTCCGCGGACGCCCGTTCCCACCTCCAGGGGTGCACTGTCTTCACCGTCGACCGCCACCGGCTCGAAGAAGTCCTCGACATGGACCCCGACGCCGCCCGCCAGTTCCTCACGCTGCTTTGTCAGCTCCTGTGCCGACGGCTGCGCGCCATGAACGACCGCCTCGTCGCCTGGCGCCTCATGGTGGGGCACGAGTAGGCCTCCACCCACCCACCCGGTGGCTGGCCTCGACTCGGCCGGGTGACGCGTGAACGCAAAAGAGGGCGCCCCGGAGAGCGCCCGTCGCGAAGCGTGCAGCGTCAGCGAAATGGATCAGAACTTCATCTGGACCAGGACGTAGACCTTGGCCGCGCGGTTGAGGGCGTCGCCTTGCACGCTGACCGGCAGTCGCTGAGCGAACGCCTTGCCGGCCTTGACCTTGAAAGGCTCGAGCTGGAGCCGGCCGCCCTCCAACCCCTTCGAGGTGGCATCCTCGAGCAGCAGCACGGTGGCGATCTCCACCTTGCGCTCCGCGAGGTTCGTGCCGACGAGTTCCACCTCGCAGCGGACAGGCCTGCCGGCCTCCACCGCCTCGACGGGCATGAGCGTGACCGTGTCGAGGCGGACGCCCTGCACATCCGCTCGGAGCTGAATGACCCGGCCGATCGAGAACTCGTACTCGTTCTGGAAGGGATTCTCGGAGGGCGCATAGGCCGCGTCCTGCGCCATCGAGATCAGTGCCGCGAACGTGAAAGCGATCAGCGCCACCACTCGTCGCATGCCCACCCCCGGGAGGCCCTCAGGCCACCAGGCCGTGCCTCACTTCACAATGTTACCAGCAGCGAGCCTCGAGCCCTCCACGATGGTGCACTCGGAGTACTTCGGCCCCTTGACGGCGGTCACCCGGATGCGACCGATCTTCTTCTCGTCCTGTCCCAGCACCTCGCCGCTGTCGGGATCCTTGATCGGCTCGCCCAGCTCGTACACCGTGAACGTGTCGCCCACGTTGATGCCGTTGGCCGAGCCGAGGTTGATCCACACCGTGGCGCCCTCGACCTTGGCGATCTTGCCGCTCTTTACCTCGCTGGCCGGCACCGGGCCGCCGCTCGTGGCGAGCTCCAGGTTCTTGATCTTGGAGGCCAGCTCCGCCACCACCGGCCGCAGCACCTTGTCGAACATCCGGTCGTCGTCGACCCCGCCGCCGGTCCCGAGGACGAACACGTTGACGTTGCTCTCCTCCTTCTTGCCGGTGTCGGCCCAGACGATCTCGCCGGTGGTGGTGTTGACGATGCGGCAGTCCAGGGCGGCCACGAACTTCTTCTTCTTGACGTCCACCCCGAACCCCCAGCCGACCTTGGCCTTGTTCTCCTGCTCCCCGAACTCGGTCACGTTGCCGAACAGGAAGTATTCCACACCCAGCAACTTGCCGGCCTTGACCGCGGTCGAGGGATCGACGTCCCCGCCCAGCGACAGGTTCTTCTCCCGCATCAGGGCGTCCAGCCGCTCGCGGTCGATGACGGAAAACTTGCCCGACTTGACGAGCTCGGTGATGAACATGTCCTGGGCCGCACCGCCCGACGACCACCACCGGGAGTTGAGCGCCTTGTGACCGAACTCCAGGACAGCGATTCGGGGCTTGCCCGCGAAGACCGACGTGGCGACCAGCGCCAGCGCCAACGAGAGAACTACGGTTCTTCTTGCCATTGGACTCCTCCCATCTGCGATATCCCTGCGGAATTGTACACTGCACGACGACAGCCCCCCTCCGCCCGCCCTCCCGGCTGTCGGTCATCCTCACATCCCCACGCCAGCCCCGCCCACCAGGTCCGGACCTTGAACGCGCCCAGGCAGGCCGAGGTCTTCATGGCCTCTCTCCTCGCCGCGCTGCCGGCGATCCCGAGACCCGCTCGGCGAGTGGCCGCAACGCGGCGCTCGCGCAGCGCTTTCGCCGCGCGTGGCGGTCCAGAGCCAGGGCGATGAGCCTGTCCATCACCTTCGGGTACGGCACCCCCGAAAGCCCGAGCAGCCGCGGGTACATCGAGATCGAGGTGAAGCCCGGAATCGTGTTGATCTCGTTGACGAGCCACCGGGCGGTGCGGCGGTCGAGCAAGAAGTCCACCCTCGCCATCGCCTCGCAGCCGGTCGCCGCGCATGCGAGCAGCGCCAGCCGCTGCGCCTCGCGCGCCGCCTCCGGCTCGAGCGGTGCCGGCGCCAGCAACTGGCAGGCGTCGTCCAGGTACTTGTCGGCGTAGTCGTAAAACTCGTGCCCCGGAACCACCTCGCCGGGCACCGAGGCGAGCGGCGGCTGCCCGCCCAACACGGCGACCTCGATTTCCCGCGCCGGGATGCCCTCCTCGACGATTACCATCTCGTCGTACTCGAACGCGGTGGCGAGCGCAGCGGGCAGCTCCTCCGCGTGCTTCACCTTCGAGATCCCCACCGAGGAGCCGAGCCGGGCCGGCTTGACGAACAGCGGCAGCGGCAGCGCCAGGCAGCACGCCAGCGCCGCCTCCCGCGCTCCGGCCCATTCCGCCGCCGTGACCTGCAAGAAGCGCGGCGTCGGCAGCCCGGCCGCCACGAGCAACCGCTTGGTCGTGAGCTTGTTCATGGTCACGGCCGTGGCCTCGACGTCGCACCCCGTGTACGGCACGTCCAGCACCTCGCACAGCCCCTGGATCGTTCCGTCCTCGCCGTAGGGCCCGTGCAGGATCGGCATCACGACGTCGACCTCGCCGGTGAGCAGGCGCGGGTCCAGGCGCGCCACGCCCTCGAACGACGGCGTCGCGTCGGGCGTGGTGCCCACGGCCTCCAGCACCTCCGCCGCGGTCGCCGGATCGGCCCACCTGCCGGCCCGGTCGATGGCCATCGGCAGCACCTCGTACCGGCCCTCCAGCGCATTCGCCGCCGAGCGGGCCGAGACGAGCGATACCTCGTGCTCGCCGGAACGCCCCCCGAAAACCAGCGCCACTCGCAGCCGGGCCGGTCCGCTCACTCTTTCCACCAGCGGCGGAGGCTCTTCAGCGCCGCTGCAAAGCCGCCGCGACTCTGCTCCTCGAGCACCTTGTCGAGTTCGCCGGCGTCGAGAAAGATGCCGCCGCAGCCGGGGCAGAGCTCGACCTCGATCGAGTGCATGCTGGTCATGGACATCTCGGTGCCACACTTGGGACAGTGCATCCAGTGGAGTTCCTTGAGCTTTTGCCGCTCCTCGGCCTCGCGCCGCTGCCGCGCCTCCTCGCGCAGCCTGCGCAGGCGCTCCATCTCCTCCCTGAGGAAGTACTCCTGCTCCTTCTCACTCGGCTGGTACGGCATGGGTCCTCCCCTGTCGCTGCCCAATCGTAGCCCATCCCGAGCCATTCCCCGCAAGCCAGCCCGGAAGGTCGCGGAGGTCGAAGAGCACCGCGAGCATCCCCGCCCGCCGAAGCTCAGCCGGGTCCGTGCCATCCTGTCGGACGCCGACCACCGGCATCCCGACCACCGCGCCGGCCGCGGCATCGATCGCCATGTCCCCCACCAGCAAGGCGTCGCCGGGTGCCACGCCGAACCGCTGCAGCACCGGCAGCACCGCCCCGGCCGCCGGCTTCCGGACCCCGAACGTGTCGGGACCCGCCACCAGCGCGACGTGGCGTTCGAGCCCACACCGCCTCACCCACGCCAGCGACAGGTGCGAGAGCTTGTTCGAGACGATCGCCACCCTCCCGTCGGTCCCCTCGGCGCAGAACGCCAGCACGTCGGCAGCGCCAGGCAGCGGCCTCGTCTGTTCGGGGTAGATGCGGGCGTAAATCGCGAGACAGCGCCGCTCCACCTCCCGGGTCAGCTCCGGGCCGGCAGCCGGTCCCACGGCATCGCGGACCAGCTCGCCGACGCCGCGGCCGACGTGAGCCCGCACCCACGACAGCGAGCGCAGCGGCAGGCCCAGCTCCCGCAGCGCGGCGTTCAGCGCCCGCTCGATCCCCTCGAAGGAGTCCGCCAGCGTGCCATCGAGATCGAAGAGGACGGCCGCGGGCCGGCGAGCGCGAGACCCGGTCATTGCGTCAACGGCCTTCGCCGGTGGCGGGATCCCTCGGCACGAGGCCGGCCGCCGCCGGCCCCTCCACCCGGTCCGGGTAGCGATGGGCCGAACAGTTTTCCGCCGAGGCGACCGTCGACAGGTACGGGAAGACCAGCCCCTCGGCGCTGCCTTCCACCGCGAGGGTCAAGGTCGCACCCTGGCAGCTCGCCGGCAGCCGCAGGTGGCGGTGGCTCCACGGCTCCAGCCGCTCGTCGAGCCGCCCGAGGAGGCGGCCGTCGGCGCTGCGCAACACCGCCTCGACACGCAAGGGAACCCCTGACCACGAGGCGAACCCCACGTACCCGCGGTGGGTGGCGTCGTTGGTCACGTCCTCGAACACAGCCGCGCCCCCGGCCCGCACTCCCCGCTCCGGAGGGAGTCCCGGCAGCCCCTCGGCAATCGGGTCGCAGCTCTCCCCCTGGATGTTGCAGGTCCTCGACATCACCACGAGGCCACACCCCGGCGGCCTGCACCCGGCGGTGCGGACGAGCAGCGCCCCGGTCCGCGGCCCTTGCCGGAACTCACCCAGCCCCAGCACGTTGTCGACCAGGCGCGACCCCGAGGCGGGCACCTCGAGCCGGACCGAGCGCACCGCGGGGTTGGCCCGCTCCGACGGCAGGAACAGCACCTCGGCGATCGCCGCTGCTGCGTGAGGGTTGGCGAGCACGAGATCGGTCTGCCAGAACGAGCCACCGATGCCGGTCACCGCTGCGGCCTGAGGCACCATCAACGCCGGGTGGCCCCCGCCTTTCGCCTCCGCCAGCTCGGCGACCGCGAAGCGCACCGGGCCTCCCACCGGCTCGAACGCCATCGCCCCGGCCGGGCCGGGCGCGAGCACGAACGAGAACATCGGGCTTTCCCCGCGCAGCTCGAGCGCCCTCCTCCCCGCCATGCGCACGCGCACGCTCCCGGACTCGACCTTGAAGCCGAGCGTTCGCGCCGGGGTGCCGGCCTCGAGCGCCACGATCCCTTCCTCCTCGAGCTCGAACTTGCCGTCGACCTTGCGCCAGCTTCGCGACACGCGCACCGGGTCGGTCCGCTCGAGCTTGCTGACCACGCAGGCCGCATCGCCGGGCCTCACCAGCCGCTGCACCCGGCCCGACGGCCATCGCCACGCCTTCAGCACCCTCGCCCCGGGATGCGCACGCACCCCGATCCGGACCGGCCCCTCGCCGGCGTCGATTGCTGTTCTGGCCGCTGGCGTGTCAGCGGTGAGCAGCTCGAACCCGGCTGGAACCAGGACCAGCCTGGCCGCGGCCTCGAGCTCGGGGTCGACCACCACCGGCACCTCGCCGGGCTCCAGCCGCTCGCGCGCCCACCCCAGCGCAGCCCACGCTGGCGCCGGCTCCCGTCGGGCCTGCAGCGCCGGCCACGCCCACACCGCGGCCGCCCCAACCCAGGCCGCCACCCCCAAGAGCGCGACCCGGCAGCAGCGTCCGGGGGCCCCGCACAGCTCGCCCCACAACAGCGCCACGGCCGGCACCGCAAGAAGAAGCGTCGGCGGCCCGGACAGCGCCGCGCCGGCCGCGACCGCGGCGATCCACACGCCCGGCCGCAGCACCGCCTCGCGCCGGCCGCGCCGCCACGCCGCGGCGCCTCCCGCCGCCGCCAGCACGAGGGCGAGCACGCCGAGCCACGGGCTTCCGGCCGCTTCCTGCGCCCACGCACCCTCGCCGTCCACCCGGCCTCCCGCCAACCCCCCAGCCAGCCACCACCCGGCCCACACCGCGCCGACAGCCACCGCGCTCGCGGGCGCCGCTGCGTCCTGCCGCCGGCCGGCGGCCCAGCCGGCGCGCGCGGCCCACACCGCAGCTGGCATCACGATCCAGAGCGCCGGCGCCCACACACCACCCGCCGCGGCAGCCGCCAGCGCCCCGGCCCACTGCCCCGCCCGCCCGGCATGGACGCGGGACAGCAACCAGACAGCCACACAGGCGAGGGCGACGCCCTGCACCTCCGGGCCCACCGTGCCGGCCCGCCAGACCAGCGTCGGCCACGCCGCCACCGCCACTGCCGCGACGGCCCGGCCGGCGCCGGACGCACCTGCCGCCTCGGCCAGCTTCCACACCGCCCACACCAGCGCCACCCACCCTCCGACCACCGCCAGCTGCCAGCCCGCCAGCCCGCTCCCGGTCAGGGCCTGCAACCCCCGGCCAGCCAGCCACCACAGCGGCGGCGTGCCGGCCAGCGGCTCCCCCGGCTGCAGCGCCAGCAGCAACGCGGCGTCGGCGCCCGAAGCCGGACCCGGCGGACGCAGCCACATGCCGAGCGCCCCCAGGCCGGCCAGCGCAGCCGCGGCGGTGCCCCACTGACGAAGCTGCGAAGAGGGCGTGTCGGCTGCTCGGTCGGCGTTCACAGAGCTCCCCGCACGGCCTTCGGGCGGCCGTGCGTCCGGGCCGGCACGGCGAGGCGCTCCTGACTCGCACCGCCGGCTGGCCGGGACGGCGCGAGGATAGCACCTGCCCGCCTCACGGCAGGGGGCTTGCCTCCGGGCTCGCCAGGGGCCGCGCGGCGACCAGGATGGCCGCCCCGAACTCGCGGGTAAGAGTGGAGGAAGCGACGAGATAGGCGGCCCGCCCGTCGCGCCCGACGTGGGAAACGTACGGCACGACTCGCACGCCGGAATCCCCCCGAGCCAGCGTGACGGCAAGGCGCCACCTCCCGGGAGGCAGGTCCCACGGCTCCTGCGAGTGGCCGAGCACCGGCGCCGAGAGCTCGCGGCGCCGCTCCCCCTCGTCGTCGGACCGCACGGCGACGAACGTCATCCGCACCGCCGACGACCCGACGGCCACCGCGCCGGCCGCCACGCGGTCCCCGGCCGTCACGGCAAGCTCGCCGAGCCCCGCCGACTCGCCCGGCACCACGCCACGCTCGAGCGGCACGGCCGGCAGGAAACCGTCGTCCGCCCCCCCCGACCCCCGCAGGTTGAACGTTCGCGCCCGCACCTCGAGCCCCAGCTCGGTCTCCGGGTTGAAGACATCGAGCCCCACCAGCAAGGCCCCGACCGGCATCTCGGCGGCCAGCTCGGGCCTGGCCAGCACGTCCTCGAGCCGGAGCGCGTCGTCGGTCATCAGCGCCGCCTCGAGCGCCGGCAGCACGCTGCCGTGCTTCTTGCTCGGCAGCCTCGCGACGACGACCCCGCCCGCCACCCCGGAGCGGTTGACGACCTCGAGCGTCGACACCCATCGCGCCCCCCTGGCGCCATCGAGCCTCGCCACCACCGGCACCACCCAGGCCGGCCCGCGCGGAAAGCGCCGCACCCGAGCCCCGTCCTCCCGGGCGCCAGTGTCCCGGCGGCCCGCCACCGGCGTGAAGACGAGGGGCTGCACCAGCGCTCCGTCCTCGCCGCTCTCGATCCCGATCTCGCCCGCGGGCCCGGGCAGCAGGAGCACGTCCGCACACTCTCCCGGCCACACCTGGCGCGGCTCGCGACCAGGCTCACTCAGCCCCACCGGCGACGACAGGGGACACACCTCGAACACCTGGGGGGACCCGCCCGGCGACAACGCCACCCTGGCACCCCGCCGCACCCGCCAGTTCTGCTCGCCGATCTCGAGCCCGGGCACGTCGAGGCTGCCCACCCCCGCCGGCGGCACCTGGACCACCGCCGTGGCGTATCGGCCTCCCGTCATCTCGCGAAAGCGGTTCGAGCTCCAGGAGCGCTCGAAGACGGTCGTCAAACCCGGCACCGGCTCCGTCGTGACCACTGCGACCTCCCGCCCGTCCCCGGTGGTCCGCAGGTAGAAACGGTCCTCCCGCCAGACCTCTCCGGCGAGGCCGAGGCGCGGCAGCCACCAGGCGGCGTGGGCCGCGAGGTCGCGCCCGAACACGAGATGGGTCCGCTCCGGAGCGCCGGACCTCGTGGCGAACTCGACGGCCGCGCTGACCGGCGCCGGTCTGCGGCGCGTCTGCATCACCGGCGCGGTCTCCCAGACCATCGAGGCGGCGAGGCCGCAAAGCGCCGCCGTGGCGACCCGACGCGCCGGCCCCGCGTCCCACAGCAGGCTGCCGGCGGCCCCCAGCGCCAGCACGGGCAGCAGCGGCAGCCCGAACCGCACTGCCGAGTGCGGATCCAGCAGGAGCACGGCACCCGCGAGGTACAGCACGCCGCCGCCGCCCACCAGCAGCACCAGCCGGCGATGGCCGGCGCGCCACCACCCCAGCGCCCCGACGCCGGCCGCCAGCCACACCAGCCCCGCAACCAGACGATCCCCGAACGGGTGCTGCAGCCAGTGGCGCGCCAGCTCGCCGAGACCGACCCGCCCGACGCCCTGGCCGGGCGCCTCGAGGCCGCCGCCAGAGCCGGCCGCTGCAAGGGCCGGCCCCCAGATCACGAGGCTCGCGCCCAGCCCGCACGCCGCGGCCACCCCGAGGTCCCGCCAGCGCCGCGCCCGCCCCGCCGCAATCAGCACCGCAGCGGCCAGAGGAACGAGAGCTGGCACCACGGCCGGGCGCACCCCTGCGGCGAGCGCCACCGCCACCGCCGCGGCCCACAGCCAGCGCGGCCGCTCCAGCGCCGTCAGGCCGAGCGCCCAGGCGCCCAGCAGGCAGGCGAGCGCCGGCACGTCCGGCAACCCCACGCCGGCGTGAAACATGAAACCGGGCAGCGCCGCCAGCCCCAGCGCCGAGGCCCAGGCCACCCCGGGCCGGCCGGAGTGCCGTCTCGCCAGCGCCCAGAGCAAGGCCAGACACAACCCGCCCGCGAGCACCGCGAGCGCCTGCAGCCCCCGCTCCCCGTCACCCAGGGCGAGGCCGAAAAGACGGCCCGCCAGCAGGTAAACCGGCCCCACCGGAGGCCGCGGTGCAGCCGGCGCGGCGTCGAGCGGGGCCAGGGCACCGAGGAACGCATACTCGTCCGGCTCCAGCGGGTCGCGCGGGCGCCACCGCCACTCGAGCGCGCACCAGCCCAGCAGCGCCGCCGGCCCGGCGACCCGCGCCGCGATCTCGAGCGCCCTCGTCCAGCCCGTCCGCGTCCCCGCTGCCATGGCCCGCGCATGATACGGGCCGCCGGCCCTCGCCGTCACGCCCGGGCGATCCGGCTCACCTTCCCCCCTTGAAGGCCCGCCGCGGCAGGAATTCGATCCACCAGGTGCCGCGGTCCTCGGGAAAGGCCCCCCGGTAGGGCACCGTGACGCTCACCCGTTCACCGGCCAGCAGCTTGCGCCAGGGAACCTCGAACACCAGCTCCAGCTCGCCGAGCTCCGCCGAGCCCTCACTGGCGCCCCAGGCGATGCGGTTGCGGCCGAAGAGCGTGCGGAAGCATAGCTCGACTCGCTCCGGTGGATCGGGAGCGACGATGGGCAACGCATCGCGCTCGAGCTCCTGCGAGCACACCGCCAGCACCGCGGCGAATTCCTTCGGCAGCGGCCCGAGGAAGTGCGCCTCGTGCCGCGGCGACTCCGGCTCGACGTCGTTGAGCGTGCACTCGCTCAGCGTCCCCCGACCCTCTTCGGCGTCCACCTCGCAGTAGAGCGTGTCGAGAAGCGAGGCATCCTCGAAGTCGAAGCGGAACACCACGTCTTCGAACGTGGTGGCGGCGGCGAACTCGGCGATGCTCATGCGCCCGTCGGGCACGAACGGCGAGGAAAAGCGCAAGTTCACGAGCACCGTGTACGGCGGCGAACTCTGCGCCCGCCGCGCCGGCGCGGCCCCGCCGGCAACCGCGGCGACCAGCACCCCGACACCCACGCACGCGACGAACCGGCACGCACTCATCTCGCAGCTCCTCGCGACGCACCTTCGACGCCACGTACAAGAGTACACCGCGTAGTCGAACACGCCCCCCTCGCCCACATTGCTTTCGCCCACCGACCACCGGGCCTGATTTGGACGACGGCCCGCAGACCCGCTCTGGCTGGCACAGTCGGTCGGTGTGGGCTGGGACCTCGCGAGGGCGGTGTTCAAGCAGCGTACCGAGACAAGGGGACTGCACCACCGACTAGCCTTCGGCCAATCGTGTGCCGGTCCGCGACTGATGGCTGACCGGGCGCTTGGGCGCCAGCAATGAGGCCGCTCGTGCGGCGCAACGATGGCGAGAGGGCTCTCGCTTGTTGACCCCCGGAGCCAGCGGCACAGGACCGATATGCACGCCAAGGTCAACGGCGATCTGGAGGGTGGCGTAAGCGGCATCGAGTAGGTCATGGTACGGATATTTCCGGGGTGAACGCAAGCCAGGGCGCTAACTGAGCTTAAGCCGCTGTAAGTGAGGTTTCATGGCCCCTTCGAGCCGAATCATGGCCTCGATCATTGCGTCCTGGATCTTGGGCCAGTGCTGTCTGTCTTGCAGTCCGCCGTCGGTCAGCAGATAGCGCACCCGGCAAGCACGCTTGGCGTCCAACCGTTGCCACTCCAGCGGACCTCCGAAGTCTGCTTCGACCTCCGTCTTATGTTCGTAAAGCGTATCGAAGATCCGCTTGTTATGCTCCGCGTCACCGCGATCTATGTGGAGCTCGACCTGGGAGTCTCCAATGCGAATCGAATAGTTGTAACCAAGGCCGCTCTTGCCTGCGCTGGCGCTGATCCAGTTCTCAGTGCTCGGTGCAATGCGGGCGTGAAGCTGCGTCTTGGCCTTGGCGCGCTCCAGGAGCTGTTTCCAGAACTCCAGGCGCAATAGATGGCGCTCGGCCAGCTCCTTCTTCCACTCGCCAACCTGGTGCGCCTCGCGCGTGGGGCCGGCCAACACCGTGAACTTCGGCGCCGGCGGCGAATCGCCGATGCGATACCCCTCGATTTGCAGCGAGTAGAAGGCCATTCCCGCCGGCAGGATCTCGTTCAGCCAGTGCACGGCGCGTCCGTGCTCCGGCCGTGGCGCGCTGGTGACCCAGACGGCGATCTTGGCATCCAGGTTGCTGAGATAGGTGATCAGCTTGCCCAGATGATCGTGGTCCGTGCTCTCGAGCTGGTTCTCGATCACGACGAGGCGACCCTGACCGTCGTCGGCCAGGATGCCGGCGGGAAAGATGCCGGCGGGGGCCTCACGCTGAACCAGGGTGAGCTGCGACATGCTGAGCGCCTCAGCCAGCAGGTCGAGGTTCTCGGAGAGCCAGGCGGTGAAGTCTCTAGCTTCGTGAGTCCAGATTTCGCGCAGCGGGACGCGTGTCAGACGGGCGATGTGCATGGGGCGCTCCTGGATTCATCTCTGTTCAGAGGACCGGGTGCTCTTCTACGAACGTTGACGGCGGCGCAGGAGATGGCTGGGGTGGGTGACATGGGGCATCCTCACGACTCGCCGCGGAAGGCTTGGGCCAGGATTCCCTGTTATCAATTCAACAACAACCCCTCAAGGTACCCTAGAATGACTCGAGTCCATACTTGCTGCGAATTCCCATCGGTCCGTTCAATGACGGAGGGTTTTCCTTCGGCGCTCCGAGCGCGACCCGCGTGGGTGCACCCGCCGGCCCGCGGGCGTGCTCGCGGCCCCGGTGCGGATCGGGATCCCGGTAGAACTCGGGGCAGCCCGTGCGGACCGCCTCGCGGTCGCCAGTGTGTCCCGCGAGAGCGGGGGCGCACTCCCCTTTCCCCTGTCTTCTGCGTCGGGTTCGAAAACCGCGCCCTCGCTGCGGCCAGGCGCGTCACCGGGAAACGGAACGGCGAGCACGACACGTAGTTCATCCCCACGACGACGGCCATTCCCACATCCGGGAATGGCCGTCCCGTATCTAAGCCGCGGGGGCCTCCCTGGCTCCTGCCGGGACCCGGTCGAAACTCGGGCCGGAACACTCAAATCGTTCGTCCTGAAACAACTGCGCCTCGCTTTTCGAAATGACAACAGCCTGGCATCGAGGTTGCTCTGGATGGGCTCGGAGGTCCCTGATGCGCTACCACAACTCCGCGGCCCGACGTCCTCTCCTGGCTTTCCTGGCGTTCCTGGCGCCCTTGCTCAGCGTGGCTCCGCTGTGGGCGGGCTTTGCCGGCACGGATCTCTTCCTGCCCTCGGTGGGGGCCAGGCCCGGCGTACCTCCCGCCGTGTGGTACACGACCGTGTGGGTCCACAACCCCGGCTCGAGCCCTGCCAACGTCACGTTTCACCTGCTCGAGCGCAAGGCCAACCTCGCCCCCCGCACTTTCACCGACACCGTGCCGGCAGGCGATACGAAGCGCTACGACAATGCCGTCAAGACCATGTTCGGAGTCGAGGAGTTCGGCGCCATCCGCGTCACCTCCAACCTGAAGGTGTCCGTCAACTCGCGCATCTACTCCCAGGAGGGCACCCTCGACGACTCGGTCGGACAGTTCTTCGCCGGCGTTCCGGCTGCGTTCGCGATCGGCGCCGGCCAGTCCACCGAACTCACCGGGGTGTGGCAGACGCAGCCTGCAGCCAGCTCCACCTTCCGCTACAACTTCGGCTTCGTGGAGACGACCGGCACCGGCACCTGCCAGGTGCGGGTCACCGCCAGGGACGCCACCGGCGCTGCGCTCGGGAACAAGACGTACACGATGCGACAGTGGGAGCAGATGCAAAAGTCGTTCGCGACCGAGTTCCCGGCAGTCTCCAGCGCCAACGCGCGTCTGACGGTTGAGGTCACTTCCGGGTCCGGCCGGATCATTGCCTTCGGCTCTCAGGTGGCGCAGGGCTCGCAGGATCCTTCCACGTTCGAGATGACGTACCGCGACGAGCTGCTGGCCGGCGCCGGAGGCGGGCTCACCGAGGTTTCTCGTGACGCCACGCTGGTCGGCAACGGCACCCCCACCTCCCCGCTCGGCCTCGCCAACGGCGCGGTCACCAAGGTCAAGCTCGCCGCGACCGGCGGCACCAACGGCCAGGTGCTCGCCACCGACGGCAGCGGCCTGGTGTGGCAGACGGTCTCGAGCTCCTCGGGTGGCGACATCACCGCCGTGAACGCCGGAGCCGGGCTGGCCGGCGGCGGCCCCACCGGCGACGTCACGCTCTCGATCGCCACTGGAGGGATCATCACGACCATGATCGCTGATCGGGCCGTGACCAGCTCCAAGCTCAGCGTCGCTGGCGGCGGACTTTCCGGCAAGGTGCTCAAGAGCGATGGGTTGAATGTCGTGTGGGGAGATGACCTCCAGGGTGGGCTCACGCTGCCGTGGGCCGGCGCCAGCACCAGCACCACACAGAGCGCCTTCGAGATCACGCTCAGCTCTTCCAATCCGAACGAGAAGGCCGCGATCAGCGCGATCATGACCGGCACCGCCGGCCATGCGATCTCGGCTGTGGCGACATCCACGACTGGCGCCACCCGTGGCGTCTACGCGGAGACCCGATCCTCGGCGGGCAACGCCATGCAGGGGGACGCCGTGTCAACTTCCGGCAGCGGGACTGGCGTCGTCGGCTCGAGCCGAAGCCCGGCCGGCTTCGGCGTTTATGGCTCCTCCAGCGCCAACGTCGGGGTGCAGGGCGAAACGATGGCGAGCGCGGGCAGTGGCGTCAAGGGCGTCAACAGGAGCGCCTCGGGCGCCGGGCCGGGCGTGCTGGGAACCTCGGGCGCGGTGGCCGGACGGGGCACCGTGGGCGAGACGACTGGCACCGGTGGAATCGGCGTGCAGGGCAGCTCGACCGCCACGACTGGCGAGGGCATCGGCGTTTTCGGAACCTCGGCGGCGGCCCAGGGGGCCGGTGTCAAGGGGTCGGCGTCCGGCTCCCAGGGGATCGGCGTCGTCGGCGGAGGCAGCGGCATCGGCGGGTTCTTCGACGGGGGACGAGGTGTCGTCGCGATCGGCTCCGGCGCGGGCCTCACGCGCGTCGCCATCGAGGCACAGAACACGCACTCGAGCGGGGTGGCGCTGTTTGCCCACCAGAGCTCCAACGATGCGACGATCGTCGGCGTGAACTCGGGCTCTGGCCCCATCGTCAAGCTCTTCTCGGGAAGCGGTGGGGGCACCGTGCGCACGCGCATCGAGGCCTCCGGCACGATCAACAGCGGGAGCTCCGGAGACCTCATCAACCTCAGGGCCGGCAACGCCGAAACGGGCACCACGCGCCTGCTCATCACCAACACCGGCGAGCCAAACTTCTACGGCACCGGCAACCTCATGAGGCTGCATGCCGCCAACGCCGGCGACAACCTGCGCATGCTCGTCACCAACACTGGTAACCTCCTCGTCGATGGAGGCTTCTTCAGCGGCGGTGTGGACGTAGCCGAAGCATTCGAGGTGGAGGGCGAGCTGTCCGAGTACGAGCCCGGCGACGTCCTGGTCATTTCCGAGCGCTCGGACGCCCGCGCCGAGAAGAGCAGCGCGCCCACCTCGACACGGGTGGCCGGAGTCTACGCCACCAAGCCCGGACTCATTCTGAGCCGCCGCGGGACGGCCGAGGACCTCAGCAGCTCCGTTCCGATGGGAGTACTGGGCGTCATCCCGACCAAGGTCACCGCCGAGGGTGGACCAATCCGTCGGGGCGATCTTCTCGTGACGTCCTCGACTCCCGGCCACGCCATGAAGGCCACGGCCGCGGTGATCGAGGGCGTTGCCCTGCTCCCGACGGGAGCCGTGCTCGGCAAGGCCCTGCAGCCATTCGACGGTCCCGGCAGCGGGCTCATCGAGGTCCTCGTCAACGTCCGCTGATCCGCTTCAACGAGAGCCGGCCGCTGGGTGCGGCCTGGCTGCTGCGGGCGCTGTGGGAGCGGCTCGGGATCGACCGTGATCTCAGCCAGCTCCCGGCCAGCCAAGGTGTGAAGCTCCCCGTCTGGGTCGAAGGGGCATCTTCGCCGACATCGCCGGCGAGCGGCTGCGGGCCGGCAAGCCGGTGGTCGAGGAGGCGTTGTCCCGGGCCGGGCGATAGCAGCCGGTGCGGGACAACGCCCGCGCTGACCAGCAGCGCGGATGACGACGCGGTCGTACGCTTTGCGTGAGCCAACCCGGAAGGGTACCTGCGACTAGGTCGAGGAAGGAGAGCCCTTACTGGTCCCGCGCGTTGTTGGGCTGCTCTTACGCGAGAAACAACAGGTACTCGGCCTTGACTTGTCATTTTCCGGAAACCCGTCCCAGGTACAGTAACAGGCCCTCTGCACAGAGCGGACCGCAGAAACCCTCCGCGTAGAGCACGGCGCGGTCGCGAAAGGGACCAAAACCTAACCGAGAGCGACGGGTACCCAGCCACGTTGCCGCGTGTTGAACGAAAGCTCTCCCAGCCATCGGGCTGGGTCATCAGACGCTCCAAGGCAGCCCTCGGAACGAAACGGCAGCCGCGTGGCAGCTCCCCAAGGTCGATGACTGCAGGCCAGTCCTGCCGAACAAGGGAGTCAGGTTTATCCGGCAAAACGTGAGGTAGACGAAGCGTCGCCACCAGGGCAGTCATGCTTTCGGACGTGGAGAAACGAAAGGGGGCTGCGATGGCGACGAGGAGTAACTTGTATCACACGATGAGGTTGCGCGGCTACCGACATCCGCGGACGGAGTACGTCGGAGGTGTGGTGCGCCACCACGTGAAGCTGCGGCGGAAGTGCCCGTGATGTCGGCGGGAAGCCCTGCGGAGCATCCAGCGCTCCACGAGATCGAGGGGACCGCGCCATGCAAGGGCAGGATAGCACTGCTTGGGGGGAGAGAGGGGTCGGTGGCAGCCTGCAGGGCCCCCCCTCTCCAGCCCGCGCCGGGCAGGGCGTGAGCATGCGGGCTTGGGTGGCCTGGATGTCGGGAGGCCCTGGTAGGTCCCGGCTGCCGGAAGCCCGGACTTCGACGAGGGGCAGGCTCGTGGTGACGACCTCCGACTCGGTGATGAAGGCGAGGATGAGCATGGGCTCGCCCGGTCGCGCGCGGCTGGCGGGGGCGACGGTGGAGCCGATCCGGGAGGGCCACGAGGCGGCCCGATCTCGTGGCGTGGACGGTGATCTCACAGCTTGCGCAGGCGGCATCCGGCGCTCCGAGCGCGATCCGCGTGGGTGCACCCGCCGGCCCGCGGGCGTGCTCGCGGCCCCGGTGCGGATCGGGATCCCGGTAGAACTCGGGGCGGCTTGTGTGAGCCGCCCCGTTCTCACGCGTGTGTGAAGGAAACGAGGCGACTCCCCTCACCCCTGTCTCTCTACCTCGGGCTCGAAAGCTGCGCCCGCGCCGCGGCCAGACGCGCCACCGGGATGCGGAACGGCGAGCACGACACGTAGTTCATCCCCACGCGGTGGCAGAACTCCACCGAGGCCGGGTCGCCGCCGTGCTCCCCGCAAATCCCGACCTTGAGGTCCGGGCGGGTGCTGCGCCCCTTGCGGGTGCCCATCTCCACGAGCTGTCCCACGCCCTCCTGATCGAGGGTCGCGAACGGGTCGGCCGGCCAGATCCCGCGCGCCAGATACAGCGGCAGGAACTTCCCGGCGTCGTCCCGTGACACCCCGAACGTGGTCTGGGTGAGGTCGTTGGTGCCGAACGAGAAGAACTCCGCCGTCTCGGCAATCGCGTCGGCGGTCAGGGCCGCGCGCGGCAACTCGATCATGGTGCCGACCAGGTAGTCCACCGTGATGCCATGCTGCCGGAACACGTCCTCCGCAATCGCCCGCACCTGCCGCTCCTGATCGTCCAGCTCCTTCTTGGTGCCGACGAGCGGGATCATGATCTCGGGCTTGACGTCGGCTCGGCGGACGCTCCGCCCGGCGCCTCGTCGGGCGCCTCACGACGGATCCCGATCCGGAAGTGCGCGCGGCGGCGCTGGCGCTGAGGTGACCCTCACAGTGCTTGCCAGTCGGGAGCGCCGGAGAGCTCGCGCGGCGCTTTCAGCGTTGTCCTGGCGCGGCGCTGCCCTTGGAGATGGCATCGCGGGCAGCTTCCCGAAACCCCTCCGAGAGGCTCGGGTGATGGTAAATCGAGTAGATGAAGTCCTCGGCCGTGGCGCCCAGCCGCATTGCGACCACCAGGGTGTGAACGAGTTCGGCGGCCTCGGCGCCGAGGATGTGGGCGCCGATGAGCCGATGGGAGTCGGGGTCGAAGATCATCTTGATGAACCCCGGAGAGAACGCCTGCAGGCTGCAGGCCTTGACCAGGTTCGCGTACTGACACATTCCGACGACATGGGGGATGCCCCGAGCCAATGCCTCATCCTCGGTGAGTCCGACCGAACCGATCTCCGGCTGGGTGTAGATCCCGCCAGGGATGAACCTCTCGTCCAGAGCCCGGGGCCGTCCAAGCGCGTTCTCGGCTGCCACCGCACCTTCGAGGATGGCGGTGGAGGATTGCATGCGGCGATCCAGCACGTCGCCAGCGGCGTAGATCCCAGGTGCTGTTGTTTCCAGATGCTCGTTGACGAGGATTCCGCCGCGTGGTCCCAGTTGCACGCCGGCCACCTCGAGGCCGAGCCTCTCAGTGGAGGGGCGCCTGCCGATGCAGACGAGCACCAGGTCAACCGTCACCGTGTGGCCGTTCTCGGTGGTCAGCGTGCACGATCCGTCTGCCAGTCTCTCGCAGGAGGCGACGGAGGTGGCAGGCATGAAGTCGATACCGCGCTTGCGAAGCTCCTTTTCGATCGCGGACACGACATCCCTGTCCTGACCGAGGAGGGCGTGCGCAGTCTTCTCGATGAGCGTCACCGCCGCGCCGAACGAGCGGAAGATGAACGCATACTCGCACCCGATGACGCCGGCACCGACGATGGCGATGCGAGGTGGGCAGGCGGTCAACGCGACGATCTCGTCGGTGGTGATGACGGTTTGGCCGTCGATGGGGAGCGCGGGAACCGAGATCGGATGGGAACCCACGGCGAGGACCACCCTGGGTGAGATCACCTCAACCTCGGATGTATCGCTCCTGGAAACGTGAATCCGGTCGCGGGCGATGAACGTGGCTTGACCCGTGAGGCTCCTGACCTGAGGCGTGCGCATGTGGGACTGGATCAGGCCCAGGTCGCACTTGGTCAGCTTGGCACGGGTCGCGACCACGTCTGCGAAGTCGAGTGCGATCGTGCCCTCGACCCGCACGCCGAAGCTCTTGGCCTTGCGCACAAGATCGAGCCGCTCCGCAGAAATCGAGAACACTTTGCTCGGCAAGGTGCCGGTCGCCACGCATGCTCCTCCGAGCTGAGAGCTGCGCTCGATGAGGCAGACCTCGGCGCCAAGGTCCGCTGCCTGCAGGGCTGCGGCGATCCCTGCCTCGCCACCCCCGATGACCGTGATGTCAGCGTGAATTGTATCCATGTCCGATGTCTATCAGGACCAGCCTTGGAGGTCAACTCTGGGCGCCGCGGCAACTTGTCTGGAAACAACCATCTGAGCTGCGATCGTTACGGCAAAAAGCTTCTTCACACGAGACCAGCACCCAGGACGAGCGCCATCAGCGCCAGCATCACGCCGGTGATTCTCTGCACCAGCCGCATCGTCACTGTCTTGACCATGCGCCGGCCGAGCACCACGCCTGCGAACGCGGCGAGCGCGCCCAGGACCCATGCGCCACCCGCTGCCGTCACCAGGGCCGGCACCCCGAAGCGCAGCGCGATCTGTCTCTCTGCCCACCGTCCGATAAGAGCGGCCTTGAAGACGCTGTTGCCGCCGCGCACCACTGCAGTGGCAGCCACCGCCAGCCCGACCGGAAAGAACATGACGAAGACCGGCATCAGCAGCGTGCCGAGCCCGAAGCCCGAGAACATCGTGAGACCGGAGGCGAGCAACGGCTAGGACTTCCCATTCTCACCGGGACGATGATAGGGCTCGATCCCCCGCCCCCCGCGTGTGCTCCGGCTTCCCGAGCGGATTGAGTTCCAGATGGAACTCAGGGCGGCCCTTGCGGACCGCCCGAGTCGTGGTGCCAGTTGTTCCCGTGAGTGCGTTGGTGCGGCCGCGGAAAATGCTGCTTCCGCCTCCTACGTCCTCGGGTTCGAAAGCTGCGCCCGCGCCGCGGCCAGACGCGCCACCGGGATGCGGAACGGCGAGCACGACACGTAGTTCATCCCCACGCGGTGGCAGAACTCCACCGAGGCCGGGTCGCCGCCGTGCTCCCCGCAAATCCCGACCTTGAGGTCCGGGCGGGTGCTGCGCCCCTTGCGGGTGCCCATCTCCACGAGCTGTCCCACGCCCTCCTGATCGAGGGTCGCGAACGGGTCGGCCGGCCAGATCCCGCGCGCCAGATACAGCGGCAGGAACTTCCCGGCGTCGTCCCGTGACACCCCGAACGTGGTCTGGGTGAGGTCGTTGGTGCCGAACGAGAAGAACTCCGCCGTCTCGGCAATCGCGTCGGCGGTCAGGGCCGCGCGCGGCAACTCGATCATGGTGCCGACCAGGTAGTCCACCGTGATGCCATGCTGCCGGAACACGTCCTCCGCAATCGCCCGCACCTGCCGCTGCTGATCGTCCAGCTCCTTCTTGGTGCCGACGAGCGGAATCATGATCTCGGGCTTGACGTCGATCCCTTCCTTCTTGACGAGGCACGCCGCCTCGAGGATGGCGCGCGCCTGCATGCGGGTGATTTCCGGGTAGGCGATCCCCAGCCGGCAGCCGCGGTGGCCGAGCATCGGGTTGGCCTCGTGCAGGTCATCCACCTTGGCCTTCACGGCCTCGGGGGTGACCCCGAGCTGGGCCGCGACCTCGGCCTGCTCCTTCGCGGTGTGCGGCAAGAACTCGTGCAGCGGCGGGTCCAGGGTGCGCACCGTCACCGGCCGCTCGCCCATCGCCCGGAAGATCCCGGCGAAGTCATCGCGCTGCATCGGCAGCAGCTTGTCGAGCGCCCGCTGCCGCTCGGCCTCGGTGTCGGCCAGGATCATCTCGCGCACTGCAATGATGCGTTCGCCGCCGAAGAACATGTGCTCGGTGCGGCAAAGGCCGATGCCTTCGGCTCCGAACGCCACGGCGTTGGCCGCCTGGTCCGGCTGGTCGGCGTTGGCGCGGACTTTCAGGGCGCGCACCTTGTCGGCCCACTCCATCAGACGCGAGTAGTACTTGTACGCCGAGGAGGCCTGCGGCTCCAGGGACTTCTCGATCAGCACCTGCAGCACCTCGGAAGGCCGGGTCTCGAGCTTGCCGACGATGACTTCGCCGGTGAAGCCGTCGATCGACAGCCACTCGCCTTCCTCTACGACCGTGCCGCCGACCGTGATGGTGCGGGCCTTGTAGTCGATGTCGAGCGCCTCGCACCCGACGACGCAGACCTTGCCCATCTGGCGGGCGACGAGCGCCGCGTGCGAGGTCATGCCGCCGCGCGCCGTCAGGATGCCCTGGGCGGCGTTCATGCCGCGGATGTCCTCGGGGCTCGTCTCGATGCGCACCAGCATGACCTGCTCGCCTCTGGCGGCCCACTCCTCGGCGTCGACGGCGTTGAACACCGCCTTGCCGGTGGCGGCACCGGGGCCGGCCGGCAGCCCCTTGGCCAGCAGCTTGCCGGCGGACAGCGCCGTCCGCTTCGAGGCGGCGTTGAAGATCGGCCGCAAGAGCTGGTTGAGCTGGTCGGGCTCGACGCGCCGCAGCGCTTCGTCGGCGTCGATGAGCCCCTCCTCGACCATGTCCACGGCGATGCGGATGGCGGCCAGGCCCGTGCGCTTGCCGTTGCGGGTCTGGAGCATGTACAGCTTGCCCTTCTCGACCGTGAACTCGAAGTCCTGCATGTCCTTGAAATGCCGCTCGAGGGTCTGCCGCACGGCCAGGAGCTGGGTGTTGACCTCGGGGAAGACCTCGGCCATCTCGCGCACGGGACGAGGCGTGCGTACGCCCGCCACCACGTCCTCGCCCTGGGCGTTGACGAGGAACTCACCGTAGAAGTAGTTCTCGCCAGAAGCGGGGTCGCGGGTGAACGCCACGCCGGTGCCGGAGTCCTCGCCCATGTTGCCGTACACCATGGCCTGGACGTTGACGGCGGTGCCCCAGTCGTCGGGGATGTTGTTGAGGCGACGGTAGGCGACGGCGCGGGCGTTGTCCCACGAGCCGAACACCGCGCCGATGGCGCCCCAGAGCTGCTCCATCGGGCTCTCGGGGAACGTCTTGCCGGTCCGCTTCAGGACCGCGGCCTTGAAGCGGACGACCAGCTCCTGCAGGTCCTCGGCGGTGAGTTCGGTGTCGACGTGCACGCCCTTGGCGTGCTTGGTCTCCTCGAGGATCTCCTCGAAGGGGTCGATCTCGTCCTTGCCCTCGGGCTTGCACCCGAGCACCACGTCGCCGTACATGGCCACGAAGCGGCGGTAGCAGTCCCAGGCGAAGCGGGGGTTGCCGGTGAGGGCGATCATCCCCTGCACGGTGGAGTCGTTGAGACCCAGGTTGAGGATCGTGTCCATCATGCCGGGCATGGAGGCGCGGGCTCCCGAGCGCACGGAAACGAGCAAGGGGTTCGAGGGGTCGCCGAACTTCTTGCCGGTGACTCTCTCGATGTGGGCGAGGCCGCCCTCCACCTGGGCGGCGAGCGCCGGTGGGTACGTCCTGGCCTTCTGGTAGTCGATGCAGACCTCGGTGGTGATCGTGAAGCCCGGCGGCACCGGCAGTCCGATACCCGCCATCTCGGCCAGGTTGGCGCCCTTGCCGCCGAGGAGCACCTTCATGCTGCCGTTGCCCTCGGCCGAGCCGCCACCGAACAGGTACACCATCTTCTCTTCGCTCACGGAGTCCTCCCTTGGGTTTTGCAGCCCTCAGCGGGCCTCGGCGGCCAGACGCGAGACGTCGGCCAGCCGCAGGAACAGACGTTCGATGCGCGCCAGCAAACCCAGGCGCGCCTGCCTCAACGCGGGGTCCTCGCACAGCACCATGACGTCGGTGAAGAAGCGGTCGAGCGGGGCGGCCAGCGCGGCCAGGGCGTGCAGCGCGGCCTCGTGGTCGGCCTCGCCGAGGCTCTCGCCGACCCGCGCTTCGGCCGTTGCCACCGCGGAAAGCAGCTCGCGCTCCGCTGGCACGGTCAGAAGGCTCTCGTCAAGGGTCCCGGGGGCGCCCTTGGTCAGGATGTTGCGCACGCGCTTGAAGGCGATCGCCAGTGCGTCGAAGACCTCGTCCTGGCGCACCGCCTCGAGCGCTCGCGCCCGCGCCACGTCGTCCGGGACCACGCCCCAGTGCGCCGCCAGCACCGCGTCGGCCACATCGGGGCGCACACCCACCACGCTCGTGAGGTAGTGGCGCAGGCGATCCTGCACGAACTCCTCGATCGCGTCCCCGCCCGCGGCGGCGCGGTTGGCGGCCGCGTCGCGGCAGGCGCGCACGAGGTCGACGGGCAGCGGAAACTCGGCGCAGATCTTGACGACCGCCAGGGCCGCGCGGCGCAGCGCGAACGGGTCCTTGCTCCCCGATGGCTTCTCGCTCGCGTACAGCGCGGCCAGCGTGTCGAGGCGGTCGGCCACCCCCAGGAGCGCACCGGTGAGCGTGCGCGGGACAGGGCCTTCGAGCCCGGCCGGACGGTACTGGTCGGCGATCGCCATCCACACGTCCTCGGGCTCGTTGTCGGCCAGCGCGTAGATGCCGCCCATGACGCCCTGCAGCTCGGCGAACTCCCCCACCATCGCAGTGACCAGGTCGGCCTTCGCCAGCTCGGCGGCTCGGTCGAGGTGGGCGAGATCCACGTCGAGCTCGGCACTGCGGGCGAGCTGTCCGGCGAGGTGGCGCACCTTGCCGGTCTTGTCCAGGTACGAGCCCCAGTTGCGGTGGAACGTCACGCCGGCCAGCGCCGGGACCCGGCTCGCGAGCGAGTCCTTGCGATCCTGGGCGTAGAAGAACGAGGCGTCGGCCAGCCTCGCCCCGGCCACCCACGAGCAGCCGCGGGCGACGTGGCCTTGCGGATCGTCGGGCCGGTCGGCGACCGCGAGGAAGTAACCGGCCACGCGGCCGTTCTTTTCCAGCACGAGGCTCTTCTGGTGGTGCCTCAGGGTGGTCACGAGGACCTCCTCGGGCAACTCGAGAAACCGCGAAGCGATCTTCCCCCGCACCAGCCCCGGGTGCTCCACGAGTTCGACCAGCTCGTCGAGCAGCGCGGGATCGGGGCGCACCGTGCAGCCGACCTCGGCGGCCAGCTCCTCGGCGCGGGCCAGAAGCCTCGCGCGGCGCACCTCGTGGTCGACCACGACACCGGCGGCTTCGAGCCGCGCCGCGTAGTCCGCGAAGCCGGTGATGCCGCGCATCTCGATCCGCCCCGGCGCCACGACGCGGTGGCCTGCCGTGGAACCGCGCGAGGTGAGCCCGAGCAGTTCGAGCGGCACCACCGTCTCCATCGTCTCGGCGCCGAAGAGCGCCAGCAGGTTGTGGAGCGGGCGTACGAAGGTGTGCTCGCCGGAGCCCCACCGCATGGTCTTGGGGAAGTGCAGCGAGCCCACGACCTCGGCGGTGATCTCGGCCAGGATTTCAGGGGCCGTTCTGCCCTGCACGAGGCGGGTGACCGCGACCATGTCGCCCTTCGGACCCTTGACGATCCTCAGCTCGTCGACGCTCACGCCCTGGCCGCGCGCAAAGCCGACCGCCGCGGCGGTCGGCGAGCCATCGGGGGTGAACGCGGCGCGCGCCGGGGGCCCTGTGATCTCCTCGGTGCGATCCGGCTGGCCGGCAGGCAGGCCCTGCACGTGCACGACGAGCCTGCGCACCGTCGAGTACGCCCGTACGATGCAGCCCGAAAAGCCCGCCTCCTCCAGCCTTTTCGCGAACCCCTCCTCGAGCTGGCGCCGGGCGGACGGCAAAGCGTTGGCGGGGATCTCCTCGCACAGCAACGCGAGCAGGAACTGGTGATTCATGCCTGCCCTCCCTGCCGCGCCAGCAGCGGGAAGCCCAGCCGCTCCCGCTGCTCGACGTACGCCCTGGCGCACCGCACCGCGAGTTTGCGGACGCGGCCGATGAGCGCCACGCGCTCGGTCACCGCGACCGCGCCGCGGGCATCCATGAGATTGAACAGGTGCGACATCTTGAGCGCCGCCTCGAGCCCGGGGATGACCAGCGGCTCCTCTTGCTCGAGGCAGCGTGCCGCCTCGCGCTCCCAGTCCCCGAAGTGCCGCCGCAGCATCTCGACGTCCGCCACGTGGAAGGCGTAACGCGACAGCTCCACCTCGTCCCGGTGACGGACCTTCCCGTAGTCGACGCCGCCGCCCCAGGTGATGTCGTAAATCGAGTCCTCGCGCTGGAGGAACATGGCGATGCGCTCGAGCCCGTAGGTGAGTTCGGCGGCGATGGGCTGGAGATCGATGCCGCCGGCCTGCTGGAAGTACGTGAACTGGGTGATCTCCATCCCGTCGAGCAGGACCTGCCAGCCCACGCCCCAGGCGCCCAGCGTCGGCGACTCCCAGTTGTCCTCCTCGAACCGGACATCGTGCGTCGAGGGATCGATACCCATGGCGGTGAGCGACTTGAGGTAAAGATCCTGGACCTCGTGCGGCGAGGGCTTGAGGATCACCTGCATCTGCAGGTGCTTGCCGAGTCGGAACGGGTTCTCGCCGAAACGCGCATCGGCCGGCCGGCGCGATGGCTGCACGAACGCCACGTTGTACGGCTCGGGGCCGAGCACGCGCAGGAACGTCTCGGGGTGCATGGTGCCGGCCCCGACCTCGAGGTCGTAGGGCTGCTGGATGATGCACCCCTGGTCGCTCCAGAACCTGGAGAGCGAGAGAATCAGATCTTGCAGGTCCACCGCTGACACCTCACCGGCGTGGAAAACGCCGATGGGGACGGAGTCTAGCACACCGGCTTCCCGCCCACCCTGTCGAAAGGTCAGGGGGCACGGGCGGAGGGCCTTCAACCGTGGATTCTCGACCGGGTGGGGGACGTGGCTCAGTACTGGGCGCGGAACAGGCCCCAGAAGAACTCAGCGAGGCGGTCGCCGAACGGCCGGGCGTGCCATTCTTCGTAGGTGATGCGCCGGGCCCGGGCGAGGTCCCGCTCAAACATCGCCCGCATCTCGGCGGCGAAGCTCGCATCGAAGACGTTGAGGTTCGCTTCCAGGTTGAAGAACAGCGAGCGCGGCGTGAGGTTGGTGGAGCCGACGCTCGCCCACTTCTCGTCGACCACCATGGTCTTGGCGTGGAGCTTTGCCGGCTGGTACTCGTAAACCTCGATCCCGGCCCGGAGGAGCGTGCCGTAGTCGCTGCGCCCGGCGTGACGGGTCGGGGGCGCGTCGGTGAAGCGGCCGGGCAGCAGCAGCCGCACCCGGACACCGCGCCGGGCCGCACGCTCGAGCGCGTTGAGCGCCACGCGGTCGGGGGCGAAGTAGGCGTTGGTGATGTCGATCGACTGCCGCGCCGCGTTCACCGCGACCAGAAACGAGATGCGCGCCGGGCTGCCGTCGAATCCCGGGGTGGACTCCATGAGCTGGCAGCGCTTGCCGTTGGCGGCGGGCAGCTCCGGAAAGAGCGCCTGCTCGGTGAGCACCTCCCGGGTGGCTTCCAGCCACGCGCGGGCGAACGCCGCCTGCATCTGCCGCACCACCGGCCCTTCGACGCGCACCATGGTGTCTCGCCAGTGCCCGGAATCGGTGCCGTCACCTACCCACTCGTCGTCGATGCAGATGCCCCCGGTGAACCCCACCTTGCCGTCCACGACCAGGATCTTGCGGTGTGTCCGCAGGTGGATCTTGCGGAGGTTGCGCAGGCTCGTCGGCCGGAAGTGGACGACCCTGGCGCCGGCCTCGCGCAGCAGCCGCTCGTTCACCTCTCCGAACCCCGGCGTCCCCCACGAGTCCAGCAGCAGGCGAACCGCCACCCCGGCGCGCGCCCGCTCGGCGAGGGAGCCCACGAACTCCCGGCCGATCCCGCTGTCCGTGAAGATATACGGCTCGAAATGGATGCTCGAGCGGGCGCTACGGATGGCGGCCAGCATGAGGGGGAACACCCGATCGCCGTTTTCCAGCAGCTCCACGCGGTTGCCGTCGACGGCCTCGTTCCCCGAGGCAATCGTGAGCGCAGCCTGGATGTCCGCCCCTTCCGCGGTCAGCGGCGGAAAGTACGCGTAACGGCGGACCGTGGCACATCCCACCGCCGCCACGGCCAACGCCGCGGCGAGCGCACGGCCGATCGCCCGCGACCAGGTGCACATCGGCCCGGCAGTATGCCACGCACCCGGCAGCGCCCGCACCCTCTTCCGGCCCACCCGCAGGTTCCCGTCAAAGTCGCGGGGGTCTGGGGAGTGGGAGGGTTCGGGCATG
>ERZ795050.468-NODE-468-length-63121-cov-22.956189_pt1 | contig 63121 bp, 42 predicted proteins | sample MGYA00375134_ERZ795050 | MGnify/ENA primary metagenome ERZ795050 (study PRJEB30179, sample SAMN05720221) | activated sludge metagenome | isolation source: Anaerobic digester | place: Japan | collected 2015-05-26 ... | reverse complement strand
CGATCGTCCCCACGTTGACGTGCGGCTTCGTCCGATCAAACTTCTGCTTGGCCATAACGCTTTGCCTCCCTCTTTCCCCTGTGTTCGCGGGCCGTCGCTGCGGCCCCGGTCCGCGAGGTGACGGACCACATGACACCGTACTGCGAGTTTGGATTGGAGCCCACGACCAGATTTGAACTGGTGACCCCGTCCTTACCAAGGACGTGCTCTACCGACTGAGCTACGTGGGCCCGCATCAGCCAGCCAGATCCGGTGGAGCGGGAGACGGGATTCGAACCCGCGACCAACAGCTTGGAAGGCTGTGACTCTACCCCTGAGTTACTCCCGCAGATACGAAAAAATGGTGCGGGCGGATGGATTTGAACCACCGTAGGGCATTGCCCGGCAGATTTACAGTCTGCTGCCATTGACCGCTCGGCCACACCCGCACCTGTCGGTTTCACGTCGGTGCCAGACGCTCCGAATGGAGGCCCCGCCTTCCGGCTGGAGCTGGCGAGGGGACTCGAACCCTTAACCTGCGGATTACAAATCCGCTGCTCTGCCAGTTGAGCTACGCCAGCCGAAGCCAAGCCAGCCACCCGTGCGTCTCCTTCTGCCAAAGACCACCAGACGGCAAACGCCGACTGGGCAGGTCGTGCAATTTACCACAGAAGCCCCGGGAGTCAATACCCCCGGGGCAACGGTTGCTGGTTGTCGGTGGCGGCGAACGCTACGGCTCTGGGGTCGTCACCGGGCGGGCGGGCGAGGGTGGCGGCGACGCCACTCCCAGACCAGAATCCCCGCCGCCACCGAGAGGTTGAGCGATTCCACGCCGGGCGCGAGCGGGATCGAGACCACCCCGTCGAGCGCCTTGCGGGTCTTGGCCCGCAGGCCCGACGCCTCGGCACCCAGGCACAGCACCAGGCGGTCGGGGAGGTCGAAGCGCGTCACGTCGTCGCCATCGGCAGCCGCCCCCAGGGCCCAGAACCCCTCCTCCCTCGCCGCCAGCACGAAGTCCCCGAGCGAGCCGACGTGCGCAATCCGGACCCGTCCAATGTGGCCGGCGGCCACCTTGGCGGCGGCGCCGCCGAGCGGCGGGGGGTGCGGCCCCGCCACCACGATGCCGCCGAGCCCCAGACCCGCGGCGATCCTCACGGTGGCGCCCAGGTTGTGGCCGTCCTCGAGACCGTCGAGACCCAGCAGGCAGACGGGGGAAGGCAGGCCGAGCAGCTCGGCGGCGTCTGCGAGCGGCGTCGGCGCGGTGCGGGCAGCGAAGCCGTTGTGCGCCACCCCGGCCGCCACCTCGTCGAGCTGTCGCCGCGGCACGTTCGCGTACCGCACGCCGCGCCGGCGAGCCGCCTCGAGCACTTGCCGGGCGCGGGGACCTCCCACCCCGGACGCCAGCCATACGACCTCGACCCGGCAGGCCGGGGCCTCGAGGGCGGCCAGCACGGCGTGGAAGCCGACCACCCACTCAGGCTGACTCAAGGGTCACCACCGCCATCGCCACCAGGCCTTCCCGGCGTCCGACGAACCCCATCCCCTCGCACGTCGTGGCCTTCAGGCCGACCTCGCCTGCCGGAACGGCCAGCAGCTCGGCGAGCCGCGCCCGCATCGCCTCCCGATGCGGGCCGATGCGCGGCCGTTCGGCGAGGATCGACACGTCGCAGTGCGCCACCCTCCAGCCCCGCGCCGCCGCCAGCTCCACGGCACGCCGCACGAACAGCGCCGACGTTGCCCCCTTCCAGCGCTCGTCCGAGGGCGGGAAATGCAGCCCGATGTCGCCCTCGCCGCACGCGCCGAGAATCGCGTCGGTCACCGCGTGCAGCGCCGCGTCGGCGTCCGAATGCCCGGCCAGTCCGACCTCGCCGGGCAGCTCGACTCCGCACAGCCACATCGGCCGGCCGGCGGCGAACGGGTGCACGTCGACCCCCTGCCCGACCCGGACACGGCGCGGGAACGCTCCGCCCAAAAGCTCGATGTCCTCCGGGCGCGTCACCTTCACGTTGCGAGGATCGCCTGGCACCGCCTCCACTTCCGCGCCGATCGACTCGACGAGCGCCGCCTCGTCGGTCCACTCGGAGCCCGAAGCCGTCGCCCACGCCCGCCGCAGGAGCCCCACCCGGAACCCTTGCGGCGTGAGGGCGCGCACCAGCCCCTGGCGCGGCACCGTCGCCTCCACGGCGCCGCCCTCCCCCACCCTCTTGACGGTGTCCGGGATCGGCGCCGCCAGCAGCGCCGCGCCGCTCCGCCGCGCCGCCTCGGCCACCGCGCGCACATCGCCGGGCGGCACGAACGGGCGCGCCCCGTCGTGGATCAGCACGACCGCGTCGTCGGAAGCTTCGGTGGCGTCGACGCCCCGGCGCACCGAGTCCTGGCGCCGCTCCCCCCCTGCCACCACCCGCACGTCGCGCCCGCACCACGCCTCGCGCTGGAGGGCCACGCGCTCCGGATGCACCACGAGCACGAGCGGCCAGCCGGGGAACGGTGCCCACAGGCTCCGCACCGCCCATTCCAGCACCGTCGCCCCGGCCAGGGGCTGCGTCAGCTTGTCCGTACCGAAACGGCGGCTCGAACCGGCCGCCACGACCACGAGCGCCGGGTCGCTCACACCTCGAGAATCTCCCTCTCGCGCGCGGCCACGACCTTGTTGATCTCCTCGACGTGCTCGTCCGTGAGCTCCTGCACCTCGTCGAGCCCGCGCCGGAGGTCGTCCTCCGAGATCTTCTTGCCCTTTTCCATGGCCTTGAGCTCGTCGTTGGCCTCGCGGCGCACGTTGCGGACCGCGGTGCGCGCCCGTTCGGCGTACTCGTGAGCCACCTTCACCAGCTCCTTGCGGCGTTCCTGCGTCGGCGCCGGCACCGGCAGCTTGATGACCTTCCCGTCGTTCATCGGATTGAGGCCCAGGTTGGCCTTCTGGATGGCGTGCTCGATGGCGGGGATGAGCGTCGGGTCCCACGGCTGGATGATGAGGAGATTGGCGTCCGGTACGCCGAGGTTCGCGACCTGGTTGAGAGGCGTCGGGGTGCCGTAGTAGTCCACCCTGACCGGATCCAGAATGGCGAGCGAGGCACGGCCGGTGCGCAGGGAGCGCAGCTCGTCGCGCAGCACCTCGACGGCCTTGTCCATCCGCTGCCTGGTCTTCTTCACTGTCTCGCGCATCGTCGTTCTCCCGTGCGGCTCGCCCTGCGGGGGCCGCGCTCTGCTTGCGCCCCGGATTGTAGCGTGGCGGCCGTCCCGCGTGCAGGGCCGGCGCGCCTGCGACCGCCCCGGAGTCGTCTGGAAACCCTGCAAGAGCCGCCAGCTAGGCGGCCGTGATCGTCGACCCGATGTCCTGGCCGACGATCACCCGGCGGATGTTCCCCGGCACCCGGATGTTGAAGATCCGGATGGGGATCGAGGAGTTCTGGCAGAGCGAGACCGCGGCCGCGTCCATGACCCCCAGGCTGTGCTCGAGCATGAGCTGGTACGACGCCGTCTTGAGCAGCACCGCCTGCGGGTTCCTGGCCGGGTCGGCGTCGTACAGCCCGTCCACCTTCGTGCCCTTGAGCAGCGCATCGGCCTGGATCTCGCTCGCCCGCAGCGCTGCCGCCGAGTCGGTGGTGAAGAACGGGTTGCCGGTCCCGGCGGCGAAGATCACGACCCTACCCTTCTCGAGGTGGCGGACCGCCCGCCTGCGGATGAACGGCTCCGCCACCGCGCGCATCTCGAGCGCCGTCATGACGCGCGTGAAGCAGCCGCGCCGCTCGAGCGCATCCTGCAGCGCCAGGGCGTTGATGACCGTCGCCAGCATCCCCATGTAGTCGCCGGCGATGCGGTCGAGCCCCTGCTCGGTAGCGGCGATCCCGCGGATGATGTTGCCGCCGCCGATCACGATCGCGACCTCGACCCCGAGCTGGCGCACCTCGGCGATCTCGGCAGCCAGCGACGGAAGCGTCTCGGGCGCGATGCCGAAGGGGCGCGACCCCATCAGCACCTCGCCCGAGAGCTTGAGCAGCACGCGCCGGTAGGCGGGTTGCGGGCTCATTGCGCGGCAGCCGGGCCTTCGCCGAGGCGGAAGCGGACGAAACGCGTCACCGTCGCCCCGCCCCTGGCCGCCAGCATCGCGGCCACGGTCTGCGCCGGGTCCTTGACGAACGCTTGGTCGACGAGGCAGAACTGCTCGTAGAACTTGGCGACCTTGCCGTCGGCGATCTTGTCCAGCACCTGCGCCGGCTTGCCGGCCGCGGCCGCCTGCGCCTTGGCGATCTCGCGCTCCTCGTTGACAACCTCGGCGGAAACCTCGTCGCGGCGGACCCAGCGCGGCTCGGCGGCGGCGATGTGCATGGCCACGTCCTTCACCGTCTCCTCGTCGGCGCCGGCCGACATCTCGACGATGACGCCGATCTTCCCGCCCATGTGCAGGTACGTGCCGAGCTGGCTGCCCTCCCCGGCAGCGAGGCACACCAGGCGGGAGAGCAGGATGTTCTCGCCGATCTTGGCGATCTTCGACGCCAAGGCCTGCTCGATCGTGTGGCCGGCGTCGAAGGCGGCCGGCCGCTGCAAGGCGGCGGCCACGTCGGACAGCTCCTCGGTCAGCGCCTGCTCGGCGATGGCCCGCGCGAACGCCTGGAACTCCTCGGTGCGCGCCACGAAGTCCGTCTCGCAGTTGACCTCCGCCATCGCCGCCTTGCGGCCGTCGCCGACGATCACCACGAGGCCGTCCTTGGCCGTACGGCCAGCCTTCTTGGCCGCCGCCGCCAGGCCCTTCTTGCGCAGGACCTTGATCGCCTCCTCCATGTCGCCGTTGGCCTCGGCCAGCGCCCGCTGGCAGTCCATCATCCCGGCGCCCGTCTTTTCACGAAGCTCCTTGACCATTGCCGCAGAAATCGCCATCGCTTTCCTCCACACAAACCGGGCCAGGACGCGCTAGGCTCCTGGCCCGGGACAAGCTCCAGTGGGACTCCGAAGGGTCCCCGTGCCTCAGCGCTTCTCGTACAGCTCCGCGTCCTCGTCGTACTCCTCGAACGTCTCGTCGAGCGACGGCAGCGCGCCCTCGTCGCCTTCGGCGGGCGCCGCAGCCGGCGTCGCGGCGACACGACGCACGCCCTCCTCGCTCTCCGGGCCGCGGCCCTCGATCATGGCTTGCCCCTCCAGCACCGAGTCGGCGATGCGGGAGGTGAAGAGCTTGATGGCGCGGATCGCGTCGTCGTTGCCGGGGATCGGGTAGTCCACGAGGTCCGGGTCGCAGTTGGTGTCGACCACAGCCACCACCGGGATGCCGAGGCGGTTGGCCTCGTGCACCGCGTTGTGCTCGTGGTTGGTGTCGATCACGTAGAGGGCGTCGGGGAGCGACTCCATGTCGCGGATCCCACCGAGGTTCTTGTGCATCTTGGCGCGCTGGCGCTCGAGCTGACCTCGTTCCTTCTTGGTGATCTGGGCGTCCGGGTTGGCGAGCTGCCGCTCGAGGTCCTTGTAGCGCTCGACCGAGCGGCGCAGCGTCACGAAGTTGGTGAGCGTCCCGCCGAGCCACCGGCTGGCCACGTAGAACATCCCGCAGCGTGTGCTCTCCTCGCGCACCACATCCTGGGCCTGGCGCTTGGTGCCCACGAACAGCACGGTGCCGCCCGACGCGACGAGTTCCCGGACGAAGGCAGAGGCTTCTTCGAAGAGCTGCAGCGTCTTCTGGAGGTCAACGATGTAGATCCCGTTGCGCTTGCCGAAGATGTACGGACGCATCTTCGGGTTCCAGCGCCGGGTCTGGTGACCGAAGTGGACGCCAGCCTCTAGCAGCTCTTTCATCGAAATGGAAGCCAAGAGCGTATCTCCTTTCTGCTCCCGTGAGAATGCAGCCTAGCGCTTGGAGAACTGGAAGCGACGGCGAGCACCGGGCTGGCCGTACTTCTTGCGCTCCACCTCGCGCGCGTCGCGGGTCAGGAAGCCGGCTTGCTTGAGGCGCGGCCGCAGCTCCGGGTTGAAGGCCACCAGGGCGCGCGACAGCCCGTGGCGAATCGCCCCGGCCTGGCCGGCCATGCCGCCCCCGACGACGTTGACGAGGATGTCGAACTTGTCCGCCGTTTCCGTGATCAGCATCGGCTGGCGGATGATCATCTTGAGCACACGGCTCGAGAAGTAGTTCTCGATGTCGCGCTTGTTGACCTCGATCTTGCCGGTGCCGGGGCGCAGGTAGACGCGCGCCACGGCCGTCTTGCGCCGCCCGGTGCCGTAATACTGGATCGTAGCCACTGTGGTCCTCCTTTACCCGCGCACCTTGACGACCTGCGGCTGCTGCGCGGCATGAGGGTGCTCGGCACCGGCGTACACCTTGAGCTTGCGGAACAGCGCCCGGCCGAGCCGGTTCTTGGGCAGCATCCCCCACACCGCGTAGCGGATCAGGCGCTCCGGCGTGCGCTCGCGCAACTGCTTCGCCGTCAGATCCTTGAGGTGGCCGGGGTGTCCCGAGTGCCGGAAGTAGTGCTTGTCCTCCCACTTCGAACCGGTGAGCTTGACCCGCTCCGCGTTGACGACGATGACGAAGTCACCGACATCCATGCTCGGCGTGAACTCGGGCTTGTGCTTGCCGCGAAGCAACGTGGCGACGGTGGTCGACAGCCGCCCCAGCACCACGTCCGTCGCATCGACCACGTACCAGTCGCGGCTGACCTCTCCGCTCTTCGGAACATACGTCTTCATCGACCATCTCCTGCGCCTCTGAACGTGCACGGGGATACCGCACCCGCACAGGCAAGGCCGGGAAGGTTACTCCGAGGAGGCAGCAGGTGTCAAGCGCGTGGAGACGCCCGGGTCCGACGGGGCGGGAGCGGACTTGGCCCGCGACCTGGCCCTGGTCGCCCGCACCCGGGCCACTCAGGCTCCGGGCAAGGATGACACCCGACTGATCCGGACCTGGGTGGATGCGTTGACACCTTTGAGCGCGGTCTGGTACGCTTCACAGTCCCAGGTGGGGCTGTAGCTCAGTTGGGAGAGCGCTTGAATGGCATTCAAGAGGTCGTCGGTTCGATCCCGATCAGCTCCACCAGACAGCACGCCGACCACAGGGCCGCCGCCGAGGCGGCCCTGATGCTTTCGGGGCCCCACGCACCCGCGGCCGCTTCTGTTTTCCTCGAACCGGGACTGTGCTAGGGTCTCGGCGCACGCAGAGAGACACGCTATTCGGCGCGAGCCGAGGAGGCCGGACATGACGCTCGATGGGAAGGACAATCGCAGCCCGTACCGCACGACTGGACACGCCACGACCGGACAGTGCAGTCGAAAAGCAGCCTGGCTTCTGATTGCAGTCGCCGTGATGGTCTTCGACTCCGCCGCCGCCCTGCCGGCACCTGCGCCGCCTGCAAGCGAGCGTGTTGCTGCCGCGGCCGCAGAGGTGGAATCGCAGCTCGCCTCCCTCGAGGTCAGCATCGAGCGCGCGAGCCACTTCTCGGCTCACGCCCCGCACCGTCTGTTTGCCGAAACGCGGGCTGCCGTCGCTCGGCTCGCCGCGGCTCGCCAGGACCTCATCGGCCAGCCATGGCAGGTCGCCATGCCCCTGCTGCGCCGGCTCGACCTCGCCGAGACACGCGCCCGCACCTTGCTCGCCAGGCTGGAAGACTGGCGACGGGCGACCACGCCGACCCAGCCCGTGGCCCCGCAGGGCACCGGGACCATCACAGGCACCGTTCGGGTGGCTGCAACCGGATTGCCTCTTGCAGGCGTGCGCGTGAACGTCGTGGGCTACTACAGCGGCACCCTGCTCGCGAGCACGCTCACGGACGCCACCGGTTCCTACACCGCCGGCGGCCTCGGCACGTCGGAAGTGAGCGTCCGCACCACCGGCACACCGGGGTACATCGACGTGGCGTATGACGGCCATGACTGCGAGCCGGGCTGCTCGAGCTTCTATGGCACGTATCTGGTGGTACCAGACGGCACCACCCTCGCTGGCATCGACTTCGACCTCGTGGCGGCGGCCACTCTCAGCGGCACGGTTACGAGCGCCGCCGACGGCTCACCGATCGCCGGCATCGAGATCGCGGTACGCCGGTTCGACTCGGACTCGACGCTCGCCCAGGCCACGACCGGAGCCGACGGCACCTACACGATACCCGAGTTGCCCCCGGGCCAGTTCCGGGTGCTGGCCTCCTCCGCGCAGTGGGCGGACGAGGCGTTCGACAATGTGCCGTGCGAGCCCTCGTGCGGTAGCATGGCAGGCACACCGGTGTTCCTTGCGGCCGGGCAGAGCGTCGGCGGGGTGGATTTCGGGCTGGACCGGACCGGAAGCCTCTCGGGTCGAGTCTACAATCCAAACAGCGGTGCCGGAATGTACGCCGCGGTTCGTGTGTACGATGCGGCCGGCGGGAGCGTCGCGTACGCCTACTCGTCCCGTGATCCGGGCGCGTACTCCCTGGAGGACCTGCCGGCAGGCACCTACTACGCCGGCGCAATGAACTGGCCCTGGAAGGAGCTTTACCGCGAGCTGGCCTGGCCGGACCCCTTCGATCCGACGCTCGGCACGCCGATCACCGTGGTGGGCGGCCAGGACACCCCGGGCATCGACTTCACCTACTCCACCGACGCCCCCGAGGGCGGTTCGATCTCGGGGCAAATCGTGTCGGCCGCGACCGGCCTGGCGTTGCAGGGGAACGTAGCGGTGTTCGACGTCGCTGGCAACCTCGTCACGTCCCGCTCCGGCGTGGACACCGGGTACTACCTGGTGACGGGGCTTGCACCGGGGGAGTACTTCGTCACAGCGAGCGCCCCCCAGCATCTCGCGGAACTGTACGACAACTTCCCGTGTCCGTCGAGCTGCGACCCGAGAACAGGCACCCCGGTTCTCGTGGCTGCCGATACCCCGACGGAAGGAATCGACTTCGCACTCGAGCTGGGCGGCTGGATCGCCGGCCGGGTGACGGGGGCGGACTCGGGCGAGCCGCTGCATCCTGTCTTCGTCGACGTGTTCGACGCGGCGGGCGACCCGGTGTCGACGGACCTCACCGACGGCACGGGCCACTACGTGGTGTTTGGGCTGGGCACAGGGTCGTACTTCGTGCGCGCCAGCAGACAGTACTCCTCTTCACCAGGCTATGCGCCACAGCTCTTTTCCGGGATCCTCTGCGAAGAAGACTGCGACCTCCTGACCGGAACACCGGTGCCGGTGGTGGCCGGTCTCCCCACCAACGGCATCGACTTCGCCCTCACCCCACTGGGCCGCGTCACTGGGACGGTGACCGACGCGGCCACCGGACTGCCGATTGCGGGCGCCACAGTCTACGTGCGCAGAATCTCGTGGTACGAATTCTACGCGACGACGGACTCCCAGGGCAACTATAGCGTCGACAGAATCCCATCCGGACCGGTCCGTGTGCTGGCTGCCGACGCACGCTACAGAGACGAGCTGTACGACAACATCCCCTGCGAGCAATTCACGTGCTCGCCAGACGAGGGCACTCCCGTTTCCGTGGCTGCGGGGACCACGACCGAGCACATCGACTTCGCCCTCCACCAGCTCGGGACCGTCCAGGGGCGGGTCACTCGGGCGGCTGACGGCCAGCCGCTGCAAAACGTGGCGGTCCGCCTCTACCGGCCTTCGGAGACCTCCTACGCCTACGCCTACAGCGATGCAGCCGGTTACTACGAGATCGTCGGTCGCGAAGCCGGAACGTACTTCGCACGCACGGCAGACTCGCCATCGGAACTCGTCGACGAGCTCTACGACAACCTCCCGTGCGAGCCTTCGTGCACCCCGAGCACCGGCACACCGATCACTGTCATGGAGGGACAGACGACGGCCGGGATCGACTTCGCGCTCGAGACCGGAGGCACCATTGCCGGCCGCGTCACCGACGAGCAGACAGGGACACCCGTGCCCGACTGCCGCGTCACCGTCCATGACGCAAGCGGTGCTTCGGTTTCGACGACGAGCACGGCCAGCGACGGGTCGTTCACGCTGCGGGGACTTCCGACCGGCTCCTATTTCGTCCGGGCGAGTCGCGAGAACTACGGGTCGCATGCCGGCGAGCTGTACGACAACGTTCCGTGTGACCCCTCGTGCACCGTCACGACCGGGACGCCGGTGGCAGTGGCGACCGGCGGCACCGTGACGGGCATCGACTTCGCGCTCGATCGCCTCGGCGGCATTTCTGGCTCCGTCACGAAGGCAGGCGGCGGGGCGCTGGCCCACGCGGAAATCCTGGTCTACGACGAGAACGGCAACGTTGCCGGCGAGACCTGGTCGGGTGACCTGGGCCAGTATTACGTGCAGGACCTCGCGCCGGGGACTTACTTCGTCAAGGCTTCGGCGATGGGCTACGTACCCGAGGTGTACGACAACGTTCCATGCGACTCGGGTTGCGACGTCAACTCCGGGACGCCGGTGACGGTGGCCCCCGGAACCGCGACCACGGGCATCGACTTCGCGCTGCAACCTCGCGGGCGGATCTCGGGGAGGGTGACCGAGGATCCAGACGGCTCGCCCGTGCCGGGGATTCGTCTCGTGCTCTACACGCAGACCGGCACCTGGTTCCAGGACGCCGCCTCCGACTCCCAGGGCAGCTACTCGTTCACCAATCTCCCCCAGGGCAGCTACTTCGTCCGAACGGAGAGCGCGGGCCACTTCGACGAGCTCTACGACAACATTCCTTGCGAGATCGGATGCGTCGTGACCACCGGCACGCCGGTGGCGGTGACGGTCGGGACCGTCACCTCAGGTATCGACTTCGCACTCGCCCGTCGCGGAGCCATCGCAGGCGCCGTGCGCGACAACATTACCGGAGCGCCGGTCAAGGGCCAGGTCTCGGTCTACGATCACACCGGCGCCTACGTCTCGTCCGACAGCATTGACCCGATGGGCCGCTTCAAGATCATGGGCTTGCCGCCGGGCACGTACTTCGCCGTCGCCTCCTCGGGGTGGCCCAAGGAGCACCTCGACGAGCTGTACAACGATATTCCATGCGATGGCGGCTGCACCGTCACGAACGGCACGCCCATCGCAGTCGCCGAAGGTACGACCACGACCGGCATCGACTTCGTGCTCCGCCGCAACGGTCGCATCACCGGTCGCGTGACCGACGCGACGTTCGGATTGCCTGTGCTCCAGCGATGGGTGAGGTTCTTCGACGCAAACGGCAACTACGTCTCGCACACCTCCGCCGACGCCGCCGGCAATTTCTCCTCCACCTACCTGGGACCCGGCACCTACTACGTCGCGACCCAGAGCTACCACACCCCCGACCCCTGGATCGACCAGCTCTGGGAGGGGCGGGAGTGCGAGCCCTCCTGCACCCCGACGCTCGGCACACCGGTGGTGGTGACCCCCGACACCATCACCTCCGGGATCAACTTCGCTCTGTACAAGCAGGTGTTCGCCGATATCCCGATCGACCACTGGGCGCGATCGTTCGTCCATGCGATCTACCGGCACGGGATCACGGCAGGCTGCAGCAGCGACCCGCTCGTCTTCTGTCCGGCCAGCCTCGTGAACCGCGCACAAAACGCCGTCTTCCTCGGCGTGGCAGGCCATGGCACCGGCTTTGCGCCGCCACCGCCGACAGGCGCGGTTTTCGACGACGTTCCGGCCGGCTACTGGGCGGCGGGGTGGATCGAGCAGCTCTGGGCCGACGGCCTGACCTCTGGGTGCGCCACCAATCCGCTTCGCTTCTGCCCCGAATCCGACCTCACGCGGGCCGAGATGGCCGTCTTCCTGCTCGCCGTCAAGTACGGTCCGGCCTACCAGCCCCCGCCGGCGACCGGCACCCTCTTCGCGGACGTGCCGGCCACCCACTGGGCGGCGGCCTCGATCGAGCAGCTCGCCGCCGAGGGGATCACGGCGGGATGCGCCCCCGGTCTGTTCTGTCCGGACGGGGTCGTGGATCGGGCCCAGATGGCGGTTTTCCTCGTCACCACCTTCTCGATCCCGCACTGATGGCAAGCGCGGCCGCGGGGCGTCCCCGCGGCCGCGCCTCGGTCAAAACCGCAGCTTGACGCCGACAGAGGGCAGGAACGGCAGGCCCTCCTCGGGCTCCCGGCGGGAGTAGTCGGCGGTGTAACGCCAGCCCTCCACGTTCGTGCGGCCGTAGGCGTTGATGATGTCCACGTAGTAGCTCCAGGCGAGCCGACCGGCAGGCGGCGTGTACTCGAGGCGCAGGTCGAGCCGGTGGCACGGCGGCAGGCGGCCGGCGTTGATCCGTGCGTCGGGATCGTCGCGCTGCCATGTGAAGGTGTCCCCGGCGGCGGGGTCGTAGATCCCGTCGCCGTTCACGTCGTTGACGACGCGGATGAGCTTGCCCAGCGGCGTGTACGGAAACCCGGTCGCGAGCAGCCACTTGCCCGACAGCTCGAGGCGGCGACCGAGCTTGCAGCCGGCCACAAGGAGCAGGCTGTGGCGCTGGTCGTGGTCCTCCCACCGCCAGACGGCGTCGTCGCGGGTACGCGCCTCGCCGTAAGTGTAGGCGAGCATGCCGTAGTACGGCCGGCCGGTGCCTTCCAGAAGCGTGAACACGACCTGCCCGCCTCGCGCGTAGCCGCGGCGGCTGTTTTCGGGGAGGTAGGTGAGCTCCCGGCGCGTGTACGGCACGGCCTGATTGTCTGCATCGAGGATCAGCACAGTTTCTTCTTCCCTGCCCGAGGCGAGGATGTTTGACAGCGGCTTGTTGTACAGATCCACCGCCAGCTTCCACCCTTGTGGCGAGGTGTACGCCGCCCCGGCCAGGAAGTGCTCGGCGTGCTCGGGCTCGAGCCTGGCTTCCTTGATCCCGCGCAGGTCCAGGAAGTAGCCGTCCCCCTGCAGGGCTTCGAAGCTCGGGTACTGGTAGTAGTGCCCCCACGCCGCACGCAGCTCCCAGGCGCTGCGCGGCCGCCACACGAGCGACGCGCGCGGGCTGGTGGTCGACATCCCCGACAGCTCGGAGCGATCCCAGCGCACGCCGGCCTTGAGGTCGAGCGTGCGTGAGAGCGCGATGGTGTCCTGCAGGAACGCGCCGTACTTGTTGTAGCTCTGCTCGGTGGCGAAGTTCTTGATGGAGTCGGGGATGACGATGCGTGGGTCCTGGGAGTCGAGGTGGAAGGAGACCTCGTTCTCGCTGCGCGCCGCCTCGCCGCCGAGCTCGAGGGTGTGGCGGTCCCAGGTGGCTTCGAGCCAGGTCCGCACCGACGAGGTCACGGCGTCGAGATCCTGGTCGAAACGGGTCTCGTAGCCGGTCTCCCCTTCGCGGTAGTAGGTGTCGGAGTCCTGCTGGTCGCGGGTGCGGGAGAGGACGTAGTGCAAGCGCAGCCGGTCGTCGAAGGTGTGCTGGCCGCGCAGCCCGAGCACCGTGTTCTTCTGGTTGTCGCCGGCCTCGATGCGGCTTTCCGGCACGCCGGAAAACTCCTCCTCGTCGAGGGAGGCGTCGGTCTTCTCGACCGAGCCCATGACCGTGAGGGTGAGGCGGTGTCGCGGCGACGGCTCGAGCAGGATCCGCCCCTGGAGGTCGGTGAACGAAGGGATGTCGGCGTCGCGAGCCACGAGGTCGAAGTAGGTGCGGCGGAAACTCACGAGCCAACTGGAGGGAAAGCCCAGGCCGAGCCGGCCCTCGGCGCGCAGGTTGGTGTTGGTGAGGCTCAGGCTGGCGCTGCCCGCGAGCGCCGTATCGAGGGCGCCGACACGGTTCTCGCCGGCGATCACCGCCGACAGGCGATCCCCGTAACGGACGTCGAAACCGCCTGGGTGCAGCGAGATGGACTCCAGCATCTCGGGGTTGAACAGGCTCACGAGTCCGAACAGGCGGTAGGGGTCGTAGACCGGGATGCCGTCGAGGTAGATCCCGTTCTGGTCCGGCCTGCCGCCTCGCACGTACAGCCGTCCCGACCACCCGTGGCGAGCCACGACGCCGGGCAGCGCGCGCAGCGACTGCAGGCCGTCCTCGAGCGCTCCCGGGGTGGCGGCCACGGTCCGGGCGGTCACGTCCTGGACTGGCTCCGGCGGCGCCGGAGCCGGGCTCCTGACCACGACTTGCTCGGCGTACTGCGGCGCGCGCTCCAGCCGCACTTCGAGCCGGTCCTGTTGCCGCAGGTCCGCCACCTCGAGCGCACGCGGGAGAAAGCCCGCCGCCACGACCACGAGCGAAAACGGAGCCCGCACCGCGGCCGGGCATGCGAACTCACCCCGCTCGTCGGTCGAGACGAGGGTCTGGTCCGGGCAGGCGACCTCGGCACCCGCGATCGGGTGCCGCGTCGCGGCGTCGAGCACGCGCCCGCGCAGCGCGTCGCCGGCACCGTCCCGCGCCGCCACGGGGACGGCCGCGACGAGCACGGCCAGGGCGAGGAGGAAGGGCCGGCCCGGCGCGGCGCGCCGGACCGGTTGCAGCGAGATGAAATGGCGTGTCATGACGTTCCAACCCGTGGTTCGACCGTTAGAACCGGAAGCTCACGCCGACGCGAACCTGCGCCTGCATCAAGTCCTCGTCGCGGTCCCAGCGGCAGTGCCCGTGGTGGTCGCCGCAGTCGTCGTCCCACTCCCACGCCCCGTCGCTGGTGTCGCTCCAGTAGCCGCGCGCCTCGAGGCGGAACGCCACGTGCTCGGAGAACGGCACCTTGACCCCCGCCCCAAGGGTCGTCGAGAACCGCCGCGAGTCCGAAAAGCCGGCCCGCTCCGGCCGCAGGTCCGCAACTCCGAGGCCCCCGACCACGTAGGGGGTGACATGGCGCTGCGGCCACTGCCCGAGGACGGAGACGTGATAGTAGTTGACGTCCATGTCGAAGGAATGGTCGGCCGGCGAGAAGAGCCCGCCCTGCCTCAGCCCGGTACGCTGGTGGTCGGCCGAGAGTTCGATCTGCACGTGGTACGAGACCGGGATGTCGAGGATGAGGCCGAGCGTGGCGCTGTCCTTGAGGTCGGCGTCGTAGCCGAGCGCCGGGTTGTCCTCCTTGGAGATGGTGCCGCCCCAGCGGTACCCCACCATCGGGGTGAGCTCGACGGCGCCCACCTGTGCCAGGGCGCTGCCGACGCCCGACACGAGCACGGCGACGACGACGAACAGCGTGGTCTTCAGCAACGGACGGAAGGTTGTGGTTGTCATGTCTGCGGTCCTCCTGTGGTCTTTCCGGCTCCGGCCCGGGGTCGCCCCTGCCGCGCCTGACGGGAAGGATCGGCCCCGTCCACCGGCCCCGCTTGACCGAACGATGATCCTGCGATGACCGCGAGGTGAGCCTTTGCTACCATCCCCGCCCGTGCGACCCCAACCCCGCGTTTCCCGCCGCACTGCCGGCCTCGCGCTGCTCTTCTCGCTGCTGGCGTGCGCACCGGTGCTGCGCGCCGAGGAGCCCTCGCAGGGCCTCGAGCTGACGTTCTCGAGCCCGGGCGCCCGCAGCATGGGGTTTGCCGGCGCGTTCGCTCCGCTCGTTGACGACGCCACCGCCGCGTTCGCCAACCCGGCCGGCCTCGTGCAGCTCGTGCGTCCCGAGGTGTCGCTCGAGCTTCGCCTGCGCGGGGCGCTCGAGAGCGACGAGAAAGGCACGTCGACGCTGGGCGCTGTGAACGGGGTGTCGTTCTTCTCCGCCGTCGTGCCGCTTGGCCGCTGGTCGTTCGCGGTCTACGGCCACCAGCTCGCCACCCTCGAAATCGAGCGCGAGGACTCGCCGAAGGCGGCCGGCGCGCGGCTGCACGCCGGCGGCGAGGAGCGGCTGGCGTCGCTCGACGTCGGGAGGCTCGGCATCGCCGCCGGGTACCAGCTCCGCGAGAACCTGGCGCTGGGCGTCGGCGTCTCTCACTTCGCAGGCACGGTTGGCCTGGCGCCGCTCGGCACCACGGGCAAGGCCGCCCGCACGACAGAAAGCTCCGACTGGGGGCTCAACGCCGGGGTGCTGTGGCGCCCCTCGGAGCGGCTGCGCCTGGGCGGGTTCTTCCGTGAGGGCCCGTCGCTCGACAGCGGCGCCGTGGCGGCCGCTCCCGATTCGACGTCGCGCACGCTGCAGCTGCCCGACTCGTACGGTCTGGGAGCCGCGTACCGCTCGCGCGACGGCGCCTTGACCCTCGCGCTCGAGTGGGACCGGGTCCGGTACTCGAGGCTGCGCGACGGACTGGCGGCTATCGCCGGCGGCGACGAGGGCCTCGCCGTCGGCGACGCCGACGAGCTGCACGCCGGAATCGAGTACGCCTTCCTGCGGGTGAACCCGGTGCTGGCGGTGCGAGCCGGGGCATGGCTCGACCCCGACCACCGCGCCTGCAGCTCGACCCCGGGCTCGCCGTATGGCTGCCAGGCCGGCGGCGGCGACGAGGTGCACCTCACGGCCGGCTTCGGCATGGCGTTCCGGCGTTTCCAGCTCGACGTCGGGATCGACCAGTCACGCTCGCAGTTCGCCATCTCGCTCTCGGCGATCGTCAGCTTTTGAGCCGGAACGCCGTCTCGAAAATCCAGTTGCCTCCCACGAGCCTGCCGGCGGCGTCGCGGCGCGCGAGCCCGAGCGCCTCGAGCCGCGCCGCCCGCGCCGGCTCGGCGCCGCCGGCCGTCACCGGCAGGCGCCTCAGCAACACCCTGTCGCCCTCCTCGAGCAGCGCCAGGTCGGCCGCGACGAGGTACGCCAGCATCGGGTCGGAGGCGAGCGACGCGCACGCGCTCTCCAGCTCGCCGCCCTCCAGCACCCGCCTGGCCAGGAGCTGCAGCAGGAACGGGTGGCCGCCGCAGCGCTCGCAAATGGCTTCGACGGCCGCGTCGGAAAGCGCCGGGCGGTCCGCGGCCGGCAGATGCTGCTGGCGGACCAGCGCCCGGCTCGCGGCCGGGTCGAGCGGGCCGAGGTAGAGCGGCGGCCCGAGGCGGGCGAGCAGCGCGGCGCCATGCGGCGAGACAGTGGCGACGGCGGCGAGCCGCACCGAGGAGGCCAGGACCACGCGCACCCCGGCGGTCGCCAGCACGTCGAGGAGCCGGTCGGCGAGCGCCCGTTCGCGCCCGAGCAGCGCCGCCAGGTCCTCCGCCTCGTCACACAACAGCAGCAGCGCGCGGCCGGCCGGGACCTGCGAGCGCGCCAGGCGCGCCAGGTAGGCCGGCGCGTCCTCGCCGGGCGCGGGCGGCCCCAGCCGATCGCGGCCGCAGGCGTCTAGGACGGCGTCGGCCAGCGACAGGCACAGCTCGCGCCCGTCCTCCACGCCCTGCAGGTCCCAGACGACCGGTTCGAGCGATGCCTCAGGCGCCAGCAGCTCGAGCTGGCGCAGCAGCGAGGTCTTGCCGATTCGCCGCGCGCCGGCGACCCACGCGCACGGCCGCCCGCCGCGCAGCACGTCCTCGATCAGGGCGCCGCGGCCGTAAAACCGCTCGCCCCGCACCCACTGCCCGATCACGTACGGGACGGTCACGCCTCCCCCGGCTCGAGCACGGCGTCCACGTCGGCGCGCGTGATCACCGTCCTGCCTTCCTGGTACAGGCGGTCCACGAGCGCCACGCACGCCTTCTGGATCGGGTACGGCTTGCAGCCGGTGCGGGCCAGGATCTCGGCCACCGCGTCGTCCTCCACCGTGAACACCCCCTGCAAGGGCTCGCGCACCAGCGCCTCGGCGTCGGCGCAGTCGATGGCCGTGACCTCCAGTTCCTCGAAGAAGTTGTACCAGGGCGAGCCGTGCTGCTCCCACTGCCGCCGGATCTCGACCCCGGACACCACCGCCACGAGGTGCTCCGAGAACGCCCGCATGAACAGGCTGCGCAGCCGCTGGTTGATGCGCGGGTCGTAGGCGTTGAGTTCGTCCACCTCGTCGATGAGCAGCACCAGCTTGACTCGCTTCGGCGTGGTGCGGGCCAGCGCCTCGATCACCGCCCGCAGGTCGGCGACGAGCTCGCGGTACCCGTACTCGCCGCCGCGGGAGGCCGGCGGCTCGACCGTCCCGGAGGGCAGCCGCGGACCCAGCTCCTCGAACACCTCGGCGCCGAGCGTCGCGAAGAAGCGCTCCTCCGGCGTGCCCTGCAGGTCCACGAAGACAGGGAAGAAGGCGTACTCGGGGTCGTCGACTTCCTCGAGCCGCCGCCTGAGCTGGTGCAGCAACGAGGTCTTGCCGATCCGCCGCTCGCCGTACAGCAGCAGGCTGTTGGTGTGGACGGTCTGCAGCACACGCTGAATGAGGCGCTCGCGGCCGAAAAACAGGCGCCTGTCCAGGACCGGCGCGCCAGCCACGAACGGGTTGAAGCGGCGGCGGCGCAGCACCCGTCGCCGCCACGCCCGGACCCCGGCCACGGCGCCCGCCGAGGCCGCCGCCAGCGCCGCCAGCATCGCCGCCAGCCAGGGGGAGCGCGCGAGCGGCCGCACGAAGAGCACGGCGTACTCGGCGCTCGCGGACAGGCCCGAGGCGCTGCGGGCCTCGACCCGGATCGCCGCAGCCCCGGGCTCGAGCCGGCGGCGGACCCAGAACTCGGTGAGCACGAGATCGCCCACCGGTTGCCCCCGGCTCGCGCCGGCCAGTGGGCGGCCCGTCTCGTCGGAGAACGCCACCGTGACCTCTCCCCGGTCGAGGACCACCCCGTCGAGGCGGAAGTCGGCTTCGTGCACCACCTGCACGCGCGACCCGTCCTCGGCGGCCCGGCGCTGGTCGACGAAGCGGATCGCCGGCGGCACCCGCCCCGCTCCGGCGGTCCCCAGCAGCACCTGGCTGAGTGCCCCGTAGGCGCGCTGCACGAGGCCGAGCGCCGCGGGCTCGGCGGGGTCCAGCGCAAGGGCGCGGTTGGCTGCGGCGAGGGCGCGCTCGGGCCTTTCGGCCGCAAGCTCCGCCTCGCCCTGTGCCACCAGTCTCCGCACCACCCCGGCGCGCTCCGCCTCGCGGCGCATCTCCACGAGCCGGGCCTGGAGCGACAGCGCCTCGCTGCTCGCAGGCTCGGCGACGAGGACCGGCTGCAGCGCCTCGAGCGCTCCGTCCGCATCGCCGGCGCCGGCTCGCCGCCGCGCCTCGGCGAGCGCCTCCGCGATGACCTCCCGCCCCGCCCCGCCGGCAGCCGTCGGCAGCGATGGGCGCAGGCCATCTTCGGCCTGGCGCAAGAGCGTCTCCGCCTCCCCGCCCGGGACCAGCGCCAAGGCCTCGCGCAGCGCCGAGGCGGCGGCTGCGTACCGCCGCTCCGCGAGGGCGGTTCTGGCCCCTGCCACGAGCGAGGCGGCGCGCGCGGCGTCCTGCCGGGCCTGCTCAGCGGCACTGGCGGCCTGCCGCAGGCGGGCCATCGCCGCCTTCGCCTCGGCGTCCTCCGGCGCCACCGCGAGAGCGCGGCCCACAGCGGCCATGGCCTCCTCGAGCCGCCCCTCCCGTGCGAGCCCGCCGGCTTCCTGAAGGCTCTCGCGCACGAGGCGCACTGCGCGCCCCTCGGCGCTTTCGGCCGCCGCCCGCTGGCCGGCCCGCGCCAGCTCACGGTAGCGGCCAAGCTCGGCGAGCGCGCCGTCCGAACCGCGGATTGCGCCGAGCCTCTCCTCGGTCTCGAACGCCTGCAGCGCCGCTTCGTGCTGCCCCAGCCGCGCATAGGCGATCCCCAGTTTGAGGTAGGGAAAGTACGCCACCACGCGCATCCCGTAGGTGCGCTCCCGCGCTCCCGAGTCGCCCTTGCGCCTGATCGCCTCGTTGAGTTCCCGCACCGCCGCGGTCCAGTCCTCCGCGGCGAGCGCCTGCTCGGCGCGGGCGTAGTGCTCGTACCAGAGGTCGGCGCGCGCCGCCGGCGCCACGGTGAGCACCAGCGCGAGCACCGCGGCCGCCGCCGCGACCCGGTGGCGGGTCCCTAGGCGGTCCGGCACCGCAACCACCTGGCGAGGAAGTGATGGCCGACCGCGAGGCGGCTTCCCTCCCGCCGCACCATCCCGAGCCGCTCGAGCTGGTATGCCGCCGCAGCGTCGGCCACCGCCCCCTCGTCCCCTGCGGCCAGCCTCGAGAGCAGCGCCGCCTCCTCGGCCGAGAGCAGCGCGAGGTCGACCGCGAACAGATGGGAGAGGGTCGGGTCCGCCTCCACCTCGGCCACCGCCGCCTCCAGGTCACCGCTGGCCAGCAGGCGCTCGCCCAGGAGCGCGAGCAGGTACGGGTGGCCGCCGCACAGCGCCAGCATCCGCTCCACCGCGGCCGCCTCCAGGCGCGGACGCTCCGCGGCCGGCAGCTGACTCTGCGTCACGAGCGCCCGCGCCTCGTCACTGGCCAGCGGGCCGAGGTGGACCGGAGGCGTGAAGCCGTGCAAGAACGGGGAGGTATCCTCGCGCTGCTCCGCCAGCGCCCACAGCCGGGGGCTGGCCGCCAGCACCGCGCGGACCCCACCGCCCTGCAGAGCCCTCCGGAGCCCGCGCAGCAGCGCCGGCGCCCGCCGCCCGATCCCCAGCAGCTCCTCGGCCTCGTCGCACAGCAGCAGCAGCTTCCGCCCCCGCTCGGCGAGCCCCCGCCGCAGCGCCGCCAGCGCCGCCAGCAGCTCGAGCCCCAGCAGCGGCTCCACCGCCGCGCCGGCCGCCTCCAGGCGCGGACCGCTGTCGCGCAACGCCTCGGCGAAGCCGTGGTCGAGGTCGGACGGCTTCTCGGCGCCCTGCAGGTCCCAGAACACCGGCACCAGCCCGTGCGCCGGTTCGCTGTCGGCGAGCAGCTCAAGCTGGCGCAGCACCGAAGTCTTGCCCGACACCCGCGTGCCGAGCACCCACAGGCAGTCGCGCGGCCCGTCCAGCACCTCGGCGAGCTGCGTCCGCCGCCCGTAGAACTGCGCCCCCCGCACCCACTGCCCGACCACGTACCCCCTCCTGGCCACCCCGTTCGCCGGGGACCCCTCCGCGGCCGGCCCGGCGCCGGACCCGGGCGGCGCCCCGACTGCCGCGACGAGCCGGTACCCGCGCTTGGAAATCGTCTCGATGAAGCGCGGCGCTCCGGCCTCGTCGCCGAGCGCCCGGCGGAGCTTGGCGATGGCGCGTGTGATCGCCCACTCCGTGATGAACTCGGTCCGCCACACTCCGTCGATCAGCTCGTCCTTGGACACCACCCGGCCCGGCCGGGCGGCCAGGAACACCAGGAGGTCCATCAACCTCGGCTCGAGCGTCACGGTGCGGCCCTGCCCGCAGATCCGGTTGAGCTGCGGCTGCACGAGCCACCCTCCTACCTGGAAGCCCCTCCCTGTCGCCCTCTCCGGTTCGCTCGAGCTCATCGTCGCGGATTCTACCCTGCGGGGGCCGACCTCCCCTGCGCCCCTCCCTGCCAGGCTAGGCGCGGAGGCGCCCTGCCGCTTGACCGAACCGAAACCGATCGATGACCGGCCGCCCGCCACCCCGGCACCCGGCGATGACCCCGACCGCACGCCCCTCGCCCCCCGCCATGACGACCGTCGAGGTGGCGACAGATGGAGGCACGCTGCCGGTCGATGCGCGGCAGCACAACGCTTGCTTGCGCGGCCCAGAGTTCGCGTCGAACCGGCTCCCCTTTGCCCGCACCTGCACGCGCCGCAAGGTGCCAACGGGCACCGTCCTCTCGCGGTTGGTTCGCGAGACCCCGCGAACATGCGGCGGCAGCCGATGTGGACGTGCCACTCCTGGAGGCTTGGCAGCTGCCGCCGCGGTGTGGTAAATTCCCCAGTCCGGAGAGCCAACGTAGCTCAGCCGGTAGAGCAGCTGATTCGTAATCAGCAGGTCGTCGGTTCGAGTCCGACCGTTGGCTCCAGAAAACAAAACACTTAGCGCCCCGGCCTTCCGGGGCGTTGTGCTTGGGTAAGCATAGGGTAAGCACGCGGCGCACACTCGCAGCCCCAGGTATCGACCGGGGAATCGAACCGAGCGGTCACCTCGCGGGCCGGGCCCGCCGTCTCATCGCGAGCCGCTCGCGCTCGCTCATCGCCTCCCACGTCGCACCGTCCACCACGACGACGCCCGGTTCGTGCAGAATCGACCGATCAAAGGTCATCACCTCTCGCTCGAGCTGCCCGGCATCCCACAGTGCCAGCTCAGCGGGCCACAGCAGCCCGAGCCTGTGAAGCCTGGCCGCCTCGCTCTCGCGCACTTCGAAGCAGCCACCCCAGGCCGACAGCACGACACGCAAGAGCCGCGGCCGCCCGCCTGGATCGTGGCGGTCCCAAAAGCCCGGGTCCCGGGTGCCCGGCCGGCCGCTTTCGATCCGGGCAGCCGTCCACGCCGCCTCATTCGCCTCTGCGATTGCCGCCTTCTCCGCCTCGGACAGGTCAGCGTCGAGGAGAAAGAAAAAGTCGTACTCGTCGACCGTCGCCGCATGGACTCGCCGCTTCGGTCGCATGCGTTGGCGTGGCATGCTCACCTCCTGCTCTTCGGCTCGGGCACGTCAAGGCCGAGTTGCGCGAGCAGGCGCCCAAAGAGCGCCCGCTGGTCGCGCTCCACGACGGTGGCAGGGTTCGCCTTGAGCTGCCCCCACCGGTCTTCGATGATCACTCCCGTGGCGTCGACAGCTTCCCGGGCCTGCTCGGCTCGATCCCAGGACGAGCACGCGGCCTCGAGGACGCGCAGATGGTGCTCTTCCAGCTCGTAGGTCGAGACGATGGCGCGCCACCACCGCCTGGTCGCGGGGCGTAGGTGTCGCGGCGGTGGAGGGCACTTGGTGAGCCCCTGTTTGAGCGCAAGCTGCAGAGCCGGCTTCGTGGTCACAGTGCCTCCAGTTTTCCAAAGGCGAAACCCTCGAGGTGTAGGGAAGGGCAGCGCGCCGCTGTGGAGGTGCATGATGCGGCAACTTTTGATCCGGCCACCGGGGTATGGCCGGCCGACTCGCCACCGCCAACGGTCCGCATCTCCACGGCCTGCCGGATCAGCGCCACGAGGCGGAGGGGTTCGGCGTCACGCCGCTCACCTGCCACTGCCCACCTCGAGCTTGCCCGCCACCGTCTGGCCGCGCCGCCACCGCCTGCCGTACTTGATGACCCTCGCCCACCTTTCGGGGTCTTGCCGGCGGAGGGCCTGCACCTCGGCCTTGAGAAGCACGCGCGGGCCCTCCGTCGTCTCCACGATCACCACGTCATCGTCGAGGATATCGCCCACCGAGCGAAGGTCACCCATGGCGCACCTGGTGGCGCACCTGGTGGCGCACCCCGGAGCGTGCCGCGCATCGCCACCACCAGGCGGAAGTCCGGGCTTCGCTCCTCATCGGGTCATCCCTGCCAACGCCAGGCGCCTTGCCTCGCGGTAGCGACGGCGCAGCTCCAGCCCTTCCGGGCAGAGCGGGTATTGCAGCACGTCACCCGTGAAGCCTTCGGGCCGGCATCGGTCGCACGCCTCGCAGTGCAAGTTGACGGCCTCGGCCGCGTCGCCGGCAGCACGTAGGCGCTCGCTCCGCGTGTCTTCAGAACGGCCACCAAAGCAGGTGCCAAAAGTGACAAAAGAGACGGAATCGCTTTTGTCACTTTTGTCACTTCGATAGGTGGCCGTTTCAGGATCGAATCCGAGCCAGCGAGACGTGAAGGTGCTACTCATCGCGCACCCCCCGGAGGTCAGGTCGGAGTCGGATCACATCACGGGGACGGCCGCCGCTGGGGACGTCTTCGAGCCGGAGCCACCCGCGCGCTTCCAGTTCCACCAGCCCCGGCCAGACCACCTCAGGCGTCGAGAGCCCCGCCCAATGCTTCCGGTACAAGTCACGAACCCGTGTACCGTCTTCGAGGTCGCCGGCTTCGATCCGTCTCGCGAGCAGTCGGGCGCCACTCAGAGCAGGTGCCAGCTCGGACCCGTACACCTTCCGGGCGTGGGTCTCCAGAAACTCGCACCACGCCGCCGCGCGCTGTGCCGCCCCCAGCGCCACCCCGCCGGTCATCAGCCGGGTACCTGCTACTCGCTCCGTGAGGTCGAAAAGCAGCGCCAGCGATGGCATGAGCGAGCGGTATTTCCCCAAATGGGACGCAAACGCCGGGGTGTCTTCCAACTCAGGGGACCGCAGCCGCGTTTCAAGCTCCGATCGCCAGGGGTCGAAGAGCTCTTGGGCGGCAGGATCGAAGCGAAGGAACGGCGGCGCCGTCGGGCCGGCAAGCTCGTCGATCTCGGCTCCCAGGTCGGAGGGGTTGAGAGCGTCGAGAGCCTCGAAGACGGCGAACGCCGCGCGCTTCGCCTCACGGTCGGGCCACCTCGAAGGCTGGCGGTACGGTGGCACCCGATCGGGCCAGACGAGAAGCTGCAGCCGCTGTAGCAGCCCATCGGCGCCAGCGCCCCCGCCAATCGCCTTGGCGATGTAGGCGCAGAGCTTGCCAGGCTGGATTCCGCCCACCACGGAGAGGCACAGGGAGGGCACGTGCACCGTCCCCCGGCCAATCCGGTCGAAGGTAAACGAGCCGGTCCCGTTCCAGGCTTCGAGGAAGAACTCGCGCTCGCCTTCACGGCCTGGCTTGTCGAGGGTCCGAAGCCACCCGGCCAGCTCATCACGCGAGAGCACAAGCCCCCGCGGATTCGCGCAGAGCAGCTCGCCCAGCTTCTCTACGGTGGCATCGCAGGTACGGTAGCGCTGCTCGGCCACCCGCCCGCACTCGGCCAGCTCTTTGAGGATCGCAGCGACGGCCGCCTGTGAGACTGTCTTGCTCTTCTTGAGGCTGGCGAGCTGGGTTTGCAGCACCACCTTCCGGGCCTCGGCCTCGGCCTGGCGCTTCGCGAAGGCCTCTCTGGCGCGAGCCTCCAATGGCTCCAGGGGTGCCAGCCCCTCGCTCACGGCGTGTGTCTTGAGGGTTGCCGGCGGCGCCACGATCCCACCCCACAGGTTCGGGACCACAGTCCAATTGTCGAAGCGCTCGGGACGAATGGCGATGCTCCGACCGACCACGGACGCCAGTGCCACAAGTGCCGAAACCGCCGGAAACTCCAGCGGGATCGATGCGCGCTCGGCCACGTCCGCCAGCCACGGCCGCAGGGGAGCAGGCAGAAGAGCCTCTGGGAGGTCGGGCACCTGGTCCGCCTCCGGTGGGAGAGGCTGGCGCTCGGGCCACCCGACCACCTCGGCCTCGCCGCCTTGAAGCTCGGGCAGCCCCGCGAGCACCTCCCCGAGCCGGTCCCCAACCTGGCGGGCCAGGTCGTCAACGTCGCCACCTTCGCCCAGCGAGGCTGGCAGCTGCAGCGCCACCGCCACAACGCCACCTGCCCGGAGCGCCGCCACCACCGCATGGGCACCCTTCCGGCCTGCGTCGTCGAGGTCGTAGACCACAGCCACCCGAGCGAACCCGGCCGCCTTGATCTTGGCCACCAGCTCGGCCGATGGGGTGGTCCCCTCGCCAGCACACAGGCAGACGGCAGGAACGCCGGCCTGCGTTGCGCCCCAGACGGAAGGCTCACCGTTGACGAGGTACAGCACCTTCCCACCGATCCGGCGGGCCTCAACGAGCCCGTACAGGTGGGCCGTGCCGCCGGCACCATCCCACGTGTACTTGGGTTTCCGGCCGTCGAGGTACTTCACCCGACCGACACCTAGCCGCGTCGGGTAGAGCAGGCAGGCGCGCCCCTTGTGAGTGCCGATCCTGACGCACCACACCTTGCGCAAGCGCCCCAGGTCAAGGTGCCGATGGGCCGCGAACCCTTCGAGGGTCACGGGCTCGGCAGGCTCGGGCCGTTGGCCACCGTTGCCGCCTACAGGGATTCCCAGGGCGCGCGCCAGGTCTGCCATGCTCCCGCGCTCACCGGTGCCATGATCGATGTAGGCGCCGGGGTCGGTCGGAGAGTCCGGCAGCACGGAGAATGACGGGTTATCGTCGCCCTCGCGCAACGGGGACCGAATCGGACCGATCCACCCGTAGCTGTTAGGCCTCGGCATTCGGCTGCCCGGCTGCCTGGCGACGATCGCCGCTGCCACCTCAGGCCAGAGCAGCTGCCGGGGCTCGGCGCTCATGTTCACCGCCCGGCCGCCGCCACCTCGTTGGCGACGTACTCGTCTGCGGTCGACGTGTGAGTCCGCTCACGGATCCAGGCGTCGAGGTCCGCCAGAGCGTACAGGCACCGCGCCCCCGGGCCCCTGCCAAACCTGACGTACGGCGGGCCGTCGCCCCGGTGTCGCTTCTGCCGCAGGGTTTGCGGCTGGCAGCCGATGTAGCGGGCCGCTTCGTTTGTGGTCAAGTAGCGCTTTGGCTCGTCAACCATGGCCGTCTGCCTCCTTTCGGTCGTGAGCACTGGGTCACCGCCTCTCGGAACGCTCGGCGACCCACTGGCGCAGCTTGTCGACGGGCACCAGGATCGCCCTGCCGCATCGGATCGACGGTAGGTCACCTGCCTCTACGAGCCTGTAAATCTCTGCTCGGGAGAGACCAAGGATGGCCGGAAGGTGTTTCGGTCGCAAGGTTAGTGGTTCCATAACTTCTCCTCCTGGCTTGTGAACATACGGGCTCCCTCAGGACTGTGCTAGACTCAATCGTCGCGTTTGGTCGGTCACTGCAGCCCGGGGAGGTTGGCCATGCGAAGATCGGTCACTTGGCTTGAAATCGTACGAGGTGACTACATCTTTCCCTGGCCAGTCGCGCGCAGCGGGTACGCCCTTGTCGACGGACCGCCCTCCAAGGCCTTCGACGCCAAGGCTTCCGGCTGGAAGGACGTTGACATGGAACCGCCGTTTCTGGTCGCCCGCGGTAGCGTGTTCGAGACGTACGCGCCGCTTGCGCAGGACGATCTCCACCGCCGATTCGCCCGTCTGGCGGACGCCAAGGACTTTGCCGGCGCGGTGTCGTTCTTTGCGAACCGCTTCGGCCTGCTCGGCGCTCACGACGTACTGCTTGACGAGCCCAAGGGCAACGACATCGAGCCGCTGATCAGCTCGTCGTGTTTGGTCCCGGCCGAGTCACTCGGCCGCTGGCGGCTCGAAGCACGAAAGCTGCATGCAGTCATCGCCTGGTGGGACGCCGTCCGCGAACACACGTACGAACGATGCAGCCGCTTCATCCGATGGACGAAGCGCGAGCACAAGAGCGTGGCGGTCCTTTGGCGCCAAGACGACAGATTCCCCTGCGAAATTCTCGCGCAAGAAGGCGTCGGGGAGTCCCCCGCCACCCGCCCCGATCTACTCGCTCGCTGGTCCAAGGACCAAGTGCGTGGCACCATCGAGGCTCTTCGTTACGCCGTGTATCTGAAGGTCAACGAGCAGCTGAGAGGGCACGTCTCGCCGGTCATCATGGAAGGCGAACGCACCTTTCTTTACCCCGACAGTCTGCTATCGGCGCTGTGGACGCTGCTCGCTTTCGAGCTTGCGGCCGTCCCGAGCCCCGAGCGTCGATGTCTCGATTGTGGCGCGCCGCTCGAAGGTGGGACGCGCCGCCGCCGCTACTGCAACGCTAACTGCCGCAAGAGGCACTACGATAGGTTCAGCAGACCCCGAAGGCAAAGGAGCCATGCCAAGGACGCGCCACAGGAACGGTAGCTTCCCGTACCGGCCGCCTGACGGTCTCTCGGAGCAGGAACCAGCGCTCGGCCGCCGGGCGAGTGAGCGGTCCAGGCGCGCTCTCTTTGCGCTTCGCTCGTGTGCTCACTTTGCACCCCGCTTGCGCGCTCGCTTCTCAGGCATCGGCAGCACCTTCGCGAGCGGTCCTGTCTGCACCTCGGCCGCCCGCCGCAGCTCGTCGATCCCCAACGGGGCGTAGTGGCGCTGGGTCACTCTGATATCGCTGTGCCGCAGGTAGCGGCTGGCGACGTGCAACCCAGCGGACCGGGCCACCGCAAGCCCGGCCGTTCGCCGCAGGTCGTGCACGTGCACGCCCTCGAGCCTGGCTGCCTTGCGGAGCTTGTCCCAAGGCCCCGACAGATCAGGGCGCCGCTTGTCCGGGTCACGGCACCCGGGTACCACCAGCGAGCCCACCCGCGGCAGGGTGCGGAGCAGCGCCACCACGGAGCCGGGGAGCGGAATCACCTCCACCCGGCCGCTCTTCGCGCGTGGGATGCGCCAGAGCCCGCCGTCGAGGTCGACGTCTTCCCACTTCGCACGGAGCACCTCGGAGAGCCGGCAGCCCGTGACGATCAGCAGCACGAATGCCGCGCGCACGTGTGGGTCCTTCAAGGCGTCCACCGCCTTGACCAGCCGCCCCAGCTCGGCCTCCGAGAGCACCCGCGAGCGAGGAGCTCCCTCGGGAAGCGCCCGCACCTTCGCCGCCGGGTTGCTGCTGATCAGGTCGAGACGCCATGCCGCTTGCAGGCAAGCGCGCACGCTGGCCAGGAAACGGTTTGCCGCCGTCCGCTTGCCACTGGCGGCAATGGCCTGGAAGACCTTCGACACGTGCTTCGAGGTCAGCTCGGTCAGCAGCAGGCGTCCCCACTTCTCGCGCGCAATCCCCAGATAGTGCCGGTCGTCACGGGCGGAGCGCTTGCGGCGCACCACGTCGGCCAGGTACTCGTCAATCCAGGCGGCCACACTCATGGCGCCGCGCTTCTCCTGGCGGGCCACCAGAGGGGAAAGCCCCACCTTGGCACCCGCGAGCAGTTGCCGCGCCTCCTCGCGGGCCTCTTCAATCGTGGCCACCCCGAAGGGTTTCGAGAGCGTGTAGCGTTGCTCGCGCCCATCTGGCAGGTAGTACTGGACGACGAAAGCCCTCCTGCCGCTGGGATACACCACCATGCCGAACCCCACCAGCTCGGTATCCCACAGGTAGAACCGGCCGCGAGGGTCTGGCCGCCGTGCCTTCACCTCACGGAGCGTCAGCTTGACGCGCACAGGCACTCCCTCTTGAAACCTGCTGATTCCGTGCTTACCAAAATCAGCAGGTTTCCGGGTAAGCATTGGGTAAGCATGAGGACGAAAAACCCGCCAACGCTCCGAGCAACCGTCATCGTTGCTAAGTGTGGACGCTGTCAGGACATCCTGTCAAGGGCACGAACGCTCAGAAACGGCCAAAAACACCCTTTATCCTGATTCGTAATCAGCAGGTCGTCGGTTCGAGTCCGACCGTTGGCTCCAGAAAACAAAGCACTTAGCGCCCCGGCCTTCCGGGGCGTTGTGGTGTGTTGCCACCTCGGCGGCACGGGCATAGAGTGTCGTCCTGTGAAGGCTTCTTCCACGTGATGCGGCGCAGCGCCAACCAGGCCGGCCTCGTCGTCGCCCTGGCCACGCTGCTCGGTGCGCTGCCCCGGCTGTACTTCGCGTCCGTGCAGTTCGTCGAGTACGACGGCTGGTGGCACGTCTTCGTCGCCGGGCAGGACACGCTGGAAAACCTCGTCTGGGAAATCAGGTCGCAGACCCACCCGCCGCTCTTCTACCTGCTGCTGCGAGCTGTGCTGCCGTTCGGTACCTCCCGCCTCGTCATCCGCAGCGTCTCGTTGCTGGCCGGCCTCGCGACCGCCTGGGTGCTGGGCGGGATCGTGGCACGCTGGAGCCGCCACCCGGCCGTGCCGGCTCTCGCCGCACTCGCGGTCTCGCTGTCATGGAACGCCGTCGTGATCTCGTGCGAGGTCCGCGCCTACATGCTGCTGACGTTGTTCCTGGCCGTCGCCGTGCGCTCGCTGCTGGAACTCGCCACGCCGCGCCACGCCACCGCGGCGCGCCACGCCCTGGGGTTGTGCACGGCCTGTTCCGGCGCGCTGTTGACCCACTACGCCGCCGCCCTCTTCATGCTCGCTGCCGGCACGCTGATGGCCGCGCGGTTCGCGTTCCGGCGTTTGGGCCGCTGGCGGCTGCTGCTGGCCGTGCGGCGGCGGCCGCTCGCGCTGCTCGCGCCGGCCGTCCTGCCGCTCGCGGTGGCGGCGTTTCTGTACACCGCGCACTACGGCTCTCACCGCGCCGCGATGAACCACCTCCCCGAGTTTTACCTCTCTTCGAGCACGGCTGGAGGTCCGCTCCGCTTTGTGCTCCGCAACACCGCTTGGCTCGTCGACCTGTTCACCCCGTTTCGCCTGCAGCCCGCAACCCCGGGCAGCCAGGCGCTCGTGACCCTGGCGCTCCTGGCGGCGATCGGCCTGGCCATGGCGATACCGCGGCCGCCGGGCCGGCCCGCCACGCACCGCCTCGCCGGGTGGCTGTTCATCGCCCTCCTCGTCACGGCGATCGTCCTGGGCCTTCGCGACACCTATCCCTACGGCGGCTCCCTGCGGCACCAGTTCTATCTGTACCCGTTCGCGCTGCTGTTCGGCGCGCTTGCCCTGGACGCGGGGCTCGCCCGGCTCGGGTCGCGGGCCGTGCGGACGTGCCTGCTCATCGCGGTCACCGGCGCGATCGGGGCCAGCCACGTGGCGAGCGCCCGTGCCCATTTCTGGTACCCACGCGAGATGTTCGACAGAGAGATCGCGGCGCTGGAGGCGTTCAGGCCAGCATCCAGCGCCGTTTACCTCGACCAGTTCAGCCTCATCGCGTTTTTCAGCGGCTACCACGACTGGACCTGGCAGTTCGAGGGGCTGTGTCCCACCAACTGGTCGATCCTGCGCTACCGCCTGCACAAGGGTGATCGCTCGTTCACGGTCTTCCGCGACCGCGCCCGCTGGTCGCTCCACGACCAGATCGAGCGCGCCGGGCCGGACCTGCGGGGTTGCGCCGAGAGCGTCGCGCCCGGCTCCTTGGTGGTCTTCGCGCTCAAGCAGTTCCCCGAAGCGAATCCGCACGCCTCGCTGCTTTCCGATGAGGGACAGGCGCTGGCCCGACGCGTGTGGGGCGAGGTCGGCGTGGAAGTGAAGCGATGCTCCGTCGCCGGCGGGCTCGCCGCCGTCGAGCTGACGCTCGCTCCTGACCCAGGCCGCGCCTCGCCGGCGTCGCCGTGACGCGGCGCCCCGGCGGAACCGCTCCCTCTCGCCCCGCCGCCCCGGGATCGGCCGCTGCGAGGGTTGACGGCCGGCCCGCCGCCCCGTACCTTTGCCGGCCGTGCCGATCCGCGCGACGGCCAGGTTGCGACGATCACGGACGACGCAGCAGTCGGCGCCGCAAAGGAGCCTCCATGACCCAGGTGTCGGCCAGCCCCAACGGTGAGACGTTCCCCCTCCCCCAGCACCACGAGTACGGCCCGGAATACGAGCGCCTCGCAGCCCTCGCCGCGCAGGCGCACGCCGAGGGCAAGGAGGTGGTGGTCGTGATGGGGGTCGGCTTCGTCGGCGCGGTGATGGCCGCGATCGTCGCCGACACCGTGGACACGACCACCGGCAAGCCCTCGAAGTTCGTGATCGGCTGCCAGCGCCCCTCGACGCGCTCGTACTGGAAGATTCCGCTGCTCAACCGGGGCGAATCGCCGGTGAAGGCCGAAGACCCCGAGGTGGCGCCGATGATCGCCCGCTGCGTGCTCGACAAGAAGACGCTCGTGGCGACGTTCAACTCGGATTGCCTGAAGCTGGCTGACTGCGTGATCGTCGACGTGCAGTGCGACTACCGCAAGGAGTCGCTGGGGAACCTTCGCACCGGCGAGGTCGAGATGGGCGCGCTCGAGGACACGCTGCGCACCATCGGCGAGAAGATCCGGCCGCACTGCCTGGTGCTGATCGAGACGACGGTGGCGCCGGGAACCACGGAGTTCGTGGCGTTCCCGATCCTCAAGCGGGCGTTCGACGCGCGCGGGATCACCTCCGACCCGGTGCTCGCCCACTCGTTCGAGCGCGTCATGCCGGGGCGCGAGTACGTGGCGTCGATTCGCGACTTCTGGCGCGTCTGCGCCGGCTGCACCGACGAGGCGCGACGGCGGGTCGAGAAGTTCCTCACCGAGGTGCTCAACACCGCCGACTTCCCGCTCACGGTGATGGACCGGCCGATCGAGTCGGAGACCACCAAGATCGTCGAGAACTCCTACCGCGCCACGATCCTGGCGTTCCTCAACGAGTGGAGCCTGTTCGCGGAGCGCAACGGCGTCGACCTCGTCAAGGTCATCCGCGCCATCAAGATGCGCCCCACCCACTCGAACATGATCTTCCCCGGCCCCGGCATCGGCGGCTACTGCCTGCCCAAGGACGGCGGGCTCGGCTTCTGGGCGTACAAGCACATCCTGGGGTTCGAGGACGACATCTTCCGCCTCACCACGGCCGCCATCGACATCAACGACACCCGCGGTCTGCACGCCGCGGAGCTCACGCGCGACGCGCTGCGCAACATGGGGCGCTACATCGCCGGCTCCGAGGTGCTGATCTGCGGCGCCTCGTACCGCGAGGACGTGGGCGACACGCGCTACTCGGGCTCGGAGCTGGTGGCGCGCAAGCTCACCGAGATGGGCGCTTCGATCCGCGTCCACGACCCGTACGTGGACCACTGGTACGAGCTGGAGTCGCAGGACACCTATCCCGCCCCGGGCCACTCGTGGGCGCGCTTCTTCCGCAGCCAGAAGGAGCTCGTCAACGTCCGGGTGCAGAAGGACCTGCCGGCGGCGCTGGCGGGCGTCGAGGCGCTGGTGCTGGCGGTGCGGCACGAGCCGTACCTCGCGCTCGACCCCGACCAGGTCGTGCAGTGGGTCGGGCACCCGCTCGCCGTCGTCGACTGCTTCGGCATCCTCGACGACGCCCGCATCCAGCGCTACTTCGAGCTCGGCTGCGAGGTCAAGGCGCTCGGCCGCGGCCACATCCAGCGCATCAAGGAGCGCGTCCGCGCCGCCGCCCGCCCGCCCGCCCGATAGGTGGTGAGCCGCCAGGTGTGATAGGAGGCGACACGCTTCCCAACAAGGGTTGACCTGCGACCCCCGGTCGGGCCGGCGATGGCGCTCACCACCAGTTGGTCGGGTCGCCGGTGACGTTGTCGACCATCGAGACATACGCCCAGCTCCGGCCCTGCACGCCATTGGCGGTGTCGTCGAGCGGCAGCACCGTGAGACCGTAGGTACCGGCCGGGAAGCTGTTCAGCGGCTTGCCGAGCATCGTCTCGAGCCGCTCCTGCACGCTGGCATATGGCTGCAGCACGATCTCCCGCTCTGCCGCCTTGGTGCCGTCCGCCGCGTAGAGCGTCAGCCGGTGGGTGATCGCGTGGTCCTTGTCGCCGTTGTACAGGCCGAGATTGAGCCGAAACCGCGGCCCGATCTCCAGCCCCGCGAAGTGCTGCACCGGCCACCCGTACGGCGGGAAAAACGGCATCATCTCGCCGTACGTCCCACCGTCCGCCCGCGTCGTGTAGGTCCGCCCGAACCCGCTCATCCACGAGCTGGACCGCAGCTCGAAGGTCCCGCGCACGTTCTCATCGGTGGCGCACTGGTCAAACAGGTGCACGACGTCGGGGAAGATGGTCCGCCAACCAACCTGGTACTCGTAGGTGGCCGGCGACGGGCGCACGCCCGACAGGCGCTTCGCCAGCGGCCCGCTCTGCGCCGCCCCGCCGCAGCTCGTTGGCCACGCGGGGGCGAACCTGCCGAAGATGTCGTCATAGCCGCCGATGCCGTGCCCGACCTCCTCGCTCGCCGCAATGTAGACATCGGAACGCCAGATAGTCCCCTTTGCCCCCGGCAGGTGGGCCATGGCCGGCATCGCCACGTGCGAGGCATCGTCCCCGACCAGCCAGAACAGGCTGTAGGGCACGTGAATCCCGTCTCCCGTGCGGTTGTCCACCATCGAGAACCAGACTGCGACCTGCTGCCCGGACTCGACCTTGACCTGCGAGGGCATCCACGCCTGCACCGCAGCCGAAAACAGGGTTTCCAGGTTGACCATCTTGACGCTGTGCGGCGCGACGGTGACGCTCTGCTTCGCCCCTTCGCCTGGCCACCCCTGCGGGAGCGGCCAGAACAGCCCGATGGAGTACCCCCAGGTCAGGTCGACCGTGACGGGCTCGTTGGAGTCGTTGGCAAAGCCCATGTTGTGGCGGAAGCGCCCTGGCACCCTGTGGTCGAGTATGTAGGTCGCTGGCTTCCCAGTCAGGTACTCGACGTTTCCGAGGGATGGGTCGTCGTCGGTCAAGGGCCCGAGGTGGTTGCTGTACCCCGTGCTACCGGGGACAGCCGGTACCGCCTGGCCCATCGTCCCACCCCGTAGGCTCTCACCCGGATCGAGGGACGGCGTCCAGACACGGGAGGCAGCGACGACCTGCTCACCCACGCGGTAGGGTGAGGTGATGACGAGACCGTCGTGGGTCGTGCCATCGCCTGCACCACCACCGCCCAGCCAGCCGACGACATCCGACACCCGATACGAGCCATGCGCGGGGAGCTCGATGGTCTTGCTCACGTCTGGCTTGATGATCCTCCGCAAGGTCACGGTGCTGGCACTCGCGGACGGGTTGTACAGCCACAGCTCGCTCGACCAGAGCGTTCCACCCACCCCTGGCGCGCGCACGACGATCGGGATCGATTGCTCGAACGTGGAGGGCGCCTGCACCGGCAGGCTCGCGAGCGTGATTGGAATCATCGCCTTGGAGTCCGAGTTCACGAAGGTCGTGCGCGAGAAACTGCCGAGATCGACCTTGAAGAAGCTGGGCTCCAGGAGTGGTTCCGACTGACTCACATAGTACATCGCGTCGTCCACCGGGCTGTACTGGGCGAGCCTCACGAAGTCTCCGACCAGACTCGGGGGCAGCGTCTGCCGGCTCGCCGAGGCGATGTCAACCACACCGTTGCGGACCGGAAGGAACACAAGCGCAGTGTTCCGATTCAGATAGCTGGACAACCAGAAGCCACCGCGCCCTGCATCGAAGCTGAGCACCCTCCCCTCGGCATTGTTGTCGAGCAGCGTCTGGTCTGGTGTGCCTCGGAGATCGGCAAGCTGTGTCTCTGGTCCCGAGGGCTGCGCCCAACGAAACAGGACTGCGAAATCACCCGAGACCTTGGCTTCGCCTGGCAGAATCGCCAGCGGCTCGCACAGCTCGGCCATCGCGGAGAGCTCTCTTCGAACGCACCTCGGAGGGCCGAAGACACCCTCAGCCAATCCGAGCCCGGCCCCTTCCGCACTTCCGATCGCCGGTCCCTGGACCTGCCAGCCGGCAGCGCCCTTGAAGAACCCCGGCGTGTACCTGCGGATGAACCGGCCCGAGGCCACGTCGACCTCGATCCACACGCCGAGTCCCTCGAACAGCAGCCGATCGCCGGTTGTCGTCAGGTAGCTGCCGTGTCCGGAGCAGTGCGAAGCCGTGTATCCCAGCGCGTTGTAGAAGAACGGTGTGAGCCGGCGCCAGAAGTTCTGTTCCGGGTCGAACCGCCAGATCCCCTGGTGCTTCTCGGCCCCATGCGCACCGTCCGTTTGGCCCCAGAACCACTCGTGGTAGTTGACCGTGTAGGCAGTGGCGCGGAGCCCCTCCCAAGTGGGAACCTCGGCGGCGCCAAGCACGGCGCCGCCGACAAGGGCCAGGGCCACAAGGACCGCCTGCCTGATCTGCATGACCTTGCTCCCTCCACTTCGCACTGCAGCCTCACGGCTCCGGGACCGCCGGGCAGGTGCACTTCCAGTAGGTCGAGCTCCCGGGGTAGCCGATCGCCTTGAAGGCATTGTTGGCTGCCTCCTGCTCGTACCGGGCGTCGTAGACACGATCGGGGCACAGCGAGAGCGAGCAGTTCTTGTAGAGGTCCCAGGCCGAGCGCTTGGCGAGATTCGCCAGCCCACTCCACGTCGTCGTGCTGGTCGCGTAGTTCGTCAAGACGCGCATGAGGATCTTCGACGCCGCCTCAACCCCCAGCATGTCCACGAATGTGTCACACCCGAGCATCGCACTGGGGTTGCACATGCCGGCATCCACCAGCGGGTTCCGCGCTCCCTCGCTCAGCATGTACAGGACCGTGGGAAGCATGTTCCCGCGCTTGTAGGCATCGTTCTGGAAGTAATCGTGATCCTTGTGGTATTTCAGATCATGCGCCGTGTCGACCGGGTAGATGCGCCGCCAGTAGGGCTGAGCGGGTCCGCGATCCTCACCGAACTCCCAGTCAGCCTGCTCAGCGCCGGTCCCGGGCGACTGATTGAGCCACTCGACGCTGTGCCCCAGCACGTCGGCAAAACCCTCGTCGAGCTGGTCACCCACTTGGTTCCTCGCTGGGTTGTAGGGGAAGTTGGCTGACCCGTCGACGACGGCATGACCCCACTCGTGGCCGATCACGTCCATTGCTGCCGACCCGGCGTACGTTCCCTCCTGCTCGAGGTAGACGACGACTGCCTTGCCGTCAGGAATCGAGCCAGAGCCACCCCACTCCCAGTTGGCGTAACCCCGGAAGACCGATGCTGTGTTGTGGTCGAAGAGGATATTGGCTCGTTGTGAACAGCTCCCGTCGAGACCGCACCACGAGAACCTGTTCTTCAGCGTGTACATCGTCTTGTATGTGAAATAGAGCGCATCGCCTGCGGCGGACCCCTGGTTCGGCAACAGCACCGTATCGTCCGAGTACCAGGGAAAGGCGCCGCTGGTCGTCAGCGGCAGAACGCCGTAGTCGTTCGTGGAGCACCCATAGTCTTGGTAGGGATTGGGTGGATTCGGGTTGGGATTCGGAGCAAGGCGAAAGAACATCTCGATGGGTGGGATGGTCGAGGTGCCCTTTCGGCCGCCCTCATGCGACCACGCCGGCAGCCGCTGATCGGCCTGACGGGCCCACACCGTCCGATCGGCAACCGCGGGGTTCTGCGGATCGACCTTGGCCGTGACCTCGTTGCTGGTCGGATTGGGCCGGCAGTTGTCCGACTTGACCTGCCGGCCGACCTCGAGGATCTCCCCGGTTGCGGCGTCCATCCTCGCCTCGAGCCCCATGCCGCCGGTCTCGAGAGACAGCACCTTCCATACGAACCGGAACGAGCCTTCAGCCACCGGGGCGAGCGTCAGAGTTGTTCTGTCCTGCAGCGCCGCCAGAACCGCAGGATCCCAAGTCAGCCATTCACCGAGGGCGAAGTCCTTCCGCTCGCGCAAACGGTCCTGGGCGAAGGCGAACGCCTCCTTGGCACCAACGAACGTGGGCCGCACCACCAGCGAGAAGTGGAGGTGCCCATGTCCGTACACGAGGTAAACACCCTCCTCGTCGGAGTGCACGCCGATCTCGGCACCCTCGAGCCTGATGCCCTGAGTGGCGTACGGCTCGCCGAGCAGCTTCGCGAGATCGGGAGACGGTAGGAGGTACTGCCGATAGAAGACATGCCGCATTCCCAGATCGTCCTTCTGGTCGCGGGCGCTTTGCCAGACCACCTCGCCTTCAGGGGCGACGATCCCTGTATGCACTTTTTCGACGATTCCTCGACCTGCGATGGTGGACTGAAGCTCCTTTGCGGCGCCGTACCCTTCCAGGCATACGACCTTGGCGGGCGACGCGACATCAGGGTCGGGAGTCGTTCCGGCCTGAGCAATGGCCGGTGTGAACACCCATAACGTCAGCACCAGGGAAGGAAGGAAGGAAGGAAGGAGCGTCTACACGTTCTCAGGGGGGTCATCAGCGTTTCCTCCTTAGGCAACATTGATAACAGGCCCGTCTGGGACTGTCAACAGACCCCATGACGCTGAGATACGCTATCCCTCTTTTGTGTGACACGCATCACATCCGGACACATCATAGCCCATTTGGGTGATGACAATCGGACGCCGATGCCATATGCAGCGCGCGGCAGCGCGCTCCGGAGACCACCAAGATCGTCGAGAACTCCTACCGCGCCACGATCCTGGCGTTCCTCAACGAGTGGAGCCTGTTCGCGGAGCGCAACGGCGTCGACCTCGTCAAGGTCATCCGCGCCATCAAGATGCGCCCCACCCACTCGAACATGATCTTCCCCGGCCCCGGCATCGGCGGCTACTGCCTGCCCAAGGACGGCGGGCTCGGCTTCTGGGCGTACAAGCACATCCTGGGGTTCGAGGACGACATCTTCCGCCTCACCACGGCCGCCATCGACATCAACGACACCCGCGGTCTGCACGCCGCGGAGCTCACGCGCGACGCGCTGCGCAACATGGGGCGCTACATCGCCGGCTCCGAGGTGCTGATCTGCGGCGCCTCGTACCGCGAGGACGTGGGCGACACGCGCTACTCGGGCTCGGAGCTGGTGGCGCGCAAGCTCACCGAGATGGGCGCTTCGATCCGCGTCCACGACCCGTACGTGGACCACTGGTACGAGCTGGAGTCGCAGGACACCTATCCCGCCCCGGGCCACTCGTGGGCGCGCTTCTTCCGCAGCCAGAAGGAGCTCGTCAACGTCCGGGTGCAGAAGGACCTGCCGGCGGCGCTGGCGGGCGTCGAGGCGCTGGTGCTGGCGGTGCGGCACGAGCCGTACCTCGCGCTCGACCCCGACCAGGTCGTGCAGTGGGTCGGGCACCCGCTCGCCGTCGTCGACTGCTTCGGCATCCTCGACGACGCCCGCATCCAGCGCTACTTCGAGCTCGGCTGCGAGGTCAAGGCGCTCGGCCGCGGCCACATCCAGCGCATCAAGGAGCGCGTCCGCGCCGCCGCCCGCCCGCCCGCCCGGTAGTCAGTGAACCGTGAACGGTGATCGGAGGAGTCTCCTCCGACCACCGATCAACGATCACCGTTCACCGGCGGTGGTGGTGGGGAAGGGGCGGCAGCGGGGGCGGCGGCAAGACGAGGGTGAGGGCGCCGAGGTCGAGGTAGACACCGCCGCGCATCTGCCGGTGGTGCTTGTACCGACGGTGCTTCTCGTAGCGCGGCCGGGCGTGGGGCCTGTAGGGGTACCCGTGCACGCGGTCCACGTTGGGCCGGCGCGAGTCGTGCCGGCGATCCCGCTTGTGAGACCGGTGCCCCTCGCCCGACCCCGCCTGCGCCACGTCTGCCGTTGCGGCGAGGCCAAGCGCCAGGCAGGCTGCCATGATGATCCGGAAGAGCTTGCTGTGCCTCATGATCCACCTCCCGGCGGGGGTCTTGGTCCGCCGCACCCAGAGGCAAGGCAAGGGTGATGCCAATGTGTGCGCCTGCTGCGAGCGGACGTTCGAGGCGTCGCTCCGCGAATGTCACCTGAAGAGGACGCCGGGCGGGGCAAGCCCCGCCCCTACACCGGAAACGGTTTCCCTTCGTCCGCAAGGCCCCCCGCCCACCCGGCGCGGCCCAGAGGTCCGCGCCCACCTTTGGCCCCTCACCTGGCTCGCTCCGCTCGCCACCCTCTCCCCGCTGCGCGGGGCGAGGGGATGGGCTCGCGAGCGCTGTCGTCACAGCGGTGGGCGCGGACGTCCCGGCCGCGCCGGATGGGTGGGCCGTGGACGTGGACCTGGACGTGGTCGTGGACGTAGACGTGGACGGGGTGGGGAGAAGCCGTCCACGACCACGACGACGACCACGGCAACGACCACGACCACGGCAACGACAAATACATGTAGGGGAGGGGCTTGCCCCTCCCAACACACGTCCAGGACCAGGTCCAGGTCCCATGGGGTGGGTGGGGGAGGGTGGGAGGTGGCAGTGCTGTGTGGGGGGTGCGGGGGAGAGCTCTCGGCTCTCGACTCTCGACCGGGCGGGGGGAGAGGCAGCCCCTCCCCCCGCGTTTCGCGACGATCCAGCTTCGCGTCAGTTGGCTTTGGCTGGCTTCTCCTCGGGGGTCCCCGGTAGCAGGCCGCGGTTGCGCAGCAGCGGCTCGACCGAGGGGTCCTTGCCGCGGAACCGTCGGTACGCCTCGGCCACGTCGCCGGTGCCGGCGCGCTCGAGGATGTTCTTGCGGAACGAGGCGGCCGTGGCCCGGTCGAAGATCCCCTTCTCCTTGAACGCCTCGAAGGCGTCGCTGTCGAGCACCTCGGACCACAGGTACGAGTAGTACCCGGCCGCGTAGCCCCCGGCGAAGATGTGGCTGAACGCCGGCGTGCGGTGGAACGAGGTCGCGTAGCGCGGCATCCCCATGCGCTCGAACGACGCCTTCTCGAACGCCTTCGCGTCGATCTCCTTCACGTCGCCGAGCGTGTGCCAGTCGAGGTCGAGGAGCACGGTCGAGACCATGCCCACGGTCCCGTACCCCTGGTTGAACTTCTCGGCCTTCCTGATGCGGGCGATCAGGTCGTCGGGCAGTACCTCGCCGGTCTTGTAGTGCCGCGCGTAGGACTTCACGACCTCGGGCTCGAGCACCCAGTGCTCCATGATCTGGGACGGCAGCTCGACGAAGTCCCACGGCACGTTGCCGAGCGAGGCGAAGCGGACGCTCGTCAGCAGGCCGTGCAGGGCGTGGCCGAACTCGTGAAACAGCGTATCCACCTCGCCGCGGGAGAGCAGCGCCGGGGTGTCGGCGGTCGGCGGCGTGAAGCTCGCGACGTTGGTGACGATCGGCCGGATCTGCTTGCCGCTTCGCACGCAGGCGTCGCGGAGCGAGCCGGACCACGCGCCGCCGCGCTTGCCGGCGCGAGGGAAGTAGTCGAGCACCAGCACGCCCACGTGGGTGCCGTCGGCTTCCTTGACCTCGTACGTGCGCACGTCCGGGTGGTACTTCGGGAGGTCGGTCCGCTCGGCGAACGTCAGCCCGTACAGCCTGGTGGCGAGGCCGAACACGCCCTCGCGTACCTGCTCGAGCGGGAAGTACGGGCGCAGCGCCTCCTCGTCGAAGTCGTAGCGGGCCTTCTTGACCTTCTCCGAGTAGTACCCCCAGTCGTACGGCTCGATCTGCGCGCCGGGGTGCTTCTCGTTGAGCATCGCCTGGAAGGTCTTGGCGTCCTCGTCGGCCTTGGCCACCGCCGGCGCCCATAGCTTGTTCATGAGCGCGTACACGTTGGCCGGAGTCTTCGCCATGTACTCCGCGATCTGGAAGTCGGCGAAGGTCTTGTATCCGAGCAGTCGGGCGCGCTCGGCACGCAACACCGCCATGCGGGCCGCGATCCGGTTGTTGTCCTGCTCGTTGCCGTTGTCGGCCCGCGCCTTGTACGCGGCGAAGAGCCGGTGCCGCAACTCGCGGTTGTCGGCGTAGGCCACGAACGGGCGCAGCGAGGAGGGCTGCAGGGTGAACACCCACTTGCCCTCGAGGCCGGCCTTCCTGGCGGTCTCGGCCGCCGCGGCGACGGTCTGGGGCGAGAGCCCCGCGAGGTCCTCGGCCTTGTCGACCACGAGCTTCTACGCGTTGGTCTCGGCCAGGACGTTGTTGGAGAAGCTCGTGGACAGCGACGAGAGCTCCTGGTTGATCTCGCGGAAGCGCTTCTGCTGCTCGTCCGAGAGGTTGGCGCCGCCGCGCACGAAGGACTTGTAGCTCTCCTCGAGGAGCTTGCGCTGCTCGGAGTCGAGCGCCAGCGTCTCCCGCGCCTCCCACACCTTCTTGACCCGGGCGAACACCCGCGGGTCGAGCGCCACGTCGTCCTGCAGCGCGGCGAGCTTCGGCATCGCCTCGGCCTGGACCTTCTGCAGCGCCTCGTTGGTGTTGGCGGAGGCGAGGCTGAAGAACACGCCGGCCACCTTCCTGAGCAGGAGGCCGCTCTCCTCGAGCCGGACGACGGTGTTCTCGAACGTCGGCGGCTCGGCGTTGGTGGCGATCGCGTCCACCTCCTGGCGCTGCTCGGCGATCGCCCGATCGAACGCCGGCATGAAGTGCTCCGCCTTGATGCGTTCGAACGGCGGCATCCCGAACGGTGCCGTCCACTCCTCGAAGAACGGGTTCGCTTCCGGTGCCGCCGGCTGGGCCGGGGCTGCCTGCTGCGCCGCCAGCGGCAGCGCGGAGAGAATGATGAGACCGAACACTGTGCACGACTTCCGCATCACCTGTTTCCTCCTTGCAGGGATGGCCCGAGGCAGTCAGCCGCCCCCGACTATCTTGTACGCGGTGAAGGCCCGAACGTTGCGCGCAATTCCGCTCGGTGCCTCAGCCGAGCCGGCCGAGGTGGGCGCCCAGCCGGGCCGCGCCCTCGCGGAACGTCGCAGATTCGGGCAGAAGGCTCAGCACCAGGTGGCCGTCGCGCGGGAAGTCGAAGAAGAACCCCGGCTGCACCGCGACGCCGTCGCGCTCGAGCAGCTCGACGGCGAGCTCCTCCTCGTCGACCACGGCCGGGAAGCGCAGCACCGCGCTCCAGCCACCGCCCGGCGGCAGCACCTCGAGCGCCGGGCACCTGCCCACCACCTCGCGGAGCACCGTGAGGTTGCTCCGGCAACGCGTCCGGATCGCCGCGCGCACCGTGGCGCCCCGCGCCAGCAGCTCGGCGGCGGCGAGCTGGACGGGTGTCGCCACCGAAAGGAAGGTGTCGGCCAGGTACTCGAGGCGCTCGAGCGCGGGCGCCACGACGTCCTCAGGACCGCTGGCCGCGATCCAGCCGAGCTTGAGCTGCGGCAGGCCAACGCTCTTGGAGAGCCCACCGAGCGCGAACGTCAGGCAGGTCGCGGACCCCGCCAGCGAGCGGGCGCGCTGACCACCCTCCGCGAGAGGAAAGTCGAGGAACACCTCGTCGACGACGAGCGCCCAGCCGCGCGCGGCGCACAGCGCCTGCAGCGCCGCCGCGTCGCCCGGGTCGAGATACGAGCCCGTGGGGTTGTTGGGGTGCACGACGACCACCGCCCGGGTGTCGGCTGGCGCCGCCGCCAGCTCGTGGAGGTCGAGCCGCCAGCCTTGGTCGGGGTCGAGGTGGTACGGCTCGGTGCGCACGCCCTCGACGCGCGCGAGATGGTCGAACAGCGGGTACGACGGCACGCCCACCAGCACCGCCTCGCCCGGCTCGCACAGCAGCTTGAAGAGCAGCGCGTACGCCTCGCTCGTGGAGGCGGTGAGCACGAGCCGCTCGACCGGCACCGCCGCGCCCTGGCGGGCGTACTCGGCCGAGACGGCCCGCCTGGCCTCGACGAGCCCGCGGGGGTCGGGCCGGTACGCGAGCCCGGCCGGGTCGGCGAGCGGCCGCAGGAGGTCCTCCGGGTAGGGAATGCCGCAGCGCGTGGGGTTGGAGTCCGTCAGGTCGTACGCCGGCGGGTGGGCCGCGCGGGCGAGCGTGATGCGGTTCGGCTCGAGGTCGGCCGGGGTGCGGGAGGAGAAGTGGAACGGCACGGGGGGATTGTGCATGAAGACAGGCACGAGGCAAAAGGCAGGAGGCACGAGGGGGACGAAGAGAAGGGCGGCCGGAGAGGCCGCCCAGAGCCTGGGACCCCAGTGCCCAGGAGGAGGAACCCGACTCTCGCGCTACTCTCCCCTCGCCCCTCGCCCCTCACCCCTGCCCGGGCCGCGCCGCATCATCTTGAGGGCGTCGAGGTAGGTCTCGAACTTCGCGCGCTGCTCGGGGGTGAGGACGCTCACCGTCGCGTCGTGAAGCTTCTGCCGCTCGGCCTTCAGCGCCTCGCGGCCGGCCTTGAGCTTGAGCATCGCCTCGCCGACCGCCTTCGCGTCCGGCGTCGCCGCGTCCATGAGCGCCCGCAGCGCCGCACGGCTGGCCTGCTGCTGCTCGCGCAGCGCCTGCAGTTGCGGCTTCGCCGCCTCGGCGAGCCCGCGGATGCGGTCCTTCTGCTCCTGCGAGAGGTCGAGCTTCGCCAGCACCGCCTTGATCCCGGCCCCCGGCCGCCGGCCCTCGCGCCCGCCCCGCGGCCCGAACGCCGCGAACGCCCCGGTCGCCACCAGCATCGCCGCCGCCCCCACCACCGCCACTGCCTTGTTCGCTCTCATCGTCCGCCTCCCTTGTCTCGGCGCCCCCTCTGGCGCCCGCAGTGTAAGACGACGGTCCAGATCGCAGGTTGACATCCGGAAAGGTTAGCCGCCGCCCAGACACGACTTCGCTTGGGACCCTGGCGTCTTCTCCGCTGGCCCCCCGGGCGCTGGCCACTCCTGTCCACTCCTGTCCAGGCCTTGACAGCGGAGAGAGAGAGAGAGAGAGAGAATCTGCCCCAATAAAGCCAGGCGGGGATAGACCATCACACCTCGCCGACTGAGGAAGCATGGAATGTTGATCCGAAGAATCGCCGTTGTTGCCCTTGCGCTCGCTGCCCTTTTCGCGGCGAATTACTCGTCTGCGCAGGTGACGGGTGACACCAACTTCCACCCAAACACAAAGGCGATGACTGACCCGCCAACCGGGGACTACTGCGGCAGCCTGGGCGGGGGCTGCTACGAGGCATGGCGGACGGATGGTTCGGTTCTCATCTATGACTCCAACGTCGGGGCTGCGATCGGCGAATTCTTTGAGAACATGATCCCCGAAGCGGCGTGCGAACTCCTGCCGTTCCCCTTTGACTGGATCTGTGGCTTCTTGTTTTGGTAACTGGTCTCTTGAACCGCCAGCGCGCGGTCCATGCCGCTGCCAGCCGCCAGGGGGCGCAGCGCGGGGTGAGACCAGTCAGGGGAGAGTCGAGAGACCCACAGCGCTCCGGAGTGCCTCGATTACTCTATCGGAGGGAGGCCCAGAGATGAGTACCGTCGCGCGAGTGTCGGTGCACCTGTTTCACGTTCTTGTTTGCGCCGGGCTTTTTCTGGCGCTGGGACTCGACGCTGACGCGAGCGCCGGAGTCCGCGTGGTGGCGGAACACAAGCTGCCTCCCGAGACGCGGTGGGCAGCGGACGTCCGGTGGGTGAGCGACGCCTCCGTGGCGGTCGCCCACGCTGGCGACGGCTCATTCCAGGTGCCACTTGCGGCCGGGAAGCCTGCGTCGGTCCTCATGCCGGCAGGATCGCGTCGTGGCCCGGGCCCGGTGGGCCAGGAGCGCACACTTATCTGGGCGCACACCATGCTCGGGGTCTCCGACCGCTTCTTCGCCTTCGCGGCACCGTCCTTCGAGCTAGCCTGGGTGCCTCGACAACCCGGGGGGGTGGGCGCATCAAGGGTCGTCGACTTCTTGAGCGCAGTCGATCTGGACGTTCACGAAAACCGTCTTCTCGTGGTCGGGCTTCCCAGCATGGCGCCCGCGGCGACCGGAGACGGACCAACGATTCTCTGGGAAACCAACCTCGAAGCACCCACGCCGCCTGTCTTTCGGCCTCGTTTCTCCCTTTCGCGCCCTGTACCGGAGAGCGAACTCGATGACTGGCTGCACGCGAGTGGCTCGGCGAGTGTACGTTTTCTGACCGACGGATCGTTCCTCCTCGTGCCCGGGATAGAGCCCGGCGTGTACTGGTACAACAGCGATGGGCGCCTGCTTCGTGCCTGGAACTCCGAGGCGCTCGGCCTCGACGTCGTCGGGCCATCGGATCCTGCTGGCGCCCGCCGAGCGGCTTCGAATCGAGGCGCCATGCTGGCGCTCCGCAACGCTCTGCGACTGACGGACGAGATACTGCCGTTGCCGGAGGGTCCCGCTGTCGTCGTTCGCCACGCGCGGGAGAAGGACGTCGTGTGGACCATGAGTCTGCTGAGACGCGACGGCAGCATCACCTCGGTCGAGCTGCCGATCCAGGTGTCCTCGCCCAACTGGACTCTCTTCGGAGATGCGCAGGATCGACGCGTGATCCTCGTCCTCTTCGAGACCTGCGAGCGGGGTCCCCGTACATGTAGTCCGTCGCGCCTGGTCGAGCTGGAGGTTACGCCTTGATCGTCGGTCCACTGCTCGCTGCCGCGCTGCTCGGCGCCTCCGGCGCCTTCACCTACATCGCCCTCGACCCCCAGGGGAGAGCCCACGCAGCAACACGACCCGAGATCGATGCGAGGTCCGATGTCCGCTTCGTCTGGAAGTGGTCCGAGGACCTTCCTCCCGAGCGGGTCCCGCTGGCGAGGATCGATGAGGCGCCGCGTCGTCTCTCGACCCGGCTGGCGGTCTCGATCGACGTGCGTGCCGATGCCTCGCGCGCCGGGCTCGAGCTCGTGGCGGCACCGCTGCGCATGTGGCAGGAGGTCCCCGAGCCGCTTCTTCCGCGCTGGCCCGTACCGGAGAAAGGGCAGCTGAGCTGCGCAATCTGGCCCGACCAAGCCTGGGGTGTGCGACTGGTGGGCCGCGAGTCCGCAAGCACCTGGACCCTCGTGGAGCCGGGGCGGACTGCCACCAGACTGACCGCCGGGCCCGCGGCTGGGCAGTACATGTCGGTGATCTCGCCGACCTCCGTGGAAGGCGCGAGGGTGCTGGTCTATGCGGCCTCGGGCACTGGTGCCTCCGGCCCGCGACTGGAGGCGGTGTTCGTCGGGGACAAGCAGGGACGTATCAAGCTGCCGGCCTGGCCCAAAGACACCGAGGCGATCCTCGTGGTCAGCGCGGACGAGCTCGCTCCCGCCGTGCTCCATGTCAAGGAGTGGCCGCCATCGATTGCCAGACTTGACCGTGGGTGCCTGCTGCGCGGCACGGTGCGCAACAGCGAGGGAGAACCTGTTTCCCCGGTCAATATCCTCGTCGAAACGTGGGTCGCGCCCGGCGTTCCGATCGCCTTCCACCGGACCGCGGTGGGAGACGCCACAGGCGTCTTTTGTGTGCGAGACCTCCCCAGGGGCGAAGCGACGGTCACCGTTGTGGCCAAGGGGCTGGGGGTTGTGCGGCGGTCCCTGGTGCTGAAAGAGGACGACCAGGACCTGGGACAGCTCGAACTCGTAGAGGGGCGGGCTCTTCGAGTACGAGCACTCGAGAGCAGCGGCAGCCCCATTGCGGGGGCGTTCGTCAGCACGGAAACGGCAGCCGGCTACACGGACGGAGAGGGCGTGACGACACTGCGGGGCTTGAGGCCCGCGAGCGCCCTCAAGATCTCGGCCAAGGCTGCCGGCTTCTTGCAGCGGGAGCAACTCTTCATGCCACCGCTTCCGGAAGAAGTAACGCTCGTCCTGGAGCGCGGGCTCCTCGTGCGCGGGCTCATCGTGGACGCTGACGGCGAGGTTCTGACGGACGCCGAAGCAATGATCCGCACGGGCTGTGAGAGCTTCGGCACCACGCCGGTACCCGTCATCGGCGGCCGTTTCGAGGCGACCGTGAACCCCGTCGCCCCGGGTCAGCTCGTGCTGCGGTCGCCAGCCTCGCTCGAGGTCACGCTCGAGCTCCAACCGGGTGAAGCAGGCGAGGAACGGGACCTGGGAACCGTCACGCTGCCGAGCGGTGCCACCGCCACAGGCGTGGTTGTCGCTGCCGCCGACCACACGCCGCTGGCCGGAGCGAGGGTTTCGGCGCTGCGGACCGGCACCATGGGGCCGCTCGTGGCGGCAGCGCTCGGAGACGTGCTTTCCACCAGCACGGCCGCCAATGGGTCTTTCCGTCTCCAGGGCCTTCGCCCGGGTACCACCCGCGTCGAAGTGGCGGCGCCGGGGTATGCCTCGAAGTCGGTGGTCGTGGCGATCGAGGAATCCGGGGAGCACGACGTTGGGACGATCGAGCTTACGGTCGGTGCAACGGTTGTGGTGCGGACGCGGGTGCCCACCGAATTGGCGGGCGCGGTGGCTCGCATCCGGCCGGCAGCGCAACCGAGTGAGAGCGGCTCGTTGGCGTCGGCACTGGAAGATGGCGAGGCGTCGCTGCCTCACGTGCCCGCAGGGCCCTCAGTGCTGTCGGTGGTGGCGGGGAACACAGTGGTCTGCGAGAAGAACGTTCACGTCCCCGACAAGGGCGTGCTGCGCGTGGACTGCCCGCCACATCTCGTCAGGGTCCGGGGAAAGGTGCGGATGGGAGGCGCGCCGGCAGGTGCCGGGGTCCTGCTCCTTGCCAGCGGTGGCGCACCCGAGGTGCCGGAAGCGATCGTCACCACGCAGAGCTCGACCGGTCTCCGCCAGCAGCACAGCTACCTCGCCCGACCACGCCCCGTCGAGATACCGACGAGACACGACGGGAGCTTCGGACCTCATCCTCTGCGCCCGGGACACTGGGAGGTGACGTTCCACCCGGCTGGGGCGGGCAGCGCATCCAGCCCTCAGGGCATCGAGATCGTGGACGCCCCTGAGGCTGTGCTCGACATCGACCTGCCGGGTCTCGCCGTGGCGGGGGTCGTCGTTGACGAGGCGGGCCGGGCGGTGCCATCAGCGCGCATCACGGCTATGCCTGGCGGTGCGGCTGCCATCACCGGAGTCGACGGTCGTTTTGCCCTTGTGGGCTTGCCCGAGGGACGAATCGCTCTGCAGGCGCGCCTCCGCGATCTCGTGAGTGAGCCTGTGTGGGTGGAGGTGGAAAGGGGGAAGCGCGGGGAGCCAGTCCAACTGCGTCTCGCGCCCCCGGAGAGCGACGAACTGACCGTCGTCGTCGATGCCGAGCGAGGTCTGACGGCAGCAGGGGGGCTTGTCATCGTCGAGATGGAAGGTCGTGGCACCAGGTTCGCCACAGCCGGAGAAGATGGTCGAGCCATGGTCTCGGTCGCCCGACCGTATCCGCAGAGAGTTCGCTGCGTTGCTTTCACCGGCTCGTCCCTTGCACTCGGGAGCTGGACCTCATGGGAGGCGGCGGTCGAGGGCGGGGTGCGGGTCAGGCTGGCACACGCAGGCCGACTGGAGATCGTGGGTGCCGACGCCGCCACGCTTCGGCTGGCGGGCAACAATGGCGAGGATGCGACCACGCTCCTGCGGCAGGTCGGTATTCTCCCGCCGGTTGCGGACGGCCTGCCGGTTGTTGTGGGGCCCCTTCCGCCCGGGTTCTATTCGGTCTCGAACGGCACGCAAACCCTGCGGGTCGAGATCCGCTCGGCCGAGACCGCTCGGGTGTCGTTTCACTGACCCGAGCCGCACCTCCAGCTCCAGCGACCGGGCGCACGGCGGGCGGCCGCCGGTTGCGTTACCCTTGTCGCGCATGAGCGCCGACCCGAACCTCGACACGTACCCGCCGATGGAGCGGCGGATCTTCTGCAACCGCACGCTCAACCTCCGCGGCGTCAAGGCGGTCGGCTACGACATGGACTATACGGTCGTGCACTACCGCGTCGAGCCGTGGGAGCGGCGCGCCTACGAGCAGGTGAAGCTCAAGCTCTCGGAGCTCGGGTGGCCGGTCCGGGACTTGTGTTTCGACCCCGAGCTCGTCACGCGCGGGCTCATCATCGACACCGAGCGCGGCAACCTCGTGAAGGCCAACCGCTTCGGCTACGTGACGCGGGCCGCGCACGGCACAGCGATGCTCGACTTCGAGGTCCAGCGCCGGGTGTACGGCCGCACCCTCGTGGAGCTGGCGGACCCGCGCTACGTCTTCCTCAACACGCTGTTCTCGCTTTCCGAGGCGTGCATGTACGCGCAGCTCGTGGACCGCCTCGATGAGGGCCGCCTGCCGGCCGCGCTCGGCTACGCCGACCTCTACCGCCAGGTACGCCGCTCGATCGACGAGGCCCACATGGAAGGGGAGCTCAAGGCCGAGATCGTGGCCAACCCCGAGGTCTACGTCGAGCGCGACCCGGAGACGGTGCTCGCCCTGCTCGACCAGCGCGAGTCGGGCAAGAAGCTGCTGCTCATCACCAACTCGGACTGGGCGTACACGAGCCGGATCATGAGCTACGCGTTCGACCCGTTCCTGCCGCCGGGTACGACCTGGCGCACGCTGTTCGAGCTGGTCATCGTGTCGGCCCGCAAGCCCGACTTCTTCTCGCAGCGCATGCCCCTGTTCGAGGTCGTGACCGAGGACGGGCTGCTGCGCCCGATCAACACGCTGCGCCGGCCGGGGGTGTATGTGGGCGGCGACGCCACCGACGTCGAGCAGTACCTCGGGGTGTCGGGCGAGGAGATCCTCTACGTCGGAGACCACATCTTCGTCGACGTGCACATCTCCAAGTCGGTGATGCGCTGGCGCACCGCCCTGGTGCTGCGCGAGCTCGAGGACGAGCTGCGCGCCATCGAGCGGTTCCGCGACGAGCAGGCGCGGCTGGCCGCCATGATGGAGGAGAAGGTGCGGCTGGAGTTCCGCTTCTCGCAGGCGAGGGTGCAGTTGCAGCGCCTTCTGAACGGGTACGGCCCGCAACCCGAGGCCGCCGTCGAGGAGCTGCGCGCCGTCATGGCGGAGCTGCGCGGGCGGCTGGTCGCGCTCGACGAACAGATCGCGCCGCTCGCCCGCCTCGCGACCGAGGTCTCCAACCCGCGATGGGGCCTGCTGATGCGCGCCGGCAACGACAAGAGCCACCTGGCGCGGCAGGTCGAGCGCTACGCCGACATCTACACCTCGCGGGTCTCCAACTTCCTGTTCGAGACGCCGTTCGTGTACCTGCGGGCGCCGCGCGGCTCGCTCCCCCACGACGACGCCCACGTGCTGGCCTGAGCCGCCCGCACGGTCGAAGGCCGAGGGTCGAAGCTCCTTTTCCACCCTCCCGGCGACACGCGACGGGCGAGTACACTGGGGGCAGTGATACGGACCACGTGGTGGGAGCTTCGGGAGACCGCCCATGCCGCGACTGGATTTCTACGCCGACTTCAGATTATTCGTGAAGCTCAACTTGCGGGACGAAGACGTGATCCTGGGCCGGGGCCCCGGCTGCGCCGTGCAGCTTCCGGACCGGCGGATCTCCCGCCGCCACGCCGTCATCCGCCGCCGCGGGGACGGGTACTGGCTCGAGGACCAGAGCACCCATGGCACCCGCCTCAACGCCTCGATGCTCGCCAAGCCGACCCGCCTCCAGCCCGGCGACCGCATCTACCTCGGCCCGTACATCATCATCTTCCAGCCCGACGAGACCCCCTCCGAGGACCTCTCGTCGGAGGTCACCGCCCAGTAGCGCCTCGCCAGGCACCCCCCGTCCCCGCGACGGGGCGCCTTGCTATCCTGGGACGATTCTTCGGGGGTCCGCGATGGGACGCGTACGGCTCGCACTGGCGATCGGTCTTTGGGGACTTGCGGCCGCGGTGAGCGGCGAGACGCTCCGGGTGCTGTCGGCAGCGCCCGGTGGGAGGCTCGAGGGTGACGAGCCGCAGCGCGTACAGATCGTCTTCTCCGCGCCGGTGGTCGCGCTCGGCGAGGTGCAGCCGCTGGCGGCGCCCCCGAACTGGCTTTCGGTCGAACCGCCGATGCTGGCCCGCTGGCGCTGGGCCGGTACCGCCGAGCTGGTGGGCGAGCCGCTGGCGCCGCTGCCGATGGCGACCACGTTCAGGCTGGCGATCTCGCGCGAGCTGCGGGGGATCGGGGGCGAAAGGCTCGCCGCGCCGTACGCGTGGAGCTTCACCACCCCGCCGCCGCGCTGCGAGATCATGCGCGGCGACGTCGACGAGGACGGCGAGGCACTGGCGTTCGCCGTCACGCTGCGCTGCAACCAGCGGGTGGACCCCGCCTCGCTCGCCGGGGTCCTCGAGGTGCGGATCGAGCCGCGTCCGTTGCCGGACACCTCGGCGCTCGTGCCGGCAGCCGAGATCGAACGGTGGGAGCGCGAGCAGCCGGCGTATGCCGAGGCCTGGCGCCGCCTGCTCGAGGCGGCGCGGGGTGCCGCACCCGGGCGGCCGCCGTACCGGATCGAACCGGATGCGGAGAGGCCGCAGCAGGTCTTCCACCTGAAGCCGGAAGGTGGCTGGCCGCGCTCGGCCACGCTGCACGTCCGGGTCGGCGCGGGGCTGCGTTCACTGGAGGGCCCGGAGCCCTCGGTCCAGGCGACGGAACGCGGTTTCCGCACACCGTGGCCGTTCGTGCCGCGCCGCTTCACCGGCCGCGCCGGCGCCGGCGACCAGGGGTTCGACCCGCATTCGGTCGAGCTCGAGCTGTCCACGCCGGCCACCTGGAAGGACCTCGCGCCCCACCTGCGCTACCGCACGAAGGGGCAGGACAGGTGGCGGCAGATGTCCGAGCCGGCCGACGCCTGGTGGTGGGACTGGTCATCCACTGACTTGCGGCTGTCGGTCCTGGGACTGGGGGGGGGGCAGGAAATCGAGGCGTGTCTCGGCCCCGAGGCTGCCGACACGATGGGGCAGAAGCTGGGGTTCGAGTGGTGCGGCACGGTGCGCACCGGGCACCGGCCGCCGCACTTCTACCTCGTGGAAGGCGACGGCGTGGTGGAGTGGAACGGTCCCCACCTGCTGCCGCTGCGCAGCGTCAACGTGCAAAGCTACCGCCTGCTCCAGCGGCGGGTGAGCGAGGAGGAGCTGGTGCCGCTCGTTGTGCGCCGCGGCGCCATTCCGAGGCCGCCGCTCGGCGACGGCGAGCTGGTGAAGGTGCCGCTGGCGCCCGATGCGGGCGGCGTCACGCCGGTGGACCTCGATCCGGCGCTCGGTGGCTCTCCGGGGATCGTGCGCAGCGAGCTGGTGGTCGAGGAGGTGCTCGCCGGCAGCGAGTACGACGCCGGCGAGGCGCAGTGGCTGCGCCAGCCGCGCGCCTGTCTCACCCAGGTCACGACCCTCGGGCTCACCGTCAAGTCCTCCCGCCACGAGGGGCTCCTCGTCTGGGTCACGACCCTCGCGGACGCCGCACCGGTGGAAGACGCCGAGGTGACGGTGCGCGACGTCGACAACCGGGTGGTCTGGCGCGGGCGCACCGATCGGCACGGACTCGCCCGCACCCCCGCCGAGGTGAGCGGCGACCGCATCGCGGTGGTCACGGCTCGCCTCGGCGAGGATCTCGCGTACGCCAGGACGCAGTGGTACGAGGGGCACCGCGGCTGGGACTTCAACCTCCCGGTCGACTACGCCGACCGTCCGCCGGTGGCCGGCCTGGTATGGCCGGACCGCGGCGTGGTGCGGCCGGGCGAGAGTCTCCACGTCAAGGCCGTGGTGCGGCGGCAGCAGGAGCGGGCGCTCGAGCTGGTGTCTGAAAGCTCGCTGTCGATGGTGGTCTTCGACCCCGAGGGGAACTTCGTGCACGCCGTCGACGTCGCCCCTGACCGCTGGGGCGCGGTGGAGACCGAGGTGGCGGTGCCCGAGGGCGCGCCGCTCGGCGAATGGACGGTCGTGGTGGGGCCGCGCTTCGACCGCGACAACCGCGGCTGGGCCGGCGAGAACACCTGGACCGTGTCGGGCAGTTTCCGTGTCGCCGAGTTCCGGCGCCCCAAGTTCCGGGTGCGGACCGAGGCCGGCGCCGAGCGACTCATTGCCGGCGATCCCCTGGCCGCGAAGGTCGAGGGGACACTGCTGGCCGGGGGTGCGATGGCCGGCGCCCGGGTGGCGTGGGCGGTGCGCGCCGAGCGCGCAGGCTTCCAGCCCCCGGGCCGCCGGTGGGCCGAGTTCGAGTGGATGCCGGCCGCCTTCCTGGACTTCTTCGAGCACGAGGAAATCACGACCGTCGCCGAGGGGCGCGGCGAGCTCGACCGCGCCGGCACGTTCCCGGTGACGTTGCCGCGCGTCGAGGCAAAGGGCGGCTGGCCGACGCGCCTGCAGGTGGAAGGCGATGTCACCGATCTCGACCGCCAGAGCTCGGCCGGGCGCGCCTCGCTGCTCGTGCTGCCCGGCGAGTTCCTGGTTGGCCTCAAGCGGCCCGGCTACTTCGTGCAGGCCGCCCGCGGCGTGCAGTCGACGGTGGCGGTGCTGACGCCGGAGGGCGTGGCCAAGCCGGGCGTGGCGGTCAAGGTCCAGCTCGTGCGCCGGCACTGGGAGTCGGTGCGCCGGCGGGAGGTGTCGGGGCGCTACGTTTTCGAGTCGCGTCCGATCCGCACCGCGATCGCCGAGCAGTCGGTCACCAGCGCCGCCGAACCGGTGCCGGTGCGCTTCGACCTCGCCGAGAGCGGCGAGTACGCCCTCGTTGCCGAGGCCGTCGACAGCCGCGGCAACACGGTCGTCGCGTCAACCGACTTCTACGTCTTCGGCGCCGGCTACACGCCGTGGCGGATGGACCAGGAAAACCGCATCGACCTGGTGGCGGAGCGCGCCACCGTCAAGCCCGGCGAGACCGCCCGCGTGCTCGTCAAATCGCCGTGGGAAAAGGTCACGGCGCTGGTCACCGTCGAGCGCGCCGGGGTGCTCGAGTCACGCGTCATGGAGCTTTCCGGCACCATGCCGGTGCTCGAGATCCCGATCACCGCCGAGCACATCCCGAACGTGTTCGTGTCGGCGGTGCTGCTGCGCGGGCGGGTCGACGCCCCGCCCGACCCGGAACTGGTGGACCCCGGACGGCCGGCGTACCGCATCGGCGCTTGCGCGATTTCCGTCCCGCCCGTGGGGCGGCGGCTGCAGGTCGGGGTGCGGACCGAAAAGCCCGAGTACCGGCCAGGGCAGACCGCGACGGCGATCGTCACGGTGGCCGCGGAGAACGGCGGACCGCGACAGGCCGGAGTGACCCTCTGGGCGGTGGATGCCGGCGTGCTGGACCTCACCGCGTACCGCACCCCCGACCTCTTCCGCGCCCTGTACCAGGAGCGCGGCCTGGGGGTGGCCACGGCCGAGTCGCGCTCGCGCCTCGTGGGCCGGCGCTCGTACGGCACCAAGGGGGACAAGGCCGGGGGCGGCGGCGGCCGCGAGGCGGCGATGCAGGTGCGCCAGGACTTCCGGGCCCTCGCCGTGTGGCGGGGCGACGTGACGACCGACGCCCAGGGCCGCGCCACCGTGACGTTCACGCTCCCCGACTCGCTCACCACGTACCGTCTCATGGCCGTCGCCACGGCCGGGCGCGACGAGTTCGGGGCCGGGGAAAGCGAGGTGATGGTCACCAAACCGCTCGGGCTCGAGCCGGCGCTGCCGCGGTTCTTGCGGCCGGAGGACAGGGCGCGAGCCGGCGTGCTGGTGCGCAACCGCACCCCCCAAGCGCGCGAGGTCGAGGTGACGCTCGAGCTGCCGCCGGATGGACCGGTCGCGCTGCGCGGCACGTCGACGCGAGTCGTGACCGTGCCAGCGGGCGGCTCCGCCGAGGTCGGGTTCGGCCTCGTCGGCGTCAAGCCGGGTACGGCGAAACTGCTGTTTCGCGCGAGCTCGCCGCAGCCGTCGCCCGAAACCGACGCGTTCGAGATCCCGCTGCCGGTGGTGGCGCTGGCGCCGTCCGAGACGGCCGGCACGTTCTTCGCGGTGGCCGACCGTGCCGAGGAGCAGATCGCGGTGCCGGCCGACGCCTTCCCCTCCGCCGGCGGGCTCGAGCTCAAGGTGGCGGCCTCGCTGCTCGTCGAGGCCGGGGCAGCGGTGGACTTCCTCGCCGACTACCCGCACGCCTGCGCCGAGCAAGTGGCCTCGCAGGTGCTCGGCTTTTCCGCGGCGGCCCGCCTCGGCGGCGGGCTGACGCCGGCCAGGGTCAAGGACAAGGACCGCGCGGCCTGGCTGCAAGGCGCCGTGAGCCGGTTGCAGGCCTGCCAACGCAGCGACGGCGGCTTCGCGTTCTGGCCGGACGGCGCGGCCTCGTCGCCGGAGCTGTCGGCGCACGTGGTGTGGGCGCTCGTCGAGGCCAAACGGGCCGGGGCAGCGATCAACGAGAGCGCGCTCGGCCGCGCCGGCGAGTATCTCTCGAGCCTGCTGCGCCGCGAGGCGTGGGCCGGCGGACCCGGACACGGCTGGACGGCCCGACTGCTGGCTTCGCACGCGCTGACCGCGCTCGGGCACCCCGAGCCGGCGTACCTCCAGCGGCTGTACGAGCAGCGCACCGTCGCCACCGCGTGGGGGCGCGCGCTGCTCGCCGCGGTGATCGCCGCCCAGGCGCCGCACGACCCCCGGCTCCCCACCCTCACCGGCGAACTGCGTAACCGTCTCGCGGTGGAAGCGCGGGTGGCGCGGCTCGCCGAGCCGCTCCCCGAATGGGGGTTTTTCGTCTGGGCCTCGGAGCCGCGCGGCTCGGCCGCGGCGCTCATGGCACTGGCCGCACAGTCGCCCTCCGACCCGGTGGCCGACCGCCTCGTGCGCGGCCTCGTCGACCACCTCGGGCGGGACCGCTACCGCTCCACCCACGATGTGGCGTGGATGCTGCAGGCGCTCGCCTTCTGGCAGGACCGCAAGGGCGGCCCCGGCGGGACGCGCGCGATCGTCGCCGAGCTCGGCGGCGACCGGCTGCTGCGGACCTCGCTGGCAGCCACGAGCGCGCCGGTCGAGGTGTCGGTGCCGATGGTCGACCTGCAGGCCAAGGCGGTGAAGGCCGGCGGGCGGCCGCTGCCGCTGTCCGTGCGCAGCGAGGGGGGCGAGGTCCACGCCGCGGCACTGCTGCGCTACACGCCGCGCGGCACCCGGCCACCGATCACGCAGGGGCTGGAGCTGACACGCACGCTGATCGACGCACGGGGAAAGCCCGCCGCCGGCGTGCCGGCCGGCGAGGAGGTCGTGCTCGAGGTGGCCGTCACCTGTCCGGCGACACGGCGGTTCGTGGCCGTCGAGGTGCCGCTGCCGGCCGGCCTCGAAGCGCTCGACCCGGAGCTCGAGACCACGGCGCGCCGCGTGGAGTCCGCCACCGACAGCGAGTGGAGCGGCGAGGAGGACGCCGAGTCCGAGTGGGGGTTCTGGTGGGTCCCGGGGTTCGACCACGTCGAGATTCGCGACGACCGGGTCATGCTCTACGCCACGCAGTTGCCTGCCGGCACCACGACCACGAGGGTGCGCTGCCGCGCCACCACGACGGGCACGTTCCTGCTCGCCCCGGCGCGCGCCGAGCAGATGTACGAGCCGGAAGTGTTCGGCTCCACCCCCGGCGCGACGTTCGAGGTGCTGCAGCCGGGAAGGTGAGATGGGAGCACACGTGGGGGGCCACCGGCTTGGCGTCGGCCGCTGGCGTTCCCGGTGCGCGGTTCTGCTGGCACCGTTGGCTGCGGTGCTTGTGGTGGGTCTCGTTGCGGTCGGGCTCGGGCCGGCTCCCTCGCTCGGTCCTCCCCCGTCTCGCTCCGCCGTGGCCTACACCGACCGGCACGGCGGGCTCCTCCGGCTGAACCCCGGCGCGGACGGGGTCCGGCGGCTGCCGGTGGCCCTCGATCGGGCGAGTCCCCACCTCGTGCACGCGGTGCTGGCCGCCGAGGACCGTCGCTTCTTCCGCCACCCGGGGGTGGACCCGCTGGCGCTCGCCCGCGCGGCGTGGCAGGACGTGCGGGCGCGGCGGGTGGTCTCGGGCGGCTCCACGCTCACCATGCAGCTCGCCCGGCTGCTCGAGCCGCGGCCTCGCACGCTCCGCGCCAAGCTGGCGCAAATCGCGCTCGCGGTGCGACTGGAGCGGGCGCACGACAAGCGCGCGATCCTCGCCGCGTACCTGTCGCGCGCACCGATGGGCAACCGGACCGAGGGGTTCGAGGCCGGCGCCCGCGTCTACCTCGGCAAGCCAGCGGCCCAGCTCTCGCCGGCCGAGGCCGCGCTGCTGGCCGCGGTGCCGCGCGCCCCATCGCGCGACAACCCCTGGCGGAACCTCGAGGCGCTGCGCCTGCGGCGCAACGCCATCCTGGGTCGCATGCACGAGCTGGGCTGGCTCGACGCGGCGTCGCTCGCGGCGTCACAGGCCGAGCCGGTCGTGCTCGCCGGCGACCCGCTCCGTTACGCCGCTCCGCACTTCCTGGCCCGCGTCGCCGCCGAGACGGGCCCTCTCGAGCCGGGTGCGCGGCAGGTCGTGACCACCCTCGAGCCGGAGCTGCAGGCGCGCGTCGAGCGCATCGTGGCCCGGCACCGTGCCGAGCTGGAGGTCTCGGGGGTGAGATCGATGGCGGTGGTCGTCGCCGACCTCGAGCGCGGTGAGTGGCTCGCCTGGGAGGGCTCGGGGGGGTTCTGGAGCGCGCCCGACGGGCAGCTCGACGGCGCGCGGGCGCTGCGGCAACCGGGTTCGGCGCTGAAGCCGTTCGTGTACGCTGCCGCGTTCGACGGGGGGCTGTCCGGGGCCACCGTGCTCGCGGACATCCCCGCGAGCTTCACCTGGGCCGCCGGTACCTGGACGCCGCGCAACTACGACCAGCGCTTCCACGGACCCCTCACCGCCCGCTCGGCGCTCGCGTGCTCGGTGAACGTCCCGGCGGTGCGGGCGCTCCAGCACGTGGGCCCGCAGGCGCTCTGCAACCTCCTGCGTCGGGCGGGGATTTCCTCCCTCGGCGAGAGCGCCGAGCGCTGGGGGCTCGGGCTGGCGCTGGGCGCTGGCGAGGTGCGGCTGGCCGAGCTCGCGGCGGCGTTCGGGGCGCTGCTGCGCGGCGGCGAGTTCATCCGCCCGGCGACGTGGCGGGTTGTGATCGACGCCGAGGGACGCCCGCTGCGCCGGCCGGAGCCGCCGGCACCGGTGCGGGTGTGCTCGCCTGAGGCGGCGGCGCAGGTGGTGGACATCCTGGCCGACCCCGAGGCCCGCGCCCCGGCGTTCGGGCTGTGGAGCGTGCTGCGGCTGCCGTTTGCCGCTGCCGTCAAGACCGGCACCAGCGAGGGGTTCCGCGACAACTGGTGCGTCGGCGGGACGCGCGACGTGGTGGTCGGCGTGTGGGCCGGTAACTTCGACCGCTCGCCGATGGGCAACGTGTCCGGCGTCACGGGGGCCGGGGCGGTGTGGCGCGAGGTCATGCTGGCGTGGGCCGAACTCGAGCGGCCCGGGCAGGACCTCTCGACGCAGGACACGCTGGGTCGGAGCCCCGCCTCGCTGCGCGAGGTCGAGGTGTGCGCGCTCTCGGGGCTGGCCCCGTCGCCGAGCTGCCCGCGGGTGGTGCGAGAACTGCTGCGCCCGGGGCAAGAGCCGGGCCAGGTCTGCGACTGGCACGTGCGGGAGGCCGACGGCCGGGTGGCGGTGCGCTGGCCGGCGCTGTACCGCGACTGGGCGGCGGGCGAGGGGCTGCTCCCGCCGGCCACGCTGATCGCGCAGGCACCGGCTCGCCAGGACGAGGTGCTGGCCGTGCTGGCCCCGGCTGACGGCGACGCCTTCGTACTCTCCCCGGACCTGCCCCGCCGCTTCCAGAGCCTCGAGCTGCGCTGCTCGGTGCCGGGGACCCCCGCCGAGGTCACGTGGCTCGTGGACGGCGCGCCGCTCGCCCGCGTTTCCCCGCCATACGCCGCCCGCTGGGAGCTGGTTCCCGGCGTGCACCGCTTCGAGGTGACGGCCACCGGGGCGCGTTCCCGCCCGGTGGTGGTCAGCGTGTTCGGGAGGTGAGGCGAAGCGAGGCGAGCGTTTGTCGGCTGGTCGGCACCGAGACGACGGCCCGGCGGATCTGATCAGCAAGGGCAAACCTTTCGCGGTCAGGTAGGACGTGCAGTGGGGCGTGGGCTGTCAAGACCAGGTCCACTGCCCGCTCCCGTACCCGCAGATCTTCGTACCCGCTCACCGTCGGCGCATGCTCCTGCAGCCTTGTTCCCCGTCCAACCCATAACGATCGACCAACAGCTGCTCCTCAGCAAATCTCCAGCCACCTGAACCAGGTCGGGTGGTTCTGCTTGTACCAGGTGAGGACCTCGAGGATGAACTTCTTCTTTTCGGGGGACATCACGGCGTCGTCGACACGGTCGAGGCGCAGGCGGATGCCGTCGTCGTTGAAGAACTCGAGCGCCTCGGAGCACCACGTCTGGAGTTCGTTGCGGATGCGGCCCGAGTCGGAGATCTTGACGGGGCGGGTGCGGTAGTCCTGGCCACGCCAGAAGCGGTCGAGCAGCGGCGAGAACACCTGGCGGCTCTCCTCGAACGTTTCCATGAGCCGCAGGGTGAAGACCGCTTCCTTGATGCCGCGCTCGGAGGTGGCGTGCGCGGTGACACGGTACACGCCCTGGCGGACCTGCTCGACGCCGGGGGTGCCGGTGTAGGGGTCGGGCAGCATGTAGCCGGCGAGCGCCAGGCCGCGCCACTTCTTGTTGGGGAAGAAGTCGTCGACGCGCACGGTTCGGGCGTCGCACGGCATGCCGGCGCGCCGGGCATGGGCGATGATTTCGCGGTACTCGTCCACCTCCGGGGGCGGCGCTTCTCGCCCGAGCACCTTGGCGAGCTGGGCGGCAAAGTCGGTAGCGCCCGGATCGAGGTGCAGGATGTTGACCTCGCGCGCCCACGAGACGTCGAACTTGGAGGAAAACAGCGTCATCGAGGTCGTGACCCCGAGCATCGGGTCGAGCGAGGCAGCCTGGATCGCCTCGGCCGAGGCCGCGTAGCCGTCGAGGATAAAGACGTGCTGCGCCCCGTCCTGGTCGGTGTAGGCCCCGACCCGGCGCATCGGGGCGTAGGTGCCGGACTCGTTGAAGGAAGCCATGCCGTTGGGGAGCAGCCAGCCGTCCTCGACGACGTGGGCGCCGACGGCCCGCCACTCTTCCCACAGCGAGGCGAGCCGCGCCTCCCGCGCCTTGCCGCCGAGCGTCCAGACATGCACGTTGGACGGCTGGATCCCCGGGTACGCGTCCTGGATCGCGGCCATGACCATCGCCCGCGGCGTCAGGTAGTTGAGCAGGACCGAGCGCTTCTCGGCCGCGTCGACGACGTGGTTCGGCAGCGTCAGGCACCCCATGTACCCCTCGTATGGCAGCGCCACCTGCAGCGGCTGGTCGAAGACGTGCAGCACGGCGAGCGGCCCGGTCGGGGAGCCCTTGGCGAAGCGCGAGGTGTTTTCGAGCGTGTCGATGGCGGCACCCCAGACCGTGAGGCCGGCGGCGCGAATCTCCTGCCAGAAGTCCTCCCAGTGGTAGTCGGGGTCGTTGATCATGCGGTGCACCCGGCGGTCCAGGAACTTGGCGACGCCGGGGCGGGCGTACACGCGCCCGAAGCCGAGCAGCGGGTTCGAGCCCATTTCAGGGGTCTCGCCGGCCTTGGGCATGAGCCCCTCGCCCAGGCTCACCATCACTGCGTGGTTTTCCGGCAGCCGGCGGGTGAGGTACCAGAGCGCCTCACTCATGGCGTAGGCCGAGACCGCGTCGGCATCCTTCTTGACCTGGTTGATGCCGGCCTTGTCAAGGCCCTTGCCCTCGCCGTAGCGGCCGAACAGGCGGGTGCCGAGCGCCGTCACGGCTGCGGTCATGATGAAGGCATCCTCGAGCGCCGCCCCGACGAAAGAGAAGTCGTCCTCGGCGCCGCCGCGCAGCCACCGCTCCTCGACGTCCTCGAGCCAGAGGTGGAAGCGCCCAAGGATCGGGCTGGTGTTGAAGGCCCACTGGGCGATCAGGTTCTTGCGGTCCATGTTCATGGGCTGGCCCCCTTTCGGAGCGAGTGCTCGTGACTGCGGTCGGCCGTCGCACGACACGGTGCGGGCATCGGTACTCGATTGTACCCTGCGGCGGGCACGCCCGGACCCCCCAGACAGGCCGCGGCGACCTTCACAGCCCCAGGTCGACCCCGACGTAGAGGGAGCGCGTGGCGGCCGGGATGAAGCGCGGGTCGAGCCGGCCCAGCTCGCCATCCCAGTCGACGTAGCCGAACGCCGTGTAGCGGCGGTCGAGGAGGTTGTTGACGCGCAGCACCAGCTCGGAGGCGCCGAGCCCGGCGGCCCGCGTCCACCCGCGTGGGACCGGCACGGCCGCCGAGAGGTCCACGACCGCGAACGCGGGGTCGACGCGCCGGACGTACCCCTCGACCTCCCGCTCGGCGGGGGTGCGCCGGTTGTCCTCGGTGTTGTCGAGGAAGAACCGGCCCACGAAGCGCCCCGACAGCGCCAGCCGCACGCCGGCCAGCTCGGTGCGGGCGGTGAGCGCCGCCATGACGTCGGGGTAGCCGGCGATCCGGTTGCCGTCGTACACGTTGGCCGTCGTCTCGTCCACGTACTCGGTGAAGTCGGTGAAGGTGTTGCGCGACCAGGTGAAGGCGGCGTCGAGACCGAGCCGCGCCGCCGGCTGCCACGAGCCGTCCAGCTCGACCCCGCGGTGGCGGGAGCGGGCGCCGTTGCCGTACACCGGCACACCGCTGTCGTCCAGCTTGCCGGCCCAGACGATCTCGTTGGCGAACTCCATCCAAAAGAGGTTGGCGCGCAGCCGCCAGGCGGCGCGCCGCAGCGAGACCCCGGCTTCCCAGTCCCACACGTCCTCGGGGTCGAGCTCGACGCGCGTCCCCCAGTAGTCTTGCGGGTCGTAGATGGTGCGGAACGCCGGCTCGCGCATCCCTCGCGCCACGGCCAGGTACGCCTCGCTCCCCTCACCGAGGCGCCACACCGCCCCTGCCCGCGGCAGCAGGAAGCTGTAGGTCTCCTCGAAAGCCACGCCCTTGATGCGGTCCTCTGACATCTCGTAGCGGTGCCGCGTGCCCTGTAGGCCAGCCGAAAGCGTCAGGCGCGGGCTCACCTGGTAGCTCGCTCCCAGGCTTGCCGTGGCGGTGTCCTTGTCGACCCGGTAGTCGTAGTAGCGCCGGTGGGGAGGCACCCCGGGAGGGTAGTGCTGCGCCCACCGCACCTCGCCGAAGTGGTGCGCCCGATGGCCACGCACCTCGCCGGACGCCGTCAGTGTCCATCGGCCGGCGGCGTGGGAGAACGTCGGCACCCACCCCCAGTCCCACTCGCTGACGTTGCGCCGGCGAACGAGATCGGTGCGGGTGATGCGGCTCCCGTCCGGCAGCGTGATGACCGGCAGGTTGTACTCCACGAGCTTGCGGGAGGTCCTGAACTGGTCGTAAAAGCCCTGACCCTGGAAGGCGTAGAAGGTCTGCGACAGCTCGGTCGAGGGGCCGAGCGAGACCTCGTGCAGGAGCTGGAAGTGCGGTTGTGTGAACTCGTCGATCTCGCCTTCCCACGTGAGCGGGTTGAAGCGGCGGTCGCGGTCAGCGTTGCCGGTGAGCCCCCCGTCCAGCACGCGCTTCGAGATGCCGTTGTAGGCGAGATGCGTTCGCTCGGGACCGCCGAACAGCACGAGGCGCAGGCGCGAGCGCTCTCCGAAACGGGCGAGTGAGAGAAAGTAGTTCCACTGCTCCACCCACGACTGATCGCGGTAGCCGTCGGTCTGGACGCGCGAGTAGCGCGCCGACAGCGCCCAGGTGCCGCCGACCAGGCCGGAGTCGTAACGCACGGACTGTCGCCGGGTGCCGAAGCTGCCGAACCCAGCGTGGAGCCGGAACGAGGGCTCCGTGGCCGGCGCCGCGGTCGTGATGTCGAGCGCCCCGCCGATCCCCGACAGCCCGTACACGCCGCGGCGGAGCTGCACGTCGCCGGAGGTGGCCAGAAAGTCCGCGAGGTCGATGAAGAAAAGCTCCCCCGACTCGGCGTCGTTGAGCGGTGCGCCGTTGAGCGTCACGCGGGTGCGGGCCTGGCCGAACCCCCGCACCGTGAAGTACGAGTAGCCGATCCCGTTGCCGTTGTCGTTGTAGGCGTAGAACCCCGGCACGGTCTCCGCCAGAAGCATGGCGGGATCCTGTCCCCAGTACACCTCCTCGATCCGCTCGCGCGGCACGTTGGTGAACGAGGCCGGGTCGGCACCCTCGCGGGCGCGGCTGGCGGTGACCTCGATGCGGTCGGCAAAGCTCACCATCGGTGCCAGTGCCAGCGCGAGCGGGGCGGCGCCGGGCTGGACGCGCAGCCGCACCACCTCGTATCCGGGCCGCGACACCGCCAGCGTCACCGCCCCCTCGACCCCGACCTCGAGTGCGAACGCCCCCTCGCCGTCCGTCTCGGCAACTCGCCCGCTCTCCGCCACGCGCACGCTGGCGCGGGGCAGCGGCTGCCCGGAGACGGCGTCGCGCACCGAGCCCGTGACGGTCCATCCGGCCGCCGCAGCGACGGCCGGTACCAAAAGCAAAAGCGTCGGAAACCACCTGCGCATCTCGACCTCCCTTCCGGCCCCGGGAGAGGGGCGGAAGAGGGGTTGCGCACGCAATCCCCGACGCGTCTCCGTTCCCTCCGCCGGCATGACCCGGATCAGGTTCCAGGGTGTGATCTCAGCCCCGCACTTGCGGGGCACCCCTACGGACTGTGAGTGCCAAAGAACCGACTGCCGCCGACATCCTACGTCCCGCCGCCGGCGCCGTCAATGCCCTGGAGGCAGGCTGTGTCAACACTCTTTAGAAATGTCCCCTTGGGAGCTCGATAGAAATGACCCCCA
>ERZ795050.459-NODE-459-length-64079-cov-5.494861_pt1 | contig 64079 bp, 50 predicted proteins | sample MGYA00375134_ERZ795050 | MGnify/ENA primary metagenome ERZ795050 (study PRJEB30179, sample SAMN05720221) | activated sludge metagenome | isolation source: Anaerobic digester | place: Japan | collected 2015-05-26 ... | reverse complement strand
TTTGTTTCTCTTGATGGATTTAGAGATGTCAATGACAAAATCCGCGGTGACGGCTCATATGACAGGGTCATTGCAGGTTTTAAAGCTATCAATGAAATGAAAAAGAAATACAAATCACATCTTCCCTATATGGGAATTGTTACAACTGTCTCTAACATGAATTATATGTATCTCGATCAATTGACTGCTGCAATGAAAGAATTTAATCTTGCATGGCACATTATTAATCTTGGTACCTATACAAATGATACAATTATCGCCAAGCAGCGAGCATACATGAAAGAACATCTTGATTGCGATATCCGCTGTCTTGAAGGATTCAATACAGGTTTTAACGAGGGAATTGATGGACACAAATTTTCAGAAATTCTCAAAAAAGTTCATGCATTGAAACCAGGTTATCCAATAATTACCGTACCTGCTCTCAATCCCGATAAAACAACTGAATACTATGCAGATCTCGAAAAGATTGTCAGACATGAATGCAGAGTACCATGGTGCCAGGTTAATTTTGATTATAACGGCAATGTTCATTTTTGTGCTGACTATCCTGATTATATTATTGGTAATATTATGGAGAGCGATTTTTATACTATATGGAACGGAGAACGCGCACAAAAGTTCCGAAACGAATTAAAAAATGCACCAGAAGGCATTTTCCCGGGTTGTGTGCGGTGTTATCAAAACATGCTTTTTGGCAAGAAAGTTAAGGGTTATTAAATATGAGCATACAATTACGTCAACTTGGAGCCAGCAACTTAATGCTGAGCCCGATAGGCTTAGGATGCTGGCAGTTTTCGCAAGGAAACGGTATTGGAGGAAAATTCTGGACAAGTCTCCCTCAAGAAGATATCAATGCCATCGTTGCAACAAGTCTGAGGGGCGGTATAACCTGGTTTGATACTGCCGAGATTTATGGCTGGGGTAAAAGTGAAACATCTCTTGTAACCGCACTTGAAGCTAATAATAAAAAACCTGGTGATGTCATTATAGCAACAAAATGGTATCCCGTTGGTCGAACATCCCGATCAATCGTAACCACAATTGATGCTCGCAAACAGGCACTAAAAAACTGGCCAATTGATCTTTACCAGGTTCATATGCCATGGGGATTCTCGACCCGCAAGGGAGAGATGAAAGCAATGGCTGAACTCATGCGCCGTGGTGACATTAGAAATGTCGGTGTTTCAAACTTTAGCGCTGCACAGCTTCGAAAAGCTCATACCATTCTAAAGAATGAGGGATTCACACTCGTTTCAAATCAAGTTCGATATAATCTTGTACAACGTTTTCCTGATTTTGATGGAACCATTGCGGCAGCTAAGGAGCTGGGTATCAGCATTATTGCATATTCACCACTAGCACAGGGATTATTAACAGGTAAATTCCATGACAACCCTGGCATTATTCATGACCGACCTGGTTTTAGAAAATACATGCCAATGTTTTCAAAAAATGGACTTAAGCGAACTGAAAAGCTCATAGCCGCACTCAAATCAATGGCGCAATCATACTCTGTGACTCCGGGTGAAATAGCTCTCAACTGGCTTTTGCACTATAATGGAGATACAGTTTTTGTAATTCCTGGAGCTACTAAGCTTTCACATGCAGAACAAAACTGCAGAGCCATGCTTTTTGAGCTTGATAAACATGACATTAAAAAGCTTGATGAGCTTTCACGAGAATGTCAATTTGGAGGAATATTCGGCTAAACATGGAAACATTTGATTTGTACCTTGCGAGTGCTTCTCCCCGTCGCGAAGAATTGCTCCGCACTCTTGGATTAAATTTTATAACATGTCCTGTAGATGCCGACGAATCAATTTTTGATCATGAATCAGTATCGAAACGTGTTGAACTCCTGGCTGTTCATAAAGCAAAGCTTGCAGCGCAACAGTATGGCATACAAAGTGGCTGGATTATAGGAGCAGATACACTTGTTGAAATTCCAGCAGAGACCAATACAAGCCCAATCATTCTTGGGAAACCTGCAGACTACAACGAAGCTAAAGCAATGCTCATACAGCTCTCGGGAAGAATGCACCTTGTATGGACAGGCATTGCGATTATTAATGTTACTGAAAACTCAGTACATACAACCGTAAATAGAACAGAAGTACATTTTACACAAATGTCACCAGCAACGATCGATGCATATTTAGCTACCAACGAATGGAAAGGTGTAGCAGCAGCATACAGAATACAAGGAAAAGGTGGTTGCTTCATCCATCACATAAAAGGCTCATATAGCTGTGTCATGGGCTTGCCAATCTGTGATTTTTATGGCATTCTTGTGCAGAGCGGTTATCCATCCATGGAACAGTGGGGAAATGCTGCACAGTAAGTTACCTAGTCAAACATAGGAACTGCTAATTTATCGGTGCAATAAGCACCAATACTCCGTTGCCTCTGGCAATGAGAAATAACGAAGGAAGTCCAAACAAGGACAAGGGAGGAACATCATGGCTGTAGTAACCATGAAGAGCCTGCTCGAAGCAGGTGTTCATTTTGGTCACCAGGTTAAACGCTGGGACCCACGAATGAAAAAATTTATTTTTTCTGAACGCAATGGTATTCACATTATTGACCTTCAGAAAACCATTCAAGCAATTAAAGATGCCTATGAAGTTGTCCGAAAAACTGTAGCTTCAGGTAAATCAGTGCTGTTTGTTGGAACTAAAAAACAAGCACAGCAGGCTATTCAGAAAGAAGCAGAACGCTGTGAACAGTTTTATGTCACCAATAGATGGCTTGGCGGTATGCTCACCAACTTTGCAACAGTTCGTAAATCAATTGATCGTTATGTAAAGCTTGAAAAAGAAGACTTTTCAACACTTACAAAAAAAGAACAGGCGCAGCTTCTGAAAGAAAAACAAAAACTAGAAAAAAATCTTAAAGGCATCAAAGGAATGACCAAACTTCCTGGTGTTTTATTTGTTATTGATACCCGCAAAGAAGCCATTGCAGTTGCAGAAGCAAAAAAGCTCGGTATTCCTGTTATTGCTGTAGTCGATACCAATTGCAATCCTGAAGGTATTGATTATCCAATTCCTGGTAATGATGATGCCATTAGATCCATCTCTCTTTTTACACAAATAATTGCCAATGCAGTAATTGAAGCAGAAAGCGAAACTGGCCTTAAAATTATTGAGAGTCTTCCAGAAGATGAAACTATTGAAGGTGGAGCTATTCTTGCAGATGAAGATGTTGAAGTTGATCCTGCAAACTATGTACCGAACAAACAGGAAGACACAGCTGCAATAGCAGATGACAATTTTGATGAAGACAAATTCTACGAAACAAAATAAAGGATAGAACTATGGAATTCAATGTTAATGACATAAAAACACTTCGTGAAAAAACAGGTGCAGGCATTCTTGACTGCAAAAAAGCGCTGGGTGAATCAAATGGCGATCTTGCAAAAGCTGAAAAATTACTCAAAGAATGGGGTCTTGCTGGCGTAGAGAAACGTGCAGGAAGAGCAACTAATGAAGGAAGAATCTTTATTGCTGGAGACAACAAAAAAATTGCTCTTGTAGAAATTGATTGCGAAACCGATTTTGTGGCACGTAATGCTGACTTTATTAAACAGGGACAGAAAATTGCAGAGACCTGCCTTGAAAAAAATTGGTCTGCTCCAAATGCTGATATTGAAAATATGGTTAAAGATATTGCCAGTGTAATTAAAGAAAATATCACACTCAAAGCTGTTAAATTAGTCACTGCAAACAATGACGAATATATCAATTCCTATATTCACAATGGTACTATTGGCACTGTAGTGAAAGCAAAAGTAAGCAATCCGAGCATTGCAACAAATCCAGAATTTACTGATTTACTCCATAAGCTTGCTATTCATGTAGCTTCATTTAATCCGCTTTTCCTCTCTCCTGCACATGCTGATAAAAATTGGGTTAAAGAGCAGGAAGAAATTTTCCATAAACAAACAGAAAATGATGAAAAAATGAAAAGCAAGCCTGCTAATGTGATCGAAGGTATCGTAAAAGGCAAGGTTAATAAATTGCTTTCCGAAATTTGTCTGCTTGAACAGGGATATGTTTACGATGAAAAACAAAAAGTATCAGCAGTTTTAGCAGATTTCGGGAAAAAGAATAGTTGTGAAGTTTCTATAACCGATTTTGTTTATATTAAAGTTGGCGTTTCGAACTAACTGGTAAATTAAAAAAGCAGACAGATGTCTTCTGTCTGCTTTTAATTTTCCTGTTTTAATCGAAATGAAAGGACAAAGAAATGGAAGATATTAAGAAAAATTGTGAAGAGCGCATGAAAAAAACTATCAATGCGCTTAAAGATGAATTTTCCAGCTTGCGAACCGGTCGTGCAAGCCCTGCCCTTCTTGATAAAATTCGTGTTGATTACTATGGGCAAAAATCACCACTTAACCAGGTTGCTTCTGTTTCAGTTCAGGATAGCAGAACAATTGTGATTCAGCCATGGGATAAAGCATTGCTTCCCGAAATTGAAAAGGCTATACAAAAATCGGAACTTGGTATAAATCCTTCTAACGATGGAAAAGTAATTCGTATTGTTGTTCCACCGCTAACTGAAGAACGACGTAAAGAATTAGTCAAAAATGCAAAAGCAAGCGCAGAACAATCCCGTGTTGGCATACGCAATATTAGACGCGACAGCATTGAAGAAATAAAAAAGAAAAAAGATTCTGGTCTTTCTGAAGACGCATTGAAGAAACTTGAAGATGAACTTCAAAAATTAACTGATAACTATATTAGCCAAATCAATAAAATATTAGAAGAAAAAGAAAAAGAAATAATGGAAGTCTAATATGGATATCAGCAACGTTCCCCTTCATGTTGGAATAATTATGGATGGTAATGGCCGATGGGCAAAAGCCCGCGGCTTGCCACGTACTGAAGGGCATAAAGAGGGACTTAAAATAGCCAGGCGAATCGTGTTGGACACCCTCAATTTAGGAATTAAATTTTTATCGCTCTATACTTTTAGTACTGAAAACTGGAAAAGAACTCAAGATGAAGTTGGTTTTTTAATGAACCTTATTCCAGGTAGTCTTCGAAATGAAATCCCTTTTTATAACGAGCATAAGATTCGAGTTATTCATTCGGGTATACGAGATAATTTGCCTCAAGCCGTTAAAGAAGCACTAGATGAAGTAAGTGAAATTACTAAAAGCCATACAGCACTAACAGTAAACCTTGCGATTAACTATGGTGGAAGAAATGAAATTGTACGAGCTGTACAAAAACTTATTAATCAGAATAGCAAAATCACCGAAGAAACTATTGCATCAGCTTTAGATCATCCAGATCTACCAGATCCAGACCTTATTATCAGAACAGGTGGAGAACTTCGATTGTCTAATTTTTTACTCTGGCAATCTGCATATACAGAATTATATTTTTCTAACAAACTTTGGCCCGATTTTTCTAAAGAAGATTATTACAATGCAATATATGACTTTTCAAGGCGAGAACGGCGTTTTGGAGGAAATTCTTGAAAAACTTAATTGCACGGCTTTTGTTATTTTTCATAGGTGTCCCAGGCATTATTGCGGCTGCACTCTTTTTCCCTCATTTCCTGTATGCTCCTCTCGCTGCAATAATCTTACTATTTTCTGGAGGCTCTGCTTATGAGCTCAGTTCTCTTTTACAGTTACCAAAAAAACCATTCTATCATATTTTAAGTGTTCTCTGTGGTATAATACCACCGCTTTCTGCATATTTAACCGGTTTGTTTCTTAGCACAGAAAACGCCGGACTACTCATTATAGGAATTAGTAGCATTGCATCAATGACACTGTTTTTTGCAATTGCATCAATGATTGTATTTACCAGAAATAAGGATTCTATTGATTATATTTTATCAAATATTAAATACTTTTTATTTATTATAATTTATCCTGGACTACTCAGTGCCATGCTTATTGCTCTCCTTACGTACAAGTTAGCAGGCTTTATAATACTCTGGTTTGCAGCAATTGTGTTTGCAAATGATAGCTTTGCATGGCTTATTGGAATTACACTAGGCAAACACCGAGGTATATTTGTCGTTTCTTCAAATAAGAGTCTTGAAGGTTTTATTGCCGGGCTTGCCGGAAGCATTATTGCAGCTATTATCATCCCTGCAATCACTCCGATTCATACTGTATTTTCGTTTCCACTCTGGTCATTAGCACTTTTAGGATTTTTCTGTGCAATTTCAGCTGTTATTGGAGATCTCTTTGAATCTGCTTTAAAACGAAATGCAAACATCAAAGACTCTGGAACGAGCATTCCTGGACGGGGTGGATTTTTAGATTCCTTTGACAGTATCCTTGCAACTGTACCTACTTTTACACTTTTTTTACTATTGTATCAAATATCGCTCTGATGGTTTAGCATGTATAAAGGAGCTCATACATGAGTGTATTACTGACTATAGTTTTTGGGCTGCTTGGCCTGGGAATAGTAATTTTTTTTCACGAATTAGGCCATTTTATAATGGCAAGACTAACAGGCATACCGGTTCTTGAATTTTCAATTGGAATGGGACCTCGTCTTGCTTCTTTTGCAAGAAACGGCATTACCTATAAAATTGGAATGCTTCCTATTGGCGGATATTGCAAACTAAAGGGTGAAGATTCGTATAAGACTGCGGTGCTTGAAAAAAAAGAGGCTGTATCCTTTGAAAAAGATGATTTTTTAGGAGCTCATCCATTAAAAAAAATTGCCATTTCACTCGGAGGCCCCCTTTTTAATGTTATTTTTGCATTACTCATTTTTTTCTGTATTGAACTATTTGGATATACCACATACAGTTTTTCTAACCAAATTATTTTGATAAACGATTACATTTCCGAACCTCTCTATCCATCAAAAATAGCAGGATTTCAGACTGGTGATAGAATTATAGCAATCAATAAAAAAGAAACCAAATTTTTTTCTGACATATATACCATGATCGCTTCATCACCAAATAAACCACTTGATTTTACAGTACAACGTGGTGATAACCAATTGACAATTATTGCCTCCCCAATTCTTAATAAAGAAACAGGAGCTGGTCAGCTTGGTATTTATCCCTGGATAGATCCGGTTATTGCTCGAGTAGAAAAGAGCAGCGCTGCAGGATTGGCTGGATTACTTCCAGGTGATATTATTATAGCAATAGATGATACATTTATAAAAAACACACAGGAACTTTATAATTTTCTTAGCTTAAAAAGGCCACAGAAATGTACTATCAAATTCATACGTAATAACGAAGAACGTACAACCACTTTAATCCCTCTTTATACTAATGGAAATATTGAAGAATTGGGAATTTACTGGGAATCTATAAGAATCTTTAATAAAGCTAACAATATTTTTGAAGCTTTTGCAAAAGGTTACAACCAGGCAATAGGCACCATTATTGATACCTATAAAGGAATCATTTCTCTATTTAGAGGCACTAATATCCTTAACGCAATTGCAGGCCCAGCCAGAATTACCTGGACAGTTGGGAAAGTTACTGCTGATAGTATTGCAGTAGAAGGGTTTAGCAATGGACTTTTATCTGCACTTAATCTGCTTGCTTTAATTTCTATTGCACTCTTTGTAATGAATCTACTTCCTATTCCTGTTTTAGACGGCGGGTGGATAGTTCTATTTATCATTGAAATTTTTACTCGAAAACCTGTATCATTAAAAACAATAGTTCGATACCAGCAAATTGGTCTTCTGATGCTTGTATTACTATTTGGATTATCGTTGTTTAGTGATTTCTTGTTTTTTCTGAAACAATAATATAAATAAAGGAATCTGCACGTATGAGTACATTTATCTGTCACTGTGAAAAAGAAATTGATTTAGGAATAGATGATGTTATCAATCTCGATGAACATCCTGAACTCATCGATCAAATGAAAGAAAATAAATTTCTTTCAATTACATGCCCGCATTGCGGATCACTTGTTAAACCTGAAATTACACTGCGAATTCAATCTGCTACACTGGGTATCGATTACTTTATCATTCCTGAATTAGATCGTTTAAGCTTTTATAGAAATAAAGTATCCGTACCACAAGGCTGCGAAGTACTTATCGGTTTTTCTGAGCTTTTTGAACGCATACGTGTAATCGATGCAAAACTTGATGTAGATGCAATAGAAATTATCAAGTATTACCTTCAATGCAAAGCAGAAGATTCAGACCCGGAAGCTGAAATTACTATTTATTTCCAAAAGTTAGAAAATGGGACACTTAATTTTTATGCATATGGTTTTTCGAATGGTCAGGCTGCAAAAGTCCCTGTACCGCTAACAACCTATGAACAAGTATTACGTGATTGCGCTACCACAAAAAAGCAGCAGCCGTTTGCAACAATATTTAGTGGAAATTATCGATCTATTAAAAAGCTTGCATATACCGATGATGAAGATTAATCATGAGAGGGGTTGTTTTTAACTTTTTGCAGAGCTTCTTGTACCGCTATCTTAACTTCTCGTGCATACGTGTTTTCCAATGCTGCGTTTGCATACATATTTCCAAGTAATGATGCATGATAGTATGGTTTTAGCATATTCATTGCCAGTGCAATAGCATCCAGGACACAATCCTGACACAAACAAAATCCCTCTTCCTGTGCATGTTCCAAGCGTTCTCCCATCTCTTTAAGTACAAATCCTAATGTATCATTGTGCAAGAGCGACAGATCATATTCTTTTTCTATGTCCATACTTAGTGTCCTTTGCAATGAATAAATAGTGCTTACTGTAAGTGTACTATTACTATTGTGACTTTTCAAGCGTTTCAAATCGAGTAATTGATTTAAAGAACATAAGTGTTATTTTACCTGTTTGGCCATTTCTATTTTTAGCTATATATAAATCGGTTGGTACAAAATCGCTCTGATCTTTGATATCTTTTTCTATTTCTCGTTCCCGATGCAAAAATAAGATTAAATCTGCATCCTGTTCAATTGATCCAGAATCTCTCAAATCAGCAAGCATTGGGATATTTTTTCCTTCAGCTTCACGTCTGAGCTGTGCTAAAGCAACTATAGGAATATTGAGTTCTCGCGCAAGAGCTTTAAGCGATCTACTAATATCAGAAAACTGTTCCCACCGTTGCAGTGAACTATTTTCATGTACCAATAGACCAAGATAATCAATAAAAATGATACCAATATTCTTTTCCGCTTTAAGTCTTCTCGCCAATGAGCGCAATTCGAGCAGTTTTAATCCTGGTCGATCAATTATATGGAGCGGAGCTTCATAAATGCGACCAGCAACATCAGTCAATTTTAAAATCTCTTCTTTGTTCTTATACATACCCTTTTTAAATCGTTCAGAGCTGATTCTAGATTCGCTGGCTAATATACGATACATCAATTCAAGATCTGGCATTTCTAGAGAAAAAAAGGCTGCTGGAATTTTTGAACGCAATGCTATATGTGTAGCAATATTCAATCCAAATGCAGTTTTACCAACATTTGGCCGTGCACCAACAACAACAAAACTTGATTTTTGAAAACCATTCAAGAGATTATCAAGATCTTCAAACCCTGACATTATGCCTTCAAAATGATGCGGATCTTTTGCAATTTCCATAATAGTATTCATTGCCTGAGGAACGATTTCATTCATTGATCGGTATCCCAGTTCTTCTCTATTATGGGTGAGTGCAAACATTTCTTCTTCGACTTGATCCATCAGCTGATTGATATCAATACTGAGATCGTGCGCCTGCTGTGTAAGCTTTGCAGCAAGTTTAATAACACCTCGTCTTTTTGCATGTTCCTGAACGATTAAAGCATAATTGGTAATATTAGCACTCGATGGAACAATTTCAGAAAGCTTTGCAAGATATGCAGGGCCCCCGATTACATTCAGTGTATCGAGACTTCGTAATTCATCTACCAGAGTAATGAGATCAATTTTTTGTCCTTTTTCATACAAGGACAGCATAGCTGTAAATATAGTCTTATGATTATTGTTATAGAAATCATCAGGTTTTACGATATGAATAAGTTCTGAAATAGTATCAGGATCAAGTAAGACGGAACCCAGGGCTGCTTGTTCAGCCTCCAAATCATGAGGAGGTACTTTATCTTGCATTTCCCTGGGTACCATAACGCGTTAGTTATGCTTAAGCTTGTTCTTCTGAACCTTTTTCAGCATCTTTTTTATTATTAGGTTCTCGTCTTCGCTTTTCTTTTACAGGAGTACTCGGCTGTTCTTTTTTCTCTTCATGGCCTTTTACAGTAAATTTAATTAAAGCCTGTTCTCCTTCATAGAGATGAATGGTGGCTTTGTAAGTCCCAACATTTTTAATTATTCTGCCGGGAATCTCAATTTTTTTGCGTTCAATCTCATAACCTTTTTTATGAAGCTCTTCAGCAAGTGAAGTACTGGTAATTGCACCATAGAGTTTTCCTCCTGTGCCAACAACCACATCGAACACGAGTTCTTCACTTTCCAACCTCGTTTTGAGATCTGCAGAAAGTCTGCGCTTTTCAGCTTTACGCGCTTCAATTTCTGCTTTTCGCTTTTCAAACATCGCAACAGTTACCGGTGTATAGGGTACTACGAGTCCCCGTGGTAACAGATAATTGCGAGCATAGCCGTTAGCGACGTCCTTCACATCGCCAATTTCCCCAAGGTTAGGGACATCCTGATTAAGTATGACCTTCATTGTTACACTCCTTTGATAGGTCGTAGTCGTATCCAGGTCTCGAGGGTGCCAATCAAGATTAGTAGAATGCTTACAACCAAACTTACTGCACCGCCAACGACGAGCAAAATAAGTATAATTGTAAAGCCTAATCTTGCGGCAGGGGCTGCTGGTAAAAGACTAAGCCTTGTATACACAACAGCAAGACCCTGGAATAAATAACTAAATGAAACAACAATAGCACAATTCCATGCAAGATTTAGAATGAAAATAGGAAATTGTACTTTAAGTGAAATGAGCAAAAATGCCCATACAGCAAGCAAAAGCCAGATCAATACTTGTGGAACAAAATATGTTTTAAGATCATATGGAAAAATTAAGTCTGCACCGTTCTGCTGTTCTTCATTAATTTTTTGTGCAAGCCGTAGTAATTCTTCATTTGCTGATTTATTAACGGACTCTTTTCCATTTTGTTCAGACGGAATGTCATTTATATTACTCTTGATTGCCTCACTGGCACCAACAATTACATTTATAAAATTTCGATATCTGCGGTTAATAAACCATGCACCGCCAAGCCAGGCATTAAGAAATAAAAAAACAACTAATGAAGCACCATTTACTTTTGCAAATATTGCAATTGCTTCATTGTACAGTGTTTTACCTGACAGTTCTAACTCATTAGTAACAAGTAATGCATTAAGCTGTTCAATAATAGTCGATTTAAGCGTTTCATTGTTAAGAATAGCCGGTATTACAATCTGAGCAACAGGAATTAACAGTACTGCAGAAAGTAAAATTCGATAAACAAAGTTACGAAGCTTTGACTGAGCAATTATATTAAAACAGAGTAACAGAGCGATTGTTAAAATCACAGAATAGGTAGCTAGCTCTGTTAACCCAGCAATTCCGAATGTAATGCCAGAAAATAGCACTACTGAAATGAGTGAACTTAAAAAGAGCGCTTTTCTTCCAAATCGAATTGCAACATATACTATTGGCAAAAGAAAAAACAATGAGCCAAATCCAGAGAGAAGCAGTACTGATGATAGCACTCCCATTACAAGTATGAGAGAGTTTTGTTTTTTCTTTTGCCCGTTCATTGTTTATTTAAGCACAAATGGTAAAAGTGCAAGAATACGAGCACGCTTAATTGCTATAGCAAGATCCCGCTGATGGCGTGCACAGGTGCCAGTAATTCGACGGGGAAGTATTTTCCCACGTTCGGTTATATACCGCTTTAAGAGATCTGCATCTTTATAATCAATTACGACTTTTTGTGAACAAAAACGACAAACCTTTTTTCTAAAAAAGGGCTTACGCTGCCCTCTTCCTGTTTTATCATCTTCTGTTCTGTCGGTTTCATCCTGCACTTTCTGGCGTTCAAGTTCTATATCATTAATATCTGACATTTGTTTCTCCTTCTTGTAAAAAATCATACCGCTATGTTTGTTTAGCATTACAAACATTAAAATGGTATATCATCAGTAAAATCATCTCCTGGCGGTGTTATATCATCGCTAACAGGCTGTTGATACGTTGTATTTTGTGATGGCGCTACTGCTGGTCGTGATCCCTGGCTTGTATTGTTTCCACCAACAAAATTAACAGAATTAGCAGAAATTACAATTTTCATTCGTTGCTGGCCGTCCTGTTCCCACCGGTCCTGTCGCATCGCTCCTTCAACTGCAACAAGTTTGCCTTTGGTCAAGTATTGGCTGATATTTTCAGCTTGTTTGCCCCATAAATCAACATCCCAAAAATTTGATTCATCAACCCATTCAGAACCTTTCTTTTTTCGGGAAGATGTCGCCACAGTAAAATGGCTGACGGGCTGGCCATTTGATGTATATTTTAATTCTGCATCGCGTGTAAGCCTGCCAATGATGACAGCAATACATAAATCCGCCATACTATCCTCCAGGTTACTTATCTGTTACAACAAACAGATGCCTGAGAATTGATTTATTGAGTGTTAAATTCCGGCTTACCAATGTAACCTGATCAGGATTTAATGTTACATTGTATAAAACATATTTTCCGCGCCCAATTTTATTAATTGGATACGCGAGTAGACGTTCACCAAGCTCTTCTTCCTTGGAAACTGTTCCCTGATGTTTGGTAATTTCGGTTTTGAGCGCTTCTCGAGCACTCTGGTACGCATCCTCCTCTGTACGGAAGATTGCCATTAATTCGTAGGATCTCATGATTCCTCCTTTCGGGCTTATGATCCTCATTAACAATGAGGATAAGGAGCATAAACTGGCAAAACAATAACAAAATTTTGTAAAACATGCAAGACTGGTAGTACTTTACAATTTTCTAAATATATGAGCTCAGTAACTATTTTTTGGGTAGATTTACATGGTACGCTTAGTGTGCTTTTTGTTTATACTCAGAGAGTGGCTTTAACTCTTTAAGCTTGAGCAAAGCCTTTTCTTGTATTTGCCGCACGCGTTCACGTGTTATACCTAGCAGTTTTCCTGTTTCTTCAAGCGTGAGTGGAGCTTCTCCATTGAGACCATACCGCAAAGTTATTATGGTAACTTCTCTCTCGCTGAGCTGATCAATAACATTACGTAATGTTTCCTGAAGGGTTAAAGTAAACAGCTGTTCTACTGGATCGGCTGTCACCTCGTCTTTAATTAGCTCAGAAAGGAATGTTACACTCTCGTCATCTACAATAGTATCGAGCGATGTTGTTTCCTGTGATAATTGCAAAATGCTCTGAACTTTACATACATCCATATTGAGACGCTCTGCAAGCTCCTCTGGATTAGGATCTCTTCCAAGTTCCTGCGTTAGCTGCTTTGCCATATAGTAGCAGTGTTTAATCATGTTGAGCATGTGTACAGGAATTCGGATAACACGCCCTTTATCGGCAAGACTTTTGATAATTGCCTGGCGAATCCACCATGTTCCGTATGTTGAGAATCTGCAACCACGCTGATAATCGAAACGCTCTACTGCTTCAATAAGCCCTATGTTTCCTTCATCGATAATATCAAGCAGCGGAAGACCTCTGTTTTGGTAATTTTTAGCAATAGAAACAACCAGACGCAAATTGGAAGTTATCATTTGTTTTTTACAGGCACACAATTCATTTTTATATTGCTCATATTGCTGTAAATAATCCTCTTCTTTTATATTGTCATTTTTTCTAAGTGTATCGAGTGCAGCAAGCGCATGTTTTGCTTTTTGTATTCGTTTCCCTAATTCAATCTCTTCCTGAGATGAAAGCAAAGGATACTGCGATATCTGTTTTAAATATACTGAAAGCGGATCAAAATCATCTGCACATGCGTCTTCACTTTTTTTTGGATGACGGTGAGCACTATGTGTTGGTTTGTTTTCCAAAATATTTTCATGTTTTCTATAAACAGCACTCATAGCACCTCCCGTGATTGATTTTACATAGCATTTCTATACTATACTGCATTATTTTAAGATGTCAAATCTTTTCGACATTTTTTTACGCATTTTTTGTTTTTTTAGCTAAAATTTAACTAAAAATTGAAGCAATATCAGTTACAGGTCAACCACGAGGAACTTTAGCGGGATCAAGTGCTTTGTTACCCGAAAAAACAAAAAAGAAAACATCATTTGCATCATCTGAAGGAGTTTCGCCTAAAACAGCCCCAAATTCTACAGTATCACCAACCTTGACACGTGAACGGGCAATCCCGCCGTACACATATATAAGGCCATCGGATGCTCTTACAAAAATCATTGTTCCAAACCCTCGAAATGGTCCATGAGAAACAACGATCCCTGCCCGTACAGTTTTGACCTGAACTCTCGGTCCTGCAGTAATTAAAACACCCTGTAAATTACCCTGCAAATACGCTATTTGACCCTCGCAAGGCCATCCTGAGTCTTTTTTAACTGAAACTGATGGCTTTGTACCAGTTGATGATGCTGCATCATGAGGGATAGGTCCTGAACCGTTTGCAGCATTTGTCGGTTTATTGGAAACTTGAGCTCCAGTAGCTGGTATTACCAATACCTGGCCAATTTTTATTGTATCACCTGTTAATTTATTCAGTGTCCGCAAGGTATCGACTGAAACTGCAAATGACCTCGCAATACTAAAGAGAGTATCACCCTTTTGCACGGTGTAGGAAATCGTCATTCCTGAACTTGTTGGAACTTTTAGTTTATAACCTACGACAATTTTTGAAGCATCTGAAAGATTATTTAGTTTTAGTAATAGTTCAACTGTTGTATTGTATTGCTTTGCAATGCTGTACAGAGTATCACCTTTCTGCACGATATAAATCGTATACTGTTCCTGTCCTGAAAGCACAATTAGCGCAACTAATAGTAAAAGTGTAAAAAAAAGTACAAAACGCTGTTTCATCGTTTATAATATCGGGAGAAAAATATAAATTGTTAAATAGGAAAATCTCCTGCAATGAAAACTAATCATTTATGCACACATATAAATATAGGCTCTAAGTTGTTTGGAACATCCACTTTCCTGCTTCATCAATTAGACTTGAAATAATTACAGCGGGAATTTCGTTTTTTGCCCTTTCAGTTTCCATGCTCCAGCGTTTAGGTGTAAGCTGTTTTTTTAGCATTTCAGTCATTACTGATACTTCCTGCTGTACAGTAGCTTTTTCATTTTCATCAGATAGTGCAGACAAACAAATATTCTTAAGCAGATATAGAGCAAGCAGCTTGATAATTGGATCCTTCGTTTTTAATAATTTTCTTAGCGGATCAAGTGCTTTGGAATATTCTTTTTGCATAATAGGAATAAACCCTTTATAAAATACAAGCCAATCATTAAATTCACCAGTAGTATCATGCGTAACACCTTCGAGCAATTGTGACGCAGCATTATAATTATTTGTTAATACTCGCGTCACAATAAAATAAATTCGATTTTTTTCAAGAACAGTAGGTTTTTGCTGTTTAACATACTCCTCAAGATTGATAACAGCCTGAACATTATTTGATAACAGTGCTGAATTGATGTATAGTCTAATGACTCGTTTTGAAAAGTTATGTTGCTCATAAATTTGTTTTTTAAGCAGCTCAGCCAATTGTTCCCACTGTTCATGTTCAAGATATGTATAGATTTTCCAGTTTTTAATAAAATACAAATTAAATGTTAATAAAATTACTATAAAAAAAATGACAAATGGCCAGTTTTGTACCCAAAAACTAACCGATTCATTAAATGAAAATAAGAAAAATGGAATAAAAAAAACAAACAGGAATGCAAATAGAATAACAATATTGAAAATTATAAAAATAGTTCTAAATTTCATGTAAAAAACTCCAATAATAGAATATGATAGTAGTGTATGCTTTTACAGAAGATTTGTCTACTTTATTGTAGTAAGGTGATGTAATGAAAGAACCTATAACGATTTCTATTAATCAGCTCAAACCAGGTATGTATTACTCAGAGCCAGTGTTTCTTGATCCTGGTTACATATTGCTCATTCCAGAAACTTCTGTACCGCCTACGCTTATCAATCATTTAGCTGACTGGGGTTATAGAACAGTACTAACAGCTGGCGAACAGATTGATCCAGCAAATCAACTCAAGTCTAAATCTGGCACCATAGAAGAATTAATAGAAGAAGTTAATTCTGGACAATCTGAAAGCAAGATTACTATCGAACAAGGGGATTATGAAGGACTTAAACAAACATACCTTCAATTTATTGATTATATAGACAAAATCTTTACAAAATATGTCACACGAAATGAACTTAATTATAATGATTTATCTGATAATGTAAAAAAAATAATGACTATTGTTCAAGAAAACCGATATGCTTTACTTCGCATTATTTCTGAAATTACAGATTCTAAAAATTACCTTGTCTACCATACAGTTCGAACAACAATTCTGTCACTCATTATTGGTATACAACTTAAATTTCAAGTACATAAACTACTAGAATTAGGTATTGCTGCAAGCCTTCATGAAATTGGAATGATCCGTATTCCACCTCAAATTTATATGGCCGATCGTGCATTGAACACCAATGAACGAAAAGCAATTACTGCTCATCCAATACTAGGATTTAATATTCTCAAGGATAAAAAAGTTCCGCTTGCTGTTGCACTCGTCGCACTTGAACATCATGAACGCATGAATGGCTCTGGTTATCCACGGAATTTATCGGGAGAAAAAATATCACAATACTCGAGAATAATTGCTGTTGCATGCGCGTATGATGCAGCGACATCCAAGCGTCCATACAGGGAAGGCAAACAAAAACATGTTGGTATTGTAGAATTTTTAAAAAACCAGGATAAACAGTTTGATGATACAGTTATAAAAGCACTTATTTTTTCACTATCACTCTACCCTGTAGGTACTTTTGTTATTCTGACAAATGGGAAATATGCTCAAGTTATTGATGTTAATCCTGGTGATCCTCGCTATCCGATTGTTTTAGTCCTTAATGCTAAAACCCCGGACGGAAAGGATCTTATTTTGAAAACATCTGAAAACGGTGTGAGAATTATCAAACCGATACGACAGGAAGAACTTCCTGACAGCATACGAGCAAACCTGTAGCAATGGATATGTTTCTTTGGTATAGTAAATGATGAAACTTTATCGGAGGAACATATGGATATTTCACCACTACAGAAAATTCGATATCAATATCAACCTAAAATTCCAGCAATATTAAATGAATCGATTCAAAGTATCGGTTTTTCCGAAGGTCAAAAAACTCATGCAAAAGCCGATGAAGAAAAGCTTTCTGCACTGTTTCCAAACACCTATGGAAAACCAATTGTTACCATCACCAAAGGTTCATCTGAAAAACTGTCTCGTACGCTAACGGTAGGCGTAATTCTTTCTGGTGGACAGGCTCCTGGAGGGCATAATGTAATTGCAGGCTTATTTGATGGCCTCATGAAAGGTAATACTGCTTCAAAACTTATCGGTTTTAAGGGTGGACCAGGAGGGCTTGTTGATAACACATTCATAACTCTTGATAAGACGATTATTGACCAGTATAGAAATACTGGAGGTTTTGATATTATTGGATCGGGTAGAACAAAAATTGAAACTCCTGAACAATTTGCAAAAGCCAGTGAAACAGTAAAAAAACATAAACTTGATGCTCTCATCGTTATCGGGGGCGATGACTCTAACACCAATGCGGCGCTGCTTGCTGAGTATTTTATTAAGGAAAAAATCCCATGCTCGGTAATTGGAGTTCCAAAAACAATTGATGGCGACTTAAAAAATGAATATATCGAAACTTCTTTTGGTTTTGATACAGCCACAAAAACCTATGCAGAACTTATTGGTAATATACAACGTGATGCTGCAAGCGCACGCAAATATTGGCACTTCATTAAACTGATGGGTAGATCTGCCAGCCATATTGCATTGGAATGTGCTCTTGCTTGTAGACCTAATATCACGCTTATATCGGAAGAAGTTGAAGCAAAAAAGCAGACTCTTAAAGAAATAACCGAAACTATCTGCTCGATAATTTGTGTCCGTGCAGCACAAAAGGAAAATTTTGGTGTTGTTCTCATTCCTGAAGGCCTCATTGAGTTTATTCCCGAGTTTAAAACACTCATTGCTGCATTGAACGATCTCCTGGCGCATCATGCACAGGAGTTAAATGCACTCGAAACTGCAGATGATAAAATATTGTTTGTTTCCAGCAAACTCGATAAAACGCTTTCATTGCTCTATCAATCACTGCCACATGATATTAAATTACAGCTTATTCTTGACCGTGATCCGCATGGCAATGTTCAGGTATCGCGGATTGAAACTGAAAAACTCATTGTTGCAATGGTAGAAAAAAGACTTGCTGAATTAAAATCACAGGGCAGCTATACTGGTTCTTTTAGCTATCAGACACACTTTTTTGGTTATGAAGGACGATGTGCATTTCCATCCAATTTTGATGCTGATTATTGCTACGCTCTTGGCATGACCGCATGGGCATTGGCAGCCCAGGGATATACTGGATATCTATCTTCAGTACGAAACCTTACAAAACCAGCACATGAATGGATAGCCGGTGGAATTCCGCTTACCATGATGATGAATATTGAAAAGCGTCATGGCACGGAAAAACCAGTTATTCAAAAGGCGCTTGTTACCCTTGATAGTAAACCATTTAAGACTTTTGCTGCTCATCGTGATAAATGGGCTGTTACAACGAGCTACCGATTCCCTGGAGCAATTCAGTATTTTGGCCCATCAGAAATTGCAGACAGACCAACAGAAACTCTCTTGCTTGAGCACTCTTAATTGCAGTAACTTTCAGTCATGAATATAAAAAGGGCTGTCCTAAAATTTTTGGACAGCCCTTTTTTTGTTTGTATTTCTTAACTATTTAATTCCAAGCTTTTCAGCTGGAATTTTAATTACAGAACCATTATTGAGACCCATATAGACAAATCCATTAAAGAATAGAGGTCGTGAAGAGCCAACAACATCAATCGTTAGTTTTGTTAGCAATTTTCCTGTATTTGCTTCTATCGAAACTATTTGGTTATCTTTGTTTGCATAGACTAATTTACCCCGAATGAGCGCAGGAGGAGCTGCAACATTCTTTATAGGATCAAACAACGGTGTTCCTTCAAGAGAATAGGCAAACAATGTATCATTACCAAAAGCAAAAATACCTTCTTGAGCAAATTCAAGATCGGTAAAAATACCGTTGCTTCCTTCTAACTGTTTTGTCCACTTTACGGTTCCAGTATTCAAATCAACAAGCACAAGTAAACCCTTTCTGTCAGCAAAGCAAGCAAGCGCTTTAAAAATTTTAGGCGCTTGTGCAGTTGGTTGAACTGCAGGTGTTTTTATTTCTGTTTCTATGGAACCTTTCTCGATATTAACAATATAGAGTATACCCCTCTGGCTTACAATAACTGCTTTACCATCATAGTTTGCTGGTGTCATCATTGATCCGCCAGGAATTTCAATACTGCTTATAATTTCTCCAGTAGCTGGTGATAGAACATCTAATCCTGTTTTGGTTGGGAACACAACAGCATTGGGAAATGGGACAACACGGTTTCCTAAAAGATGACTCTTATTGCTATCGAGTGCTATCCTATTTATAATTTTTCCGGATTTAGCATCTATGATTACAAGTTCAGTAGAACCTGAATAATAGATAAAATCTTTGAATGGTACTGCATAGGTTCGTTCTGTTCCTTTGTTTTCAGTATTGACAACCCACAACCGTTGACCAGAATCAGAAAAAGCTGTAACTGTTCCATTTTTATCAGAAACAATAAACGCATTTCCAGCAAGACTTCTTACAATATTGCCGCTCACAGCACGTTTTAGTGCAGGTATCGCTACATATTCAAGCGCTGGTTTTTTGGTTTGAACCGGTGTTTCTGCTGGCTTTGTTACTGTTGTAGCAGGTTTTTCGGCAGGCTTATTCTCTTGAACTGATTTTGGTTGTTCTGGTACTACCTGTGCTTCACTGCTGCTTTGAGAACTTGTCCCTTCCGATGGTGTAGTTGACTGCGGTGGTTCAATTGAATCGAGCTGTTTAAATGCTCCATTGAATTGGTTTGAAACCGGCCTGGGTTTTACAACCGGCTTTTGAGCTGTTGTTTGAACCGATTGTACTACTTGCTGAATTGCACTTATTACCTCTGGTGTTTCCATGAGTGCAGGCTTTGACTTTGCAGAAGGCTTTACAGGAACATTATTCACTATTTCTGGTGCTTCATATGTTATTACCGGAGCAATTATAGGAGCTTCCTCTTCTTTTTCGAAAGGTATTGGTGCCACAGATGCTATAACTTTTTCCATTTCCTTGTGCACAATTTCTGCTGCAGCAACAACATCTTTATTTATTGTCATCTCCTGGTTTTCAACAATTACAGGTGTATTTGCAACGAGTGTTTCAAGAGCTGCGCTTGCAACTGCGTTAGTTGCGGCTTCCTGGATAATTTTATCGAGTGTTGCTGTTGCAGGTAGTGCTGCAACCTTCCCTTTTTTGACAGCAATTACTGTAGTAGATGTACTATCAACTTTCACCACAAATTCTGTTCCGCGAACACCACAAACTGTACTACCGGTACGAATAGTATAAGAATCCGTTCCTGACAACTTCTGAACTTTATTAAGAATTGAACCTATTTCCAGTTTTGCAGCTACCCTACGTGATACATCAGAGAGCAGTACATCGGTGACTTCCAGCACTGTCTGTGCCTGCAACTGCAATTTTGCAGTGCTGCCAAATTGCAGTTCACAGATAGCATTGCTTCCAGTTTTAATAGTATCTCCTGATATAATCTCGTCTCCAAGTTCCATTGGGCGTTCGTTTCCAGCTCTCAGTAATGTCACAGAACCCTCTATATAGACACAGGTACCATTCATGAGTACAACTGGAGCTTCTTGAACCGCTTGTTCCTGTACAGGAGCAAGCGCTTGTTCCTGAGCTGTTTTTGGAGAACAAGCAGTAAGCACAATAGTAATTATTAAGCTCATGAACAAAATAATTCCTGTCAAGCGATTCTTTGCCATATAATCTCCCCCTTAATAGGTCTATTTTCTACTGATATTATTATGATTTAAACTATAATACAAAGTGTATCCTATTTCAATGTATCATTAATTTTTAATGCAACACCTTGCATAGTGAGCTTTTTCTAGTTTACTATAAGTCTATGCTTAATTTCCTTAAAAAACTTTTTACACCAAAGCCAAAAACACTTCCAGACTCACTCAAGCCTGAATTATACTGGGAAATTCCTCTTGATGATGCAACAGCTGTTTTTCCTAAAACTGATTCTGACAATTTTTCAATAGATTATCGAGATTCTGGCATACAGCTCACTGCAAAAAAATCCAATAAATTTATCTGGCAGGAAATGCCTGGTAAATTTTTCTCTGATTTTGTACTTGATGTAGATATTGTGCTACCTACAAACATACTTAACCATAGTAAAACTATGCACTATACAGCTGGCATTGTGTTTAGAATGAGTGACAATGCAACATTCATGTTTGTCGGCATTTCTGATACTGGTTATGTACGTTTGGATTGCTTACTCAATGGTGAGCCACAAGCATTGACTGGATGGGTCGAATGTCCGTGGCTGGAAGGCAACCTGGTTAATCTTATGCTTATTGCCAGAGGAACACATTACACTATTTTCCTTAACGGTAAATTTGCTCTCGAAGCAGAGGATGATACGGTAAATGAGGGCAATATTGCTGTTGCATTGCAAGTCTATGGAGCATCAACACCCATAACTGCACGATTCACAAACATGACTTTAGAATCACGACCACTCGAGGTAGAAGTAGCATATTCCCGATTCACAAATTTTTTAGCCAACAAACATGTCGAACAGAGGCGCCGGCTCGTCGATTCTTTTATGAGTATTCAGGCTTGGATTCCTGCCTTAATTCAACTTAAGAGAATTGAAGAACATGATACGCTGCTCGATTCCGATAAATTTAACCGTGCAGAATGCTATATTCGAGAATATCTTTATCAGGAAGCCATGAATGAACTCATGTCAATTTCAAAAACCTATGCAGATTATGATAAAGTCAAGCTTGAAATTTTTAACCTATTATACATACAGGGGCAGTACATTGAACTCAAGGAAAAGCTTTTTGCTGAAGGTGATTTTGCAAATCCATTACACTGTAATCTTCTGGGACATGCATTTTTTAACCTTGGAGAGTTTAGTCAAGCAGCAGAATGGTATGAAAAAGCTTTTTTACTTGATCCAGAAATGCCACTCTATGCACAAAATGCCGCGAGAAGTGCCGAATATTCTAAGAACTATGAAAAAGCTGCTATCCTGTGGAACAAAGCAGCTCTTGAATTATATAAACAAGAAGCTTATGACGATGCAAAAATTTGTATTCAGCACTTAAAGACTCTCCACGCTGATCCTAAATATCTTTTAGCACTTGAAGCACGAATGGCATATGCAGAACAAAATCTCAAACTGGCAGAATCACTCTTAAAAAAACTAGAAACATATCAAGAACTCGATGCTGGTTCTGCATATTTATTAGGAATGATTACAAAACTCAAATATCCAGAAAATGCCGTAGCGTATTTTAAGCAAGCTGTTGAACGAGAACCAGATAATGCACTGTATCATTTTAGGTATACCGAAACTCTATGGCTTACCGGTAAACCATCTGATGAAGCATTACAGAATGCAATGCATTTTGCAGATGCATATGGCTGGATTTATAACCTGGCAGGACAAATAGCAGAAGCTCAAAAAAACATAAACGAAGCAGTACAGTACTATGAAAAGGCAGTTACTTTACTGGGAAAAGAGCCGATTCCACGCATCAATCTGGCTATTGCACTCAATAAACTTGGTTATACAGAAAAAGCTATCAACACGTTGACAAATCACGATGATAACCCAGAAATAGTAAACGCTCTAGGAAACCTGTATGCAGCTAACCATCAGCCAAATGAAGCTCTGCCCTATTATGAACAAGCTCTGAGTCACACTGCCAAAACACAGGAATTATACTATGACATATTATTCAATAAAGCTTCCTGTCTCATCGCACTGGAACAATGGGCTGATGCTCAGGATATTGTGCGTGTCATTCTTGAACACAATCCCAATGATATAAAATCGCTCATTCTGATGGGTGATATCTGGGATCAATTAGGAGATTATGTGCGTGCGGAGCTTTCATGGAATCGTGCGCAGGAGCTCTCTGATGATATTTCTGTATTGGAAAGACTTGGAAAGCACTATATAAAACTCAATAAGCTTAAAAAACTCAACAAAATCATAGAAAAATTAGAATCGTTGCAGGAACATTCGCTCAAAAACCGTCTCGAGGAACTCTATGATTCCACAATTCACACAATGCTAACCTGTACAACCTGCGGTAGACTCTGGAAAATTCCGCGCATATTACCTCAATCAACGGCTCCCTTAAAACTACATGGAGAAATTCCCGACGATCTTCCTGCAGGAATTTGCCCTTCCTGCAATTCCCTCTACTGTGTACAATGTGCAAAAGACCATCTTGACGAAGGAAGGTTTATCTGCCCAACCTGCAACGTACGACTTTCTATTAACAATCCACAAATTCTATGGATCTTCCACAACTGGAAAAATACTAAGAATTATGATTCTTGAACCATACAAGCTAAAGTATTTGAACTTTTTTTTACTATAGTGTATAGTGCATGATACATGTTGAGGAGCAATATGAATAATCATAGATTTATTACCGTTTTAATAATTTGTGCTGTGCTCGTCATTGCTGCATCAGCACAAGATCTCATTACCGCAGAGCAGTATTTTAAGCAAGTATCTACTGTGTATAGCCAGATAAAAGATTACGAAGCTCAAGTAACTATTACAATCAGCAAAACCAAAATGACCGGTAAATTGCTCTTTAAAAATCCAGGCATGGTTCGCATAGATTTTACACAACCTGCCAACCAGGTCATTGTCTATAATGGTCAGACGCTTATTGTATACGTACCTGAATACCGTGCCGTATTTACCCAGGAAGTATCAGGAACTGGTGCAGAGAGTGCTGCAATGGCAAGCGGAGACGGTTTACGGATGATGGGTCGAAATTACATTATTACATTTGAAAAATCGCCTACCCCTGTTCCCCTATCAGATACAGAGCCAGAACAAGTTGTTAAGCTCCTCTTGAAACGCAAGACTGTTGCTGAAGGATTTACAACGATTATACTCTCTATCAACCCTGAAACAAAGCTTATTCGAAGGATGGAAGGAACGACTTTAACTGGTGATAAATGCATTTACGATTTCACAGCGATAAAGCTCAATACTGGTATAACCAGTGCGCGTTTCATGTACGATATTCCAGCATCAACAAATGTATTTAATAATTTTATTTATAATACTAATGATTGACGCTATTTTTGGCATTATGCCGATACATAAATATATCAACAAGTTACTATAACAAACAAATGAAAAGAAATTAAGGGAATTGATATGACAAACATAGGACAGAAACTCAAAGAAGCGCGTACAACTCTGGGTTATTCAATTTCTCAAGTAGCAGCAGAAACTAATATTTCACCGCGCTATATACAAGCTCTTGAAGAAGAAAATTTTGGCATTTTCCCTGGAGACACCTATGTTGTTGGATTCTTAAAAAATTATGCCGATTACCTTGGCCTTGATGCGCAATCAATTGTAAATACATTTCGAGGCTTACGAATTCAAGAGCAAGATGTTCCTGTTGAACAATTACTCAATGATAAAACGAGTAAAAATACAAATTCTCTTTTGTATTGGATCATTGGCAGCTGCCTCGGTATCGCTCTTATTGCAATAGTACTCTTTGCAATTTTAAGCAAAAAAAATACTACATCAGCAGAGGAAACAGTTCATGCGCCTGTAGTATATACTTTAGATACTAAAACATTAGAAAAACGTCTCTATGTTGGCGATTCAATTACCGTTACATACAATAATGAAAAATATGTAATCGTGCTAAAACAAATTGATGACACAGTCCTGTTTCAGACACCAACCGGAACTCGTAATTTTCTCCTTGGAGAAGAAGGTAGCATCGATTTAGATAAAGACAATATACCAGAGCTCTATGCTTTTATCAGCGATTTTCAGAAAAATGCACCATCGGTAGGTGCACTAGTAAGATTTTCTGCTGCAGACACACTTGCTCTTGCAAGTGCAGCAAAAACTGAAATGCCAGAAGCTAATCCTGTTGCTGTTTCTACATCAGTTCCTGCAAAATCTAACGAAAAAAGCGGTGCTTTTCTTACAGCAGTATTTACCGGCAAACGAAGCCCATTCCCATTTACTGCCAATATTACCTTTCGTAACTATGCAATGTTTAGGTATGAAATTGACCGAAAAACTCGTGAAGAAAAGTACTTTAGAAAAGGTGATATTGTAACTATCAATGCTACTAACTCAATGATTATCTGGTGCAGCAATGCAGGCTCTCCTAAAATCAGTATCATGGCATCTGGTGGACAAAATGCAGATATTGAATTGGGAAACCCGGGAGAAGTATCTGTTCGAGCATTACGCTGGACTCAAGCGGACGATGGAACATGGACACTCGGCCTCTACCAGCTGGATTAATCTGTCATGGTTACTATATTTATTGATACCCTTGGCTGTGCTAAAAATCAGGTAGATTCTGAAGAACTAGCAACAAAGCTTTCAAAATGTGGCTATTCGGTTGTTTATGAACCAAATCGAGCTGATATTATTATAGTAAATACCTGTGGATTTATTGAAAGTGCAAAATCCGAAGCTATTGATACATTGTTATACTATCGTAACACGTATCCTCAAAAAAAAATAATTGCAGCTGGTTGCCTCGTTCAACGGTACTGCAACGAACTAGCAACCGAAATGCCTGAACTCGACGGCTTTGCTGGAAATGGTAAACTCGATGACGTTCTCAGCGTTGTAGATTCTGCTGTCAAGGGACAAAAGCTCAGCAAATATTCGCGTCCAGGTCACTATCTTCCTGAAAATCGTGATTACTTTTTTGGTTTTAAGGGACAGGCATATGTAAAAATTTCCGAAGGATGCAGTAACCATTGTTCGTACTGCGCTATTCCACTAATCCGGGGTGAATTATCGTCTCGTCCCTTAGATCATATAATCACTGAATGTAAAAAGCTTTTAGAACTTGGTACCTATGAATTAACATTTATTGGGCAGGATGTTGGATCGTATGGGAAGGATAGTGGAACGAGCCTCTATGAACTCCTTTCGAAACTTGGAGAACTTAAAGGCAATTTTGTTATACGACTGCTCTATATGCACCCTGATCATTTTCCACTTGATATACTTTCCTGCATGCAACAGGATAAACGGATAATCCCTTATTTTGATATTCCATTCCAGCATGCGTCAGAGAAGATTTTACGTGCTATGAACAGAAAAGGTACCAGCACACAGTATCTCACATTGCTGGAAACCATTAGAAACCAGCTCCCTCATGCTGTTATCCGGTCTACCTTTTTAGTTGGATTTCCTGGCGAATCCGAAGATGACTTCCAGGAACTTCTTAATTTTCAAAAACAAGCGCAGTTTGATTGGCTTGGAGCGTTTGAATACAGCCGTGAAGAAAATACCGAAGCGTATGGTATGAAACCTCGAGTTCCTAAACGATTAGCACAGCAGCGAAGAAAGCAAATAGAAGAAATTCAGCAATATATATCCCAAGAGCGGCTTCGCCGCTACATTGGCACAGAACAGACAGTACTCATTGAAGAAACAATTACCGATAGCGATCTCTGTATTGGAAGAGCATTCATGCAAGCACCCGAAGTAGATGGGGCTGTGGTTCTGACAGGATGTACAGCAAAGCCAGGTAGTGTCGTTACAGCACGTATTGTTGCAGTACGAGGCATCGATCTTGAAGGAATTGTGATTTCATGACTGCACTGGATGAACTCAATCCAGCTCAACGCGAGGCCGTTACCTGTAATGCAAGTAATCTTTTAATCCTTGCGGGAGCAGGTTCTGGCAAAACGCGCGTCATCACATGTAAAATTGCATGGCTCATAGCGCACGAACATATCTCCCCCTATGCTATTCTTGCTGTTACCTTCACGAACAAAGCAGCTCGAGAAATGCAAGAACGCGCCATAGCATTAGAGCCAGCCTGTGAACAGGTTCAGATACGAACCTTTCACTCATTTGGAGCCTGGTTTTTACGCCAGCATGCACCGTTTGCAGGACTAAAGCCCACATTTTCGATTTATGATGATGAGGACTCAGAAAATCTCATTGAATCACTATTTCCTACTTTGAACAGTCAACAACATAAAAACATTGCAAGACTTATTGCTCGTGCAAAAGATTATGCGTTGCTACCTGACAGCCCTGGCATTTCCAGGTTTGAAAAATATTTTCCCGATTTTTCACGCTACTATGCTGAATACAACCAAAAATTAGCAGAAACCGGGAATGTCGATTTTGGCGATCTTATTCTAAAACCTATCGAGGTGCTCGAACACTATCCTGAAATCCAGCAAAGAACACATGAACGTTTTTCATATATTTTAGTTGATGAATATCAAGATTCTAATATAGCTCAATTCCAATTACTTAAAACACTTGCTGGACCTCAAACGAAAATCTGTGTAGTTGGTGATGACGACCAGAGCATATACAAATTTCGTGGCGCTGAAGTAAATAATATTTTGGAATTTCCACAAACGTTTCCGAATACTACAATAATAAAGCTAGTAACAAATTATCGATCATACCAGACCATTCTTGATACAGCACATGCAGTCGTCAGCAACAATGTAAACCGAATGGGGAAAGAGCTTGTTGCAGTACGAAAAGGCGGTCTTAAACCTGTTTTAAAAGTAGTAAATAACGATACAGAAGAAGCAGACTTTTGCGCATCAGTTATTGATAAAGAAATTCAAAATGGAAGACGATACTCCGATTTTGCTATTTTATACCGAACCAATGCGCAATCACGAGTATTTGAACAGGTATTTACACAACACTATATTCCTTTTAAGGTAGTTGGTGCATTACGCTTTTTTGAGCGGGAAGAAGTAAAAGATGCACTTGCATATGCAGCATGCATATATAATCCTAATGATATTGTTGCATGTAAACGAATAATCAATAAACCAGCAAGAGGCATTGGTGCTGTTACATTTTCCAGGCTCCTTGCATATAGTGATGAACACAAAATTCCTATATTGGAAGCATGTAGAAAATGTGTTTTTTCTTCGAAAAAAATAATGCAGGGTATTGAACAATTTATAACTATTATAAATAAATTACAGTCATTACTGGAGCAATCAGAAAATTTGGGATTATTTTTTAAAAAATTATTCACAATTACCGGAATTGATGATTTATACAATCAAGAAGATAATGAAAAACAGAAAAACCTTGAAGAACTTGCTTCCAGTGCATATACCTACCCTGCAACACAGGAAGGTCTCCAGCAATTTTTGGAATTTTCTGTACTGGACAAACAGGAAAAAAACTCTCCATCACATGACTATGTTACACTGATAACAATTCATAACACTAAAGGTCTTGAATACCCCTGTGTTTTTGTAACCGGATTAGAACAGGGACTCTTCCCACGAACTGATAAATTTGATGATGAACTTGAAGAAGAACGAAGACTTTTTTATGTAGCACTGACACGAGCAAAAGATTTATTATTCTTAACGTATCGAAAATATACTTATTCGCGAGGATACATTCAAGAAACTCAACCTTCGCTATTTCTCAGCGAAATCCCTGAAAAATTACTATCAATCGATGCAGAAAAAAATCAGCTTAAAAAGCAATCAGAATGGCAAAAAGGCACAAAAGTTTACCACGATGAATATGGAACAGGATGGGTAAAACGAGTTGAAAACACTGGTGCACAAACCGTCATTTATGTTACGTTTGAGAATGGTTTTGAGAAAACTTTTATTCCCAAATACACAAACTCACTAATGAAAATTAAGGATTAGACCATGAATAATGTTTATTCTTTGCTACCACCAATACGTCGAATCCGCGGGAATCGTCTCTATTGCAATTCTGGTAAGAGAATTCTGGATTTATATCTTGATAATGGTATTCGTATACTGTCATATAAAGAAAACAAAGTAAAATTATATGCAAAAAATGCTATTGAGAAGGGTCTTGCATCAACCTATCCCGGTTTATACGAAGCTCGATTTACAAAGGCTTTACAAAAGTATTTAGGTGCTGATTATCAGTATTTATATATGCCCAATGAAAACGCTGCAATGTATGTGCTTAAAACGTGCTTTAATTATTCAGGTAAACTTAAAGAACTCTGGCCATTGAACAACGGGCAAACTGACTATTCTTTTTCGAACGCTATACAACCAGTTCGAATAAGGCCTTTTTTACCATTACCCTCACACTGTATCGGTGTTTTTACTGTACCAGGTTTATACCCATTGAGCTTTTCTGTATTGCTCTTTACTGATACAAAACAGTTTGAAACTGCTCGTGATTATTACAGAGAACACCAGGAACTTTTTTGTATTGCGCCACTGCAGTATTATGCTGGCGCTCGCAGTATTTATAGTCTTCTTAACTTTACTCAATCAGGCTATAACCCCGATTTCTGGAAACAATTTACCGATTATTGTAAAGGAATATTTATTAATGATGGACCGTATATCTATCCAGCATGCAGTAATTATCATGAATTATTTACACAAGCATTAGCCTGTAATGTACTCCTTAATCCAGCTCCAGAATCCCCAAGTATTATACCCATGGAATACAGCATTGGAGAACTCAAACAATTTATTGCGAACGCTCTTACGATTCTGAATCAAAAATAACTGAACCCGGTCCGGTAACTATTTTTTTTGCACGAAGGCTTTCTATATCTTTATAACGTCTTCCATAATCGGTAAGTATATATTTACCGTTTTCAGAAACATCAGCTTTTTCATAGACTGCTGTTTCCATTAGTACTTTCTTTATGTTTTGAGAATCTGGTACAGCAAACACAGGAGCATCATTAAAAATAGATTCATCGAGTTCAATCGGAGCATGAGCAAGCTGCGTGTATACATACCGTCTTGCATTTTCTACTTTTATAGCTTCATTGGAATGTTTGAGTAACAACGATCGCACAGCAGGAACAATCCAAAATAATAGTGAAAACACAAATGGAACAGCTCCAAGAACCCATGTTATTACTGCCAGTGGATTTTCAACTCCAAAAGATGCAAATAATTTAAATGTAAAATAAAAGAAATATGAAAATTCGGTTTTAATCATTGCAGGATCATACTGTAAAGCTTGAAATAAAAAATAACTGCCAAAGATCAAGTTTACGCCATTAATAACCGCGAATGTTGTATTACTTTTTTTATTATTCCCAGAAAACGGTTGCAGCTTCTTAAATGCAGAGACAGTGTTGATCGACTTTTCAGTATCCAGTCGAACAAGCAGCTTTGAAAAATCATAGTATAATGTTCCATCTTCTGAAACTTCGGGACTTCCTTCAAATTCATATAAATAGCGGCATATAGCCTGTTCTGCTGATTCTGGCGATAAACCTGTAAGCGCAATAAAATCCTCAATTGTAATAATACCTTTTTTCATCCTTACCATGGCAACAAAGATTTTTTTTAGTAAAACATCATGATCTTTGTTTACATCAGGTTCACCAAACACAAAAGAAAAAATTGCTTTATGAAGTGGCCGTGAATTCCTTTTAGCTTCCTGTCGTCTATAATAATCGGAAGCTCGTTCTTCTGGTGTTTTAAAAAGCTCACTATAAAACCAAATTCTAACTATGAGTTCAATTACCCGTACAGCCAGGAAACCACCTGCTCCAGAGCTGCTGCTTCGATTATCCCGTCGTGAAGATGAACTGCCAGCAAAGCTTGCAAACACTGCGAGTAATGCTAATGCAACAAAAAAAACAAAGTAGCCAACAAGCATTACCATAATCCATGCTTTAAATAAAAAAACAGCAATTGCTTTAACACCTTTTTTTACAGCAGAGAATATTTTTTTTAACGTTACTCCTAATCCTCTATAGCGGCTTGTAAACCCATGAGGAAAAGAAAATAAAATTTCACCTGAATCAGTTACACGAAGCCTACCGTTGTATTCATCGACTAAAGCTGGCATTTCCGTTTCTACCTGATATTTTGGAAGTCCTGTTGCTGCAATCACATCTGCAACAGTTGCTTCACCATGCTTCTTGCGTAATGCTTGCACTATTGTAGAACGAACAGCATCGGGTTTATAGTCATATACTTTTTTTTCAATACTAGTATTCATATTTTCCTCCCAAAATCTTGTTGCTCATAAAGTTCTATTTTACAAGAAGCGAGTACAATGCCATATACTCGCTAACAGATTTATCCCAGCTAAACCGTTGTTCCATAGCTGCTTTCTGCATTGCAATAAAATGATCCTTACGATTGTAATAGGTATATACAGCCCACCCTGTTGTGTCAAATATTGCCTGCGGAGTTAAATTATCAAACACAAAACCTGTACCAGTACCCTTTTCTTCGTTGTAGTTTGAAACAGTATCTGCAAGACCTCCCGTTCTCCGCACAATTGGTAGCGTTCCATACCGCAATGAATATAGCTGATTTAATCCACAGGGTTCATATTTGCTCGGCATCATAAATAAATCAGATCCAGCTTCAATGAGATGAGCTGTTTTCTCAAAATAGCCAAGTTTTACCTTAAAATTACTCAGTTTACCAGAAAGTGATTCTAGTTCGCGTTCGCACCATACATCGCCAGATCCAACTACAACAAACTGTACGTTCATTTTTGTACAGATATGGTATGCAGCTCCATGCATGGGCCCGAATAAATCTCCAATTCCTTTTTGATCGGTCAACCGTGCAACCATTCCTATAAGTGGAACTTCAGGATCTACTGCTAGGCCGAACTCTTTTTGTAATGCTTCTTTACAAACGGCCTTTCCAGATAAATCTTTACTGTTAAAGTGTGCTGGAATATATTTATCGGTTTCTGGGTTCCATTCATCATAATCGGCTCCATTTAAAATACCTACAAGATCGTTACTCCTGTGCCTCAAAAGTCCATCGAGTGTACAACCCAGTATGCTTGTTTGTATCTCTCTTGCATATGTCGGTGAAACCGTTGTTATTTTTTCTGCTGTTGCAATTCCTGCCTGCAGTAAATTTATCGATCCAAAATATTCAAGCCCAGCACCATGATAGGCTTCCCATGGCAGTCCAAAATATGGAAATACATCTTTATTGTAAATGCCCTGATATCCTAAGTTATGAATTGTAAGAACCGTATGTGTGTGTGCAAAATCTCCATGGGCTTCCAGATACCGCTTATAAACAGGTACGAGTGACGCAGGCCAATCATGTGCATGCATGATATCGGGAATCCATTCTAGTTTCCGGCACAGTTGAAATGCAGCTCTACAAAAAAAGGCATAGCGATACGGATTATCTGGAAAATCCGGTACAGCTTTATCTCCATAAATGCCATCGCGTCCAAAAAATCCTTCATGGTCAATAAAATATACAGGAACATCAGAACCTGGCAGTTTGCTTTCTAATACAGCACACCAGGCTTCACCATCTCCCATTGGAACACCCATTGGTCCAGGAATTGCATTGAGCATAGCTTTATTGATGTTGTAATACCGTGGAAGCACTATTCGTACATCAGCCCCTGCTCTCTTGAGTGCCTTTGCCAGTGATGCAACTGCATCTCCCAAACCTCCAGATTTTGCAAACGGTACAGCCTCACTTGTGACCATGAGAATTTTCACACACTACTCCTTACCAATAGTTTGAATTTCTTTCTAGCCATAATAGCACTTACAATAATACAGTTTTATTGTACTATAGTAACGAACAATAGTACAACAATAAGTTTTTACAGCTAAAATACATTCTGGCATATCGATGGTATTATCGTGGGTTATGCTTTTTTTTGCGCGGAATTAATAGTGGTTTATTTATATTTTTCACGTGCTGTAATGCTGCATTGTGCATGAAATATTCCTGCACAGAAAATTGATTTCCAGTATCTGAAATCGAATGCCATTCCATATCTGAACCTAATATGCGTGCTTGTTTAGTATCTTTGAAATAGAGCATAAGTATAGCTTTTACTTTTTCTTTAGCTTGCTGGCTCTGTATTGAGAGCATGAGCTCAACTCGCTTATCAAAATTACGTTCCATCCAATCTGCACTGGAAACATAGAGATCCTCAGTACCTCCATTGCGAAAATAATAAATCCTGGAATGTTCTAAAAACCTGCCAACCAAAGATCGAACTTCAATAGTCTCCGATAATCCAGGAATTCCTGGTATAAGCTGACAAATTCCGCGAACAAACAGTTTTATGTGAACACCATGTTGAGATGCTCGGTAGAGAGCCTGAATAATTGCATAATCATTGAGTGCATTAAGTTTAGCAATTATCAAGCCAGGCTGTTCTGGAGATGACTTAGCGATTTCTCGTTCGATGAGTTCTTCAATTTTAGAACGGAGCGAAAAAGGAGCCATAACAAGATGATTAAAACTTTTTTTAGTAGATAGGCCTGTAAGTACATTAAAAAAAGATGAAACATCATGGCAAATACCGCTGTGCGCAGTTAAAAGCCCAATATCAACATATGTCTGAGCAGTTTTTTCATTTAAGTTACCGGTTGCAATATAGGAATATCGTTTTATTGTATTCCGTTCACGCCTGATGATGAGACATGTTTTAGCGTGAATCTTATAATGCATTACACCATACACTACAATTGCACCTGCCTGCTCCAGCTTACTTGCCCAATGAATATTAAGTGCTTCATCAAAGCGTGCTTTAAGTTCAACGACCGCTGTTACCTGTTTTCCTGCGCGCGCAGCTTTCGTTAAAGAGCGAACAATTGATGAATCAGGAGCAACACGATACAGCGTCGTTTTTATTGCCAGCACATCTGGATCTTTTGCAGCAAGTTCGAAGAGTTTTTCTACTGTTTCAAAAGAATCATAGGGAAATTGCAAGAGAATATCATCACGTTTCACAGCATCCCACAACTCATTGAAATCATAAGGAAAAGTTGCCTGTTTGAGTGTAGGAAATTTTAGCTCTTCAATTGTTATTGTATCATATAATTGCATAAAAGCTTTAAGATCGAGCGGACCATTAAAACGAAATATCTCCTGTTCATGAAGATTAAAAATCTGCGCAACATAATTGATTAGACGATCCGAGGTGCCATTACAGGTCATTCGCAAAGGGAGTGACAGCTGCCTGTTTATAAGCACATCTTCCATTGCAGAAACAAAATCGTCGTCATTAAGTTCATCAACACTAATATCTGCATCACGAGTAATTTTAAATAAAATTATATCTGCAATTTCCCTACCAGGATATAATGATGCACAAAAGGTTACTATAATATCATCGAGCAGAACAAAAGTATTTTGTAATGTTGGAATTTTATAGAACCTATTACAGTTCTTAGGAAACTGTATAAAAACAAGTGAAGGAGATGGTTCGTTATTCTTATATTCCTGAATTTCTTCTTCCTTAAACCAAAAAGCAGCATGTAATGAAAGATTTCCAATGGCAGTAAATACGTTCGATGTATTTTCAAATACTGCTATTGGTGTAAGGAGTGGTGCAATTTCATTAACAAATAATGTCTCGAGATATTGATATATTTCAGCTGACCAGTTATCTGGTTTTAATATTTTAACTCCATACATCTCGAGTCCTGGAAATATTTCATTGTTGAGAATCGCATACTGTTTAGCATGTATTTCATGGACTTCCTGATATAGTTCGTTAAGAAGTTCTTTATGTCTACCCTGATTGCCTTTTTTATCATTGATTGCAGAAACCTGGTCTTCAAGCAGTGCAGACCGAAGTCCTGAAACCCTAATCATGAAAAACTCATCAAGATTTCCACTTAAAATGCTCAGAAATTTGAGACGTTCCAGCAACGGTACATCTTGTTTACATGCTTCTTCAAGAATCATTTTATTAAATGCTAAAATTGCTTTTTCTCTGTTGCCATAATACTCTTCTAGATTACTATCTTTCATCATTACACCACCGTCAGTGAATATCCATAAACATATTCAAAAATATCAGCTTTCTTTTCAATGTCCTGTTTTAATAAGCTTAGCTCATATGGATTGTCAGTATAAATTATAATTGTATTACTTTTTCTTTCTGCAGAAACTACCCGAATTGATTGGTTGTGATTATGGTCAAGCACATCAGCTATGCGAAGTAATGCTGATAATTTAAGCACACGAATTCTATCAGCTTTATCGAGATACATAAAATTGGCATGAGAAGGATTTGGACCGCCCTTTCTATGATACCGAGCAATACACGCAATCATAATGCGTTCTTCATTAGATATACTAAATATTTCGCTATTGCTGATAATATATTCAGAATGTTTATGGTGACTGCCAGAACGAATGTATACACCAATATCATGTAGCAGTGCAGCAATTTCAGCCAATAAGCGGTCTCGCTTTGAAAGATGATGAATGAACTCAAGACTATCAAACAGTTTCAGCATGTTTTTTCTTACCCAGTTTGCATGATTTTCATCAAAATGAAATTTTTTTCCAATGCTCCTTGCAGATGCTACTATATGTTTTTTTAACTCATTTTGAATTTTATTTTTTTCGGATACAACAAGACTTAATAAAAAGCCTTCCCGCATCGAGTACACAGGAATAAACACTGTATCTGCATGCGTATGCCTGATAAATTCTCTCAGTATGAGAAGTCCATACCGCATGGTAACAGCGTCACAGGCATCAATATCAAATTGCTGAATACACTGCATTTCTGAGTATTGTGCAAGTTTTTCACTGTTTGTAATAAATTCTTGTGTTGTGAGTTTCCAGTATGTGTCATAAAAATCAACATGTTCAGTCGATGCCAGCAGCCGGGCATCACTTCCCATAATGATTACATGTTCTATACTCTGTAACGGAAGTTCAGCATTTAGTTTTGATACAATCGTACTCACCTGATCCTGAATAATTCTATTGATAGATTCCGGAAATCCATCTACTGCCTGCACTGCCGAAGCAATTCGTATGGTTCCTAATTGAAATGAATGGACAGCCTCAATCTGACCTTTTTTTATGAGCAAAATTTCAGTAGAACCACCTCCGGTTTCAATTACCATTGCATTTTTAGCAGTTAGATTTTCTGATTCTCGGGTGAGTGCATGCATTACTGCAAAATACATGTAATGGTTTTCTTCAAGATCTTCCAGAATTTTAATTTTAAACCCTGTGCGCATGAGCACAATATCTACAAAATTATCTTTATTAGAAGCTTCTCGAAGAGCACTCGTAGCAATTACATGAACCTGTCTGACGTGCAAACCATATGACTGCAGGAGCTCTTTGTACACATGGAGCGTCTCTACACACTCATTGATTACCGGAAGCGATACCATACCGTGCAAAAAAACATCAGAACCGAGCATAGTAGGCTTAGACTCATTTTCCAGTATGTCGAATAATTCTGTGCCGGTATTAATATTAGCAATAAGCAGACGAATACCTGATGATCCAATTTCAAGAACGGCTGTTGTTTTTTGCATCATGTATGTAACCCTACTGTCTATAGTACAGAGAACCGTACTACATGACAAGAGCTTGTAAGTTTTGTATAGTATACACCTATGATGAATTATACTGTACACCACGATCGTGTTTCATACAAAAATAGCATTTTTTTATGGTTTATAGGGATCCTCGCACTGCTTACGATTTCCTGTGCTCCACGCGAGGGCTGGGGACTTATTTTATGGTCTGCTCAAGATTCTCGAATTGCTACAGGAACAGTTGTACCCCTGTACTTTAAATCCAACATCACACGGTGCTGGATTGCTGGTGTACCTGGCACCAATGGTAAAGAAGAAATTGATCTCTGGCGTGTAAAACAATTTTCAAGCAAACGAAAAGCTAATGAGGAAGCAAAAGCTTATGCAACCTATGTTAGCTTATTTGCACAGGCTAAACGACAGGGACTCATCATGCGTCAGGAACCGGATAATCTCTCAAAACAAGTGTACCGATTCCTTGAAAATGAGCGATGTAAAGTACTCAAAAAGGTAAAAGGCGTCGAAGTGCGGACTGGTAATCAAGCATTGCCGGGAGATTGGTACCTCGTTCTTGCCTCAGATGGTACCCGCGGATATATTTTTTCAAATCAATTTACAATTATTGATATTGCACAATCGATTACCAGTACATCAACACAACAGCAGCCTGTACCAGAACCAGATTTTCTTCAAAAAACCTGGAGACCTGTATATTTTTCTGAGCTGGCAGAACAGGGAATCTATGATCTTACCATGTTTCAAACCTCATTTGGATTTTTCTATTATGCATCTGAATCAAGAATATTTATCAATTTGCCATGGTTTTCAAAAGCATACCCTGTAGAACAATTCTTTAGAGATACTGATGGAAGCTACCGCGCTGAACCTTCAAAGCTCCGCTTCATGGTTACTGCAGATAATAAGCTTATGTGCATTCCGCCGCGAGAAGATATGCAGAATATTCCTGAAAATTTTCCCTTTGTAGAACATACAGCAAACGATGATGTTGCACTTTTATTTTCTGTCAGTACAATCGACATTCAAAAGCTTATTACAACCGAAAAAATAAATAGAATCACACGGCTTAAAAATTTTTTAGCAAATGGCACCATGTTTGTAAGTTCTACGTATGGAACACTAACACTGTATGAGAGCGGAAAATTTTCATGGGAACAATACAGTGCGCTCGTTCCTGAAATACTCCCTGATGATGCTGGAACCGTAGGTACTATCGTAATGGACAGGTTTTTAACCGGGGAACTAAAAGAACAGTGGCAGGGTGCATTTACACTCTCTTTTGATAAAAAGCCAGAACAATCGAGGAGCTTTGTGTACAAAATTAGCAATGATAAGCTCATATTAATGCCACTCACTGCTGATGATTGCATATACGAGCAAGTACGTACGATTTCCGGTACTAATCTGCTGGAGTTTTCGATAGGGTTACGCTGATGCCATTCGTCCAGTGTACTGGTCTTTCTCATGCATTTGGAGCACGAACAATTTTTAACAATGCCTCACTCTATTTGAAAGATGGTTCACGCGCTGCGCTGGCAGGACCAAACGGTGCGGGCAAAACAACACTGATGAAGATCCTTGCAGGAATTTTTACACCTGATAGTGTTGAACTTGCTGTACAAAAAGGCACACGCATTGCCTATCTACCACAGTCTGGAATTGAATTCAGAGGCTGTACAATCTATGAAGCTGCAGAAACCGCCTATCGTGATATTGAAGAGCTCATCGCCAAACGAGATGAGCTGGGAATTCGTCTTGAGCAAAAGCAATACGATGAAACAAAACTGACACTACTGCTTGAAGAGTTTAATCACCTTGTTGAAACAATTGATAATTCTGGCTACTGGCGCCGAAAAGAGCGCATCTATGATGTTTTAACCGGTCTAGGTTTTACAGAAAAAATGATTAATGCACACGTTCATGAACTTTCACAAGGCTGGCAGATGCGGCTTGGGCTTGCTCACGTACTGCTCGAGTTTCCCGACATTATGCTACTTGATGAGCCGACAAACTATCTTGATATAGAAGCACGCACATGGCTTGAACAGTACCTGACTAAATTTCAAGGTGGCTATCTCATAGTATCGCATGACCGCTCATTTCTTGATGCATGTGTTACAGAAGTATATGAACTCTGGAATGGCAAACTTGAACGATATACAGGCAACTATTCAGCGTATGAAAAACGCAGAAAAGAAGAACTCGCTGCTCTCATTGCTGCATGGGAGGCGCAGCAGGAAGAAATTGCCAGAATCGAAGAATTCATTAACCGTTTCCGATACAATGAATCAAAAGCGAGCCTCGTGCAGAGCAGAATAAAGCAGCTCGAAAAAATAGAACCAATTATTATTCCAGAAGGTTTTAAGCGCATGCATTTCCGGCTTCCAGAACCCCCGCACTGCGGTTCCATTGCACTGACGCTTGAAAACATTGCAAAGCACTACGGTGAGTTCTGCGTCATACCAAGCTTTTCGCGTATTATCGATTCTGGCAAAAAATTAGCTCTCGTTGGACCTAATGGAGCCGGAAAAACCACACTTATGCGCATAATTGCCGGATATGATAAAAATTTCACCGGAACTCTAAAGTATGGAACTGGTGTATCTATTGGCTTTTTTTCACAGGATACCATATACGCTCTTGATGATTCTAAAACTGTGCTCGATGAAGCAGAAGCTGACTGCCCATTTGATTTGATACCTGAAGTGCGAAACCTTCTTGGAGCATTCCTATTTCGCGGTGATGATATTTATAAAAAAGTATCAGTTTTATCGGGCGGTGAACGCTCGCGGCTTGCACTCCTTAAAATGCTCATGCATCCTGCTAATCTGCTTGTGCTCGATGAACCTACAAACCACCTCGACCTTGACTCAAAAGATATTTTGCTTGAAGCACTTAAAAACTACAAAGGAACTGTAATATTTGTTTCACATGATAAGTTTTTTCTCGACAGTCTTGCCGAAGAAGTTCTTGAACTTTCATGCGGTAAAGAGCCGCGATTGTACAATGGCGGTTATTCCTACTATCTTCAAAAAAGAGAACAATTTGCAGAGATTCAAACACCAGTAGCAATAAAACAGGAAGATACCCTCAGTACTGCTCAACAGTATCGGGAGCAGGAAAAGCAAAAAAAAGCCGAATTGCGCCGCCTACAGCGCAAAGAAAGCGAACTCCTTACTGAAATTGATACCACAGAACAGAAAATAAAAGCACTGCAAGCTGCGCTTGCACGTCCCGAAAATTATTCTAACCCAGCTAAAGCAAAAGAACTTCACGCTACAATTCAGGAAACAGAAAAAACTCTCACCGAACTACATACAGCATGGGAAACAGTTGCAGAACAACTCAGCCATTTTGAAAACTGAATATGAGTGTGAAACGAGACAGTCTGACTATAATGATTTTACATGCCGCCTGCTATAAACAATAAAAGCACTTGCAAAAAATAAAAGTGGAATTACAATCAGTAATGCCTGCAAAATAAAGAGCAACTGATCGGGAACGAGATAGAGTGGCAGGAGTCCATACTTTGCTAAAACAATCAGTATAAAGCTCAGAAAACCAGTCAGTATACCAAGACTTATGAGAATCCACTCTGGTTCGTGAGTTTGCACCCAAACGGCAATCGAGAGTGCTGCAGTTATCGTAAACATGAGAAGTTCCACTAATGTTACAATAACTGCAGTCTGCTCCATATGCCGTACCACTACTTGCGCTCTTGCAAGATACATTCTAAGTCAAATTCACCGGCAACACAAGGCATTGTAATGTCCCAATTCTCGAGTACTGCAGGATGAACCTCACCAAAGACTCCTACCGATTTTCCATTGAGCATGAGCTGTGCCTGACGCCCCGGAATAAAACGGGAATCCTCTGCAGGAATAACCTCATAGGGTATTCCTAAATAGTATGTAAGTACACTTACTATATTTGCAGCTTCATTAAAATCTGCAGTTCCATGAGCTGAGAGAAAGCCCAGGCGCTGCCGGGTATTTGTATGTGTATTGGTGCTGTGATCGATGAATGCGACCTTTCCTATTTCAAATATTTTATGAGGATATACTGCCTTTGCCGAAACCGATTCTGACTGCAGTAAACTTGGCAGTATTGATGGGCGAACATATTCATAATTTTCCGTCATAGGATTCGCAATGCGTATTACACCCTCGTCGGAAAGACACATTTTTTCGATAAAGTCCCGTCTGCTTCCCAGATAGTTATAAATCATTTCCTGGAAACCGAGCCCTACCATGATGTTTTTAGCCAGCCTCGAGAATTGTTCGATTGGCGTTAGTCGGCCAATGGTAAAGTCCTGCGGCTTTTCCGATTCAAACTGATCCATACCAATACCAATCATGATATCTTCGATAAGATCAACTTGATGCAGGAAGTCATTACGATAGAATGGCGGCCATGCCTTTACAAACTGACCATGGATTTCACTCTCGACACCCATGCGTGCAAGCGCTTCCCGCGCTTTATCGGTGCTGATACTTTTTCCTAGCAAAGCCGATGCTTTAGCAACATCTACCGTTGTCGGGAGTTGGAAATAATAGGGATACACCTGCATTTTCCCAAACGGTGTATCAAATGAGTAATTTACTGCTACCGGTTCTACAGTATATCCGACATCAGCAAAGTCACAGGCAACAATGCTTGCTGAAAGAGCAACACTTACCATATCGGTGCCCGTGAACTCAACAAGGAGGTCTGTATCTCCAACCTTGACAGCTCCGATATCATTGCTGTTGATAATGGGCGGGAATGAGAGAATATGTCCCTTGCTGTCAGACAAAAGCGGATACCGTTTGTTACCTTTTAGTATGTGTCCATACTCCTTGCCTTTTGGATGCTCATTGAGGATCGTTTCAAGATTCATGACCGATTCAAAACCAAGCGGCGCAAAACTGGCTTTGAGCGGATCGACTGCATGATAGGTTACCGGCCATGAAATAAGGTTAATTCTGTATAACCCCATTGAAACCGATTTTCGTTTTCGACCAAAATTCCAGCAGAGCTTTTCCTGTGTTTGAATAGCATCACGAAGCATAGCATCGCTTATCGGTTTGCCGCTTACAACAAATGCTGAAATATAGGGGCGAACCTCCTGCACTGATGCATCAACATTAATTGTATATTTGGCTTTTTGCAAATTACCTTCTGCCGAAAAGAACGGGTACATATGTGTGGTTCCCGAAAGATACGTCCGGAGCTGGCGAGCAAGCCCAGCGGTCGACCAGAGATCGGGACGATTTGTATCATTGAGTTCAATCTTCAATGTCCGCTCTTGAGCAGGTATGCTCATATCTGGCTTTTCATCAAGCTCTGCCTTTGCAACAGGAAGCAGGGCTTCGAGCTCCTCAAGGGACATTGACTTCCCCAGTAATTCAAAAAAAAGCTGTTCCTGAACATCTATTTTAGGCATGATTTCCCCTCATAACAGTTCTTCGTAATCGCACATTTTCAATATCGTATGAAAACAGTTCTCTGAGATCATTAAGACCAAGCGCCATAAGCGCCATGCGGTCAATACCAATACCCCATGCCAGTACCGGAACACGAACACCGAGCGGTTCAGTAACTTCCGGTCGGAAGATACCAGCACCACCAAGCTCAAACCAGCCCAGAACAGGGTGTTTAATGTGAACCTCAATGGAAGGTTCTGTAAATGGGAAATAGCCAGGCACATACTTAACATCTTTTGCACCAGCAATTTCAACTGCGAACATTTCAAGAAAACCGAGTAAAGTTCTCAATGATACATGTTCGCCGAGAACAATACCTTCCGTCTGGTAAAAATCTGAAAGATGTGTCGCATCAACCTTATCGTATCGGAAACAGCGAACAATACCAAAATATTTTCCCGGTACTTTTGCATGAGGAAGCTGATGTGCAGATAGTACCGTACCCTGACTGCGGAGAATGAGCCTGCGTGAGAAAGCTCGATCAAATGTGTATCCCCAGCCTCGTGAACCAGTTGATCCTCCATTTTCATGAGTCTGAGCGACACGGCTAAAGTAAGGCTCTTCAATAGTGTCAGCATGAGTCGGTTCCGCCACATAGTAAACATCATGAATATCGCGCGCAGAGTGGAACTGAGGCATAAAGAGTGCGTCACCGTTCCAGAACTCTGTTTCTACAAGACTGCCATCGAACTCTTCAAACCCAAGGGAGACCAATTTATCTTTTACGCTTTCGAGAAACTGAACATATGAATTGTGTCTTCCGGAAATAACCCGTGACGTACGGTTTGTAATGGTATATGGCCGAAACCGCGCATTTTTCCATGTTCCGTTTGTGAGAATGTCCTGTGTGAGCGCTCCTATCTCTTCCTGCTCTGGCATTGACTTGAGCTCTTCCTGTATTGCTAAAACTGCATCGCTTAAGGTCCACGTTATTGCTTCACGCTCTACAAGCTTGAGCGGCGAGTCACCAGCTCCACGTTTTTTTGCAATGCTGCCTGCAGTTGCCTGTTCCTCTTTTGAAAGCTCAAACTCCTTAATCGAACCTCCTGCTTGTTGTACTCGAGTCAGCACTGCCTGTATTGCGAGTGAGAGCGTATCTTTTTGTTTATCAATAAGCTTAACGCGCTTTTCTTCGGTCATGCCTACTGCACCGTCTTTGCTTAAGCGGCCGAATGCACTCCCTATATCTTTCTGCTCCAGCCCAAGTGCTGTACAGATAGCAGGTATGAACTCTGGTCCATGGTTTTCAAGATAGGTAATCATTCTCTGTTCCGGAGTACCCTTTTCAAGCCATGATTTACCAAGATCGGTAAGCTCATAAACATTATAAACTTTACGTTCAATATCACATGCAAGCTGTTTTGCAGTAAGCCAGGCATATACCTGATTTGCCTGCCCTTCAACAAAACCCAGATCACTGCACAAGAGACTGGCTGTTAAATGATCGCCAGGCTTGTATGTTCGTAAGACACGTATTTCGAGAGGATGCAGTGTTTTAATACTATCTGCAGTTACAGCCATGTTTCTAACTCCCTTACACATTACTCGAATCGTATGCTATCAAATTTGATGGTTTGAGGCTATAGGGCGAGTTGCATCATCAAAAATCTTACCCAAATGTAGTCTGATGCCTCATCATAAATTCTTACCGTGAATTTATGTAATTTATACCCTGCTATACACTTACAGCGGGGTGAAATCATGGGGTTAACTATGAGCGAAAGAAAGGCGCTAACACGGGAAACAGCAAAGCTGTATCAAAAATCGCAAAAGAAGCAGAAAACAGAAATCTTGTGTAATTTTGTGAACATCACGGGGTATCACAGGAAATATGCAACCATGCTCTTGTCTACTTGGGGAAAGGAGGTCATACATACTGTCAATGGCAAAGCTGTCAAAATAGTCGTCGGGACACAACAAAAACGGAAAAAACGACAAGGAATATGCCGATACGATGCTGTGTTTTGTAGGTGTTTAAAAAAGATTTGGGAGTTTTTCGACCATATGTGTGGGAAACGGCTTGCATACATCATACGACGTAATATTGACGAACTAATGAGGTATGATAGCTTTGGCATCGATGAATCAATCAAAGCTAGACTACTCAGCGTAAGCTCTGCAACGATTGATAGAAAAATGGCATTTGAACGGGCAAAACTTACCAACGCAGCGCGGTATAGCAGCAAAAAATCAGGGTTTCTTAAGTATAGAATACCGGTAAGGCTATCATTTAGTTTCGAAGAACGACAGCCAGGTTTCTTTGAATTTGACACTGTTTTTCATGATGGCGGAACCGTACACGGCGAGTTTTGCAGAACATTGACCATGACCGATGTTTGTCTAGGCTAGACCGTACTCATAGCACTGCGAAACAGTGCTCATCGCTGGGTCAAGGAGGGTGCCGAGAGCCTAAAACAATCACTGCCGTATGAGTTGCTTGGAGTGGACACTGACAACGGATTCGAATTCATCAACAAACAGCTCTATGATTGGTGTACTGCAAATGGTGTCACATTTACAAGATCTCGCTCATACCACAAGAATGACAAGTGCTTTGTTGAGCAAAAAAATGACTATGCCGTACGCCGTTTTGTCGGATATATGCGGTATGACAGTGATCAAGAATTTGAAGCTCTGAAAAAAGTGTATACTGTTTTGAATTTGTTGCTCAATTACTTCTATCCGACGCAAAAAATAATCAATAAAACCAGGATTGGAGCAAAAGTCCATACAATCTATGAACAATGTAAAACACCGTATGAGAGACTTCTTGAATCGCCACTGGTACCGCATGCTTCAAAGCTGCTTGCCATGAAACAAAGGGAGCAACTATCGATTGTCGAACTAAAACAAAAGCTTGATCGGGCTATTGCAGACCTTGTTATTATTCATAAAAACAAGCGAAACTCTGCCTAGTACAGTGACAAACACGGAATGCTTTGGTAAGATTTTTGCATGATGCATCCAGTACGCTTACGGTAAGAATTTATGATGAGGCATTACGGTGTGTTCCAATTTTCTTTTATTACCTCTCTTTCCTGATTTTCGATCATTTATAGGTTTTGCACTTATGATGATTCCAGAACTGTATATTGGATTTAAGACCGGAAAAACATCACATATTGGCTTTAATTTCCTATATATGCCACAATTAAAGGAATTAGCATCAAACCTATATTTGTTTGGATTTCCTTTTAATCAGCTATACATGTTTGGTATCTATTTTTCTTTTAAATAATTCTATTTGACTCTTTAAAATATTTCCAGTATTGTATTATTGTATGAAAATGCACATAAGAAGGAGCTTGTATGAATAAAGAGCAGTTAATTGCTAATGTGAGTCTTTTTAAAGAACTTGACAAAAAGTACATTGCGAGTATTGCGCAGTTATGTACCGAACGTGTTTACAAACCGGGTGATATACTTATCAAACAGGGAGAAGAAGGAATAGGTATTTTTATTATTACTAAGGGTAAGGTTAAAGTAACAAAAACAACTCCAGACAATCGTGTTGTAGAAATAGCAGAAAACACTGCAGGTGACATACTTGGTGAGTTTGCGGTACTTGATGGAGCACCACGAACAGCAACAGTAACCGCTATCGAAGAAACGGAATGCCTGGTACTAGCTTCCTGGGAGTTTAACTCATTTATGAAGACACATCCTGAAGTTGCACTAGGAATTCTTCCTGTTGTTGTAAGGAAATTCAGAGAAACCAATGATGCGCTAACCGGCCTTAGAGCATAACACACTAGAATATTGTTATTAATCTTTCTGCCAGGGATTTTATAAACCCTGGCATTTTTTGAATTAAAACAAAATTCACTATTAATATTTTTTCACATATATATTCTAAAGGGGAAGCACCTTTATTCGATGAGAAATCCTCTCACTAACTGTTTTTTCATATCAGTATGCTCCCCCTCGCTCCGAAGTCTGACCACCCGATAACCTGAGAGAACTTTTAAATGAGTGATTGGGTGGTCAGGGCTGCTCTGCTACCCCCTCATAAAAGGATCCGTCGCCAGTGCTTTTCCCTAAAAAACAAAGTATACCTGAAACGTCTGAGACGTGAAAAGCAAGGAAGTGATTCCAAATGTGCAAACATTAAATTTAATAAAAAACGGCACCAGGTTACATACCGGCGCCGTTATTATAAGCAAAACAGAGTAGAATGATCCTACTTAAGTGTAGCACCGAGAGTAACACTCATAAGGGCAAGGTAATTCGCAGTCTCAGGTGACGTTGCATTGCTCCACTCAAGCCGTGCATACTGTGAAACACCGGATGCCGATCCTCCTAAAAATCTCAAATTCAGGAAAACATCAGCCATATCGACAAACTTTGTGCCAAAACGAATCGATGCATCGAGAATGGATCCTTCAAATTGGAAATTTGCACCGTTAAAAAAGGCTGATGAAGCATAGATACCTGTCATATCAAAGGCTGCATATAGATTTGTACCAATGGCTACCCGACCAGAAAGTGCAAAGGCAGGGACCAAACCAAGATTCTGAGATACAGCAAGTTGTGTTCCATCAAGCTGCTCAAACCTGATTGATGCGTTTCTAACTTGTAATGCTGCACCTGCCTGAAGCCATGAACCAGAATTATCTGTGAGGAATCGGTATTGATAGGTAAGCCTGTAAAAAGGGAAGCTGTATGTTAAACGCATCGGTGTTGCCTGAGGAAACAAGACACCATCAATCTGAACTGCATCTCTAAATCGGACTTCGGTTACGAGCTCAAAAGGCTGATACAAAAACCGGATATCATGCCTGCCTCCTAGAAGCATAATAGCTGTATAGCGCTCGAAGGGAAACAAGAGTTCCTGCCCGCCCTGCGTTAGAAAATTGAAATCGGTATTTCCTTGATCAACCGAGCCCACGCGATAGGTGTGCAAGAGAATTTTACCAGCGCCATACTCTGCCTCAAAAGAAAGGCTTGGGGCTTCTTGTGCATTCACACTCAGTCCAGAAATAATAGCGAAAATTTCGAGAAAAACCAGCATAAAAAACTGTTTAAAACTTTTCATTAATTTCTCCTTATATAAGGAAATTCTTATATTAATATAATGAATGTTCACGCACCAGGCAAATAGAGATGATAAAAACTAAATATTAAGAACCAGTGTGATAACTGTTAAGTCTGAGCCACTTACCTGATTAACAAATGATTCAAACTTAACATTTACTTTTTCGCAGGCTTCTGAAAGGTATGACAGGTAATACAGACCTAATTCTGTATTTGCTTCTTCTTGAGGCAATTCTTTATAAAAATCAGTTAACGATTTCTTTTTAAGATCAGCGCTTTTTTTCTCATCAATTGTTTCCCGCATCTTTTCATACTGGGATTCTTTATTATAAATAGTTACCGTTAGCTTACCTTGCGTTCCTATTGATGCTCCCCGTGAACCAAGTTTCCAGGAAACATAGACAACATCACCCTTTTGTTTCAAAGATTCCATAACCTGTCTTCTAATTCCTGGATCAAAAAGCACAGAGTTGATATCAACAGTACCTTTGAATAAAGTTTTTGCTTCTCGCTTAAGGTTTGAATTTTCAGCATTGGTTACTAATTCCATTACGTTGAGTGCTAAAAATTCTCCAAGCTTTGCTTTTTCCATGTAATCTGCAAGCGTTGTACGAATCTTTTTTAATAACTCTTCATATCCATCAAGCTCCTTAAATTTATTGAGAATAAACCAGATAAATGGACGAAGGTTATTCAAAAATTTTTCAGACAAAAGGAGCTGAACATTTTTTTCATCGGGTTGAAGATTGGTATTTTTGGTGATAAAAGCATGCATCGGCGCAAGTATCGATTCTTTCATTGCTTCGAGCTCATCATACTTTGAACGAAGCCATGTTTGTAATGTCTGGTCATTTGTCTTTGTCTTTTCATCTATAATATTAGATGGATTCTTGCGATTCCAGTTTTTTATTAAATCACTTGCCATCACCTGCTGAAACACATAGCCATCAAACTGCCTGTACAGCATGGAATAGGTAATCAATTTTGTAAGATCCATGACTTCCTGGCGTATACGCAAGAACTCTGTTGTCGCAAGCTCAATCTTATTGACATAATCTATCATGATAAGCCGCTGAAGGCTTGGTGGTGTAAATTTATCAAGAAAAATACCATATTCTTCTACATTATCAGCAAGTTTAAATTTTTTTAATGTTTTTTTGTTATTGATAAAAAAGGTGGTACCTGCATCTGTCAAGATCACTTTTAGGGGTAACTCTATAACAACCTTTTTACCCTGTGCGCTCATTGTACCAGTCTACTCCCTGTTTTTATAGTGGCATACCGTCGTATGATACCGAGTGTGATTACTTTTTGCAATAAGGCATACACCTTGCAGTTTACGAAACGTTATCACTCTTGTTTTAACTTATCGGCAGAATATAATGATAGTTTATTACGAACATGCGGATTGCACTTTTATTTTATAGTACGCTGTTATATACTAACCGTTGATATTGTATACTTTTATATAATATGTCATGCTCGGACATCAGGCTCAACAATGAAAAAAATTATTGTAATAGTACTTATTACTGTATGTGCATATACGATATTCTCTCAAGATACTAAAGCAGCGCAAGCAATGCAAAAAACTGGCTTTCCCTATCCCTTTTCAGAGCTCATTACTGCAGCAATTCCGCTTACTGCAGCATCGAACAATGCACACACAGGAATAATACTCCCAAAATCATTATTACCAGAACTGGAAACAATACTCACCAATTTTCAAGCTACGGAGTATCCGATTATCCTTTTTTTTTCTAAAAGTACAGATAGCACTTTGATGGATTTTATACATGCTTTCTATCCACAACTGCAATTTCTACTCATTGTAAACGTTTCAGATGACAACACGATTATTTTTGACAAAACAGCGCTTACAAAAACATCACTTGAACTTTTATCATTTTTTGATCAGAAAGGCGAAAAAACTCAATTTCGTCTCATCGATTCTTTTTTTTATGATCACCGTACTGACAATTTTGGTCTGGAAAAATTGCAGATTGTCTTACCAGAACATTATGTTTTAGATTCATCATTCTGGAATTCTTTGTTTCTACTTTTCCTAAAGACAACGTTCACGCGCAATCGTATTTATATGTTGCCGATGCTTGCATGGCTCATACCAATTCAAGCAGATTATCTCTATATTATTGTGAGTCTTTTATTTCTCATCAACCTTATTGTTTATCGAATTCGCGCACATTCGTCGGGACAGTTCTGGATATTTTTTCTTACAATGGTACTCACCTCTGTAATGCTCTTTTACTCGCTTGTAATTACCTTTTATTTGCTCACTCTTTTGCTACTCAAGCAAATTGCAGGTAGCAGCAAACTCCGATATGGCATCATACTCTTTCCAATACTGTTCTGGATTACGGTTTTTCTCCATGATAGATTACTATTTTCAATACCTGCTGAAATGTTAGCTAAAGTACTGGTATCCAGTTTTATTGCTATTAGCAGTATCATTATTATACTTATCCCTCCTTACAGTAAAAAATTGCCACACACACAGGATTCCAACCAATGAGCGCAAAATTTTTTATCCATATCGATCTTGATGCGTTTTTTGCTTCGGTGGAAATTCTTGACAATCCAGCATTACAGCGTAAACCTGTCATTGTGGGTGCGCTTCCGGGAAACAGAGGTGTAGTCTCAACGTGTTCATACGAAGCACGAGCGTTTGGTATACGTTCCGGAATGCCTATCAGTGAAGCATATCGGTTATGCCCTTCTGCTGTATTTTTGCCTGTGCGGATTAAACGCTACAGTGAAGTTTCCAATAAGGTTATGGAAATACTTTCTGGTTTTACTCCTGATATGCTGCAAATTTCAATTGATGAAGCAAGTCTTGATATGACCGGAACAGAACGATTATGGGGTACACCGTTAGAAACAGCTCATCGCATACAGGATGCTGTGAGCAAAGAGATCGGTATATCATGTTCACTCGGTATTGCAAGCAACCGCTATGTTGCAAAAATTGCCAGTGATATACACAAGCCGCACGGCATAACATACGTTCAACCTGGTACAGAAGCTGCTTTTATGCAGGAACTACCATTAAAAAAATTATGGGGAGCAGGTAAAAAAACACAGGAGCGATTCGCTGAATTGGGCATTGTGACGGTAAAACAGCTCGCTGGCATGAGTGAGAGTATGCTCAAACAAATTTTTGGAAACGCATTTGGAGAGTTTCTTTACCTTGCTGTTCATGGACATGACCCAGGGATTTATCAGGAACGAAAAGGCTCTCAATCATTAAGTACAGAGGAAACGTTTGAACTTGATATATCCGATCGGGAATTTCTTGAAACAAAACTGCTCACACTCTGTGAAGAAGTTATGGAGCGCCTTTACAACCACAATGCGAGCGCGACTACAGTTTTTCTTAAAATACGGTATGATAATTTTATAACAGTAAATGTACAGAAAACTCTTAAACATCCGATATTTAATTGTTCCGAGCTTTTTAGCACTGCATGTGCGCTGCTTTATGAAAAGTGGAATGGACAGCCAGTCCGGTTATTGGGACTTGGTGTTAGCAATATCACAGAAACCAATGAACATGAGCAGTATCTCTTTGCAGACAGTGAATTGAAACAGGCAAAAGCGGAAAAAACAGCTGCTGAGTTAAAAAAACAGGGACGTGGAAAAATCATACGTGCGCGTGACCTGCTTATTAAATCACAACCTCGTGACAATACGAACAGTAATACGGAGGAATAATTACTGGTCAGCAAAGAGGCAATGCTGCACTACTGTTTATAAATATCTTTATACAACTTTTGCACGTCTTGGGACATGCGCTGTTCTAATGCGGTGGCAATTTCATTGCGACAGCTCTCGATTGCAGCTGTTCCATCTCTGCCTGAGCCTTTGATATCAGTCAAAACCAATGATGTTAGCACTACACCCTCTCTTGTAAGTATTCTAACCGTTACCGACCCCATGCAGAGAAATATTTTGTATGATGCAGAATATTGATACGGTTCTTTAATTTCTATATAGAAGAGCGCAAATAAATCGGGATTTACGTTTTGCGAAACAGCAATTTTTGAAACATCACCTTGGAGCGCTGCGAGGAAACTATTTGGATTAACAGCTTCTTGCATTAAAACTGGCTGAAGCGGCACTGTTTTTAGTGTCTGGCTGATTGTTTCCATGTTTCGTGTATAGCTACCAACGGAGGAACCAACTTTTTCCATTGTATAAACAAGCACAACAAATGGAGTGGGAATATACACAAAATCGTAGTAAACCGTTTTGAAAGCATAGGTATACCCTTCGTTGGTAACTATCGGATATGCCCGTATCCTTGCTGCTCTCGTTGGATCTTTGATGCCGCTTATAGTTGTAGAGGCAAACCCTGTTGCATCGGTGGTTACAGTTGGTACAAGTGTACCATTGTTTTCAATAAACTCAAACCGTATAGAAACATCCTGTAAAGGACTCTTTCCAAAACCAAAGTTTTCATAAATGTTAAGGGCTGGCATAATGCCTTTAGCCTGTGCAGCCCAAAAGCAGTTACCGGTTACTGGTTTTTCAGTATTCGATTTCCAGATATTACCAGGTTCAATAGTAAATTTTGCACCAACTTTGTTGAGTATATTTGTAATTTCCTGTATCTTTTCCTGAACTGCATATTTCTCTGCCCTTATCAATGCAGAAATATATAGCTTAACTGCTTCCTGCAAATGGTTCATATCGAGCGCTTCTTGAGCTTTTATGAGATACGTATTGATTTCTTCAAGCTGTTCATTTGTGATTTTACTCGTTCCAGCTGATGTGTTTTGTGAGTTCCCAGTAGCAATCTCAACACTTGTGTTACCTGTCTGCACCTTCACTGATACTGTATCAAGAGAAAGACAGGAAACAATTACTGTAACTGCAGCAAAACAACCTACAATGCAAAATATCCATAACTTTTTCATACCGTGCTCCTTCCTGTGTGTTACCAGGTAATAATGTATGTTGATCTGGGGAAAAATTCTTCTAGCGATAAAAATGTATTCGTAAAGGTTGCAGTGTTTCCACTAACAGTTCCATTTTGTGCTCTTAAATTTCTGAATGGCAGGGTGACTCGAACTGTTTGGGAAAAAGGCTTAATGAGGAGCGAAATAAACCCTGATACTTCTTCAGAAATATAAGCTTGTAAGGCTGCGTAATGCAATTCAAATTTCTTTTCCTGTACAGAATAATTTATAGTTACTCCATACGATGTTAAAAACTGTTTTGCACTTTCTGGTGATGCAAACTGCACAGTAATTTCAAGATAACCCGAATCATTTTTCTGTTCAATCTTATAAAACGTTAGTGTACCTTTTACCTTTTCAAGTTTTTCCATAACATTTGCTCTTGAAAAATTGACCGGTAATCCGGGAGAAATATTCTCAGTTATGAGTGAATATATAATGAGTGGCATGGTACTCGTAAACCCAATGGTAATCTGATTGTTTTCCCGGATCGAATAGGTAAGTTCACTGACACAACTCTGCAATAGAAATGATAAAATTAAAAAAATTAAAGAAAATTTTTTTTTAATCATAGTGCTCAGTATTAAATTCTACTGTATGGATACGCAGCGGAAACGATGTTTCAATAAAACTTAACGCTTTTTGCATCACAGAGTTTCCTACTTCGATTGAATTTGAAACATATGCACCGCCAATATGTGCAAACCTGAGTGAATCAAGCAGATCCAGCTCTGCACAGCTTATTCTGAACCTCTTGTGCAGTTTATCTTTTATCGACTGCACAACCATGCGTTTATCTTTAATGGTAAAAGACTCTGGGATTTCCACAATAACATGGAACATAGAAACAACCATCATACAGGCACCCTCCAGTACAGCACATGCTCGCTTACCCTGCATTTCCATTATACAATAGCTCATGCTAAAATACAATTATTAAGGGAGGCTCTGTAACCATTTGAAACGAGTTATTGCTACTGCGGTGCTGTTCATCGTATCAACACTCTGTTTTTCTCAGCAAATCCCAAAACCATTGCAAAGAGGAGAAGAAGCGCCAGAAACACTCCTCACAACCAGTATCAACGATGTTGAAGTTTCACTGTTTATACGTGGAAGCTGGCAGGCAGAACTTGTTCACTCTGGTATTGTGCAGATTATTCCATTCGTATATAGCGGTGTTCCGCTGCTTTTTAAACAGGTACCAGATGTGTACCTGTTCCTTGCACTGGCAGAATCACTGTGGTTTGAAGCTCAAATAGGGAATGATCCGGATAACAATAAATTCAGCGCAGGGTATTACAAACAGCTGGACGATGTACTCCTATCAATACGAGTTGGTAATTCAAACATATCAATAAAAAATGAGAGCTTTCCCGGATTAGGGAACCCGGCATCATCATTTGGCATCAAAGCAGACGTCATCAACACACAAACCCTGAACCATGCAGAGGCCATGCTCCGATGGGATACGGTGCAGTATGAAACTTATACGTACTATGGCTACAGTGAAGAAACAAAACTCTCGATAAATCCAGCACAGTGGCTTCGGGGCAAGGCTTTTGTACTACCAGCCCAGGCACAAATTGTCTCACTCTATACGATAGACAGGGGACAGTCTTCACTTGTATTCCCTGACACATACGACTACTACCAGCAAACAGGCATACTAATCCTCAAAAATCCTGTGACAAAAGAACTTCGTGCTGTAATACGGGAAAATACTGCAGTTTCCGAGCTTACACTATTTCTTCCTGGTGATACGAATCCCCTGGAACTCAAAAATGTATACAGCATTCCTGCTGATACGAGCGCTCATGCGTGTTCGGTGATCAACAAGGATAGCAATACCGTTGATTCGACTTTTACAACCCGCACGGTAAGCGCCAATACCATTATGGTAGTGCGGAACAATGCAGAGGATCCCCATACCGATGATTTTTCACGTCCATTTTATGCAGACAATCCATGGATTTATGATGCCACACAAACAAATTCTGCATCATCATTTGTTATCATTACAAACGTTCTTGAAGCGCGTGAAAGTATTGTTTTATCGGAAGCGGTAATTCCTGGTTCAATCACTGTCTATCGCAATGGTCTTGAAACAACGAGTTTTAGCTATGACAGCACTACCCATACGCTTACCGTATCTCCACCACCCTTACCCACCGATAAATTAATTATTACTTGCAAAAAGTATTCAACTAATCGAAACAACGGTCAGCTTGTAGCTGCTGCAGGATATATGGCTAATCTTTCTGAATTTTCTACGCTCGATACTATACTTTCTGGTATTTTTGCTGTACCAGAGGATTTTTCACTCATAAGCATCGAAAAATTATATGGAGGTTTACTGTGGAGCTATGACCGATCGTATGATACTGATCGTGCATTACTTGTTAACGCTGCATACTCAGCTCAATTTTCGCAGAGTAGTCCTGTTACTCTTCCTGTGAGCGAGAGGTGGAAACCTACATCTTTCATGCACATTGGGGGTACTCCAGTAACTGTTTCTACAGCAACAACAACTGACACGTTTCTGCTCCCTGAAACAAACATCGAACCAAAGCTCTTAGTACTGAGCTACGATAAAACAGCAGCTGGAACATCGGTTTATTCGGTTTGTGACACCAACATACGGCTGGAAAATTATGAAACCATCGGGTTCTATATTCAAAATACAAGTTCAGATCCAGCTGCAGAACTCACTCTTGAACTAGGAACTGGCACAAACAGTCTCCGCATTGAAAGTATTCCTATTGGTAATTTACCAGCAAATGAATGGATACATATTTCAATAAACATTAAAACTGGCATGGTCCTGTGCTATGACACACACAATTCACCACTATCTATTTCAAGCATCACTGGCAAAATTCCTGAAGAAAGCTCTGTAGCTTTTAATACACTAAAATTATACTTAAATGACGAACCATCCAGCTTTATACTCAGTGAACCAGTGCTCTATAATCCACTTCCCAATTTTAGAATGGCACAGGAGGGCAGTTTGACCTGGATGCAGCGTTATGCATCGATTTCACTGCACGAACAACTCTACTGGCATGATACGACAGTAAACCCGCTTACCGCGCGCGGTGAAGTACAGGCTTTCTGGAAGCTTGGTTTTTTCGAAACAACACTGGGAAGTATTCTATTTTATACTGATGCACGGGTAATTCCTGCATTTCACAGTTCTATTCGTCTCGAACCCGATTTATTTCCATTTTCCTTTCAGAATCAATTTTCTTTTGCCCGGGAACCAGATAGGTTCAGTCAGGGAATCAGCGGTACTCTCTCGACACCATTCCCTGTGACCGTGAGTGCATCAAGCATATTTAGCTCAGGTACTATAACGCAAACATGGAAGCTTGCTACAGGCAGGCCTGAGTTCATTGCCATTAACTCAGAGTTAAAACAGCAATGGGTGCATTCGTTATCCCAGTTTGATTTTTTTTCTGCTTACACCGATTCCTGGGCAACACTTGTTACATTCACTGATCCAGAAGTCTTTTATAGAAACCTAAAAATAACTATGGTACAAAAGACTATTGGTTTAACGCTCCAGGCACGAAGCCTGTATTCAATTTATAAAACAGAAAAAGCTGGTTCGGATTTTCAAATTGAACTTGCGCCACAGTTCACATTTCCAGCTGGTTCCATAACACCCTCTATCAACAAGAGCTATTCAATACGTACAACAGGTAGTGATGATTCTTTTGCATCAGCTATCGATACCTGGCTTGCAACATTTCTCACAGTAGCTGCTGCTCAATGCATGTGGGAACCATTTTTTACCAACACCTATGCACAATCCATTATTATAGCGCTTGCAGAGTATCCTCAAGCTCAATTCAATGAACGATATGGACTTAGTTTTCAGCGTTCGCTCGGTTATGGTTTGTGGGATCTCGTTATTCCAGCCCTCATTAAAATTGAAAGCTTTAGCGAGTATCAGCAGCATGGATCTGTACCTGTACAAAAGCTTGGTATATCAGGAATTATTGGAGCAAAAGCTGGCAACATCTTTTCACAGTACGGATACATTCCATACTTTACAGCGTATACCTTTGATGAATACCAGTGGAAACTCTCTACGACCATATTTGGTTTTCCACAAACAAATTCTGCTATTTACTTTACCATACAAGGCAACTTGCAGGCTTATTTTACCGGAAACAGCAAGTTTAATACTGCAATTACCTGCGAATATACAGAAGCTGAGTATGGCAGGGGATTTTCCTGTTCTGTTACAGGCGAAAACAGGTTCCCTGTTCATGCAAACAGTGTATCATGGATTACCGAACTTATCCGAAAACAATTGCCAGATCCATATACCGAAGCAGCTCAAGAAAAAGCTTTTGTTTCAACTTGGCTCATAAAGCTTTCGCGCGCGGGTATACAGGCAGAAGACTCATGGAAAATTGGAGCTTCCTATTCAACGCTCCCAGCTCAGAGTACATTGATTCTGGAAGAATCCTATAGTGCAGAGAGTTTTCTGGACACGTTCCTACGCGTTACGTTGTTTATCAAACTCGAAGAAACACTGAAATGGCAAACAGAACGCTTCATGTTTTCTATTGGATACTCACTCGGTTTATCACTTAAAGCTGTTTTTTAGCTAAATTGTATGCAACTCGATTCATTGACTTTTTTATGTTATTGATTGTACAATAGAGAGATACAAACGCACATGGTACAAACTGAAAGCAGTACACAATCTTCAATTGCTTCTCTTCTAGAACAAGCATATTCTATGCTTGAATGCGGTAATTTAGCCGAAGCGCTTGATTTTTTTCAACAGGCATTGCGTTTAGATTTTGATAATCAGGAACTCATTCTTGCCTTAACATGTGTCAACTGGTGGCAGTCATCACTTGAACAAATCGAATGCGACGAAGATACTTTTGAATACGGCGAAAAATTGATACAGCAGTGGAAGGAATTTAAGCATTCAGTACAGCACTATGGAACTATTAACAATCGAGTGATGCTTGCATTTCAGCACTTTGTATTTACAAAAGCACATGCTGCATTTCTAGCCTTTTCACAAAAACACAGTGAACCTGATATCAATTTTAAGCTTGGACAAACAAACAAGATGCTTGGAAATTATCAGGAAGCGCTCGATCAGTTTTTATCACTCGTATCAACCAGAAAAGAAGATCCGGCTCTCCTCGCAGAACTTGCTGATGTATACGATTTAATCAATGAACCGGTTAAGGCAAAAGCATTTTTTCGGGAAGCATTTTATCTCAATCCTCAAAAAATCGATATCGAGCTCCTGGAATCACAAACCATTCAGCGACTTAAAGAAAAAGTTGCAGAACTTGGTAAATCAGGTATAGAGCTTGAAGAGTGGATTCCTGTATATGGTGAACTGTGGGGTATTTTCTCGGTCAAACGCGAATTAAAACCCATAGAAGTCAGCAAGCTACGACACTCTATCTATGAGCTTGAGACAGAATTAAAAAATTCTACTAATCGCCGCATGATACTTATTCCGCGGCTTATTACTCGCTATTTTTGGTATCTTGATCACCTGATTATCACAAAAGCCGATAAAAAATTTATTGATGAAAATCTGCTTAAAATTAAGTTACTGGATGCATCAGTGTATGCAGCATATATATCATGACATGAGGATTTTATTCTGTACTATACATAAGGAGAACTATAATGGCTGAATCTGGAATACTCAAACGAACACAGGAAATGCTCAATGAAGAAAAATGGACACGTGCAGCAATTTCTGCGTACACTGTCAATCAAATAAAAGAATTAGATAATATTTATCATGAAGCTGCAAAAGAGAAACTGGTAGATGAAATATATCAAATCTGCTCAGAACATCTGGCACATTCAAAGAACAGCATTATTGCATTATATCTAACCGGTATTATAAACCTAACCCGTCAGACACTTGACGACTCTCCAATAGTGGAACTGCTCAATATTTTTACAGAAAACCATAAATGGAACATCGTTGAATATATCTGTCTCAGGGTACTTGATTATGTAGAAAATCGTAATGCACTTATCAGATTGGCAGAGTGCTATGAGAATGAAAACAAAAATGAAGAAAAATTTGCTATCTGGGAACGATTAATCCGCATCGACACAGAAGAAACCGAACTTGTTAAAACAATTGCAGAATACTATGAACAAAAAAATGATCTTGAAACTGCAATTGACTATTACCGCAAAGCTTTGCACCGCTTCATTGCAAAGGGACAATTTGCAATGATAAAAGAAATGTGGGAAAAACTTATAACCCTAACGCCTTCTGATGTTTACTTTTTCCTGTATGTACAAAAGAAAATTGCAAAAAATATCAGCGGTGAAAAAGCAGCGCAGCTCCTCGAGGATTTGTATAAAGTATATAAAACTAAAAAAGACTGGGATACATCCATACTTATTCTTAAACAAATACTTGAATATGAAGACCGAAATCCTGTTATGAGAAAAGAAATTGTAGAATGCTATAGAGCAAAGTATGCAAACCATTCACGGCTTGAAGAATGCCTGCGCATATCCAATATTTCTCAAACATACCGCGCTATTTTTGAAGCAATAAGCGATTTCGAAAAACACATTCAGTTTGATGTAGGAAACTTTGTATATCATAGAAACTGGAGTATCGGACGTATCCGTTCAATAGAAGGTGAAAATATTTATATTGATTTTGCTAAAAAACGCAATCACGAAATGACCCTGAAAATGGCTTTTGATAACCTCAAGGTACTACCCAAAGATCATATCTGGGTATTAAAAGCAATCATGAAACAGGAAGTTCTAAAAGAGAAAATAAAGTCTGATATTTCATGGGCGCTCAAGATTCTTATAAAGAGCTTTGATAACAATACAGATCTCAAAACTATTAAAAAAGAACTTGTTCCCGCAATTCTCACCGAAAGCGAATGGACATCGTGGAGCAAAAAAGCTAAAGATATTCTGCAGACCGATCCTACTATTGGCAATACAAGTGATTCAGTAAATACCTACATGGTCCGTGACAGGCCGCTTACGTTTGAGGAAAAAACATACAATCAATTTAAGGCTGAGAAAAACTTTTTTTCACGACTCCAATGCATTCGCAATTTTATTGATAAGGGCGGCGATACCGATTCTGAGCTTTTTACAGAAATGATTGAGTTTGTTGCAACATTTATCAAAACAGGACAGACATCAGATGAATATTCAATTGCTGCGTATCTCTTTATCAAAGAACTTGCTCAGCATCATACAATGTTAAAAAAATATCTAACAGTGTCATTTACAGAACTTGTTACAAAAGATACAGACTTCACGGCTCTCTATAATTTTATTAAAGACACTAATCTCAGGCAGATGCTGCTTCAGACCATCAAGCAGACTCTTGCAAACTGGGTATCCATTTACATGGAGCTACTACCAACAACTCAACTTAAGTCGATGATTGATATTCTTCTTGATGCTGGTGAAACAGAACAGCTGCTTCGATTCTTTAACAATGTTATAGAAAATTATCGAGACTACCGCTCAACATTTATCTGGATGATCCGGTCGCTCTGGACAGAAAAATGGATAGAGCCACTCTATCGTTATTACGATAAAGTTCTCATTATTCTCATTCATATACTTGATATCTGTTATAAAGAAATCGAAAACCATAAAAACACTGTTGAGAATAAAAAACTGATTAAAGCCATTGATAACTTTTTATTCAGAGATGGTGCAATTACCAAATTTATTGAACAGTCAAGCAAAGAAGCAGTTGAACGTATGTATGCGCTTATTTCCGATGTAAGAACCATCGATCCGGCAATTAAATTAAATATTCGGAAAAAAATACAGGAACGCTTCCCCGACTTTAAATTCCAGGAAGAAGAACGATCAATTGTTTCTCGCGGCTTAATTGTAACAGAAAAGAAATATAATGAAAAAACACAGCAGCTCAATAAATTAGTTAATGAAGATGTGCCTGCAAATCAAAAAGAAATTGCATTTGCTCTCTCGCTGGGCGATCTTCGTGAAAATGCAGAATATAAGGCTGCTAAGGAAAAACAAGATGAACTGAATTCAAAAATTGCCAAACTTAAGAACGAGATTGAACGTGCTCAGATTTTTGATAGAGCAAGTGCCTCTACGACAAAGATTTCTTTTGGAACCAAAGTTACATTGCTGAATCTTAATACAAATAAAAATGAAGTTTTTACAATATTGGGTCCGTGGGAATCAGATCCCGCTAATAATATTATTTCTTACCTTTCACCGCTTGGTAAAAAATTAGTAAACCATAAAGTCGATGACATGCTTTCATTCTCAATAAATGAAAAGCAGTTTAATTATAAAGTTATTAAAATTGAATTGGCGGATATTTGATAAAGGAGTATCATTATGACCAAAAAGTTATTAACAATTTTTCTTGCAGTCATTGTACTTGGTATTTCAACAGTAACATATGCTCAGTCCACTACTGATCTCATTATTCTTTTAGATTCAAGTCAAAGCATGATTCCTTATTACAATGATGTTGCAGAGTTTATTTGCAAATCAATTTTGCCTTCTTATTTACGTTATGGCGACCGCTTTCATGTGCTGACTTTTTCTGATACTGTACAAAATCCAATCAGCAAAGAAGTGCTGACAAACGCTGATATAAATGCAATAGTTGCTGGTGTTTTATTATTGTATCCACTGGGAACGAGCACTGATTTAATTACCGCACTTGAAAGTACCTGGAAATGGACGCTGGATCTACCTTCTGATTCTAACAAGGTAATCGTGATGATTACCGACGGTATGCATGCTCCACTTACATCCTCTCCCTATTATCCTTTAACAAATGAAGCCGTAAAAACAGAAATAACCAGAATTGCGGATAAGATTAAGAGCCAGAACTGGACATTTAAACTTATTACGGTACCTTTTACGAGCGAAACAACAGCAGGAACAGAGAATAGTACAGCACCTGGTGCAGGTATCTATACGGAAACTATCGCAAATTCTACCGGTACTACAGCTGTAGAATACCAGAAAGGTAGTGAACAGGAAGTCATAGGAAAGGCCCTTTCTCTTATTCAGATATCCTGTCCTGCCAATCTGGGGAAAAGAAATTACACTTTTAGAATTCCAGTAACCTTTACCAATACAAGCGATACAGAAGCTGCTATCGAAGTAGTAAAAGTAATTGTAAATGGCAAAACAAATGTATTGAACGGAAAAGCATCTGCAGTTATTCCTGCACAATCGTCTAAGACCATTTCAGTCCCAGTTGCATTTCCGAGAGACTGGCAGGCTGGTGAACAAACTATTACCTTTGAACCAGTTTTTTATGATAATCTCAGAGTAATTCCACCCGTACTGCAAACATCAGTCAATCTTAAATATTCTTTTATAGCATCAATTGTGAGTAATGTAACCCACTTGATTCTATCGATACTCATTATTGCTGCTATTATTGCGCTTGTTATCATTATACTGCTCTATATCCGTTCCATACACAAACAAGCAGAACAACCTGTTGTAGATGCTGTTTACGATTCCATGCAGGTACAGCAGATTGCCGGGCAAAGTTTGCACCGTGAACAACGGGCAGCTCAGGTACTGGCATCCACTACTGTTAAAAAATCAGCTACAACGCTGGAGCCAACCAGTTCATCTCATACTGCTGAAGTACTTACTCATGTGCCAGCAGTGACAACTGAAACTGCAGATTTTAAAACTAAAACGCTTGAAACCTATCTTAATTCCCAGAAAAAACAAACTCAAAACGTACTGGAAACAATAGACACCCATAGCCATAAAAACATTGAAACGATTACCACACCTAAACGTGGACCTGATAAGCTCTCTGTCCTTACAAGTGTATCGTCAATGCAAAAAGCTCGACAGGAACAATTGTTTAGCAAACTGCAGAAAAAAGAACCTGCACAGATAGTAGTCCGACACAAAGCTCCAATTGAATATAATCCATCAATCGTAAAGCCGGGCACCATTAAAGTTGAGTTTATTGTAGAAAATCAGAACCGATGCATCGGAAATCGTAACATTAAAGTTTTGCATGCCGGTGGTAAAAAAACAATAGGCGGCAAATTGAGTGATTTTTATATTTTTCTTTATCCTTTTCCTAATCGAATTGCAGATGTATATTACGATGGAGAGTCGCTTATTGTTGTTCCACGCAAATTTGAATACTTCCCCGATTATGATGCACCCATAACCGTTAATCTTGACGAACATGTACGCATTGTAACTAAAAAGGGGAAAGAAGTATTCTTTAAATTTACTGCCTATATTCCTCCCTATGAAAAAATCAATAAAATATTGCACTGTGTAGAGCTTCCGGGAAGGGATATTGCAGAAAAACAAAGCGAGTAAACTTTTTAGCTACAAAATACCAGCATCATACAAAGTACGCCAGTTACTAACTGGTTACATGCCGCTCGTCAAATGGTGTATAGGCTTTGATGCTGGTATTCGAATAGCTGGTATGTTGGCTTAATAACATACCTCCTCACTTTTATCGACTATTATTCATAGATCATGACCGTGAGTTTTCCTTCATGGCTCAGATCCTTAAAAGCTATGATTGGTTTATCCGTTTTTAGGGCTATATGAATCAGTTTTGCTGTTCCTTATAGAGATTCCCCCTTCTCCGAGTGTGACCCAGCTGTTTCCATCCCATTGCATGACCATGGCTTTACGATTGTCATTGCTTATAAATGCTACAAGGGGCTGGTTCAGAGAATTGAGTGCAAGGTCTACCGTATCGGTTGTGACAGGAGAAAAGGCTGGACTCCCAATAAAAACCCATTGTGTTCCGTCCCAGCGTTTTACTGAAATTTTGTGTGTCAAATCCACATAGGCCACCACGGGGTAGTCATTCAAATCTAAAGCCAGATCCAGATAATCGTCAATGCTTGCGCCTTGGCCTGCTGACCCTAAAATCTTCCATTCTGGAACCGTTCCCTGGTCAATGGTGTTGTCGACTGCGCAGGAAAGTATTACCAGGGAAAGAATTAAAAATAGTGATGAGTGTACAATACTTTTCATGGCTTTCCCTACTTTTTAAGTATATTTCTCTTTTTTCAAAATATAGCACGCTGTGTTAAATTTTCAATTAAAGATTAAAAATAAACTCTAAATAATAATTCAAACCATATCCCGGGGAAAAAAGCACATAGTACATTCGATTCCTGACAGCACACAATCTATATACCTGCACGCATACATCACTGAAATCGTACTTCAAAGTATAGCTTTAGATAGCTGATCGATATGCCAGACGCGCTTCCTGCTATCCCTCTTCAAACAAAGTGTATGGAAATGCATTCATGTACCCTATAGTTGTGTTATTTTTAATATTTTACTATTATTGTAGTACCTTAATTATGGAGGAAACATGCCTGCATCAATTATCGATGGTAAACTGGTTGCACAGGAAATCCGCAGTGCCCTGAGCGAACGAATCAGTGCGCTTAAACATAAAAACATTGTTCCGGGACTGGCAGTTATTCTTGTTGGAGAGGATCCTGCGAGCGTTTCGTATGTAACTGCTAAAGAACAGGCTTGTGCAGATATCGGCATGAAAAGTTTTGAGTACCGCCTTCCCGATACAACCAGGACAGAGGAACTCGTTGCTCTCATTCACAAACTCAATGCCGATAAAGCTGTACACGGGATTCTTGTACAGCTACCGCTTCCCGGACATATCGATGAATTTTCCGTTATCGAGGCTATTGCTCCAGAAAAGGATGTTGATGGATTTACGAGTATCAATCTGGGGAAAATGCTCCTGGGACAGGATGCTTTCATTCCCTGTACACCGCACGGAATTATCAAACTAATTGAACACACTGGAATACCAACTAAAGGCACACATGCAGTTGTGGTAGGACGATCG